>VOFF01000805.1_pt1 | contig 20000 bp, 26 predicted proteins | sample 5384061 | NCBI WGS metagenome assembly VOFF01 (sample SAMN12384725, study PRJNA508395) | human gut metagenome | isolation source: healthy gut E | host: Homo sapiens
GGACACTTGAATATTTTTTAGAACATGTTAATATTCTGATGTACTTGAAATCTGGCCTGGAAAGGATGAAAACATTATGGGAAAATCTTTGAAAGGCAAAGAATTAGGAAGTGGACTTTCGCAAAGAAAGGATGGACGTTATCAAGCCAAATATTATATACTCGGTTCTCCGAAACCGCGATATTTATATGATAGAAATTTGGCAAAACTGAAGAAAAAACGTGATCTAGAAAAAGCAAAATATATTTTGGGCTATAGTGATAAAGCGAAAGAAATATAAAGTTTCTGAATGGTTTGATGTATGGATGAAACTTTACAAAATTGGGCGAATTAAAGCAAATACAGTCCGTGGGTATGTAGATGGATTTGAACAGGAGAGCTGATTTTATCGGTTCAGTGAGGCTTGATTGCCTCACCCGCTCATATCCATAATATGGTTGAAGGAATGCAAAACGATGGCTATGCGGAATCATCAGTTGTCCATACTTTATCAATTGTAAAAGCAATTACTTCAAAGTGCGGTAGATAATCAAATGATTCCAATGAATCCCTGTAAAGGGATTGCAATAGAAAAAATCCGAAAAAAGTAACAGTTGATCCAATATTGGAGGATGAAAGCAAAATACTTCAACCAGAGGAAATTAAAACATTTCTTGATGCAGCAAAAACACGAGATATTATGAACTATTTTATATTATTTTAAATACTGGAATGCGGATTGGTGAGGCTACTGCACTGTGTTGGTCTGACATTGATTTTGAAAATCGTCGGATTTGCGTATATAAGACGCTGAATAGAACGACGATTTATTTTGATGAAGGAAAAAATCGATTAGAAAAACCAGAGTCAGTTAATCAGATAACGACGCCTAAGAAAAAAGGCAAGTTATCGTTGGATTCCTATGACAGAGGGTGTTGAATTGGCATTTCACTCTTGGGAGAAAAAACAGCTTGCGGATAAAGAAAAAAAGCGGATCATCATGGGGAAAGGAAAATCCTTTCCTCAAAGATTTTCCGGATCTTGTATTCACAACACAATCAGGAGGGGTTTTTCTTCCTCAATATGCAAACGCGGAATGTTCACGTATTATAAGCATAATTGAAAAAAAAAGAGATCGAATTAGCTGAAAAAAGAAAATAGGGAACCTCGTCTTTATGAGGTATATCCCCATAAATTTCGGCATACGTTCGTCACCAAACTGAATGAGTCTAATATGTCTCCGTTTACGGTGAGTAAGATTGCGGGACATACAAGCGTAAATATGACGAACTATTATACACATCTGGAACAGGATTATGTGGCAGAAGAATTTAGAAAATTTGCTGCAAAATACGATGAGGGAAAAGTTCCGGCGGTGCCAGAAAAAGAATAAAGGAAAACTATGAAGAATACTAATGATAACATACAACATACAAACCGGGGGTCAAATGGGGGTCAAACTACTATCTCTGGTGCTTCAAACCCGCATAAATTAAAGGAATTCAGCGCAAACAATGCGACTGTCACCCGATGATGCAGGAATACTGCAAAACAAAGGAACAATATAAAGACTGTATTTTATTTTTACCGTCTTGGAGATTTCTACGAGATGTTTTTTGATGATGCACTTCTGGTATCCAAGGAGCTGGAACTGACGCTCACCGGTAAAGACTGCGGTCTGGAAGAGCGGGCACCTATGTGCGGAATCCCGTTCCATGCGGCAGATACTTATATCAACCGTTTGATCGAAGCGGGGCATAAGGTTGCAATCTGTGAACAGGTAGAAGATCCGAAAAAAGCAAAAGGACTTGTAAAGCGTGCTGTTATCCGTGTGGTTACTCCCGGAACTACTTTAGATGCAACTTCTTTGGATGAGTCAAAGAACAATTATCTGATGTCAATTGTCTCCATAGCAGACCGCTTTGGTTGTGCAATAGCGGATATTACCACAGGTGACTGCTTCCTTACAGAAGTACCAAACAGCCAGAAACTGGTTGATGAGATCAACAAATTCAGTCCGGCTGAAATCATATGTAATGATTCCTTTTTATGAGTGGGGTTGACACAGACGATTTGAAAGAACGTCTTGGAATTTGTATTTTTTCCCTGGATGCCTGGTATTTCGATGATGATACCTGCAGAAAAGAATTAAGAGAACATTTTCACGTAACCAATCTGGAAGGCCTTGGAATCAGCGATTATGACAGTGGAATCATAGCTGCCGGAGCGCTGTTTTTGTATCTTAAGGAAACGCAGAAGACTGCACTTTCTCAGATGACTACCATCCGTCCTTATACGGCAGAGCGTTATATGCTGATTGACAGCTCCAGCCGTCGTAATCTGGAGCTTGTGGAAACCATGCGCGAAAAACAGAAACGAGGTTCTCTTCTCTGGGTACTGGATAAGACAAAGACAGCAATGGGAGCCAGAACACTTCGAGGTTATGTGGAACAGCCCCTGATCGATGCAGAAGAGATCAATCTCAGACTGGGAGCAGTAGAAGAACTGACTCAGAAGCCGATGCTTCGTGATGAGATCCGAGAGTATCTGAATCCAATCTATGATCTGGAGCGTCTGGTCAGCCGCATCAGCTTTAAGTCTGCAAATCCAAGAGATATGGTAGCATTTGCGTCCTCTCTGGAAATGATTCCTTATATTAAACAGGTTCTCAAGGACTTTCAGGCACCGATTCTGAAAGAAATCTACGAGGACATGGACAGTCTTGAAGATATTACAGATCTGATCAAGCATGCCATCGTGGAAGATCCGCCCCTTGCACAGAAGGATGGAGGCATTATTCGGGAAGGCTATAATGAAGATGTAGATAAATTCCGCCGTTCCCGGACAGATGGAAAGAAATGGCTTACAGAGTTGGAAACAAAGGAACGTGAGCGTACCGGAATCAAATCCCTGAAGATTAAATATAACCGTGTATTCGGCTATGCCCTTGAGGTAACCAATACGTTTAAAGAACTGGTGCCGGAGAACTACATCCGTAAGCAGACTCTTGCAAATGCAGAACGTTATATTACCGAGGAGTTGAAAAACCTTGAAAATATGATCCTTGGCGCTGAAGATAAACTTTATGCCCTGGAATACGAGCTGTTTTCCAATGTCCGTGATAAAGTTGGCCAGGAAGTGATAAGAATCCAGCGTACAGCCAAGGCAATTGCAGGTCTGGATGTGTTTGCATCCCTGGCGCTTGTTGCTGAGCGCAATCATTATGTACGCCCGAAGGTAAATGAAGGCGGAATTATAGATATCAAAGGTGGCCGTCATCCGGTTGTAGAGCAGATGATTGAAAATGATATGTTCATTGCAAATGATACATATCTGGACAATACCAGAAAAAAAGAGTTTCCATTATCACCGGTCCGAATATGGCTGGTAAATCTACTTATATGCGCCAGACAGCATTGATCGTACTGATGGCGCAGATCGGAAGCTTTGTTCCGGCAGATAAGGCTGTGGTTGGAATTGTAGATCGAATCTTTACACGTGTCGGTGCATCCGATGACCTTGCCAGCGGACAGAGTACTTTCATGGTGGAGATGACAGAAGTAGCAAATATTCTTCGAAATGCCACTGCCAAGAGTCTGTTGATCCTGGATGAGATCGGACGAGGCACAAGTACCTTTGACGGACTTTCAATTGCATGGTCCGTGATCGAACATATCAGTAATACGAAACTCTGTGGCGCAAAGACTTTATTTGCCACACATTATCATGAACTTACAGAACTGGAAGGGAAGCTTTCCGGCGTTACCAACTACTGCATTGCAGTTAAGGAAAAAAGGTGACGATATTGTTTTTCTCCGCAAGATTGTAAAAGGCGGCGCAGATAAGAGTTATGGAATTCAGGTCGCCAAGCTGGCAGGTGTTCCGGATTCTGTTATTAACCGTGCAAAAAGAGCTGGTTGAGGAATTAAGCGATGCAGACATTACTGCTGCTGTAAAGATCTGGCTTCACCGAAGAAGAAGCCGAAGGTAGAAATGGATATGGCGCAGATGTCATTATTTGACACTGTACAAGACAATGACATTATTGAAGAATTAAAAGGCATTGACATTGGAAATCTGACTCCCATGGAAGCCTTAAATACGTTATACAATCTTCAGAATAAGATAAAGAACAGATGGTAACTGACAGCTGACTTTCATATATGGTGCTGTCACCGGCAGGCGACATGTCCGTATTGTGAACCGAAGCGGTCAACCTGCTTTTATATGGAGAGAAAAACTTGAGAAAAATAGCAGTTTTAGATAAACATACCATTGATAAAATTGCAGCAGGTGAGGTGGTAGAGCGCCCTTCTTCTGTTGTAAAGGAGCTTGTAGAAAATTCCATTGATGCTGGTGCTACTGCTGTAACAGTAGAGATTACAGATGGAGGAAAGAAGATGATCCGTATTACAGACAACGGAGGGGGGAATCGAGGCTGCTCAGGTACCTACGGCATTCTTAAGTCATGCTACCAGCAAAATTGAAAAAGTAGAAGATCTGGAAAACATAGCCTCACTGGGATTCCGTGGTGAGGCTTTATCCAGTATTGCCGCAGTTTCCCAGGTGGAGCTGATCACAAAAACTCCTTCTGCTATCAGCGGCGTGCGTTATGTGATCGAAGGCGGCGTAGAACAAAGCCTTGAGGAAATGGGAGCTCCAGATGGAACTCCTTTCCTGGTTCGGAATCTTCTTTTACAACACACCGGCCCGGAGCAAGTTCCTGAAATCTGATTCTTCAGAAGCAAATTATATTGGAACTATGATGGAACAGCTTGCTCTTTCCCATCCGGAGATTTCTTTTAAATATATTCAGAACAAACAGGTGAAACTGCATACTTCCGGCAATTATAATGTGAAGGATGTTATTTATAATGTATATGGCCGGGATATGGCCAAAGCACTTCTGGAAGTCTCCTACGAAAAGGATTTTATGAAAATTGAGGGATACGCCGGCAAACCGGAGGTTTCCAGAGGAAACCGAAGCTTTGAGAACTACTATATAAATGGCAGATTTGTGAAAAACAATATTATTACGAAGGCCATTGAGGATGCATATAAGGGCTTTGTCATGCAGCATAAATTTCCTTTTGTGTCATTGCAGATCCAGATGACAGGAAATGATCTGGATGTAAATGTTCATCCCCGGAAACTGGAGGTTCGTTTAGCAAGAGGGGCGGAGGTGTATGATGCCATTTACGAGGCTGTTCACAATGCGCTTCTTCACAGAGAACTGATACCGGTTGTTCCAGTGGGAAAAGAGGAGCGGGAATCAAAGGTGGCAGCAGTAAGCCGCGGAGCAGTTCCGGAGCCATTTGAGAAAAGCCGCAGGACGGAACTTCATTGTGAAGGTGCTGCTGAAAAAAGCTGGTCGAAGCAGCGCAGGGAATAATGAAAGCTGCTATTCACAGGCTGCTGAAAAAACAGTTCTAACTGGAAAAACAGCTCTAACTGAAAAAACAGCTCCAACTGGAAAAATAAATTCATCTGGAAGCCTTGTAAACAGCTCTGGCTGTCAGGCCAGCAGTGTGCTTCGTGAGCAGGCAATTTATCAGGCGAAGCCATTTAGCAAGGAAGAGGAAGCTCTTTTTGCAGGAACTTTAAAAGACGGAGGCAGATGCGGGAAAAAGCAGAAGAAAAAAAGCGGATAAAAGTGCAGATGAAAAAGCGGCAGAAGATAACATATCGGTTGAGAGAATGAATGAAGCCGATAATCAGGCAGAGACTGCTGTATCCGTAAACTATGAGATACCAGATAAATCTGAACCTGGACAGAGTGATCCAGGCACAGAATATCCATCCGTTGGGGGAAAGCAGCTTGAGCTTTTTCAGGAGAAACTTCTGGCACCAGAATCCCGAAACCGCCATAAGCTGATTGGCCAGTTGTTTGACACCTACTGGCTGGTGGAATTTGAAAACCAGTTTTACATTATCGACCAGCATGCAGCTCACGAAAAGGTAAATTATGAGCGCTTTGTAAAACGTTTTAAAGAACAGTCCATTGAATCGCAATATCTGAATCCTCCGCTTGTGGTGACCTTGAACATGGATGAACAGGCGAAATTAAAAAGCCAACGAAGAATATTTCAGGAAATACGGTTTTGAGATTGAACCCTTTGGTGGAAGGGAATACTGTATCAGTGCAGTTCCGACAAATTTGTACGGATTCCATGAAGAAGAACTCTTCCTGGAAATGCTTGACAATCTGGGAGGAGAAGGTGCAAAAAGGATGCTTTTGACCTTTTCACAGCAAGACTTGCCACAATGGCATGCAAATCTGCTGTCAAAGGAAATCATCAGATGTCTGCTCTGTAGGCAGATAAGCTGATCGACGAGCTTCTTACTCTGGACAATCCATATAATTGTCCTCATGGCCGTCCCACTATCATTGCGATGACAAAGACAGAAATTGAAAAGAAATTTAAGCGAATTGTGTAATTCAGAAACAGATTGCTGACTTTCTGCAAGAAAGCAGTATAAAAGAAAGCAGGCAAAAAGCTTTTTCAAGCACGTTTCATGAATGACAGCGCAATATCGTATAAACAGGAGAGATTATGAAAAAACCTCTTATTGTCCTTACCGGTCCCACTGCAGTTGGAAAAACCAGGCTGTCTATTTCCCTGGCAAAAGCCATTGGCGGCGAGATCATATCTGCAGACTCCATGCAGGTTTATAAATATATGGATATTGGCTCCGCGAAGATCATGCCAGAAGAAATGCAGGGAGTTCCCCATTACCTGGTGGATGAGCTGATGCCAGAGGAAGAATTTCACATTGTACGTTTCCAACAGATGGCAAGGGATGCTATGGAAAAGATTTACACCAGGGGACATATTCCCATTCTGGTAGGGGGGAACCGGCTTTTTATATTCAGTCCGTCACCAGAGATATTGATTTTACTCAGGCAGAGCAGGAAGACGGATACCGGGCCGGTCTGGAGGCGCTTGTCCAGGAAAAAAGGTGCTGCATATCTTCATCAGATGCTGGCAGAGGTGGATCCCAAAAGCGCCGAAGTGATCCACGAAAACAACACGAAGCGTGTAATCCGCGCACTGGAGTTTTATCATCAGAACCATAGCCCTATTTCCGCACACAATGAGGAGCAGCAGGAACGAACCAGCCCCTTATAATCTGGCATACTTTGTGCTGAATGCACCACGGGAGCTTTTATATAAACGCATTGATAAGCGGGTGGATGAAATGATGACCAGCGGTCTTGTGGCAGAAGTCCAGAAGCTGAAGGACATGGGTTATCACAGAGGTATGGTTTCCATGCAGGGACTTGGATATAAAGAAATCCTGGCATATCTGGATGGAGAAATGCCGCTGGAAGAGGCTGTGCGGATCTTGAAGCGCGACACCCGGCTGGATAGTAGTTATTTCAATAATCAGATTTTTCCCAGGGGGATCGCCCGCCTTTGAAAATAACAAAAAATGGAGGAATACCGTCAGACAGACGGAAAGAATTATTATGAAAGAATTATACGAGCAGCTGGGAATTTCTTCCCAGGTTTACGATTTTTGCCATGAAATAGAGGAATCCTTAAAGGAGCGTTTTGAAAAGTTTGACAAAACAGCAGAATATAACCAGATGAAGGTGCTTCTGGCTATGCAGAAAAACCGTGTCAGCGAGGAGTGTTTCGGTTCTTCTTCCGGTTACGGCTACAACGATTACGGTCGTGATACTCTGGAAAAAGTTTATGCGGATACATTCCACACAGAAGCATGTCTGGTGCGTCCGCAGATTGCGTGTGGAACACATGCCCTGGCCATTGCTCTTTTTTTGGAAACCTGCGTCCAGGCGATGAAATGCTGGCACCAGCCGGAAAGCCATATGATACTCTTGAAGAGGTGATCGGTATCCGTCCATCCAAGGGCTCCCTGGCAGAATACGGAGTAACTTATCGTCAAGTGGATCTTCTTGAGGATGGAACTTTCGATTATGAAAATATCCGCAAAGCAATCAATGAGAAAACAAAACTGGTTGAGATTCAGCGTTCCAAAGGCTATCAGACACGCCCCTCTTTTTCAGTAAAGCAGATTGGTGAGCTGATTGCATTTGTAAAGAGCATTAAGCCTGATGTGATCTGTATGGTAGACAATTGCTACGGCGAATTTGTTGACACGATTGAGCCCAGTGATGTTTGGTGCAGATATGGTGGTTGGTTCCCTGATCAAAAACCCGGGCGGCGGACTTGCTCCAATTGGCGGTTACATTGCGGGAACCAAAGAGTGCGTGGAAAATGCTTCTTACCGTATGACCTGTCCGGGACTTGGTGCTGAGGTGGGAGCTTCACTTGGCGTAAACCGTTCCTTCTATCAGGGATTTTTCCTTGCACCGATGGTGACAAAGGGTGCGTTAAAGGGCGCTGTTTTTGCAGCCAATATTTATGAAAAGCTTGGATTTGACGTGGTTCCAAATTCCACAGAGCCAAGGCAGGATATTATTCAGGCAGTGACTTTAAAAGTCCGGAGCGTCTGATCGCATTCTGTAAAGGTATTCAGGCAGCAGCACCGGTTGACAGTTATGTGGATCCGGAGCCATGGGATATGCCCGGATATGACAGTCAGGTTATCATGGCAGCAGGTGCATTTGTACAGGGCTCTTCTATTGAGCTTTCCGCAGATGGACCTGTGAAAGAGCCGTATGCCGTATATTTCCAGGGAGGACTTACCTGGGAGCATGCAAAACTAGGTGTTATGATGTCCTTGCAGAAACTTGTGGAGCAGGATTTGGTAAAATTACAGTGAAATCATGAAAAACATGAATTTTCGTGCAATGCCAGGCGTGTAACAGGGAGGCGCTGAACCGTTACCATAAGTTCTTTAAAACAGATGTAAAAAACGGGAGTTTATATGGAGAAAAAACGTGTTATCGTTACAGGCGGCGGGGCGTCCGGGTTGATGGCTGCCATTGCAGCTGCAGAAAACGGGGCCGCTGTAACCATATTGGAACAAAATGAAAAACCAGGCAAAAAGATCTGCGCTACAGGAAACGGCAAATGTAATTTTACCAATATCCAGGTGCCGTCTGATGCATATCGAAGCGAAAATCCAGGCTTTGAACAGGCAGTTCTGAACCAGTTTCCGGTAGAAGACACGGTGAAATTTTTTACCCGGCTTGAATTTATCCTGTAAATAAAAACGGCGGCTATCTCTATCCTCACAGCGGACAGGCAGCAAGCGTTGCTGAGGTATTGTGTATGGAAGCACGGAATCTTGGGGTAAAGATCAAGACCAACCAAAAAGTACAACGTGTTTTTAAGGAACAGGATATCTGGAAGGTTCAGGTAGAAGGCTGGATATACGAGGGTGAGGCTGTTATTCTTGCCAATGGTTCCAAAGCTTCTGCAATTTCCGGTTCAGATGGCAGCGGTTATGAGCTTGCCGCAGCACTGGGGCACAGGCTTATAGAGCCTCTCCCAGCTTTAACTGCCCCTGAAATGCAGGAATACAGGCTTTTCCGGCTGGGCAGGTGTTCGAACAGAAGGCAGAATTACGCTGCTTGTGGATGGGGAAAAAGTCACAGAGGAAACAGGAGAACTACAGCTTACTGATTATGGCGTATCTGGAATTCCGGTGTTTCAGGTCAGCCGATACGGAATCCGTGCACTGAAACAGGGAAAAAAAATGTGACTCTGATTTTAAATTTTCTGCCAGAATTTTCCCGGGAACAGTTAAAAGCTTTTCTGAAAATACGAAAGGAAAACTGCCCCTATAAAGGAAAAAAAAAGACTTTTTGACCGGACTTTTCCCGGATAAGCTTGCAAAAGTTCTTTTGTCAGCAAATGATCTGGAAGAAGCAATCAGCAGCTATCCGCTTAAAGTGACTGGTTATCAGTCTTTTGAACAGGCACAGGTGTGCTCTGGCGGCGTTGATACTACGCAGGTTAACGCCCGGACCTTGGAATCCACACGAAATTCAGGGCCTATATTTCGCAGGAGAACTATTGGACATTGATGGGAAATGTGGCGGTTACAATCTGCAGTGGGCCTGGTCCAGCCGGTTATGTTGCAGGAGTGAATGCCAGCTAAATGTCAGAGCGTGTTTGAAAAAAGGAGAATAACATGATTCGAATTACCCAGCTGAAACTTTCAATCAATCATACCCCGGAAGAGTTAAGCCAAAAGATCCGTAAGGAGCTTCGTCTGAAAAAATGAAGGCTTCACTTACGAAATAGTGAAGCAGTCACTGGATTGCCGTCATAAAGAGGATAAAAAATTTGTTTATACGGTAGATGTGTCTTTGCAGGATAAAAACCAGGAAAGCAAGATTTTACGAAAAGCTCACAATAATAATATTATGTTAACTCAGAAAAAAGAGTATACATTTCCATCTCCTGGTGAAGAGGAACTGAAATATCCGCCAGTCATTGTAGGAAGCGGACCTGCCGGAATTTTTTGTGCCTGGTATCTGGCGAAGGCCGGTTACCGCCCCCTGATTCTGGAACGGGGAGAGGAAGCGCATGTCCGTCAGAAGACTGTCGAGAATTTCTGGAAAAATGGCATACTGGATCCGGATTCCAATGTGCAGTTTGGTGAAGGTGGTGCTGGTACTTTTTCCGACGGAAAACTAAATACTCTGGTAAAGGACCCTTCAGGAAGAAATCATGAAGTACTGAAGCGTTTCGTGCAGGCGGGTGCACCGTCAGAAATTATCTATCAGCAGAAACCACATCTTGGTACAGACGTGCTGGTTGGTGTGGTGGAGACTCTTCGCCATGAAATTGAGGAAATGGGCGGGGAATTCCAGTTCCGTTCCAAAGTGACAGATCTTTTTTTTTTGAAAACAGTCAGTTAAAAGAAATTGAGATAAATGGGGAAAAAAAGGATTCCTGCCCAGGTATGTGTGCTGGCAGTTGGACACAGCGCAAGAGATTCTTTTTCCATGTTTGAGAAAAAAAAGGAATCTATATGGAACCAAAATCTTTTGCAGTAGGTGTACGTATGGAACATCCACAGTCCATGATCAATCTGGCTCTTTATGGGGAAGAGGAAAACGAGAAACTTGGAGCAGCTGCTTATAAAGTCACCCACACATGTGAAAATGGCCGTGGTGTTTATTCCTTTTGCATGTGTCCGGGAGGTTATGTGGTGAACGCTTCTTCGGAACCGGAGATGATTGCTGTAAATGGTATGAGCTATCAGGCCAGGGACAGCCGCAATGCAAACAGTGCGCTGATCGTATCGGTGACTCCGGCTGATTTTCCAGAAGAGGGTCCACTGGGCGGTGTAGCATTCCAGCGCAGTCTGGAACGCGCAGCGTGGAAAGCTGGAAATGGTAAGGTTCCGGTACAGTTGTTTGAAGATTATCAGAATCATAAGCCAAGTACAAGACTTAAAGATGTAGAACCTTGTATTAAGGGTGACTGTGTTCCAGGTGATGTGCGCAGTATTTTTTCCAAAAGAGATCGGTGATTCCATAGAAGAGGGTGTTCTTGCCTTTGGAAAAAAAAAATCAAAGGCTTTGACCGTCCTGATGCAGTGTTGTCCGGCGTGGAAAGCAGAACATCATCTCCGGTGCGTATTGTCCGTGATAAGGATTCCCCTGGAAGCAAACTATGAGGGGATTTACCCATGTGGGGAAGGGCGCTGGATATGCAGGCGGGATTACTTCTGCTGCTATGGATGGCATAAAAGTAGCGGAAGCTGTTTCTAAAAAGTTCAGAAATTTTTAGGAGAGAGTGTACATCTCTCCTTTTTTTATGCTAAAATGAGTCTGCATTGTGAAACACAATGGGGAAAACTGTCTTTGTGTCTCGGGGAATAAGAAGAATCTGCTTATTATGGCATGAAGAACAGTCCCATTACTGTTCATTGGCAAAGCTGCGCGAAGTATGCTTTGGGTATGGTGTGAGCAGTATCCTGTCAGTCCTGGAGAACTGCAGGTGAAAGATATGAATGAAATGAAACAGACCATCAGAGAACTGCCGGAGTCGTCACGTCCTTATGAGAAATGTCTGCAGTGGGGGACCATCCGTGCTCAGCGACAGCGAGCTTCTGGCAGTGATCCTGAGAAGCGGTGTACAAGGCTGCAATTCTCTTGTACTCGCCAATCAAATCTTAAGTCTTACGAAAGATACCTCCTATCCGGGACTTCTGGGACTTTTACATATGTCCATTCCGGATCTGATGAAGGTGAACGGAATCGGGAAAGTCAAGGCCGTCCAGCTGAAATGTATCGGGGAGCTTTCCAAGCGGATGGCGTCTGCTGTTGCCAGACCAAGACTTTCTTTTTAACGAACCCATCACGATAGCAAAAATACTATATGGAACGTCTCCGGCACGAAGAGCAGGAAGTATTGATCGTTATGCTGCTGGATGGAAAAAAACCATTTTCTTGGTGAGCAGATGCTTTCCCGGGGAACCGTGAATTCAACTCTGATCACTCCAAGGGAGGTTTTTATGGAAGCATTGAAGTTTCACGCTGTAAGTGTGATCCTGGTTCATAACCATCCAAGCGGAGATCCTACGCCCAGTGAATGTGATAAGAAAAATTACAGAGCGTATTTACCGGTCTGGGGAGATTCTTGGGGTGAAGCTTCTGGATCACGTTGTGATCGGTGACCAGAGATACATTAGCTTTAAAGAACAGGGAATGATGCCGGAGGAATGATCCGCCGGAAGTGCTGACGCCGTCTGTAAACCAGTGGCGGGTATTTGTTTTTGCAGGGCATAGTAAGGATGAAGGGACAGATATATGCTGTTTGAAAAAACATATGGAATAGACCTTGGAAGCAGTTCCGTCAAGGTCTATTCCATGATTCGAAATAAAAGCTACATTGAGAAGAACATGATTGCGGCCAAGGGCCGCAAAATCATCGCCGTGGGCAATGAAGCGTACGATATGTTTGAAAAAGCACCCTCTGATATTTCCGTAAGTTCGCCGATGGCTTTTGGTATGATAGCCAATCTTGAACTGCAGGAAATTGTACTTTACAGTATGATGAAAAAAAAATTGATAAAATTCTGGGAATAGGCTCTGTCATGTACTTTGCAGTTCCTCTGGACATGACTGCTATTGAAAAAAGAGCTTATTATCAGGTGGCGAATGGACATTGGCTGCGGAAGAACAGGGTTTACATGGTAGAGGCTCTCTATTGCAGATGCCATAGCTATGGGTGTGGATCTGGAGAACAATGCAGGAAGCATGATCGTAAATATTGGTGCCCAGAGTACGAATTTTTCCATTATTACGGGAGGCCGTATTATCATAAACAAGAAGATTCCAATTGGCGGACGTCAGATGAATGAGGCCGTGTGCAGCGAAGTACGCAAGCGTTATAATCTTCAGATCGGTACCCGTACCGGGAAGCGGCTGAAGCTGGTAATGGGACGGCTTGCAGACCAGCATAAGCAGGCACGTAAGGTTGTAGGAATTGACAGTGTTTCCGGTCTTCCAAGGGAAGAGGTTATTTCTGCCTATGTAGTCAATGCGGGAATCATGAACTGTGTCAATGAGATCGGTGCCCAGATGAAAGTTTTTCTGGAACGTATCCCGCCGCAGATCGCCTACCACATTGCGAAAGAAGGCATTTTCCTTACCGGAGGGAGCACCAGAATCCCTCATATTGATAAATATCTGGCAAGTTACACAGGCTATTCTTTTAACCTGTCAGATCTTTACGAAACTTCAGCTGTCAAAAGGCTGGAGAAGATCATCCACGACAGAGAACTTCGTAAATGGGCTCAGCCCATCACACAAAAGAAAATTATAGTAACTGTGAAGGTACTGAACAGTTATAAATCATAAATTTTAGGGGTGCCATTTTATGAAAAACCTTAAGAAAAAATTTCGATTTCGCATAAATCTGAAAAAGTAAACATTTGCTGGCGATTATGACACTTTTTCTGTCTGAGCTGTATTGGCTACATTTGCTTCAGGTATTTCCACAGCTCCTTTGCAGGAAACAGCGGGAATTGTCATAGTCCCTTTTGAAAAAAGCATTGAAAAGATCGGCAGTATGGTCCGTTCTATTAGGGACAGTTTCAAGGACAAACAGGATCTGCTTTTTTGAAAATGAAGAGCTGAAAGCAGAACTGGACAGTCTGACTACACAGAATAACAAACTGATCCAGGATCGGGGGAATATCAGAGACTGAAAGAACTTTACAATCTGGATCAGACCTATGAGGACTATCCGAAGGTGGCTGCGACTATCATTTCCAAAGATCCTGGAAACTGGTACGATACCTTTATGATCAACAAAGGTTCTGATGATGGGATAAGGGTCGATAATAATGTGATCGCAGGCAAGGGGCTTGTTGGAATTGTCACAGAAGTTGGTTCCTCCTGGGCTACTGTCCGCTCCATTATTGATGACAGCAGCAGCGTAAGTGCAATGACTGTAAGCACTTCTGATAACTGTATTGTAAACGGAGACCTGGAACTGATTGATGAAGGAAAGCTTCGCTTTGAGCAGCTTTATGATCAGGAGAACAAGGTGACTGTCGGGGAACGTATTGTTACTTCCAATATCAGTGAGAAATTTGTAGAAGGATTGTTTATCGGATATGTAAGCGAAGTGCAGGTAGACAGCAATAATCTGACTAAGACAGGAACCATTGTAACACCTGTGGATTTCCTTCATTTGAAAGATGTATTTGTTATTACTGTGAATAAGCAGGATCTGGTAGACGGAACTGCGCAGGTGGAAGGCAATTCTGACAGCGGCAGTTCTGACAGTACCTCTGGCGACAGCAGTCGGAGGAGAGTAGCGACAATATTGACGGCAGTGCAGCAGACGGACAGGAGGGCGCAGATGAAGGGTAAGATTGTCTATTTTCTTACGATCGTAATATGTTTTCTTCTGCAGTGTACGGTTATGGATCTGATTTCTATTGGCTCTGTAACTCCTAATCTGATGCTGGTTTTCTGTGTATCCATGGGGCTTATGCGCGGGCACAAAAGCGGCCTTTGGGCAGGATTTTTTTCAGGGCTTTTTGTGGATATGTTCTTTGGATCCGTATTTGGATTTTATGCTTTGATCTATATGTATATTGGTTATTTAAGTGGATATGCGCACAGGATTTATTACGATGATGATGTGAAGGTTCCTATGTTTCTGACTGCAGTTGCAGATCTTTTATATAATCTGTCTGTTTATGGGCTGCAGTTCCTTTTTAAGAGGCAGACTGGGACTTGGGACTTATCTGTACAGGATCATTATCCGGAAATGTTTTACACGGTATTTATTACCTTGATTGTATACCGGATTTTCCGTTACATAAACTATCACTACATGAACATAACCAGGAAAGAAAGTGAGTCTATTTGGGTATTAAAATAAAACGAATTTTCAAGAAAATCAGTTTAAAACGAACAACAGTCCCGATCTTGGTATTTGTGATAATGTCAGTTGTTCTGGTGCGTAGATTATTTGAACTGCAGATCATCCAGGGAGAGGCTTATATCAGCAAATTCCAGGCCAGGACAACCAAAGAGCGTGTGCTCAAGAGCACCCGCGGAAATATTCTGGACAGAAACGGAGATATTCTTGCATCTAATGTGCTATCCTATTCTCTGACGCTGGAAGATAATGGAACTTACACTTCTACAAGGGAGAAGAATCTTACATTAAATGGTGTAGCCTATCAGGTACTTCAGATCCTTCACAGCAACGGAGATGATATTACCCATTCCTTCCATATTGTGGTAGATAAGAATGGAGAGTATGCTTTTGATGTTGTTGAGGGCTTTACCCCTGAATCGCTTCCGTGCCGATATTTATGGACAGGCATTGATCGATGATCTGAAAGATGAACAGAAGACGGCGACTGCGGATCAGATGATGGAGTTTCTCACTGGTTCCGAGAAATTTTCTATTGTTCTTAGCGGTGATCGTGCTTATACAGAGGACGAGCTGATCTCCCATGGTTTGCCTCTTACTTTGACCAAGCAGGAAATGCTTGATATTGCAACTATCCGCTACGAACTGAATACCAACAGTTTTAAGAAATACATGCAGGTTACCATTGCTACCAATGTCAGTGAAAAGTCGGTAGCTGCGATCATGGAGAATAAGACCGGACTGCAGGAATTGATGTGGTTGAGGATTCCATCCGCCAGTATATTGATGATGAAAGCATGGCACCAATCCTTGGCTATACTGGTAAGGCTTCCTCCGAGGAGCTGACAGAGCTTCGGAAACAGAATCCGGATTATTCCAATGATGCAATTGTAGGTAAAGCAGGAATTGAGCAGTATATGGAACTTACCCTTCAGGGAACAGACGGTAAGGAGACGGTTTCTGTTGATAACCTTGGAAAGGTTCTAAAAATTGACGAGGACACCAAAGTAGAGCCGGTTGCAGGAGATGATGTGCAGCTTACTATTGAAACTGACTGGCAATCGGCAATCTATCAGATCCTCAAACAGCGTGTGGCTGGTGTTCTTCTGACGAAAATTGATGCGGCAAAGACTTTTGATTACACGTATGTCACAGATGCCAGTCAGATCCGTATTCCTATTTATGATGTATACAATGCCCTGATTTCCAACAGTGTGATTGATATCACCAAATTCAGCAATGAGGATGCCTCTGACATAGAAAAAAAATTTATATGCCAAATTTCAACAAAAGCAGCAGGAAGTTTTTGATACAATAAGCACGAAGCTGAATGGCTTAAACCCGCCAGCCTATAAGGATGAAGATGAAGAAACACAGGAATATTTGTCTTACATCTGTAATGACCTTCTTAGAGACACGCTTGGAATTATTTCCAAAGATGCCATCGATACATCAGATGCTACTTACAAAGCATGGACAACAGATGAAACCATCAGCCTGAAGGATTACCTGACTTATGCCACAAGCCAGGGCTGGATCGACATCAGCAGCTTTTCACCGGAAGGAGAGTATCTGATTCTGAGGAAATTTATCAGGCACTGACAGCATATATTATCGATTATCTCAGTACAGATACTGGATTTTCCAAGCTCCTTTACAAATATATGCTGCAGGAAGATACAATTTCCGGACAGGAAATCTGCCTGGTGCTTTATGAGCAGGGAGTCCTTGACAAAAATGATGATGATTATGAGAATCTGGCTTCCGGAGCAATGGGAGCTTATGATTTTATGATCAATAAGATATACACTCTGGAGATAGAGCCTGCACAGCTGGCATTAATGCCATGCTCAGCGTCCGCTGTGGTTGTAGATGTAAAGACTGGAGATGTAGTTGCACTTGTTTCCTATCCCGGATATGACAATAATCGTCTGACCAATGATATGGATACAGATTATTATGCAAAGCTGGCACTTGACCAGTCCAGTCCGTTCTTCAATAAAGCGACCCAGCAAACCACTGCACCAGGTTCCACACTGAAGCTTCTTTCAACAATTGCAGGAATGGAAGAAGGAATTATTGACGAAGGTACATATATTGAATGTACCGGAACTTTTGACTATGTAGATCCGCCTATTAATTGCTGGTATAAGAATGGTCATGGAAGTCTGGATATCCGTACTGCAATCGAGCAGTCCTGTAACTATTTTTTTAACATGATCGGTTTTCAGCTGGGAAAAGTAGGGGATAATGAGTTCTCCGAAGTGCAGAGTCTGAATAAGCTTCGGAGGAATATGCTTCTTTGATCGGTCTGGACCGGAAGACTGGAATCGAGCTTTCAGAGGCAACTCCGAAGGTTTCCGATGCCAAAGCAGTTCCATCTTATATGGGACAGGGAAATAACCTGTTTACCACATCAGAACTGGCTCGTTATGCTACTGTTATGGCTACTTCCGGAAATGTATTTAAACTGACCCTTCTGGACAAAGTAATGAACCCGAAGGGAGAAGTGATCCAGGAGTATGAGCCGGAAATTGAGGATGTGGTAAATATATCTTCAAATATCTGGGATGATCCATGATGGTATGCGTCGTGTGATCCAGACTCATTCCCAGTTTGATGGTCTTGGGTAGAAGTGGCAGGTAAAACCGGTACAGCCGAGCTGGATCTTCGTCATCAAACCATGGTCTGTTTATCGGTTATGCGCCGGCCTCTGATCCGGGTATGCAGTGGCAATCCGTATTGCCAATGGTTACAGCTCCGGTAATGCATGTCTGATTGCTAATGATATTTTTAAATATATGTACAATCTTGCAGATAAAGATTCTATTCTCACAGGTATTGCTTCTACAGATACCAGTGATACATCGAATGACTAAAAACGATTTTGCTGCTGTTCATAGTCTGATCAGCAGTACTGGATATGCCTGCCGGGAGTGTTCCGGCAGGCATATCCATAAGAGAAATACCAGGATTTTGGAACATTTTGTTTAGGAGGAATCAGAAAATATGAGTGAGGTCATTGTGATTACTTCCGGCAAAGGCGGCGTGGGTAAAACCACTACAGTTGCCAATATAGGAACTGGTCTGGCTATGATGGGAAAGAAAAACCGTGGTTGTGGATACGGATATTGGTCTTCGTAATCTGGATGTTGTGCTTGGGTTGGAGAACCGGATCGTGTATAACCTGGTAGATGTCATCAATGGAAGCTGTCGCCTGAAACAGGCTCTGATCAAAGACAAGCGCCATCCGGAGCTCTATCTGCTGCCATCTGCGCAAACCAAGGATAAAACTGCCGTATCACCGGAACAGATGATCAAACTGACGGATGATCTGCGAGAAGAGTTTGATTATATATTGCTGGATTGTCCGGCTGGAATTGAGCAGGGATTTAAGAATGCCATTGCAGGTGCAGATAAAGCTCTTGTAGTGACGACGGAGGTATCTGCAGGAAGTTCCCTTTGCAGAACTCAGACAGAAGAAAGGTATGTTTTCAAGACTGTTTAAAAGACATTGATATTCGGGTAATAATTAGTTACGCAAAATAGCATGTTGGTTGTTTGTAATAATGTTATGTCAACTAATGCTCTGGAATGGAGGGATTTTGCATGAAGACCTTTTTAAATGAAAGAAGGCGTTCAGCAGGATATGCTCGCGACAGGATGAAACTTCTTCTTATCTCAGAACGCATAGAATGCTCTCCACAGATGATGAAAATGTTAAAAAGTGACCTGGTACATACAGTAAAGAAGTATGTGACCATAGAGGAAACTAAAGTGAAAATACAGATATCACAGGAACCGCCTGTTTTAATGGCGTATATTCCTGTGTTGACGAAAAAAAGGACAGATAAATTTATGATTAAACAGTATAAGCTACGTTTTTACAATTTTAAACTAGTGATCCTTCTGACTGCGATCAGTCTGTTTGGAGTGCAGCTGGTAGCAAGTGCGTCTCCAGATCTTCGAAACAAACAGCTTTTTGGGCGTTGTGATGGGGCTTGTGTTGCTGGTGATCTTATCGTTAATGGATTATTCCTGGATATTGAATTTCCAGTGGATCATGTATGGTTTTAATCTGCTTATGCTTATTGGTGTACGATTGTTCGGAAGTGAGGCAGGAGGTGCGTCCAGATGGGCTGGATATCGGTGGTTTTCCGTTTTCAGCCTACCGAGCTTTCCAAAGGTTATTATTATTCTGTTTTTTGCCAAGTTTTTTATGGATCATGAAGATGATATCAATACTTTCAGGGTGTTGGCAGAATCAGTGCTCCTTCTGGCTGTTCCATTGGCTCTTATTTATGCACAGCCGGATATGAAAAATACCATTACGGTAACCATTATTTTCTGTATTCTGCTGTATATAGCAGGACTGAGTTACAAGATCATCGGAGGTGCGATCCTGATCGCGGTTCCCCTTCTGATCATATTTTTGTCTATTGTTGTGCAGCCAGATCAGACTTTGATCAAGGATTATCAGAGAACACGTATTATGTCTTTCCTTTACCCGGAAAACGAGGAATATCAGGAGGATATTGAACAGCAGAATAACTCGAAGACGGCTATTGCTTCCGGAGAACTGGTTGGGAAAAAGCTTACCGGGGATGACCAGGTTTCTTCTGTAAATGCTGGAAACTTTGTTGCAGAGAACCAGACCGACTTTATCTTCGCAGTTGCCGGAGAAGAGTATGGATTTATAGGATGTACAACTTTGGTCGTATTATTGCTGTT
>VOFF01000518.1_pt1 | contig 19785 bp, 32 predicted proteins | sample 5384061 | NCBI WGS metagenome assembly VOFF01 (sample SAMN12384725, study PRJNA508395) | human gut metagenome | isolation source: healthy gut E | host: Homo sapiens
ACAAGGTGCGTTCGGATTCAAGTTGTTTCAATCTTTCAATATCCTCCGTGGGACGTTCGTAATAACGTACCTTGTCTTGAAAACGACCGGCATAGATAGCGATACGCCTGGCATCCACCTTGTCGTTCTTGCCACGTTGAACACCTGACGAGTATTTGATTTCAGCCGCGTTTTCAAGCCATAGCTTACACTCAACGGATTTGCAGGCACAAGCCAAAGGAAAAGTGTACTGACCGGTATGTTCCGCACAGACAAGCATCCGATCGCTTGTTATCCCATAATCCTCTTCCAAATGACGCAGCAACGACATGATTGCTGTTTGATGGTTGACTGTTGCTTCTTCATGTACAACCTTTCCTTCAAACATCACACAGAAGTCCAGTTTCTTTTTCGACACGTCCACACCGATAAAATAAAAATTCTCCATACTTTTTTGTCTTTAAAGTTTTCTATTAAAGAAAGGGCTTGAACTTAACCTAACTACCTTAACAATGGATGTTAACCTACTATCTGGGTCTGGGTTCAAACAAGCAGGGAGTCCGCTTATGAGAATGGGTCTTGTTCTTTCCGTATCGTTTCCCGGTTCACTTCCTGCATTCTTTCTTTACTTCACAAATTTATCTTTTTCTATTTTATCTGCCAAGATATGGAAGCCAAATGATGTGTACGTTCGTGTCAGGAACAACATACTTATAACTGTCTGGTCCGGTAAAGTCGATATCCTTACCATATTTGGCACGAACGTTCTTGATCCACCAAGGCTGATGGGTTTTGTTCAGGTACAGAACATGGTTGTCAATGTCCATATCTTCCGTGCAGGAAGTAATGATGTCGGCAACAAAATCCTGAACAGCATCCAACATATCGGCATCGGTATATCCACGATAAGCTTCATCATCATGAGGAAGAATCTTAAACTCATGAATGTAGCGGAGTAATGTGTAAATAACACCTGTAGAAGCATTCAGATAGCTACCTGCAACGCCTGTCTCCGGCTTTTACATAGATACCACGCATACGGCGTTTGTTTTGCTCAACCTGGGCGGTTTCTAAGGAATTAAGGATGCAGAACTCGATCATGTTCCACTTGATCGGATCAGAACCCTCTTTGTTTAAGTAACCGATGTACATGCGCTCCAGTTCCTTCATTGGACCGAATTTGAGCTTGATCATAGCGTCATCAACATGTCCCATTTCGTTTTCGAGCTTCATGTCACCCTTCCAGATTTCACCTTGCTGGTAGGCCTGGGAAACTTCAGAGAAGAAAGCGTTGAAAACGAGGTCATGATCCTGAATGCCGTAGCGTACCGGGAAATACTGAGTGAGATCACGTTTCGTGAGAACACGAGCAATCAAGGCATCTTGACGGAGAACTACAAATTGGTTACCGACTCCGGCAGTATTAACGCCTTCGTAATTAGTTCCAAATTCACCGGCAGCCAATTTCTTGGCATCGAGCATGCCATTGGCGTGCAAATAGGCATAGCGTTTTTGCAACGAGCGAGAGAAAGCTACAGCCTGTTTACGGAAAGAAGCGCCTTCTGTATCTTCATCCCAAGCTCCAAAAGAAGCTGCAGCTGCCGGGTTAGCGGCAATACGGTTCCAACGATCGGTCATGGAAAACATAGAATTTTCGATACCAAACAAGAACTTCGTGCGATCTGCAGGACCTGTGAAACTGGCAGTAGTAGCGGTTACCGTCTGAATGGGACGATCTTCAGTGGCACTATTTTGCATCGTGTTGACCAAGCCTTGTACGGCTTGAGCAAGTTGTACAATGTCAGTACCGGTTGCCGGAGTTTGAGTAGTCTGTACTACCGGCTTTTCTTCTCCATCTTGAGTTGCATTCTGGCTTGGATTAACAATACTATCCAAAATGCCTTGTACCTGATCCATCTGCTCTTGAGTGATAGGAGTATTTGTAGCAGCATGAGCTGCCATGTCGGCGGCTAAGTCATCCTGAAGAGTTGATTGATACTCTTTCTGATAAGAGTCAACAATTTGTTTCCATTCTTCGTCAGTCAGCTGATTGGCTTTTGCTTTGTCCAGCAGCTTCAATTTCTGCAGGACGGTCTGAATTCTTTCTTTAATATTCATGTGAATGAAAAAATTAAGTTATAAATAGTTGAGAGCGTTCTTTTTGATTGTTTCCAAGTTGGTGTAGTTCCGGCCAAGGTCTACAGCACTGGGAACGGCTTCGAAGAAGGTCATGGATCCATCAATGAGTTTTTTTTCGATGGCATGAGTTGTATCGAAGGTCTCGCCCCGGAAGACAGGATCGTCTTCCGGGAGCTCACCCAGTTCCGGACGGCTTGTACGGACTTCGTTCAGGAACTGCTCAGTGAGCGGGTTTAGCACATCTTTGACATATTGCTCCGGTTTTCCGGCACGCATGTCGTTGTACTTCTTATTCTTGAGGTCTGATTTATCAGCGGTTTGCCTAATGATTTTAATACCGAGCTTCTCATAATAGCCGCTAAAGTCATAGGTCTCGACCATTGTACCGATACAGCCAATTACTTCGTTGGCTGTAAGTGCGGCGATAACATTGGAATGGCAAGTGATGTAATAACAGGCAGAGCAATCGCATTGCTCTACAAGGGTTATGATGGGCTTATTCAACGAACGCATGGTCTCGCTGAGTCTATCAAGATACCAGGCTTCACCACCTGGTGAGTTGGCATGAATGAAGTGGCAAGAAATAGCCGGATTAGCTTCAGCATCCAGGATATCCCGTTCAAATTGCTTGGAAGAGAAATACCAACGACTATCAGCAGTGATAAAACCCCAGATACGATGGTAGGCGATACTACCTTCAGGAAGTTCATTGGAAGAAAAATCACTGGTAAGGGTTACTTCTTGGAACTCGGAAAGTGCATGCAGTTGTTGCTGGATTTTAGCAAGGGCTTTATCTGCCAAGTCTTTATATGTAGGCGGATCATCATCGAAGAAGAAAGCCGATGGTGTGGGTGTGTCATTTGCTATCAAAGGGAAAGCATCCATCATGGCAGAAGTGAAGCCTTCTGCCGAGATGAGAAGCTGTTGAGTGTTTGATAGAAGAAGCTGTCGGAGAAAAGTTCTGTTCATTGCATATCTTTTCAGCGAAGATAAGCAGCTTGCAGAAGGGGGTGAAGGACGCTACAGGAGAGGCGATTTGAGCATTTTACACTCAATTTTCAGCGTAGCGGAGTTAAGATTCGGAGAAATGGATACGATGGCTGGTATCTTATTATCCCCAATACTGAACTTCCGGTACCGGGTATCCCGAAATTCTATAATGGCAAACTTGCCCGAAGAAAAATCACGGATAACGTCAGCTGGTGGAAGATCGACTGTAATCTCTTTATTACAATTGTAGCACCTGCCGGCTTCGGAATCTTCCGGTACCGGCGAAAAAGTAAATTCATCGGCAATGAAACGATAGATATCCTGACGCATCTTGGCGATGGGATATACATTGAGTTGGATGGATAATTCTCTCATAATGATTATATTTATTTGATATTCAATAAGTTCGCCACACATAGGACATTTTGTCCGCCATTTTGGGACAAAATGCATAGTTCGGTAGGTGATTTTTCATCCCCTTTTTAACTTCTTTTTATATCTCTCGACGTCTTTTTCTTTTTCGAATGTTTTCCCGCCACCGATAGAAGTTTTTTAGCAAGGCATCTTCAGTAATGCTGTCAATACAGTAGGAACACAGGAATTTATGAACGATATCGAGGTTGTTAAGCTCATGACCGTTCAAGTCATTCTCATCCATAGCGGTGTGAAGATCACGGTTGAACATACGGCGCACTTCATTCTCTATGACCTTGGCAGCTCGCGGAGAAAGGTAGTTATAGACCTGTGGGTCCTTCCCTATCCGCCGGTCTGGGAGAACAATAGTAAGATTGCCATTGTCCACCGGAGATTGATTCTGATGACGACGGGCCATTAGGGTCCAAATAACGTGATACAAATCTGTATTGTCAGGAATTCTAATGGGTTCATCTGCGCCATTATTATATTTTCCACGCAGATATTCAGCAAGGTAAGGTGTAATCATAATGCTCGTTGTAATCATAGCTTTTTCCTCTAAGAAATATTTTTGAAATAGTTTTTGTTATTTTTGCTTCCAACCGTCCAACCGTCCAACAAAGGAGGGGATTCATATATAAAGTTACTGATTATTATTGAGTTAGCAAAATTTACTATTAGGAAAATACTGTTGGATGGCGTCCCACGTCCAACAAATGGCTTTTTTTGCTGTTTTTGTTGGACGGTGAATGTTGGACGGTTGAAAATGCTCAATCCAACACGTCCAACAGCGTCCAACAAAACAACCACTCTGTAGTATATATATATAATCAAAAGAATATATATACTACTATACAACAGCGAGTTACATTTTAAAATGTTTTTTGCTGTTGGACTGTTGGACTGTTGGACGGTATTTATGAAAAGTTTTCCTTTCAAAACTCTCTCTATTTGCTCTCTTTTTTGTTTCAGGGGGTACGGGGGATTTGGGTGTAGGTTAATAGAGTAATATAGATTAAGGAATAAGGCGCGAAATGTCCGTAAATCAGAATAAAAAAGCAATTATTCCCGATGGGGTGGCCACCGGGAATAACGCATTGTGAGAATAGGAATACTTCAGATACCATCAGAATTCAATGTCTTGAGGTGCGCCGGCCATTCCGATCGGATCATTGTCCGGATTGGGAGTAGATGATTCTTTGGTTACAGAACGCTTAAAGTCTATACCATAGAGTTCTCTGAAAATTTCGTAATTCAATGCTATACAGCTCGAATTAGTGCCTTGTTTCTCGACTTTCCTTACCATATTATTATCGATCTTGATATCGATACCGGTTTCGTTGGGTGTATCCTCTTCAAATCCACCACGAGGAACTTCGACCACTTCGTTCCATGTGAATCGACGGGCATGAATGACGCCGATGTAACTCGGGTTAGAGCGAAGATTCTGTTCAATGGTGGATTGCGTAGATTCTTCCTGGCTATAAGAAGAACGCGCAAATTGAGTGTAGATATTACTAACACGTAGGAAGAGTACCCGATTACCTGCAGGAATTGGTACTTCTCTTTTTTCTCCTCCAGGAAGTTTAATGGTAAGCTTGTCAGGAGTATCAATAGCGAAATCACGTCCTTCACGGATGGCCTTAGTGTCTACCATGACATCCATAGCCTTGAAGAAGGTGGCCAACTTGTCTGTCTTGCTGATGAGTTCTACTTGGAATTTAATTTTATTACAAGCGATTTTGAAAAAATCTTTGTAGGAAAATGGAAGTTTCATATCTGTATAATTTTCGATTAAGTTGCATGTTGCTAAAAATAAAGAAGCTGTTTTCATGAGACGGTCTATTTCTCCAGCATTAGGAAGGGCACTTTTAAGTTCATCGTAGGCTTTTTGCTTGAGTACCCGGAAATGCTCCATAAACAATGGACGGAGTTTGAGAATATCAAAAAAGAACGTTAGAAAGACCTATCTTGGCCGGATCCTCAATCTCTTTCAAAGTATTAAATAGTTCAACTTCTTCAGGAGTTCGATTCTTAGGTTTAGGTACTTCACAAACTATAATACGTGACATCAAGGCGTTATCATCACGTTGAGGAGTTTCCTGGCCACATATTATAACCGGCGCAAAGACCTTATCGTTTTCAATTTCCTTTCCGGAGACGCCTTTTCGCTTCTGACGGCCATCACCGTCGTAAACGATACCTTTCAGTGCTTGAAACTTTTGATCTGAAATGTCTTTATTATTATATTCATCGAGCACTACCGGTACGTCTCTGAAGGTACTCATCAGTGTGGACATGGCAGCATCGGTACCAATGTTCAAGTTGAAGATGGGTATTTTGGGAGAAATGAAAAGGGAACGGATCGAGATTGCAATCTGAGTTTTACCGGAACTCATAGGCCCCATAAAGAAGGGAGCGGTGAACAGGCGGTCAATGCAGTGGATATTACTACGGAAAGCACACATAATGGCAAAGAGGACAGCCCATTTACCATTGTCGTTAATCTTGTAGACATCGTCCATCAGAGAGGCCCATCGCTCGAAGGTACATCTTTTTTCTGCCGGAATTTCCTTATAGACAAGCTGGGAAATAAGCTCGTACTTGTCGGACTGACGTCCGGATCCAGCGTATATAGTAGAGAATGCCGGCAAATAGTAGTTCTTTTTGTTGTGGGTAACAACTCCGAGCTCATTGACCGGATCAAAGCGAGGCACACCGTCTATGGTGTGAAAAATACCATTGGCAAATGCGAAGAACATATTATCTTCGCGACGGGAAAGTCCGTCTTCCTGCTGATTTCCGTAAGTGGTGACTTCGGTGCAGGTTACAAAATGTCTACTCATATATTCACGTATTTTAGTCCAATGCTTTTCTTCTCCGTTTGTGAAGTTTACTGCCTCGAGCATGATCAGTTCTTCTTCGATGGTAGCCTTCTTGAGTAAAGCCTTGGATGATATTTCGATATATAATGGATTTTTATAATAACGACGGGTTATCTTGAGTACCCGTTTATTGGCTTCTTTGTCGTCGGAATAGATATGTAAAAGAGGAGTGAGATAGAAATCTCCGACCAAGGTGTGGCCGGATTTCTCATTTTTGAAAATGTAGCATACAGGTTCGTGATCTTTGTTTATTTTGGGATAATAGCCGCATTGGCGGAACATCTCCATGTATTCCGGATTATCACTCACATAAGAAGGCAATTCCTCTGGATTGTATTCTTCATCGAAGTCATCATCGGAACGCTGAGCATTGATGGCCATACGTGACTTTCGTTTGGCGAGATAGGGTTTCAATATCTCAGTTAATGCAGTCTTGGTTAGGCCAAGAGCACTGTAGAAATAGGAGTAGTTAACGATACGAACGGAGTCATCAGCATAGCTTATAAGTTCTGCACATCGTTCGACGAATGGTGAGTGTTCTCCTTTGAATTTGGTGAAAAAGAACATGTGAGCTCGCACATAATATTTGGCAAAGTTGAAAGACTGGATATATTCTTCTTCATTCTCCTCTTCGATTTCTTCATCTTCTTCCTCATCCGGATCATTGCTTGAGGATTTCTTTGAGGATTGGACTTCCACCTCTACTGTAATATTCGTGATTCCGGCACGGTACACTGCAGCCAATGCAGCCAAATAGGAGGATTCTTCCCCCACTCTTTTCGATGAAAAGTCCGGTTTCGTCTGTCGTAAAAAACTGGCTGGTCTGACGAAGGAGTTGGATATCTGTAATGCTGGGTGTACCATGAATATAAACGATAGGTGCATCTCCATAGAGTGTGATGAACTCCTGGTAATCGGAAGTTATGGTACAGGGTTCACCATTGCAGCGAGTCTCGGCGATCATTTCAATGCCATAAATACCCGGCTTCATTTGCGACTCTTTCTTTAGTGAAGCTGTTTTTGTTTGACGGAGAATACCATTAATTTTGCGCTGGATGACCTCGGTATTGGTACCAAAGATACTGGCTATTGCTTCTATGCATTTGAGAAGAAGTGTTTCTGATGGAATGACAGAAGTCAGTGTACAGAGTTGCTTCAGTGCTTCTTCTTCTTTATTTGGGTCTTCACCGGGATTTTTGCCTCGCAGAGAGATGGCGAAATACTGAACAAAATTTTGTTCACGGTTCATGAGCCATTTTCCGGTATCGAGTTTATATTCCTGGGCAATATTGTCTGGGTCTTTGCCTTCAGGAAGCGGAATTGCACTAACTTTCGAAACCAGCACGAAGGAATGCTTCACAATTAACAAGTGAGGCTTTAAGACCTGCAGTATCAGCATCGTAAATCAGGATCACCCTGCGAGTGAAGCGGCCAAGTAACTGGATCTGTTCCGGAGTTAGTGCGGTTCCACTGGTGGCAACCACATTGTTGACACCAACTGCATGTAGAGAAAGAACATCGAATTGACCCTCGACTACATAAGCGCGATCATATCGAGCAATGGCAGTACGTGCCTGGTAAAGACCGAATAGATGAGTACCCTTTTTGAATAAAGGGGTATCGCCTGTATTAACATACTTACCGGTATTTGGCTGGGGAGTAAGCCAGCGTCCAGTAAATCCATTTATATTCCCTTTACCATCGAAAAAAGGGAATATAATACGATCCTTAAAGGTGTCGTAGGTGTAGCCTTTATCATTTTCTTTTTAAAACATCGATTTCGATCAACCGCCGTTCGGCAAAACCGGCAGCAAGCATTTCTTTCTTAGCAAGATTACCTTCTGGAGCATAGCCTATCCTGAAATTTTTAATAACTTCATCTGTTAAGTTGAAGCCTCTTTCATGAAGGTAGAGTTGTGCTTCTGGAAGGTGTTTTTCAAAGAAGGCAACTGCACCTTTCATAGCAATGCGCTGTGCTTCACGCTCGCGATACCTCGTAGCGTCTTCATCAGTCAATACAGGTTTAGGGACCTCAATCCCTACCCTACGTCCAAGCCAAGTGACAGCTTCGTAGAATGACATATTCTCGTGTTCCTGAAGAAACTCGATAACATCTCCACCTTTTCCACAAACAAAGCACTTGAAACTTTGTCGTGAAGAGCTGACGGTCATGGATGGGGTTCGGTCATGCATGAAAAGGGCAAATGCCCAAATAGTTAATTCCTCTCTTTCTTAGGGTGACGAATTCACCGATGACATCTACAATGTCATTGGCATCTTTAATTCGATCTCGTAGTTCGTTATCAATCATTATTTTTCTCCTCAAATATACAGAGTTGACGTGCTTCAAAGGCTTCTTCCAAAGTGATTCCGAAGTAATTGGAGAGCGCGATATACTCTTGTTGGTTGATATTTTTACGTCCGTGGAAAATATCCCACCAACGCATTTGATTTATGCCAACTTCACGATAAAAAGCGCGAGTTGGCATAAAATTCTCTGGATGCCGGAACTTAATCCGGAGCATCTCTTGTACCAGGTTTCTTTTTTGACTGTCCGGCCAACAACAATATGTTGCCGATGCATATACAGCTGTATGGCTAAAGGTGAACGTTTCACAATCTCAGACATTTGCTCTGGAGTCATTTTGTTGGCGTTCTCTCTGACAAATTGGTCTTCGTGCGGTTGCCATCTTCCATTGTTCATAGCTTTCTTTCCTCCATATCTGGGTATAATTGTTATTAAATTCGTATTCGGGGTGTTTCTCTATGTAGCTACAGCATAACTTAATGAAAAGCTCCTGCTGATCCGGAATAATCTTTTCTTCGATATCGAAGTAACGCATGACCTTGAGCTTCTCAAGGACATTGTGAACCCTACGTTCGAAGTCAAGGAAGGCATCGGTACCCATCTCGACCATAAAGTGGTCTATCTCATTAAGGTTATTTAGACGGTACTGTCTCAGGTCGGTCATTTGCTTCAATTTTAAGGAGTTGTTGTTCAATGCACATAAAGACTTCGAAGGCGGTTGACTCCAGCTCTTTTCCACGAGGATTCCTGTAGGTAGATAGTATGGAAAGGATAGCTGAGAGTTCTTGTGGAGTGATGTCATAGAGGCCATAAACTCCACGAGAATCTTTTATCTAAATACATGCTCATAGCTTAGTCATTTTTTGTTGCTCCTCGATGCTCCGGAGTGGAAGATCATATTTTCGTTGTCGTTTGGAAGAGTACCGGGAGAAGCATTGGCCGGCATCGTTCCAACGAAGTGTTTTCCACTTTAGAATTGTTTTTCTTTCCCCGGAAATGGTAACTTTCTTAGGGATTGAACCTGACCATATACCTTGCGGACTGATGAAGAGTTTTTTAGCATAGAAATATATGGTCTAATTTATAAGACAAGCGTTCATGGCAAGCTCAAAAGGTAGTGGTATTGTACATTGACATATTCGTTATTTAATTTTAAGTTCAACCTTCTTTGGTTTTTCATCTTCCCATTTGACTTCAGGAAAAAGTCTATCATTTATTAAAAAAAGATCTTCCTTTATTATCCCTTAACTCCCATTCTCCGGAAAATTGGTCTTTTTGGGGTTACTTGTATATAGATATAAGCGTCCATCTTTATCTCTTGCTATGTAATACATGACTTGTACCTTTCTTTTTATTATTTTTATTTAGAAAACCCTTTGATCACATGTCTGGGAGTGGAATCATTAACTTTTCGTTTTTTCTTTTCGGTAAAATCATACTTGTACCGCCAATAGACACATAAAATATCTTTTGTGCCAATCGTAATGATATATACGATTACGGTTAACCAAAACCAGCTAACTGTACTCATTATTCCCAAAATCCTATCTGTATCAATTCGTCGCCATTCTTAACAGCTATAATGCCTTTGCCTTCCCTCGTCTTTTTGAAACTATAATCATCATCTAATAACCGAAGGAACACTTTTCCGTAATCAGAAAATTGAGAATCTTGCTCGTCATTGAGAGCGACGGCTTTCACCGTTACTCCATTTTTATCCATATATTTAAAAATTACACCTTTGCTCATATTTGATTAGTTATGAGGGTTAATACTTCTTCCCGTGCATCTTATTACGGAGTTTATTATACTTCATCTTCTGCTCAATATGCCAAAGTAGGTCAATCTCAAGATGTTTGGCAAGTCCGAAGATAGATAGTACCATATCGTTAATGGTAGTATGGAAGTCATATAAGCCATCATATCTCACAGGAAGCGTAGATATGGCATAAATGGACTCTGTGAATGTTTCGTCTTTGCAGGATTCTGCCATATCATCGATGCAATCACCTATTTCTTTAGTTGCAATTTCAAGAGAAATATTTCGCAGACCTGCTAAGTCAAATAGACGAATAACTGCATCGGCAAGTTCATCCTCGATGGTATCTTTGATATATCTATTGAATACGTTGATAAACTTTTCTTCATTTGTTAGCCACCCTTGACACTCGGTATATTCACCGATCTTATACTTTTCTTTATCAAAGTGTCTACTTTTTCTGTCTGCTTCCACAGCTTCCATTAACTCGCTAATAACAAGACAAAAGCAATGTTCGTTACTCAATTCCTTATCGTGAAAACCATGTTCACAGGCGATTTTATATGCCCTATCACGGAGGATGTTTAAATTGATCTTATAGTTCATATCTACTTAGTTATGATTGTTGTTCATCGTTCAGTATGTTATCAATCAAATTGTCTATTTCTTGATTGGATAGAAATTGTTTACCTACATCCTTTTGCTTCTGAAGTTCAACTTTAAGCCTACTTTCTATCCTTCCCAATGCAAAACAAGTGTTCTTATCAGGATAATACCAGTCTATCGAACTACATACAATTAGCTTTATGTGATCTAATTCTAAGCTATCCGGGCAATGTTTATTGAGAAAATCTAAATCTTCTTTGATTAGCTTCTCGTATGCGTTTTTATCAATCTTTATGCTCATATCTAATTTGTTAGGAATTAAGTTTTGATAAAATAAAATCAGCTAATTCTTGCGTTTCTTTTTTTGTTTCTTGTTCTTGAATTTGACAAATGAACCTCTTTATATTAAAGAACGTACCATCAAATGCACCTTCAATAATATAAGTGCCTTTACGATCTGTCTCTTTTACAAATTTTGTTTTATTTTTATTCAGTTATTGATTAGTAGTTAGTTATACTGCTCTTTCTTTCTCATCCCACGGGTTAAAGTCTTCCTCTATGGGTATTTCTTCTTCGTGATAATGCTTCATATTAATTAGTTATGCACTTATTCCGATTCTATTTTGGGGCTTATCAATACAATTTCCGACGCCTTTGATTGAACTGTAATCACCTTTAATTACCTTTATCATTGATTCTAATATGTATCGGTAAACATTGATGTAGTTAGAATAACCAAAAGAAATCCAGTCGTTGACAAAAGATATCTTTATTACATTGGTATTTTTAATGCCCCCTTCGTACCAGAAATAATCACCAGATAGAGTTTTATGTGCTTGAAGGTATATTAAATACATTTCTCCATTATACTCTACGGAGCATCTCCATAAGTAGTAATCATAGTACTGATTACATTCAAATGAGTGGCTTATAATTTTCGCTTTCATAAATCTTCTTCAATAAAAGTGTTGGTTGTATTTATAACCCCTGCTGAATCAATAGTTTGACCATCACGAATAAATATTTTATCAAAAATCAAGGCCTTATAGTTGGATTCCGTCATATAGAATACACATACACGACCATCAGCATACAATTTGCATTTCATGAATTCAGTCCCTTCTACTGGACCTATTACATCTATTTGCATTGTTCTTTTTCCCATATTTAATTAGTTTATTGCGTTAGTAAATCATCGTGCGGAGCCGGGAATCGAACCCGGATAACCTTACACCGCTTTTATTTAAGATGGTGGACATGCCAATAAGTTATCATTTCCGGTATGTCATGCAGTCCCAAGCGAGCTTTTATATTTTCTCGATGCCGAATAATGGTAAACTTGGAAAGGGAAAGTTTCGCCGCTATGTCTTCAGTTCGAATGTTTGCAACAATTAGTCGATACACCTCCATCTCTCTATCTGTCAGACTGGTATCAGTTTCAGGTTTACAAACAACTCCTTCTAATTGACACTCGCCACGAAGAGGGCATTTCACCTCCTCAAAAATGAAATGCCCATTGGAATCAATATCATGACTAAATTGATCGTATTCGCCAAAATTACAGCGACAAAAACGATGAACGACAGAGTATTCAAAAGAATGTTTTATTCATTGTACGCTTTGAATATAGTTCCATCAATGCTGCATAAGCTTTGGGATAACGATCACTGATTATTGTAAGCATAGGGGATATGAGCTCGCGATCTTCTTCTTTTAAGCGACGTGCAGGCTGGTTGACTTCTTTAATTATAACATCCCCATCTGGAGTGTTATAAAATTCAATATTGGCTAACATGGTATTACTTGTTTTATATCTTCAATTATTCTATCTATCAATCTTTCCTCTAATGGTTTGAAAGTATTATGCCGAAGTTTATAATAGAAAGTTGTATAAGACATTCCACTTTCTGCAAGAATACGGTTTCGCATTGTTTCCTTACTATCATCTGGTAAACTATCATAGTAGTCTTTAAATACCATTTTTTGCAATTTTCTGTTCTTTTTCCATGATTAGTACAATTTTTAGTGCTATATTTATACTGCAAACATAAATAATAATATTCATACAGCGAAAGAATTATTTGCTATAATAATATTATTATTTATTATTTAGACAAAATATAAATAATAGTTTATGATTAGACCAGATAAATTAGCTCAATTGATTGAAGAAAGAAGAATTGTAAAGACCAAACTTTGTGAGGAGCTTGAGATATCCGTTATGACACTGAACAATTTCTTAAATAAGGGCTCTGAAATTGGTTCTAATAAACTTGAAAAAATAGCAGATAAGTTTCAGGTACCTATCGACTATTTTTATGATCGTGAAGTCGAAATAGATGAACGATGGCATATTGGGCATAATGTGAATGGTAATGGCAATAAGGTGTCTGGAGATATCACTTTAAGTGAATGTCAGAAGGAAATACAACACCTTACGCAATTACTTCACGAAAAACAGGCTATTATCGACGAAAAGGAAAGAACAATTCAAATTCTATTAAATAATAAATAGGACATGGAAAATGGAATAAGTTTTGAGACGCCTCAAGATTCATTTATTGAGGTTACAGGAGAGCTTTATGAAATGAATTCTATCCTGAATCGCGAAGCTACTCTTATTATTAATATATCTCATATCGTAGCGGTGCGTAAAGATGAAGATAAAGCATGTTTCTATTTAATTAATGGTTTAAGAATCAGAACACAAAGGCAGTACTATGAGGTTGAGCAAACTCTGATAGGGAAATGTAACTTCATTGGTACAGTGTGATAAATGAGTAGACAATAATAGACAATAAATGACAAATAGACATTTATACATATTGCTAAAAGATTAATAATCAGTGCTGGGTTAGTGGGGAGCCTTCTCCCGCTACCCCGACAGGTTAAAGGGTCAACTAATTATTAGTTGATCCTTTTTTAGTATTGAAAAAGAAATTCAACAAACATGAATCTTTATCCATGATGGTATAACATTCTGAAATAACAACTTTGAGATACGGTCTTACATCTTTAAATAAAACTCTCTTGTCAACGCAATGTATTCTGGTGTAAACTGATTGCGCTCTACCTCAATACATAAAGTTTCCTCCATACATTTTTGTTCCTGATGTCCGAATGCGATAAGTACTCTCCTACTCGGCTTGCCTGGCTTGGTAAAAACATGAAGGCGTCGTGAAGGGTATAATTTGTATTTCCAAGCTGTGTCAATTACTAACTTCTCTGCTTCAGTAGGGATGATGATACATATCCTCCCCTGATCTTCAAGAAGGTGTGCCGAATGCCGGAAAAAGTATCTCGTAATTCAGTTCGCAGGTATGACGTGCCATATTGCGTTGCTTGTCAGGGCAATTTAAAGCATCAACAAAATAAGGAGGGTTAGAAACTATCAGATGATATTTATTATCTGTTTGAAACAAACTGAAATCATTACAGATAACTTTTATCCTATTTGCCCATGGAGAACGCGCTATGTTTTCTTCTGCTTGAGTTGCTGCGGCTTCATCTATTTCGATAGCTGTAACTTGTGAAAGTGGGTTACGTTGAGCTAACATTAAAGCTATCAATCCTGTGCCGGTGCCAATGTCGAGGATGCGTTGAGGGTTTTCTGTTTCTGCCCAGGCACCCAAAAGAACCCCATCGGTACCTACTTTCATGGCACATTTATCATGCCATATAGTAAATTGTTTAAACTGAAAATAAGGATTTGACATAACTTACAGTTATTATTTGAAGGCAAAAATAGACAAAGTCAGGAATATTACGACTAATTTGGCACTGTTTTTGTCTTTTTATAAAAAAGGTGCTTCATATTAATGAAGAATAGATTAACTTTGCAGGCGCTTTGTAAGCCCTGTCAGTGTGACGTAAAATTAAAAAGAACAAAATGAAGAAAAGACTTTACCTAAAAGATATGGAGACGAGAGAAGAAGGAAACTCTTTCTCAGTAATTGCTGATTTTGAGGGGAATGAGGAACAATTGATGGATATTGAAGTGAATGAGATACTTCCGATATTGCCTTTACGGAATATGGTTTTATTTCCAGGTGTGTTTATGCCAGTATCTGTCGGGAGAAAGACTTCCATGAAATTAGTGCGTGAAGCAGAAAAAGAAGAGTGCATATATCGGAGTAGTCTGTCAGAAAGTGGCTGAAACCGAAATGCCAATGTTGGAAGATTTGCATACCATTGGTACGATCGGTAAGATTATCCGTATCCTGGAGATGCCTGATCAGACAACAACGATTATCCTGCAAGGCGTCAAACGTATGGAGTTGGAAGAAATTGTAGATATAACTCCGTATTTGAAAGGACGCGTAAAGGCACTGGAAGAAGATATTCCCGATAAAAATGATAAAGAGTTCCATGCTTTGGTGGAAGCTTGTAAGGATCTGACTATAAGATATATCAAATCATCTGATATGTTCCCGCAGGATTCTGCATTTGCTATCAAGAACATTACTAATCCTATGTTCCTGGTAGATTTTATTTGCACGAATCTTCCATTGAAGAAAGATGAAAAGATTGAGTTGCTACGTTGACTCATTGCGGGCACGTACTTACCGTCTATTAGAGATACTGAACCGGGAAGTGCAGCTTGCCGAGATTAAGGAGTCCATACAGATGCGTGCACGAGAAGATATTGACCAACAACAACGTGAATACTTCCTGCAACAGCAAATTAAAACCATTCAGGATGAACTGGGTGGCGGTGGCCAGGAACAGGAAATTGAAGAGCTGCGCCGCAAAGCACTCACTACTAAATGGAGTGTAGAAGTGAGAGACACCTTTATGAAAGAGGTGGATAAATTGAGCGTACACATCCGCAATCTCCTGATTACAGTGTGCAACTTAATTATCTGCAAACTATGTTGAGTTTGCCATGGGGAATATATACTACGGATAATTTCAATCTGATCAATGCCGAAAAGACTTTAAATAAAGATCATTATGGCTTGGAGAAGGTGAAAAAGAACGTATTTTGGAACACTTGGCTGTATTGAAGTTGAAAGGTGACATGAAGTCGCCTATTATCTGCTTGTACGGCCCTCCGGGAGTGGGTAAAACTTCTTTGGGACGTTCTATCGCTGCTGCCTTGAAGCGTAAGTACATTCGTATGTCATTGGGTGGTGTGCACGATGAAGCCGAAATCCGTGGACACCGCAAGACATATATCGGTGCTATGCCGGGACGTATTATCAAGAGTCTGATCAAGGCAGGTTCATCAAATCCGGTGTTTATCTTGGACGAAATTGACAAAGTTAGCTCAGACCGTCAGGGGGATCCCTCTTCTGCCCTGCTTGAAGTACTCGATCCGGAACAGAATACAACATTCCATGATAACTTCCTGGATGTAGATTATGATTTGTCTAAAGTGATGTTCATAGCTACTGCAAATAACCTGAATACTATTCCCGGACCTTTGCTCGACCGTATGGAGCTGATTGAGGTAAGTGGTTATATCACCGAAGAGAAAATAGAGATTGCCCGCCGCCATTTGGTTCGAAAAAGAACTGGAAGCTAACGGTATGAAGAAGAATGATATCAAGATACCGAAGAATACGCTGGAGGCAATTATCGAGTCGTATACTCGTGAAAGCGGCGTACGTGAACTGGAGAAGAAAATAGGTAAGATACTTCGTAAATCAGCACGTCAGTATGCTACAGATGGTTATTTTGCCAAACAGGAGATTAAGCCGGGAGATTTATATGAATTCCTCGGAGCACCGGAGTATACCCGTGATAAATATCAGGGTAATGATTACGCTGGTGTAGTCACTGGACTGGCATGGACTGCCGTAGGCGGAGAAATCTTGTTTGTAGAAACCAGTTTAAGTCGTGGAAAAGGCGGACGTCTGACATTGACCGGAAATCTGGGCGACGTCATGAAGGAATCTGCAATGCTGGCTTTGGAATATATCAAGGTACATGCTTCTTTGTTAAATCTGGATGAAGAAATCTTTGATAATTGGAATATTCATGTACATGTACCGGAAGGTGCTATTCCTAAGGATGGACCTTCAGCCGGTATTACGATGGCCACATCTCTTGCTTCTGCCCTCACCCAACGTAAGGTAAAAGCGAATCTTGCTATGACAGGAGAAATAACACTTCGTGGTAAGGTGCTTCCCGTAGGAGGTATTAAGGAAAAGATTCTGGCTGCCAAACGTGCCGGCATCAAGAACATTATCTTGAGTGAAGAGAATCGTAAGAATATTGACGAAATACAGGAAATCTACCTCAAAGGGATTGACTTTCCACTACGTGAAAGATGTGAAAGAAGTATTTGCCATTGCGCTGACCAATGAAAAGGTAGCCGATGCCATTGACTTGTCCGTAAAGAAAGAAAAGACAGAAAAGAAAGCAGAATGACATTCGACTTACAATATACAGACAGTAAAAAAGTAACGCGCGTGCAGGATTGATAACCACCGATCACGGGCAGATAGCAAAACACCTATCTTTATGCCGGTAGGTACCGTAGGAACGGTGAAAGGTGTGCATGTAACCGAACTGAAAGAAGATATCGAGGCGCAGATCATATTAGGAAATACCTATCATCTGTACCTGCGTCCGGGATTGGATGTATTGGAAAAGCCGGAGGACTTCATAAGTTCAACGGTTTTGACCGTCCGATGTTGACGGATAGTGGTGGTTTCAGGTCTTTTTTCATTGTCGGGTATTCGTAAATTACGGGAAGAAGGTGCAGAATTCCGTTCACATATTGATGGTAGCAAACATATCTTCACTCCCGAAAAGGTAATGGATATCGAACGTACGATTGGTGCAGATATTATGATGGCTTTTTTGACGAGTGTCCTCCGGGAGATTCGGATTATGCGTATGCCAAAAAGTCATTAGGACTGACACACCGTTGGCTGGACCGTTGTATTCAGCGTTTCAATGAGACGGAACCAAAATATGGATACCAACAGTCGCTTTTCCCCATTGTTCAAGGATGTATATATCCTGATCTTCGCAAGGAGTCAGCGGAATTCATTGCATCGAAGGGTGCGGATGGTAATGCTATCGGTGGGTTTGGCAGTAGGTGATCCGGTAGACAAGATGTATGAGATGATTGAGTTGGTGAACGAGATTCTGCCGAAAGATAAACCCCGTTATCTGATGGGGGTAGGTACACCGGTAAATATCCTGGAAGGCATAGAGCGTGGCGTAGATATGTTTGATTGCGTGATGCCTACACGAAACGGACGAAATGGCATGTTGTTCACCAAAGATGGCATTATCAATATGCGCAATAAGAAATGGGAAACAGACTTCTCTCCTATTGAAGCAGACGGAGCTTCTGCTGTAGATACCTTATATAGTAAAGCGTATCTGCGCCATCTGTTCCATGCACAAGAATTGCTGGCTATGCAAATTGCATCTATCCATAATTTGGCTTTTTATCTGTGGCTGGTGGGTGAAGCCCGCAAGCACATCATCATTACCGGTGACTTCTCTACATGGAAACCGATGATGGTAAAACGCGTATCGACAAGGTTATGAGAAAACTGAACTGGAAAATAAAAGGTATAAAGTTGCCGGATAACTGGAAGTGGTTGAAGCGGCTCGACTTCTACATTATCAAGTTCCTCGGAACTTATGTGTTTTGCCATTGCATTGATTATCTCTATTGCAGTGGTATTCGACTTTAATGAGAAGATGGACAAGTTCATGTCACACGAAGCGCCATGGAAAGCCATAGTTTTTGATTATTATCTGAACTTTGTTCCTTACTTTGCCAATCTGTTCAGTCCGCTGTTTGTGTTTATTTCAGGTTATATTCTTTACTTCAAAACTGGCCGAGAACTCGGAGATTATTGCGATGTTTTTACCGGAATGAGTTTTAAGCGGTGCTCCGGCCTTATATGGTATCGGCTGCCATTATTGCGGTAGTAACTTTTTGCTTAGGCTCTTATGTAATACCCTAAGGGTAAGTGTGACACGTATCAATTTTTGAGGATAAGTACTATAAGCAACGTAAATCCAAATACTGCCCGGAATATTCAGCTGGAAGTGGATTCGGGAGTGATTGCCTATATTGAACGTTTTGAAGATTATAGTAAGACAGGATATCGCTTTTCATTGGATAAATTTAAAGATAAGCAGTTGGTGTCTCATCTTACGGCTCGTTCCATTACTTATGATACAGCATCTGTTCATAAATGGACCATTAAGGATTACATGATACGCGAGATGGACGGCATGAAAAGAAAATATAGTTAAGGGTGATCGTATTGACAGTATCCTTTTCATGGAGCCTGCTGGTTTTCCTTATTATGAAAATCAACGAAATGATGACCAGTCCCGAATTAAGTGAATATATTAGCAGGCAGCGGGCAGCGTGGATTTGCCAATATCAAGGAGTTTGAACTTGAATATCATAAGCGCATTGCCATGTCGTTTGCATCGTTTATCCTTACGCTGATCGGTTTTCTCTTTCTTCGAAAAAGACCAAGGGTGGAATGGGATTGCATTTGGGTATAGGTTTGGCATTAAGTTTCTCATATATCCTTTTCCAAACGATCGCTTCTACTTTTGCTGTAAATGGTAATGTACCTCCGGTGTTGCCGTATGGATACCGAATATACTCTATGCTTTCATAGCATTCTACTTGTATCAGAAAGCACCGAAATAAGGAATAACCGAATGAATAAAAATAAGCCCCTCTGCTCCTTGTCTTACCACAAGTGCAGGAG
>VOFF01000333.1_pt1 | contig 19706 bp, 34 predicted proteins | sample 5384061 | NCBI WGS metagenome assembly VOFF01 (sample SAMN12384725, study PRJNA508395) | human gut metagenome | isolation source: healthy gut E | host: Homo sapiens
CAATTCGCCAGCCGGTATCTCCACTTCGATGCCGTTTCGTTCGACAGTTGCCGTCTTTGGCGCCAAATTCATCAGCTTTCTCAATAGCCTGGCTGGTCTTCCCCCTTTGATCTGGTCTCCAGGTATTTCCCCACTGTAATCAGGGTCAAAATCATGGCCGCTGATTCGAAGTAGATATCGCCTGCATATCTGTGCACTAAGTCCATATTTCCGGTCTCATATCCGGTCGTCATCCTGAAAATAGCAAAGACGCCATAGATAATCGCCGCTGCTGACCCCCATGGCGATCAAGCTGTCCATATTGGGGGCTTCCTCGGAACAGGCTTGGAAATCCCTTGAGGAAATATTTCTTGTTGAGCACCACGATAGGAATCAAGAAGACGACCTGCAGCAGTACCATGGTAAGGGGCTGATCCGGCATATGCTTTCCGGTCAGCATGTGTCCCATGGACACGTACATCAATGGAACCAGCAGAACCACAGACCAAATCAATCTGTGCTTCATCTGCTTCGCTTCATCAAAAGCGGCCTTCGAGGCCTCTTCCGCCTCTGCCTTTCCGGTCGTGGAAGGAGCATCACCGCTGTCCAACGATGCTCCATACCCGGCTTTTTCTACAGCTTCGATAATCTTTCCGTCATCTATTAAATTGTCGTCATATGAGACCTGCATGGTACCTGTCAGCAGATTCACGCTGACCTGATCCGTACCTTCAATTTCGACACTGTCTTCTCCACCCTGGAGGAGCAAGCCGAACAGGTCATTCCAGTCACCTTAAATTTCTCTTTCATCTTTACCTCATCAACTTGTGAAGCGTGCCGCAAAGCTCGTCGACCATCTGGTCATTTCCCGCTTTGATGTCTTCCACTACACACGATTTAATATGCTCAGAAAGCAGGAGTTTATTAAAAAGAATTTATGGCGGCGCTGATCGCTGACACCTGATTGATGATGTCGATGCAGTATCTGTCTTCTTCGACCATTTTCTTCACGCCGCGTACCTGCCCTTCGATCTTATTTAATCTCGAAATTAAATCCTTATATTCTTTTCCCTCTCTATGGGTCGTCTTCTCTGCACAAGCAGAGCATTTTCCGTTGTCATATGATCATCTCCTTTTCCTTGATGATAATAGTATACCCCCGTAGTGTACATTTGTCAAACTAAAATATTTAGAGTTAGTTTTTTGCTCAAACAGTCAAAAAACACGCGATTTTGAAAAAAAAGTCCGCAACTATTGAAATTGCAAGTTTTCAGTTGTCAATACTGAACTTCTCCCTTACATACCCCTCTGTAGCCTTTGAAAACACTGGTATTTTTATTTTTTTGCCAAAACAGCAAAAACAACAATACGGCAAAAATTTTTATTCTCCATCAAAAAAACCGGCTTCTCCTGTTAGAAACCGGTCGTTTTATCACTTTTTCAGTTTTCTCATACCAATCTGTGCTTCTACATTGGTATCCCCATTCACCCTAGATGCAAAACAGTATGTTTCCTCTGCATCACGATCCTCTGGCAAAGGCGCGTCCATTTTTCCCCATAAAGATCTCCACCTTACCGCCCAAAGGCGCTTCTCTCATAAATCTGAGATTGACGGAAGTCACCTCTTTGTTGATGACATCCGGTATGTAGTTCCACAGCATGTCCGGATAATGGGTATTGTTCATATGTAAATTCATATCTACATCGCTGTAGAACACCGTCTTTTCCCCAGCTTTGACGTAATCGATCGTCTTCGGCAGACGGAATCTATTAGGAACTGCAAGAGTCAAGGGCTCGTCCGTATCATAATTAGAAATGTCCACTTCTGAAGCTTTGCATAATTTCCCTGTCTTCTGGTTTTGTCACCGCCCAGACGCTGTAACCTCTGGCTGCGATACGGCCCCCTGCAGGTGATCTCGTAACAGCGGATAAAAGTTGCCCCTTTTCCGGGCAGCGCCAGGTGGCCACTTCGATCTCATCATACTGATGGATTTGCTCGTAAATCTCAAGTAATTCTGGTGATAATAAAAGATTTGCCGGCAAAGAATAAATCGTAATAAGACGGCTTCCGATCCCGCATCTGGTGGTTTGCCGTTTCCTGCATATATCTGAGGACGAGAGACGGCTTCATATTATTATTGACGTCAACATCGTGACTGGTCACTTTGTACTTTTCTGTGTATCTCATCTTACCCTTCTTTTTTTTTTTTCTTTTTCATATGGTAATATTGTACCATATGCACTAAGCATCGCTAAGTGCACTGGGCACCTGTCATACCTCGGCTCTGTAATCGCTTTCGCTGGCCAGTCACCGGGTATGAACATTGTAACATAAAACTTCAAACATTTGAATAAATATCATAGGGGTATCAAAATGAAAATGAAAAAAAAAAATTTTAATTCCTGCCATCATCTTGGCATTTTTTTGCTCGTTGCCTTTGGCTCCATGTCCTGGTTTATCGGCGAACAAGTCTTTATTTCGTCCACCCAGCTGGTGACCAACGAGGAGACCTCCGGGGTCAAGGAAAGTTTCTGGAAAACCTTCGGCATCGATTACGACAAGTTCAAATCCACATACAAAATAGAAGGCATTTCGGTTCCCTCCTCTGAAGGAGACCATGACATTCCCGGCGACTATATCTATGCCAAAGGCGCGGATACCAAGGACCGTGACACCGTCATTTTGATTCACGGACTTGGCGGCAACAGGTACAGCAACTATCCGGTAGCGGCATACTTTTTGGAAAAAGGGATATAACGTCATCACCTACGACCAGAGGAGTTCTGGCGAGAACGAGGCCAAATACACTACCTTCGGTTATCTGGAAAGTGACGACGCCAAAGATCTGGTATACTACGCCTCTAATCTGACTAAGGGCAAAGCCATCGGCCTATGGGGAACCTCCTTTGGCGGCGCGACAGCAGGTCATGCCATTTCTGATAAGACAATCGCGGCAAAGGTGAAGTTCGCCGTTCTCGACTGCCCGGTCAGCAGCATGAAAGACATGGTGGCAGCGGAGATTGATAAGATGGATATTCCGCTTCCTACGGAATACATGACCTGGTGCGGCAGCGTGGTCAACAAGTTCAAACTGGGTTTCTCCTATGGAGACGCCGATGTACCGGCTGCCGTGGCTGACACCGACGTACCTGTCCTCGTCATCAACAGCAAAGCGGACCAGCTGACGCCATACTACATGGGCAGGGACATCCACGAAGCCATCGATTCAAAGGATAAGAAGATTCTCTCCGTCAAGGACAGCGACCACGCACAGGTCTGGCTGAATCACAGGGAGCTCTATCGAAAAACCATGGACGAATTCATCAGCCAATATTGATTCTCGACCGGACAAAAATGTCCGGTCTTTTTTCAACATCATTTCTGTTAATGATATCTGCAGGAGAGAATCATGACGGCTCCATCATCAATTTTATAAACCAATCGGTTTTGTTTATCGAGGCGTCGGCTCCAAAATCCACTCAGATTTCCTGTGAGAGGTTCTGGTTTGCCAATTCCTCTGTTTCCATTGCGAGAAATATCCTTAAATAATTGATTTATTTTTTTCAGAGTTTTTCGGTCCTCCGTTTGCCAGTAAACAGAGTCCAGCCAGGCATAATTAGCCTTGTTTCCCATCAAATGCATGTTTTCAAGCATATTATGATAGGCTTCTTCTGATATCATGACGACATTCTTATTATCACGAACCTGCGAATAGTTCGTTGCAATCATAATACGATCCTACTTTTTTATATTTATTTCCATTATATTGTACGTCAATTCGAAAGCAGTCAAATCCAAAAGCGGCTAAATCCTTTCTCCTGGATTGTAGCCGCCGCAATTTATTTTCTTTTCAATTCTATCCTACAATCTTATAGTATTCTCTCGCCGTTACCGCATAGACGATAGCGTAGATGACGGCAAATACCACGAAGGTTCCTATGGTACAGATCGCAAACAGCGATACGTTGTACATCATGAATACCTGCAGCAGGCGCGTAATCATCTTGAAAGCAGCCAGTATATGGATGCCGGCCATGATCAGCGGTATGAAGAACACCATCAGAACCTGTTTCCTTATGGTCTTCTTTACCTCGCTCTTGCTCATACCTACCTTCTGCATGATCTCGAATTTGTCCTTGTCGTAATAGCCTTCCGAAATCTGCTTATAGTAAATGATCAACGCCGCCGCAAAGGTGAACACGATGCCCAGGAAGATGCCCAGGAACAGGAAACCTCCTACCAGTCCCGTAAAATCTTTTGCTGCCCTCCTGCTTGCTGTCGATGCGCATCATTTCAAATGGGAACCGCAAGTCGTATACCTCGTTCTGCATTTTTTGATAGCAGGCCAGTTTTTTTCCTCATCCGTTCCGTCCATATCCAAAACGAACTCTGTATTGATCTGGCTGCCGTTGCCACCGTAGGCTTTTGCCTGCATGTCGTTGATCTGGTTCAGTACCTGGTCGTCTGCCACCACCAGGTAGTAAGCCTCGGTCATATAGATCGCCAGATCCTCCATAACGAACTTATCTAATCGCTCCTTCACATGGAACTTCATATGGTTGATGGAAAAAATCCTCGGCCAGCTCATTGCCGTAAGAGTATACTGCCACCTGATCTTTTTCCAAGGCGATCTTCTCACCCGAAATTCTTTCATATTCATCAGCCGTCAAGATTGCCAGGTTTGCCACTTGATCCACAGACTCGACCTTTTCAATACCACCGTCGACTTTGAAGCCGCCGTCCTTCTTCTCAGTAGAAAATATCAGCGCCTCACTGTCGTAATACTTCACAATCTTGCGCCCCTCTTCCCTGCACACCTTTTTCATGGTATCTCCTACCAACTGGCGATCCGCACCAGTGATCCGCTCCCCCATCATGCGGAGTCACGGAAACGACGACGTCTCCTGCATAACGTCCGTCCAATACGTCATTCATACCCGCATAGAGGCTGACCGTCCCGGATACCATGACGAGAACCATGGTGGACAGGATGCAGATGTTGGCAAGTCCCACTGCATTCTGTTTCATCCTGTAAATCAGGCCGGACACTGCCGTGAAGTTCCCTGGTTTATAATAGAACTTGCGGTTTTTCTTCAGGGTCTTCAAAATCGCCACGCTGCCTGCCGTAAAGAGACAGTAGGTTCCCACGATGACCAGAACTACCGCTACGAAAAACAGCATGATTGCCGTCAGCGGAGACTCTGTGGTGATGGCAATGTAGTAGCCGATGCCCAGGCAGATGATGCCGATGATGGCGAGAAGCCATTTTGTCCTCGGCTCTTTTTCGCCCACATTGCCGCCGTAGAGCAGTTCAATCGGTTTTGCCAGATGAATACTCATCAAATTGGCGATCATGGTCAATACGAACAAAACGCCGAAGAGCGCCAACGTGATGATCACGGCGAACCAAGAAATTTCAATTCCAAAAGGTGGTTCTACCCCAAAGACCCAGCTGAGAAACAGGTGGACCAGTTTGCTGAACAGAATGCCGCACAGCAGGCCGAGAATGATGGACGACAGCGAGATAACCACATTTTCGATAATCAAAATCTTGCCGATGTGCTTCTTCTCCATACCCAAGATGTTGTAGAGGCCGATTTCCTTCTTCCGCCTCTTCAGCAGAAAACTGTTGGTATAGAACAGGAAGATGAAGGCGAAGATGCCCATGACGACGACGCCGAAACTCATGATCATGGCAAGCGCCGCGGACATCTCTTCAATCCCTCGCTGATGGCAAGGAATGCGATAATGTAAAACATGCCGATAATGCCGATGGAAGCTAAAAAAAGTATGGCAGATAGAACTTCCGGTTATTTTTTGATGTTATTGACTGCCAGCTTCAGTGAAAATGATTTACCCACGATTTCCACCACCTGTCTGCAAAACTGTCAGTGTGTCAGAAATCTTGGCGAACATCTCCTCATCTGACATGTTCGCTTTGTAGATCTGATGGAACACCTCTCCGTCTTTGATAAACAGCACTCGCTTTGCGTGGCTTGCCGCCTTTGTGCTGTGGGTAACCATCAAAATCGTCTGCCCTTCCTCGTTGATCTCCCCAAAGAGCCTGAGCAGTCCGTCCGCTGCATTGGAATCCAGCGCCCCCGTCGGTTCATCTGCCAGAATCAGCTGCGGACTTGTAATCAGCGCCCTGGCTACTGCCGTTCTCTGTTTCTGTCCCCCGAAACCTCATAAGGATATTTCTTCAAAATATCCCCGATACCCAGCTTTGCAGCGATCGGTTTGAGCCGTTTCGCCATCTCCTTGTATTGCTTTCCAGCCAGGACGAGAGGAAGGAAGATGTTGTCCTGGATGGAAAAGGTGTCAAGAAGATTAAAGTCCTGGAATACAAATCCCAGATTGTCCCGCCTGAACGCTGAGATCTCTTTCTCTCTGATCTGGACGATGTTCTGTCCGTTGAGGAATACCTCCCCGCTGGTCGGCTTATCCAGCGCGGCCAAAATGTTGAGCAGCGTCGTCTTACCGGAGCCGGACTCACCCATGATGGCCACGTATTCGCCCTCTTCTACCGAAAAGCTGACGTTGGACAGCGCCTGCACCTGATTTCCCCGAAGCGGGTGGTATAAAATTTTCTTTAAGTTCTTTACATCTAAGATTGTCATTTATTTGAACCCCTTTCTTTACCTTATGTGCTTATTCTAACAAAAAAAGGGAACGTAAATCCTATACATTCCCTTACAATCTGCTATTGGAATCTTACAATTTCGTAAGACTTATTCGTAAACACTCATCTCGTGATAATTTAATCCTAATTTTACCTTGGTTCCTTTGCCAACCTCTGACTCTATGGACATGGTATGTCCCAGCTTGTTCATCACCTGACGGCACAGATAGAGGCCGATTCCTGTGGACTTCTTGTCCTTGCGTCCATTATAGCCTGTGTATCCCTTGTCAAAGACTCGCGGCAGATCCTCGCTCTGTATGCCGATTCCTGTGTCTTCAATGACCAGAGTATTGGGCAGATTCTCATCCAAATAGATGGAGATTTTCCCGAATAAGTATATTTGAGAGCGTTAGAGAGAATCTGTTCGATGACGAAGCTGAGCCACTTCTCGTCGGAGATGACCACGGCATCCGTCTGTCGATATTCCAAAGAGATTTTTTTTCTTAATAAAGGTGGTGGAATACTTTTTTGACTGCCTCTCTGACAATATCGTCCAGAGGCTGTTTTCTGATGACAAAATCCGTGCTGTCGCTGCCCAGCCGCAGATACTGCAGCACCATTTCCACATACTGTTCGATTTTGAACAGCTCCATGGTCAGTTCGTCCTTGGACTGGCAGCTATTTTCACTCTGCAGCAGAAGACGCATTGCCGCGATAGGCGTTTTGATCTGATGTGCCCAAAGGGTATAGTAGTCGATCATATCGGACATGCTGCTGTCGTTTTTGGAGATGGCTTCCGCCGTCTTCTTATAAAAGCTGCTGGATGATTTCCTGATACTGTTCCTCGATGCCATTTGCAGCCTTGGGCATCTGCTCCGGTCCGTACTGAATGCGCGCCTTGATATCCATCAGATACTCCGCCTTCTGTTTATAGCGGAAATAACTGTAAGCCATGAAGACGACGGCAAAGAAGAGGCACAGCGCCATGGCGTACAGGCAGGCGTCTATGGGCATATCGTATAGGTAGGCAATCAGGCAGAAGATTCCCAGATACAGCAGAAACAGCAAGATGTACTTATTTTTACTCTTAATATATTTTCCCAGCATATCACTCCACCAGATATCCCATGCCTTTCTTCGTCTTGATAAAGTCTGACAATCCGCTGGCCTCCAGCTTTTTTTTCGCAGCCTGGCCACGTTGACCGTCAGCGTGTTCTCATCCACAAAGCTGTCCGTCTCCCACAGCTTGACCATGATGTCGTCCCTGCTGACCACCTGTCCCTTGTTCTCCAGAAGAAGCTGGAGGATTTTGAACTCGTTTTTGGTCAGGTCGATTTTTTCTCCCTCATAGGTCAGCGCCGCGTCCGCGATGTTGAGCATGGCGCCTCTGTGCTCCAGCACACTGCTGCTGGTACCGAAGTCGTAGGTCCGGCGCAGCATGGCCTGCACCTTTGCCGTAAGTACAGTCAAATCGAAGGGCTTTGCGATGAAATCATCTCCGCCCATGTTCATCGCCATGACGATGTTCATGTTGTCCGAGGCCGAAGAGATAAAGATAATCGGCACCTTTGACACGGCTCTGATCTCCGTGCACCAGTGGTAGCCGTTACGGTAGGGCAGTCCGATGTCCAGCAGCACCAGATCCGGCGAAAAGGCGGCAAACTCCGCCATCACTTCTTTGAAGTCTTCTACACACCTGGCTTCACAATTCCAAGTCGCGATGTGATTCTTTATGGCATTTGCGATGACCATATCGTCCTCTACTATCAAAATCTTATGCATCACTAAGCCCCCTCTTCAGCGTCTCTCATATGCAGACTCTATCTCTTTGATTCTCCTGTTTAATTCTCGGTTGACCGGCACATCGATGCCGTGTTTCGCCGCCTTTTCCAAAACTGTTCCAGAAAACAGATCCACCTCGGAATACCGCTTTGCCAGTCCGTCCTGTCTCATGGACGGCATTCCATCTGGGTCCAGGGTATCTGCGAGAGCCATATATCCTTCCAAATCTTCTTCCCCCAAATGCACGCCCTCGGCACGGGCGACGGCAATTACTTCCCGCATGGCCGCTTTCGCACGCTCCCTGCCAGTTCCTTCCTCCTGTATGGTCCGATAAGAACCTTCCTCCACCATGATCACCTGGTTGCAGCCCACGTTCAGCATCCACTTGCTCCACATTCTTTTTCTTGATGTCCTCTTCTTCGGTGTACGGCAGAGACATCCGATCAAAAAATTCCATGACTCTCTGCAGATTTTCTTTTTTCTGCGGATCTGCATCTGGCACGCCGATGCGAAGTTCCCCCATGTTGGAGAATTTAAGCCTGTTGCCGATTTTGGTGGCATCCATGCCCTGGGCGACGGTATAGATCAGATGCTGCTCTCCGAAAAACTCCGCCAGAATTTCCTCGCTGGAAATGCCGTTGAGCAGGGACAAGATCACCGTATCTTCTGCCACAGACTTTTCCGCCAGTCTGGCGGATTCCCGCAAAAGCAGTCCCCTTGACCGCGAAAATCAGCAAATCCGTCGGTTCCTGCCTGCCGCCCTCTATCATATCAAAACTGCACTTTTCTCCGTTGCAATATACGCCTTCTTTTTCAAAGCGGGCAACCCGTTCCGCGTCAGCCACAAAGGTCACATGATCCTTTCCCATTTTCTTCACAAAAAATCCCCATATAATATACCAAGGGCGCCCATACCTACAATCGTCACATTTTCAATTCTCTTCATACCCTATTGTCCCTCTTTCTGCATGATAATATTATCATATAGTCATTTTTTATCCCTGTCAAGGCATGCCGGCTGCAAAGATTGGCAAAAGAAAAAGAGGGCCTTGGCCCTCTTCCGTTGCCTATCATTCTTCCAAATCTCTGACTCTTGATTCTGTAAATATCATGACGGCTGAAATATTGCCGTATTTGTTAAACAAAATATACGCATTATTTCCATATTCAAGGTTGTCCTTTATTTTCTTGTACGTCGTCTTCGCAAATTGAATATTCTTGTTGATCTCTTTGTTTTCACTGTCCACAGTGATTTTCACCGTTTCGCTGTAGAATTTTACATTCTTGGCAAGTTTGTATTCTTTGATAAAGCCTTCAAATTTTTCCGGCTCGTCCGCATTATAGTTGATCGGCGCAAGCCTCATGCTGTTCTTCTTCATGGACAGAATCGTATTGGAGGAAGTGAAGCTGGACGGTTCCAAACCATCCAGGTTAGCCAGACTGGCGTTGTTGTTGTCGTAGCTCTGCTCCAAAACAATGATGCTCTGTACCTTGCCGGTGGTCGTCAGCCACATGCGGATTGAAAGATCCCCCTTCTTCTGTCTTCTTCTGCAGATCTTCTATGGAATACTGCTTATAACTGACTTTTGTCGTCTCGTCGCCTTTTCGTCAACCGTTGTATCGATCTTCTGCAGAAAAACATCTACATCGTCCAAATAAAGGTATGTATCGTTACCAGCGTTGCAGATTAAATTGTGATCCTCTACCCCGGAGCATGTCGCTTCCACATCATAACTGTCAGGATCCAGACCGCCAAGCAAGTCCTCGCCTGAGCCGTTCTGGCTCCACAAATAAATCCCCCTGCAACGACGACTAAAATCATCACATAAACAATCGTTCTCACATTCTTCTTCATAGCATAACCTCTTCCCTTTTTTAGTAATACACCTCTTTTTTATCTTTCTATTGCTTATATAATACTATCCATTTGTCCCCCTATTGCAACCCCCCAAATTGACCTTTTTCGACTTTATTCGCCAGATAGATGAATGACGGCTACTTCCGGCCGATTGAGAAAACGAATCGGAAATGGAAAATTGCCCAATCCGCTGGAAACAAAGAGTTTCTTGTCTCCCATTTCGTACAATCCTTTGACGTATTTCCCCTCTCCGTCTAATAGTTCAGGAAACCAGACACCGCCATTGTTAAATCCGCCCACAAAGGGCAGACGTACCTGACCGCCGTGGCTGTCTCCGCATAGAGAAAGGTCTATGCCGAAATCTGCAAAGGCTTCAAAGTTAGGAATGTGCGCAGCCAAAATGTTAAAAAATCCCTTCGTCCAAGGTGAATTCGTTGGCTAAGTCAAAGGTGCTGCTGTAATACACATTGCTGATTCCGTATAAACGAACCGTTGTCCGGCCGACGGTGATATCCTTGCTTTCGTAGTCCAGCACTTCCACGCCGGCAGCCGTCAGTTGCTTATCGAACGTTTCGTTGTTATCATGTTCTCCATTGACAAAATACACGGGACAAAATTTGGCCAAATCCGTCATCAGATTGATCGCAGTCTGCTTTCCTTTTTTCATCTCCTGAGGAATACATGTCGCCAGTAATGACGATAAAATCGGGTTTGGCATCCTTTACCCGTTCAATGAGCCGGCTATTACCTTGACCAAAGGAAGAACCGTGCAGATCTGTCAGCTGCACGATGGTAAGATCGTCTTTCAGCTTACTGCTTTTCAACTGTCACCTCTGTGGTTTTTAATGTAAAAGTTCCTGCATACCAGATTGCCACAAGAATCAGGCAGTAAATGATAAAGTTTCGTATTCCATGATGCCGCTTTTTTTTCTTTTGCTCATTTTATTTTCAGACTGCGCAGATAGTCCTTTGTCTCCTTGTCAATTCTATAGCTTTCTATGGCCTTTTGCAGAGATTTGTTGTGAACCCACTTGTCCAGCCGTCTTTCCTCAAAGAGCGGAATTGTGGCTGTATATTGTTTAATCAGCGCAAAACTATAATACCACGCAATGGCCATATTTATGTAATATTCTTCTGTATGAATCTCTGCCATAATATCAAGCATTTCCTTTCTGAATTCTACGTCCAGAAAATGCTGCAGCTGGGTCACGATACCGTAACGAACGGTATAGACATGGGAACTGTTCATCCACTCCAGCGTCTTGTCGTACAGAGCATTTAGATCCTTCTTAAACGCTTTGGGAGAGAAGGTGTCACAGGTCGCCCAATTATCGACATAGGGAAGAAACTTCTCTGTTAACATCACTGCCTCTTCAAAGGTTTTAGCAATATTTTCAATCAGATAAGCATGAAGATTATTTTCCTCATAATACTTATGCGGCAGTTCTTTGAGAAATACATCTGAATCCTTGTCTTTTTGCTAATTCTTTTGCCAGCTTTCGAAGGGCCGGCGTGCGTACGCCAATTACGAAATCTTTTTTTTTATAATCGGGCATCAGCCGCGAGTGAAAATCCCTGTATTGTAAATCCTGCAGGGCAAATAACTTTTCTTCTATTTTTTCATGACTTCCTCTACTTCATCAATAAATTCTTTTAGTTCGCTCAACAGGGTGTTGATGTCCAGCGGTTTAATCAAGTATCCGCTCATCCCTGCATCGTAAGCTTTCTTTCTGTCCTCTTCAAAGGCATTGGCCGTCATTGCCAAGATAGGAATCTGTCTGCCGTCTTCACCCTCCAAAGAGCGAATCTGTTTCGTCGCCTCAATGCCGTCCAGAACAGGCATGCGGATATCCATCAAAATCGCCAGATAAGCGCCTGGTTTCTGTCTTTGAAATTGTTCTACAGCTTCCTGACCATTATCAGCGACATCCACGACAGCGCCCTGCATTTCTAACAGCGTCCTGGCAATTTCTTGATTCAGCTCGTTGTCTTCTGCTAATAAAATGCGTTGTCCTGTCAAGGACAGAGGTGTGTCAGGCTGCCAGAGGTTCTCATCCTCTGCTGCATTTTCAGGCAGGCTGTCCACTTTTTGCCCTGTCATTAGCGCATCTGTCACCAACTGGAAAGGGATGATAACCTGAAAGACGCTGCCCTCCTGCTTCTTGCTTTTCACACTGACAGAGCCGCCCATCAGCTGAACTAAGTTATAGACGATAGATAATCCCAGGCCGCTCCCTACATAATTGCGGGCATCGCCAGGTGCCTCCTGCTCAAAAGGATGAAAGACTTTCTCCAAAAATTCTTCTGACATGCCGATGCCCGTATCCCTAACGAGAAACTGTAAATAGGAAAATCCGCCTGAGCGCCTTTTCTCTTTAATCTCAAGACTGATTTCTCCGCCGAGGGGCGTGAACTTGAGAGCATTGGATAAGAGATTCATCAAAAATCTGTTTCATCCTCAGGGCATCGCCGATGTAACCCGTCTCCAACCCTTCACCCTGGCGCACTTCAAAAACGAATCCCCTTCTCTTCTGCCTGCGGACAGATGATCTGATTGAGTTCATCCATAAAAGAAGCAAAGTCAAAGTGTTCAAAATTCATCTCCATTTTATCAGTCTCAATTTTGGACATATCCAATACGTCGTTAATCAAAGACAATAAATACTTACAGGAGGTGTCGATCTTATGAAAACACTCCTTTACGGTTTCTAAATCGGTCGCTTTTAGCTGTCCTATGGCGCTCATGCCGATGATGGCGTTCATCGGAGTCCTGATGTCGTGGCTCATGCGAGGAAATCTGATTTGGCCCGGTTTGCCGCCTTTGCAGATACCAGTGCGTCCCTGAGCAGCTGCTCCTGTTTTTGCCTGTTCTTGTCTCTGGCTGTCGAGAATTTTGACCAAGCTGATAGCCAAGACATCGTCGCTAAAAGGATTTTCAACGTAGATGACATGGACGGAAACCCAGTGATAGATCCCTCTCAAATCTTTGGTTTTCAATTCCATATATACTTCTCGTTCTCCCTTTGCAAACTGCTGCAGCAGTGCCTCCTGACTAAATTTAGAAACGAATTCTTCCTGATAGGATGGGTATGTGCTGTCTGCACACTGCTCAATGAAAGAGGTAAACTTTCCTTCTTTAGAAAATACGTAAAAATTCTGCCCGTCTACAAAACAATTGTAGCTGTCCTTCGTCAGATTGATGCTGATAATCAGCGGATAGGCCGTATAAATGGCTGCCCGGAGAGAACGATTCTCAAGAATTCGCTCCCTCTCCTGCGCTTTTTTCTATCTGCATCTGTTCTGTAATATCGGTGAAAACCGCCTGGATGACTTCCTGCCCATTGCTATTGACAATCCTGCCCATTGCAACATTGATCCAGGCCTTTTTCGCCGTTCTTTTGATACATTCACGGTGGTAAGACGCTGTTTCACCATTTAGTTTCAACCCTTCTACGATGGACATAATCCAATCCAGATCCTGCGTCTCTACGGCTTGCAAAGGGCTTTTGATATTCCTTCGATACTCCTCTTCCGAAGCATAACCGTAGAATTTCCAGGTCATCGGATTAACAGAAAGCAGTTGGTGGCGGGGATCTTTAGAAAACTGAATGATGCCACAGGGGACGGTATTATAGAGTTGTTCTAAAAACTGGGTCTGGTGTTCAAGCTCCTGATTCTTCTCGAGCAGCGCTGATTTCAGCCTTTGGTATTCTGCCCGGCTCGCCTCAACGGGGAAAAAGTTCGTCGTCCTTCATTTCAGCATAAGGGACAGAGTTATGAATGTGCACCGTTTCAAGTGCATCTCCTTTTTCTCGAAAAATAAAAAGTAACTCGCTGCTGTACGTCCAAATAAGCTTCCGACTCCGGTTTGCTCTGGAGATGGCTGATTCCTTCGCAGAGGTAACAGCCGCCTCCTAAATCCATGGAATGATAGACCTCCTCCGACATACTGCAGGCGATCATGTCGTCCTTTCCGGCTCGAAAGCAAGCTTCTACAGTCTCCCTGCCTTCTGCTTTCTGCTTTTCACCGCCGCCCAGCCAGATAATATCAGCAGCAAAGGTGGAAATCATAAATTCAGATCAGAGTCGCAGAAATATGTAGTTAAAATCCTATGAGCTAAGTTCTCTACTTCTTTTTAAAGATCTATTTCCCAAAGTCAACACCTCCAATGGTCCAGTATCAATACATTATTATTTATCATAGCACATATGACAATCTGATAAAAGAAATTTTTTTTCAAAAATACTCCTTGACACATAATACTATGTGTTGTATAGTATGACGTGAAAGGGGTATATTAAATGATAAATCCACAGATGAAGAAAGGACTTCTGGAAGTATGCATCTTGTCCGTACTGCAGCGAGGGGACTCCTACGGTTATAAGATTATCAAAGACCTTTCTGACTACATCAAACTGTCCGAATCTACCCTGTATCCCATTCTGCGGAGATTAGAGGCGTCCGGCTATCTGATGGTGTATACCGTCGAACACAACAGCCGCCTTCGTAAGATGTACAAAAATTACAGATATGGGTATAAAGCAGATCAAAAAGAATTCCTCGTTGGCTGGGAAGAAATAGAAGCCATCTATCAATATATTAAGGAGGGCATCCGGGATGAATAGAGAAATATTTTTACATCAACTGCGCATCCGGCTTTCACAGCTGCCGGAACCGGAAATCGAAAAAAGGCTGGAATACTACAGTGAACTAATTGAAGACATGGTCGAGGACGGCATGAGCGAAAAGACGCCGTAGCCAGCTTCGGCGATATCAATCAGATTGCACAGGGCATCATGGAGACGACGGCTCTATCTACTCTGGTCAAAACTACTGTCAAACCGAAAAACGGCTGGTCCACAGCGGCAATCGTCATCGCTTATCGTAGGGTCGCCCCTCTGGGTTTCGCTGCTGCTGGCATTTGCAGCTGTCATCGCCTCGGTTTATTTGGTCATCTGGTCTTTGATCATATCCATCTTTGCCGTCGTGTTGTCCCTAGGGCTCCTCGGCATCTATCTGTTCTTCAAATCCTTCTGGCTGCTTGGCGCAGGCTTCCCTACGGTGATCTATACCATCGGATCCGGTCTGGGGCTTATGGGATTCTGCCTGCTGTCGTTTCTGGGAGCAAAGGTCGCCATCCTGGGCCTCATCCAGCTGACTCGCTGGATCTTCGTCCAGATCAAGAGTCTGTTTATTAAAAAGGAGGCGAACTAAATGAAAAGAGTACCAAGATCATCTTGATGATTTCCATCTGCCTGATTTCTGTGGGTATCGTTCTTTCTGCCATCGGCCGTTTCGCCGGTGCTTCGCCCCGTCATATCCTCTTCGATGGGCTTTGGAATGCATCCTTTCGTTACGGAGACGACTTCGATAATGACTTTGAAGAAAATAATACTTACCATGTATCTGATGCGTCCATAAACTCCATCGACATCGACTGGATCAGTGGAAGGGTGACTGTCATTCCTTACGACGGCGACGACATCGTCATCAGAGAAAAATCAAAGGGCAAAATCGATGAAGAGAACTGCCTTCGTTATCGAATCAGCGGAGACACCTTGGAGATCAACTATTTTCGCCAGACAGCAGAATTTAACTTTACGGGCTCTATAAACTACAGTAAACAATTGGAAATTAAAGTTCCGCGGGCACTGGCAAAAAGCCTGGATGAATTGAATTTTGACGCGGTTTCTGCAGACCTAAATATCAGAGACCTGCACATCGCTTCCCTGGATGGGATACCACCTCTGGAAATCTTTTAGGGAAAAACATCGAAGCCAAATATGTGAATATGGGCACCGTATCCGGGGATATGAAGGTAACCTATACGAGCTGTCCAAAAGAGCTGAATATGGATTCCACTTCCGGGGATTGTACCATCTCTCTGCCAAAAGGCAGCAGCGTGACAGCAGAGCTAGACAGTGTTTCAGGTGATTTTTCCTCCGAGTTCAGCACTCGCTACGAAGAAGAAGATGTTTATATCATCGGCAGCGGTGAATGCGAATTTAGTGTTTTACCGTCAGCGGCGACTTCGTCATCAACAAAGGAGCAAAATAAAATGAACTTGAGCCAAAAAAGAAAAGCGGTGGAGTAAAGACGTCGTCAAATATATCGCCATGGCTGCCATGCTGCTGAATCACATCGCATACATCTTTTTTTTACCCGAGGGAATCCTGTTCGAGATATTTCTCAATTTAGGATATCTCACAGCGGTGACGATGTGCTACTTCCTAGTGGAGGGCTATCAATACACGCACAAAAGAAGAAGTATCTGCAGAGACTGGTTTTGTTCGCCTTTCTTTCGCAGATTCCATACAGTCTGGCGTTTACCAGCGGTACGTATATAGAATTTCATGGGTTCAGCATGATGACGACACTGGTCTTGTGTTTCCTGATCCTGCTCACAGCTGAACAGGTCAAAAACAAGCCTGTCAGGATTCTGCTCATCGTCCTCATGATGCTGCTGAGTTTGTTCTGTGACTGGGCATTACTGGCACCGATCTTCACCCTGTTGTTCCTCTGGGCGAAGAATTCTGACGGAAGGCTGAAACTGGCATTCTTACTATGCGCTGTCCTTTTCGGCCTTGTTAATTTCGTAGGGGGGCTCACTATTTTCCCCCTTGCCATAAACCTTAGGAATTCTTTTTTCTCCATGGCAGGCATCGGCCTCGCCGCCTTTTTGCATCCTCTGTCTGTACAACGGACAGCGCGCGAAAAAGAGCACAGAATTTTTCAAAATGGTTCTTTTTATCTCTTCTATCCAGTACATCTGCTGCTCCTTGGGATCATCAGAATTGCAGCGGGCTTGTAATAGCCCGCTTTTTTATTTGCAAATTATTCCGAACGCTTTGATTTCCTCTGTGTAATATGCTAAAATGAGATATCATGATAAAGAGGAGGCCTGCTATGAGTGCTTATGTAGAGTTTCAACAGGTAAAAAAAGGTGTACCATATGGGCGAGGTTTCCATCGAAGCCCTGAGTGATGCAACCTTTGAAATAGAAAAAGGAGAAATCTGCGTCATTGTCGGCGCTTCTGGCGCAGGCAAAACGACTCTTCTAAATATACTGGGCGGCATGGATACGCTGACGACAGGATCTGTGCTGCTGGATGGAAAAGAAATATCCAAGTACAACAAAAAAGAATTGACCGCTTACCGGCGATACGACATCGGTTTTGTATTTCAATTCTATAATCTGGTACAGAATTTAACTGCCCTGGAGAACGTCTCTCTGGCTACACAGATCTGTAAGGACCCTCTGGACGCGGAACTGGTGATGGATGAGGTGGGACTTTCCCATAGAATGAAAAACTTCCCGGCCCAGCTTTCCGGCGGCGAGCAGCAGAGAGTAGCCATTGCCCGCGCCCTTGCCAAAAATCCGAAACTTCTGCTCTGCGACGAACCTACAGGCGCTCTGGATTATAACACCGGCAAGGCCATTCTCAAATTGCTGCAGGATACCAGCCGCAAAACGGTATGACGGTGGTCATCATCACCCACAACCAAGCGCTTACGGCCATGGCAGACCGCATCATCCACATCAAAAACGGCTCGGTCTACTCTGTAGAGAAAACGAGAATATCGTTCCTGTTGAAAATATCGAATGGTAAGGGGTCTGCAAATGTTAAGAAAAATCTACACTTCGGGAAATCAAAACAGCCTTGGACGCTATCTGGCCATCCTAGCCATCGTAGCTCTGGGCGTCGGTTTCTTTTCGGGCATCAAAGTGACCAGAGAAGCCATGATAAAGACAGCCGACGAATATTTGGCTGACCACGATTTCTTCGATTATAAAGTCGTATCCACGCTGGGATTCAAAAAAAAGACGTGAAAGCTCGCAAAGGAGTCTTATATCGGCAGCGCAGAGGGTTCCGTCAGTACCGACGTCCTCTACAGCATCGATGGCGAAGCGGACAGAGTTTTGATGATGCATTCTATCACAGACCGGGTAAATGAGTTGAGCCTGAAAAGCGGCAGAATGCCAAAGGCTGACGATGAATGTGTCGTCGATTACAGACTGGTGGATGACGATGCTGTCGGCCAGAAGATCGTCATTTCCAGCGAGAATGAAAAAGACACTCGCAAGATGTTCAAATATAAGGAATATACTATTACAGGAATCGTCATCTCTCTTATTATATGAATTTCGAAAGAGGATCTACTTCTTTGGGAAGCGGATCTGTCGCCGGCTTTGCCTATATAAACAGAGGCGGCTTTGACACCGACTATTTTACCGAAATTTTTCTCGGTCTTAAGGATCACTATTCCATTTACTCTGACGAATATAACGATCTGGTCGATGCCACAGAGGATAAGCTGCAGACTGCAGCAGATAAACGTTCTGATCTCCGTTATCAAAAAATCATCAAGGACGCAAAGGAAAAGCTGTCCGATGGTCAAAAAGGAATACGATGAAAACTACGACAAATACCTGTCAGAAAAGGCTGATGCAGAACAAAACTGGCAGACAGCTATCAAAAAATCATAGATGGAAAGAACACTTTGGCCCAAGAGAAAAAGAATCTGGACGCCAAGGAAAAAAGAATTAAAGGCCTCAAGGCTAAAGTGGAAGCCGGTCTTTCGAAGGTGGCTGCACAGCGCAAAAGACTTCGAGGCAAACAAACAGTATATGACGCCGGAACAGATCGCGCAGACTGAAGCGAAGCTTTCTGCCACAGAAAAGCAGTTAAATGGAAATTTGAGCAAAATCAATGCCGGTCTTTCCCAGATCGACACCGGGCGCAGGAAAATCAAAGAGGCGGAAGCGGAAATGCCCGCAAACCTGCGCAAGTACAATGAAGCGAAAGCAGAAGCCAATGAAAAGTTCGCAGAAGCAAAAGCAAAGCTGGACGATGCAAAGAAGGATCTTGACAAAGCAAAAAAGAGATTGCCGACATCAAAGCGCCTGACACCTATGTACTAGAGACAGAAATACCAAATATCGGTTACGCCTGTTTTGAAAGTGACTCCAACATCGTAGATGGCATCGCCAAAGTGTTCCCGATCTTTTTCTTCCTGGTAGCCGCTTTGGTATGCATGACCACCATGACGAGAATGGTCGATGAGCAGAGAACCCAGATTGGTGTGCTCAAAGCTTTGGGATACAGCAACGGCGCCGTCATCGGAAAATATCTGTTCTATTCAGGCAGCGCTTCCTTTATCGGATGCGTATCCGGCTTCCTCTTTGGCTGCTGGCTCTTCCCATTGGTTATCTGGAAGGCCTACGGCATGATGTATGACTTCAGTTCTAGTCTGTACTATATCATCAACGGACCTTTGGCGGTCACATCCCTGCTGGTCTCCCTGCTCTGTTCCATGGGAGCTACGATTATGTCCTGCTATGCAGAATTCAGAGAAGTGCCTGCCCAACTGATCAGACCAAAATCGCAAAAAAGACGGCAAACGGATCTTACTGGAAAGAATCACCTTCCTCTGGAAGAAAATCAGCTTTTTATACAAAGTC
>VOFF01000672.1_pt1 | contig 19551 bp, 23 predicted proteins | sample 5384061 | NCBI WGS metagenome assembly VOFF01 (sample SAMN12384725, study PRJNA508395) | human gut metagenome | isolation source: healthy gut E | host: Homo sapiens
GTTAATGCTTTAAGAGATTTATACACATTAATGTCTAGATCTAAAGATGGGACTATATTAATTTCTAATAGTCATATACTACTTGGAAACTCTAGAAGATACAAAACTTACTCTAGCAGTACCTTTGATCCAAAAAGAAGTAAGTGACTACAAAGAGTTTATTAGCAGTGTTTATAAAGGACTAGAATTAAATAGTTCTACTAGTGTTAAACCATCTAAACCTGAACCTACTCCTGAAATCGGGACTCCGGGATTGAAATCATCTACTCCTGGGTCTGAAGTATTAAAACAAGTTGCTGAAAAAGACATAAAAGAGTCTAAAGAATTAGATAATCCTGGAGCCTTTTACAGTATTCCAGAGTCATATTATGTACAATTTTAATACTGGATCTAATAGAAATTTAGGAAAATGAGATAGAGATAAAAGGATATTATCTCTAAGTTTAATATTTTAAAGAATTTAATCTTTAGAAATCAGGAAGATTTAGAAAGAATCTTAGCAACGAAAATACAGACAGATACCAGAATTCACTTCTAACGTCTGCTATTTCCTTGTTCCCTAAATTTGGTATAACATCTAGAACCGAAGCTATTGAAGCTATACGAGAAAGCGAATTCTTTATACAGAAGTTTCAATATTCAGATGAATATGCTTCCGAGGACAATGGTGTTAATTCTAATATAGAAGCTCCAGATTACATATATAGAATATTTAGAAAGATTGGAGATTGGGAAATAGATCTAGGAGTAATTACTGATCCTAATAAATTGGTAGACAGAGATATAAGAACTAAGTTAATTACAGCTAATACTAATCAATCTTTCAAATTGGATAAATCTAAAATGAATATTCAATTTTCTAAAGCTAAGATAACTTTAGTGAAAGAGGGAAAGTTTACTTTTGATAATAATTCCATATCTAAATTCTCTAAGAATAATCCATGAGCTAACATTTCTGGGAAAATCTGGGTAGCTAATAAAGAAACAAAAGCCAATTATATTCAAGCTGGTTATCCGTTTGTACTGTATTCTAGAGATTTGTTTATAAATCCAGATGAGTTTAAATCTTTGTTTGAAAAGAGAATATCTGGAGAAAATAACAATATAGTCCCTTTAAGAGCAAGCTTGCACGGATATGATTTTACTAGCTATATGAAAAAATGGGGAACTTTATACAATAGTAAGAATGGGAAGAGAGTTATAAAATTACGTCATTTTCTGGATATAGACAACCTATTTTATTACGTAGACAATTAATCAGATTCCAAAGATACCTAACAGCGAGCAGCAGAATCAAAATATAGAAACAGCTTTAAAAAAGATCTATATGCTGGAAATGCAACTGCACTAAATAATGATATAGAATATTATAATGGTATAGTTTCTCCAGACCAGTTACAGTCTGTTAAAGAAAACTATAGACACTTTAATATCAGAATGATCCGATGCAATTGCTCACTTTAGTAATAATTTTAAAGTAGATTGGGAAAGATTAGATCGTTCCACATTTAGAAAAAGACACAAAAACTCTATTAGATAATCTGCCCAAAAACAAAATAGTAGAACAGATAAGGAACCTAGATAGGGATAAATTAACTGAAAAGCTAACTAGTATATTTGGAGATAAAGCTAACAAAGCTATGGTGGATGGAGTGTATTCTGATTTAGAAGCTTTTCTAAAATTATATGACGCATTTACTAAACTAGCTGAAGATAATCCTAATATACTTAGTACACTTACTCCAGCTACTTCAGAAGGAGTAAATGAGTACACTAATATATCGGGAGATTTAATAGACTGGTTAATAAATAAAGGTTATGCAGCCAATTTTATCGGAGGAACTATGCTAACACATAGCTTGTTTAAAATAGTAAACAAGAGTCCAGAATTAATGAATGCTGCATCTATTGGCATTGATCATACTGCACAATATAAGGATGGTATATGGGCTAATGGGATATTTTCAGATATGAGTGAAAATGGATTCTATAGATCTTCTAATACAACAGACGATCTATATTTTAACTCATTAATTGAGATCCCTAACGCATATATAGATTTAAGCTCTATTCAATTTGGGAATAATACTCCTGTAGAAACATCTGAAGAAATATCCGAAGAGACTACTGAAAACACTTTGAATAGTTACCTAGATAAGCTAAATTTGCATAATTCTACAGTGGATTTAGCTAATTTAAAATCTAAAATAGAAGAGCTTTTATAATAACAGAAAAGATAAAAATCTAGGAATAGTAGCATCTATAGATGGAGAGATTATTCCTGTAGATGGAAAAGCTATTATGTTAAGAATTAAAGATGAAGTTATAGAAGCAGAAGAGCTCGGAAACAATAATGCTATTGAATTATTAAAATCTAAAGCATTTGAAATCTTGGAGGATGATGCTATTAAGGAAAACTTGAAAGTATTATTAGGAAATAATATTCCAGTTCAAGTTTTAGTAAGTGGGAGTGAGATTCAACTTAATTTTACAGACGAGTTCTTCACTTTAAATGGTTCTACTTTAGAAAAGGTAGAACAATTAGAAACTATAGTACAATCGTCAAACGAATTTATGGAAACTCTTCAAAATGTCTTAGACGTAGAGGGGGTAGGGAGTTAACCTATCCGATGATTTGGATTCATCAGATTTAGACGCCATAAAAGGTGTAATAGAAATGTTTAAAGATCAAGAAGTTATTGAAGCTGTAGATGTTAGGAATTCTTTAAGACCTAATTATAAAAATGTAAATAAGAATTTGCCAATAAAGGCACTTACTAATTACATATTACAGGCATTAAATTCAAATAAACAAACAAATCAGTGTTCAAATGGCTAATATTTGTAAGGACTTTAGACGAGCATTAGATAATACTCTTGCCGTTACAGAGTTTAATGATGTTTTCTCAGTTGATGTTGATGGGAAGATAGTAAGTGATAGAGAGGCTTTTAAAAGGTCTCTCTATTAAATTACTTACTCAAACAGGTCAACTACCTAGTTCCGTAAACGACTTTATTGATGTAGTTACTGAGAATTTTGAGGACGAAGATTTAAATGAAGAACAGTTCTCAGAAGTAGCATCATTGATATTAAAAGATTATAATAGATTAAAATATTTAAGAAGAGAGTTAAGACCTAATAAAGTAAATAAACTGCCAAGACTTACAGATTCTCTTACAAATAGTTTTTTAGGAGATAATACTCTTAAATTATTCTCTAAATGGTTTAATACAAGTTTAGTTAATAGTGCAGTTCTACTACAGCCTGAAAAGAATAGTCAAAATCTACAGTAGATCTTAATTTCTCTATACAGAAACTAAAACAGACTTATGTAGATAACATAGTAAAATACTTAGAAATAGATAACTTCCCTCTATATAAAGATTTAGGAACTAAGGGTAGTGAATTGCAAATTATACCCTATAATCTACTATTAGAGGCTGCCCAGAACAAATTCAGTGAGAGATTAGTGAACGGAAAATATAAATCAAGCAATGATCCTGTTGAGGATAATGCTTTTTTTATAGCTTCTACTCTCTAGTAAATTTTGATAAACTTATAACTAATCCTAATTTCTCGGAAATAGTAGGAATATCAAGAACTGGACTAAATCTGAGAGGTTCCAACACTATTCCTCTGTATAATATTCCAAAATATGAATTTGCATTTCAGCAAGTTCCAGCCCAAAAATGGGACGAAGATTTATCTAAAGAGTCGGATGAAGCTAACCCTTTAGTTAGAAAGTTCTTGGAAAATATTAATCTATATGATAGAGATAGTAAAGGAGTCTATAAGATAGTCCCAAACCAGTACTTATCTTATAGAAACTTCAAAGAGGTTTTAAGAATACTAAAGGAAAATCCTGTAACTAGGAATGATTATTCTAGACTTAGAGATGATACTTATAGTATAGAATCTTTGTTTGAAAAGGCAGACAGATATAGAAAAACAATATTTTCTGGAGAGAAGGAACATGTTAGAAGAATATTCGATACTATGTATTATAAAATATTCTCATTAAGAACTCCCAGTCTAGCAAAGGCTAGTTTAGACTCTAATATGGTTTCATCCGAATTTGATATTTACGGAATGATATTAAATCAGATAAATAAAACTAGTTTTACAACTTATACTCAATATATATATAATACTACAGACAAGACTAATAAAGCCACTATACTAAACAGTTCTGATATAGATAGAAAAAAAATATACTATAGAAAGAAACATAATGGCAAATAGTTTATATAGAGATTCTAGGTTAAATGCACTTAAAAAGTGGAACGTAAACTTTTAAGCGAGAATGGAACTTCATTAAACTATTACTCTGATAATATCTCAGATAGTCTTAATCTAAGTAAAATAACATTAGGCGACAACGATGATATTTTAACTATAGACTTCTCCGATCCTAATAATCCTACATATTCAATGAATGAGACTAGAATCACAAGAAGTAGTTTATCAACGGACTCCAGTCTTGGGAAAATGTTAGAAAGATTATTAGTTGATTTTGCGTATATTCATGCAGATGATATTTATGTTAATATCTTGTCTCAAATTATAAATTCTGATGCCAAATTAAATGGAGTATTGGATGTTATCACAGCTTCTCTGCTAAACATGAATATTTCCGATAAATTAGTAGAAAATCCTAGTTTAAGAACAGTTTTAGATTTATATCCTAATTTAGAACTTTCTGATTCCTATGAAAGTCCGTGGAAGTATTTTAATATAGAGACCAAATCTCTAAAAATGTCAGGATACTTTTCATCTTTAAATGGTCTAGAATCATTAGCCGTAGTACAAAAAGTATTATAAACGGAGACAGTTCTAAATCTAATGTTACAGACGCGAATGGTAATAAGTTACAAAAGAACGTTTGACTAATTTAACTAATGATGATCACTACTACTTGAAACTCTACTTAGTAAAGTATCAGATAACATTCTGGATGATGATGTAGTTAAATATAATCTATTTACTTCTAACGGTACTACAGAAGACAGTAGACTACTAACAAGAACGGAATTAAAAACATTCTATAACAGTTTTTACAACTCTACTCCTAAGAACATTAATACTGCTACTGACTCAGAAACTAATTACTTATTTTCATTCATGACTTTCTAACCAGAGAAGATGAAGTTTCTATACAACCTACTGTGTACTCAGATAAATCTACTATTTGGAATAAAGTCATTAATACTAATATTCCTCTAGAAGCGTCTTGGATACCTGACCATCTAAAAAGGAAGGACTCTCAAGAAATGACTCGGATCAGGTTAGAAGTATTAAATACGAGTCTACAAAAGAATGGCTAATGTATTTATTAACAGAGTACTTTCTGACTATCAAGCATTAGTTAAAACTGGAGTATTTGGAAATGTAGATGAGCTAGCTTCTGAGTATGATTTAAATACAGATAATGTTATTAAAAAATATGAAAACTATTTATCTTTATTTAGAGAGAAAGCTGATGGAAAATTAATAGAGGACGCTTTAAGATACTTAAAGCACACTACTGGCGAAATGGTTACTATAATAGACCAAATACATTGGCTTCCTGGATTTAAAAAGTCAATCCGGCATTGTACGACTTCTTTAAAATGTATTCAAATGACGATATAGAAAAAATACAATTCAGGGAAAATCTCAATAAAGGATTTTATGCTTTTAAAACTACAGGATTCTACGAAAATAGAGTTAAGTTACAATAATGGAAAAGAAATAACCGAAATAAAGAATGGTATTAAGTTTCATTTGGAAAAAGATGAATATGGATTACAATTCATATATGGAAGATTGGATAAACAAAGATTCTAATGAACTTATATTGTTTAAAAAGCATTCAGAAATGGGGAATCTATAAGTTACATTACACAAGATGATGTGCTTAGTTCAGATTTTTACTATAGAATTGAATCCTCTTCTCGATAAATTTCTATCCTTAGACAATCTTATAGCCAGTAACTATAATTCTTTAGTATATGGTCTTCCGTTTATACATCCTGCTAAAAAGGTGCTACTTCTAAGTCCTTAGCTGATTCCAAACTAAAGAAGGGAGAAACTCCTTCTCGCTCTGATTTCTTCAAATTTAGCGATTCTAGCATCATTCAAGAAGACGCTGCTAGAACTAATGCATCATATAAACGTGCTGTAATTGGAGGTGCTACTATTCATACTTGGCTTAAGAATAAACTTAACGGAGTTCCAAATAAACTTAAACTGGCTGTAATTGAAGACCCTATAGATTATGTGGGTAATATACATGGGGATATAGATAAAGTTACTATGTATGATTTGAGGTATATGGATGAATCCTTTCCAAGCTATTTGGGAAAAGAATTCTGTAGAAGAAGTGAAACAGTCTAGTATTCATAGAAAACCTATCGGAGATTTTTTCGTTAGCTAATTACCTATCATCTGGACTTATGAAATGTGCAACATTCTCTGTAAATAATACCATTATTAGAAACTCTTTAGGTAAAAACAGCGCCGAGAGTATGTTAAAAAGAAAATGTCCGATGAAAATTGGATAGTTCCTATTGTACTTAATATAAAACCATTTAAAAAGTAAATTGAAATTAAATAGCTCCTCTGTTCATTTAAAAGATGCCAAAAACACTTTTTAAATCCGAGATATAAGGAAACTATAATAGAAAATGGGGTTCAAAAAGTAGTTATAAAAGGAAGTTAAAAAATATTACATATAATGGATCTAACATTTCGGAAGATGGAAAAATTAATAATATGTATGATATAGAAATTACTACTTACAATCTTGACGGAAGTATAATATCAAATGATATTGTTCAAGGAGTTAATATTAATTCAAATTATACATTATGGAAAGTATTAGGTGGGGAAAAAATCTATAGCGTATAATAACGAGTATGATGAATCCTCAATAGAAACTGTAGCTAACCTAGCTTCTAATCCTAATTTAGAGAAGACTAAAGCTATTGAATCTCTTATGGAGTTGACTACTAAACTTCCGTTAGAATTTATAGCAAAATTTCCCCAAATTTTCTGATGGCTACATTAAGAAAATTAGAAATTCTGGAAAATTCTTCCAACCTTTAAAACTAAGTGACGTAAGCTATTTGGCTAATCATTCTGCTATAAAAAATGGGGCTATAAATCTACTGGATACATCTAACTATTATAACGATTTAGATTTGACCTACATAGAAATTGACCCAGACTTTATAGGAATACAAATGTCTGCTGAACACCATGCTGAAAACTCTGAAGTATCGGAAATGACGCAGGTTATGTCTGCACTTATTCAAAAGGGTATTTCTTATGAAACTACCTTAGCTGTGTATAGAGACTTGGGATCTTATATAGCTAAAGGATTAGAGCCTTTATGAATGTCAATAACAATCAACTTATTGTTACTTTAGGAAAGCAATTGTTACAATCATTTAGTACGGACGACTTATCAGCAGAAAATTTAGCTTCTAGGTATATTAAATTAATTAAAGAAGATCTACTAGAAAATAATGCAGAAAAAAAGAAATACTAGTTCCTTTTGACGATCCAAATATTTTTAGTAAATTTGTCATTGATTTTGCTAATAACCTAAACCAAAATATTATTCGTAGAAAATTCTTTTGGATTAAATGCAGTATTAAATCCATCACACGATGTTGTTGGACTTATCGAATATACTGATGAAAATGGCAATACTCAATTATATACCAAAGAAGATTATGAGAATAAAAATGGAGTAGTGCCAATAGATAACATCCCTAATACTCTTGTAGATCCAGGACAGGTATTAAATGGAGATTGGGTTTTGGATGATGGGGTAGAAAAAACAAGTTACTTTCAAACCTCTAAAGGACGGAAGACAACATATAAGTCTGCAAGATTTAAGAGATAAATATAGACAACTTGGAAGACAAGTAGAGAAGATAAATAAATATGGAAGGAATTTAAGACCTCACAATTATACATTTAATTTAGGAGAAAGAGGGGTTTATGACGGTTTTGATATGGATAGTTCCAAACTAAGTTACTCACTTTCTAGAACTTTAGGAAAAGTTAAGTCAGTTTCTAGTTCTGGAGAAATTAATACTGATGTTCCTAATGACTTAGATATATTAAGACTTTCTAAGTTTATAAACTTTGTAAAAAGTAAGGAATCATTATATACAGGAAATGAAGGGGACATAATTAACCATATAAACAAAGCTATAGAGGGCAATGAGGAATCATTAAAAAAATTAGGTTTAACAATTAAGGAATGGATAATTTCAGACTGCAAAAGAATACAGTATAATCACGAGTATCCGTCGTTGGTAGAGTGGTCTAAATCTAATTTGGAATATATCCCTTTAGATGGTGAAATCTCTTATTCAGCCAACGAAATGCTTCTTCCAAAAGTTTGGGCTAGTAAGTTTATGCTAAAGGAAGGGGACAACTTAGGTTCAATATTAGAAGATCCAGTTACTTTCTTTAAAACTAAATTATATGATGTATTTGATTATTCAGACTTAAACGATTTCAAGCCGGATAAAGCCTTTGCAGCATTAAAAGGATTAAATTCATCTAATAATTTATATCTTATATTAGGAGAAGATTTTGATAAGAGTAAGTGGTCAGAATATAATCCAGAAACTGCAGTATTAAATAATAAAGTGTTTGTACTCGATACTAATGGAGAGCCGTTATATCCTATAAAAAAGGGTATTAAGTTATATTCTAAAATGCAATATGGAGAAAGAATAGTAGCTGCAGTATTAGATAATCCAGAGGATATGAACTATTTAGAAAATAGTAGCACATTCTCTGAAACAGTAGTATATAGAGTAAACAGACACGATGTAGCAAGTGCATTAGAAAAATCTAAGTTAGTATCTGATTCTGTACTCAATATGCTAACTAGTGAAGACGAATTGCCTTCAAAAAGAAGACTTAGAGGCCGTATACGAAGCTCCAGAAAGAGCCGTTGAACGTAAAAGCTAATAAAATGGCTATATCGTTTAAAAATATGGCACTAAACTTTATAGTAGCTCGTATTCCTGCACAGTCTATGCAATCGTTTATGAATATGACTATAAAAGGATTCATTAATACAGATTCTAACGTTGTATATATATGTGCAGACCAGCTTTGGCTTCAGGGTTCTAAATTAACAAATTTTAAGAAGTCATAGTTGATCATTTGAAAATTTCTTTTGTATCTTTGTATATAATTTTAAATTTATATAAATATGATAGAAGAAATTTTAGAACTAAACAAAGAAGGTAAAACTAGCCAAGAAATTGCAGATATTTTGAACATGGGAGAAAGTACTGTTAGGAGAAAGCTAAGGGAAGCAGGAGTTAAAAAACAATATAAAAAGAACTAGAAGTAATGACCCGGAAACAATAAAAGATTAAAAATTTAGTAGAACAAGGTTATACTAATAAAGAAATAGCAACAATGCTAAATATGTCTCCAACTACTGCAAGAAAATATACCAAACAATTAGGATTGGAGACAAATTCTATAAAAAGTAAAGGTATTGATAATAAAGAAGTACAATTAACTGAAGAACAGGAAGAAGTTTTATACGGCTCTTTATTAGGTGATATGTATATCGGGATAAATGGAAAATTACCAAGAGTAAGTATAAATCATGGCGGAGACCAGGAAGAATATTTCGATCATAAGTGTGAAATTTTTAAAAATCTATTAGGTAAAAGTAAATAAAACTCCTCGTTACGATAAGCGTACTCAAAAAAATATTATAATAGGTATGCAGTTAGACTTTTAGCACATCCCATATTTCAAGAATTTTACAATAACCTTTACAAAGATGGTATAAAAATTATAACAAAAAGAATGGCTAAATAAAGTAACTCCTAGAGGACTTGCTTTTTGGTTTATGGATGATGTATGTAATGCTGGAACATTAGCTACTAACTGTTTTACAGAAGAAGAGTGTGAATTAGTTAGAACTTGGCTAGAAGAAACTTATAATATTAAAACTACATTACATAAAGCAGCTAATAATCAACATGTCATTTATATTAAATCTGAATCTAGACCAACTTTTTATAATTTAGTTTCTCCCTATTTTATACCTAGTATGATGTATAAACTACATAATTGGAACCCTTAAAAACTGTGTGAACTCAGGGAAACCCCTTAGAGCTTTAATTACCAAGTATTTATAGTGATATAAATATGGCTGAATTAACTATTCAGGTACGGTAACAAGATTAAAGATTGGGCAATCCTGATCCAAGTCTCTTAATTTAAGAGAAAGGAGCAACGACTAGTAAATCCTAAATTTAGGTATAGATTTCAAGCGAAATCGAAGTGCACAGCATCACTTGTGATGAAGATATAGTCTCAACTTTACATGAAAGTGTAAGATTTATGCTAGAAGCGAGCATAAAGCAAGAAAAAGGATTATGACATTGATAAAGCATTTATACTAGGTGCTAGTATAGACAATGATGGTATATTTATAGATTGGAGTCCCTATTTTGATTACTCTGATATAAACACATTTAGAAAGTCATTAAGACTGCCTTTACCTACTGGTAAACCTATCAAATTTTCTAAGAATGGAGTGGATATAACAGAACTGTATGAAAAATATGAAAACTCAGATAGTATAGAAGATTTAATTGAACTACTATCTGTAACATCCTCTGGAAAACCTATTTCTATTGATGAAAATTATAAGGACTCAGCTAGAACAGTGATAGATTACCATAATTTATATAATATTGATAATGAATATAGAATCCAGGAAGGAATAAAAAACAAAGTATTTGCTGAAATGTGGGAAGTTGGAACTAACTATGCTAATATAGTATCCCAGACATCGCCTATCTCTATAGAGGATGGACAAAAGCTGCTGAACATGCAGAGAGTTTTAGCAAATATATAAACAATAATAATCCTGCAGCAAAAGCAATCGCCCAATTCCAGAATAGTATTGGTAAGGACGGAATTGGTATAGCTGCTACTGGTATTAAGGTATATTCTAATACTTTAACATATGTTCATAGTAAATTATATAATCAAAGAGATTGGACTACCCAAAAATGACTTGACACAATAAATGAAATAAAGGGTAAACCTATTGTAGATATATCTGGATTAGATCTAAAAGGAGGATACTTAAATATTATTCCTAATGTAAACTATGATAATCTGTCTAACTCTTTTTATAATAGATGAAAATGGAGAATACCAACTAGACGAGAATGGAAATAAGATTTCTGTACTTGACGTACCTATTGAAGGAGGTGCGACTCTAAGACAAATACTAGAAAAGATTGGGCGCAAGAAGACGTATTTCTATCTATATCAGTATTGTTAAGTTTGGCTACTGATAATGCTAAAGAGCTAGTACTAGAAAAGATTAATGCAACTCAGACTTAATGGGTATGTACATATATTTATTATTTAGAGGGGCTACATTTGCTGATTCTGCAAAGTTTATGACCTCTCCTATAATGAGTCTAATAAAAGAAAAGGCAAAAAGTAATATCTTTGTTTCTGGAGAAGCTGACAATAATATTGACTACTCTATCAATTATTATCTAAAAGGACCAAAACTAGGACGATATGTTCCAGAGAAATATATAAACTCTTTTAGGAATGCTTGGGTAGAATTTAAAAATAAACACGATAATCTAAAAAGAGTTGTCTAATGATTTATTAGAAGCTGAAATAGCTAAAGAATTTATAGAAAATATAGATTCCTTTAAAGAATTCTTAAGAGAATATCTTATTACTCCTAATGCTGTATTAAATGCTTCTATATCAAGTAAGAAGATAAGGGATATTGAAGAGTTAGAGTATCAATCATTTTTGGATGAAATAGATGAAGATGCAAATCTAGAGTTATTCGAAAGTGAAGCTCAGGAAACATTTATTAGTTCTAAAGACAATATTAAAATCTTATTCAACCGCTTTTTAAATGAATGTGTTAAAAGAGATAATCAAATAAATAAGATACTAAAGGGAATGCCTAGAGAAGAATTAGAACAAAGTATAGATAACATTGTCAATATAAGAAAAGGTGCTAATGAATTAACCTTGTTAGGGAAGATTATCATCATTAAACCAGGGTATCAGAACTCAGTTATATGAACAGGTAAATTATTTATCTAGCCTAACTAATAGTATTGCTAGAACCTTGCAATTTACTAACGAGGAATTCAGAGTCTTTGATAAGTTGAAAAAAGGACAGGAATTAAGCGAAAGTGAAGAGGCAATATACTCCGAGTTAGAAAAAATACTTTACTAACGTAGAACTTAATCATTTGATTAATGATCAATATACTTATAAACCTTTTGATTTAAATGAGTTTGTTAACAACAAAGAAACTCAAGAATTTTTTAAACATTGGTATAAATATAAGAGCCCGTTTGTCAATATATTAGATGCTATATTAACTGTTCTCACTTTGGAGAAATGTTAAAAACCTTTACTACAAATAATACTGTTCTAGATTCTTTAACTGTTAGAAGAGCTAATATAATAAACATAAATAGAGAACTGCAATCTTTAGGGGTTATAAAAGGAGGACTTACCCTAAAATTACAAATAAGATTAATAGATTTTTGACTGATTGCATAATCAACGATTATTTCAAAACTGTTGCTCCTATAACTATACCTGGAGTAACAACTGAATACGTTGAAGGAAATCCTATCCATTTAGATTCAGCAGAGGATTATATAATAAATTTTTGATAATTTAGACAATAGACTTACGTTCAAAAAATTGGATGGAAGAATATTTGATAAATTTGTTTAGAACCAGAAATGATAACTTTGCTAAAAATATAACTGTAAAGAATTTCCAAAATGACTTAAGAGTTCCCTTACACTATGTGCGCCCTAGATATTGATATGAGCACTATGAGTCGAGATATAAATGAGACTAGACTTTCTGATATATCTATTGATTATAGTAAATTATATTCATGAACTTCTATATCTAATGGCTTAACATTTGGGGACGCTCTATTCTTGTATAATTTATTGATGAATAAAAACTCAAATAGTAGTTACTCATTCACTAATTTGTTTAAGGAAGATTTAAGTAATCCGAACAGAATGGTGTCTAAATACATGAAATATATAAGTCAGTTATCCAAACAAGATTCAGATTCTGCAATTAACTATGATATTAAAGACTTAGTATTGCGTCTTATACCGCTAGATCAAGAGGTTATGGGATTAGAAAAGAAAAAGTCTTTAGAGGGAGTTACAGAAATATTCTATAACAAAACTAAACTAGATATAGATGCTGATCCAATTGCCAATATAAATACACTATTGTTTACTACTGACAGTGTAAATGCTTTTTACTAAAGCTAAGAGTATTCAAGTTGCAGCTGATTTAGCAAAATTTATTTTCTAGTGGCTTAGTTGAATTTAAACTTAATTGTGACTAATGAAACATTGTATTCAAATAAACGTTGGTTCAAAAGAAGTACACTTTTAATATCGACGTGTCAAAGGAAAGCAGACTTAACTGCTTCCTTTCCCGATATTATTTCAAAATATATACTAAAAGATAAAAAGTAATATAAGTATATTAGAAGAAATAACTAATTCCTTAAATGGAGAGCATAACAGTTCGTCTGAGTTAAAGAACATTCTGAATAAAAAGTTTTGTCAGATTCAGAGATTTCTAAACTATTGGACAGTTATGCGGGAAATAGTAGTATCTATAATATAGCTTCGTATTTTAATGCCTCTAGAAGAAGCGATAAAGTTTTGTTGTTGTCTAATGTTCTGGGAAGTAGAGGAGTTATTAATACTTCTAATTATGATGTTATTCTTATGGATGGAGCTAGGAATAGAGTATTAACTAAGAATAATAGAACTATGCTAATATTAAACCCAGAATCCCAACCGGAGGAAGCATTATCTCTGCTCTCTACTGTGTATACGTTAAATCAGTTAAGGGAGCCTAATAGTTGGATATTTAAACAATTTTCAAAAAGTAATCGAAGATTATTCTGGAGAACTATATAAGGATATTAAAGATTTGTCTATGATGGATAAAGCAATATACTTATTTGCAAATCCAAATTTGGAACAATCAGTGAGAGACTCTTTAAATGGTCTAATTAATCAGGATATAAATACGAAAATAAAATTAACTGATAAAATTAAACTATCAGGTTCACATCAGGAAAATGCTCTATTTGATATAATGGTAGATGACAGAAATGCAATAATTACCAATTCTGATGGAACTATAGGAGTTAGTGTAAAAGATATTATAAACTTTAAAAATGGACTATGAAATTCTTATACTGTAAAAAGCTACAGAGGAAGAATTTAAAGAGGCTTTGGGCTAGAAAGAAGTTGACACTACTATATATAGAAAAGATTTATGAGGGTATTTAATTAAACATAAAGACGTAGCAGAAGTAGTTTATGATAAGCTAAACTCTAGCACAATTAAAAGGATAATATAAAAGATAGGTTAATGGAAGCTAGCAAATTACTTTTTTAATTGATAATATTTCTATACCTGAGTCAGAGTTATCCTTCACTCCTGACCCATCTAAACTAGACATAGAGCCAGGAACTAGGGTTTGGTCAAAATCGTATGATAAAAATTAGATATACTGCCTCAGACTTAATTTCAAGAGCTTAATAGTGTCCTCTTCTGCAAGTAATGTATCGTATGATGGAGGACAGGAATCTGTTACTATTCCTCTAGAAATGGCTCTTAATAATAGTTCTGAAGTGAAAGTTCTTCTTAATAAGTATGGTCTATATAATTTAAAATTTGAGGGTAATATTAGTTTATCAAAGACAGAAAATGTATTTAAATTATACAGAGAAAATTTAAGCTATTTAACCATTAAAGACGGATCTGCCAATGATATAGAATATGTAAAACAGGCAAATAGATTTGGTTATCAAGTCAATTTGTATGCTGGAAGTGACAGCAACATGGATAATGTTCTATCCAAATATACGTCTATTATGCCTGTATTTGTGAAGCCTCTGGCTGCAAAGTACAAACCATTGAGTTATCAATCAAATGTATTTTCAAGTATTGCTACAAAGCCTACATTAGTCCCGGTGACCTCGTCTAATGAGTCTATGAATCAATATTCTATAGGAGAATCATTTAAATTATATAATGAAAAAATCCCAACATTACGGTAGGAGTAACTTTAACTGAGAAAATTCCATTATATCATCAGTATTATTTGTCTGAAAACAACGCTAGTATAGAACAAGGAGATTTAATTCTCAAAACTGGAAGACATTATATATTTGTAGAAAGAATAGATGAAAATAGTATAAAATGTATAGACTTAGATTCATCTGAACCTACTATTACTACTGTTAATCTGGAATACGTAGAACAAGGACTGCAAAACGGCATGAAAGTAGCTACTCCAGTCAATGAGGATGGAATTATTTGGTATAGAGATACAAATGGGAGAGAACATTTTTATAGTGTAGAAGAGGACACTTTTTCTAATTTGAGTAAGGAGGATTTCTTTAAACCTAGAATTGAAGAATTTTCAAAGGATAGTGGAATACCTGTAGAAAGTCTCAATAAGCTACTAAGAGATAATAAGAAAAGACTTCTATTTAGACTTAGTCCTTCTGATTATTCAGAGAGATCCGTAGTTCACCCAGTTACTGGAGATTTTAAATACTATACTACTCAGGACTTAGTAGAAAGAATAAATACTAGATTGACCAAAGGAACAATTCCAGTAATATGGTTTAATAGAAAATCCACCAAAGCTGACCTAGGGTTTTCTATAAAAGACCTAAAAAAACTTTAAAAGCATTTACTCATGATGGAATAATATATATGAATGAAGATTTAAGTACTATAGATTCATATGTACATGAGTTATCTCATATTATATTAGCAGCTTTGAGAACTCAAGATACAAACGCTTATAATATCTTTGCTGTCAAAAAATAAATGAAATTCCAGAAAGCTTTTCTTCTACATATCAGGGACTTACTCAAAAATGATTTAAAAGAGGAGTATTTGGTTCATTTATTTTCTAGTTACTTCACTGATATAGATTCTTCTGCAGTAACAGACACTATGGACTCAATAGATTGGGAGACTGTGGTTAAAAAAAATATTTAAATTACCGGAAGATTTGAATGATTCTGAAGTTATGCGACTTATGAATGATACTATAAGAAACATGCTATCTTCTACTGAAGATTCCTTTTACATATTCTGAAATATTTAAGGAAAATAAGTTTCAACAGTTAACCAAATTAGCCGCTTTAAAAAAGGAATTAATGAAAAAATAATACACTTAGGGAGGAATGTTAATGAAAAATTGTGTCTATACATTAAAAAAATAAATGGAAAAGAAATTAAGATAAAGAATGAGACTGATTTAGATAATATGCTATTAGATAACTTTCAGTCGTTTCTTAAAGAAGTAAAAAATTCAATACTTTATTTTCTTTTGATAAAACCACACTAGATGTATTAGACTCTGCTCAAAGAGGAGGCTAAAGAAAGGTTGAAAGAAGTAAGAGCTAAGGCTTTGGCTGAGTACTTAAATATAGATGATAATATATCTTATACTGACGGAGCTATCTCAGTACTTGATTGGATTGCTAATGTCGAGTTAGCTAATCCTATTAATAGGGATGACTATAGAAAGAAAAAAAGTATCTGATATAAAGGGCTGAGAATCCTGACAATAACTGACGAACAAGCCAACAAAGAAATTGATAAGGAATTTGCATCTTGGAGCTATTCTCAGCAATTAGGTAGAGGATTACACTTCGTAACGGATATTATTTTCAACACTAAAGTCAAGTTAACACCATCTAAAGCTAGGATAAAACTTAACACCTCTTGGACTAAGGGTTTTGCTAAAGACGCCACTTTAAAAAGGAATGACTGACGAAGCTCTAGAAAGTTTTATCCAACAAATGACTGACTTAAAATTTCAGCTAAATACTCCCCGATGTAGAGAAAATTTATACAGAATATGTTATAGATGGGGCAGTTGATTCTAATACAACAGTAAGAGGTAAGGTGGATATTGTTGTGGTAAAAGAAAGATGGCTCTGTACATATATATGATGTAAAAGTGTCTAAAGACAAGATGGATAACTGGGATATTGATAAGAAAAAACTTTATGAGATTTCAGTTAGAGACTTATAGAAGACTACTGCATAATAAGGGAATTAATTCTAATAAGATTTTTAACATCTGTAATTCCTATTGAAATAAATATAGATAAATCTGGAATATCGGAAGAGAACGAAGAGCTAAAAATTGAGGACAATGCCGAAAATAGTTTCCAGTGTTTCGGTTTATAATCCAGAAAAACGTATCTATTAGGGAACAATTTTAAGTTAAGTAAGAAATTTAATGATGCTTTTCCAGTAAATAGCATTACAGAGTTAAATACATCAAAACTAAAAGAAACCGTTTCTTCTACTTTATCTAAGTATTTTCCTGTAGAATGTTTAAATGGTAATAAATTTTCTAACGTTGCAAAACAGACATTAATAGAAAAAACAAAAAAGAAATTCTGAAGGCAAATTCCAGTTTTATGATTCTATAGGTAATAAATATGAAATATTTAATACAGAAGAAGAGCTTAGTGTATTCTTAGATGATTATCTGTCTACTATAGATCAGAGAATAAGTGAGCAAGTATCAGAAATAAAGCAATCTTTTAAAGAGGCTCTGGAAATAGTTAACGGAAGCAGTGATGAATATATTTCTGCCAACTTTTTTATTTCCTAATTTAAGAAATGCTGAACATCAATCGTATATAAACACACTATTTTCTAAATATACCTATGAGAAAGGATGGAAAGTTGTAGATAATGATGATCTTATTGATATGGGGGGTGATAATGCTTGTAAATGATAGGTCTAAGAAAGTAGATTTTGTTTCTATGACAGGATTAGATCCGTCTATGCAGGTTAAATTGCCAAAGGGCAGATCTCTATTGGGAAGTTTTTATGCAGACCAGTCAGTAGAAACTGATTCTAACATACTGCCAGCTACTAGAGGGAATATAGAGTTAATAAAATTATTGGAAATAGCTGATAATATCCTTCAAAGGCGACTTAAAAGATTATGAAGTTGATGAACTTGCAGTAGTTAACGTTGACGCTAAAAAGCTTTAAAACCAAACTCATTAGACAAGGTGTTGTACAATTATAATATGCTGCGAAGAAAAACTGGAGTGAACAACACTAGTTTAGTACTTTTAGACCCTTTAATTAAATTTTATCAAGTATATAACGAAATACAAACAGGGATTAGCAGTTTGAAGAGTGCCACAAGACTCAGTAATGCTATTAGAGGAAAGATAAAAGAAGTACCTAAACCATCTACCGATTTAACTCCGGAGGAAAGAAATTCTCAGCTTAAACAATTGTATAATTTATTAGAAGATTTAAAAAACAAGTTTTTCTTCTATGAAGGAGGCTATAAACCTAACGAAACATTAGAATCAGCCCTGTATGCTGAAGTAGCTAAAGCTATTATTAATCTATCTGGAATAGAAGTGGATCCATATAACGCTCCCAAACTAGCTGAATGGTTCGGAGATATTTGGAAAGACGGGGGATTGAATAGACAGTTTCTTAATTCAACTAAACTAAATACTTCTGATACTATTGAATTGTTTAAACCTATTAAAAGGGCTTTAGATTCTACCAGGTATAACATTCGTTCTGAGTATTTTAATTACAAAATGGCAGTTGTAGACAGGTATAAAAAATTCAAAGCGAGTAACGGTCTAACTTCAAACAAATTCTTTAATATGTCTGAATATGATTATAAAAATTTATTCGACACCTCGGAAAATGGCAAGAAGTATTTTTTATTAAAAGATCCAAAGTCTGACATCTCTAACTCCAGCTCAGAGAGAGTTCTTGGAATTTTATTTAAAGGACATAAATTCTTTAAGGTTTCAGGACAGTCTGAGGAGGCTTTGAGAAAAAGCGGACAATGGCTAATGGCAGGTATTATGAAGGCTAGCACAGCTTCTAGAATTGCCAATAGTAAAAACATTATATCTTTATCGAGAGCCGTTAATGCTAACGTTACTGACGAGTTAATTAATAGAAAGAACGTAGTAGATGGAAAATTCAATAAAATCATATACTAGAAAAGAGAATTGAATAACGATCTAATGATGGAGATGTATAATATTTATTTATACGAGAAAATGAACATCTAAAAATACTTTAGAGCCAATCTAACTATTTTAAGACTTGCTTCCTTTATATATCTAGTGATAAAGATATAAACAAAAAACTATTCAACTATTTTAGTAGGATACATGAAAATATGGATGGATGCTACGAGTTTAAGGACAAACCAACTAATGTATAATTGGAAAAAGGATAATAGGTTCAATGTATAGCTATAAAGATTCTGAAAAATTCAGTTCCCAAGAATTTACTAAAAAGAATTTCAATATCAAAGAGCTTTATATGAAGCCATGATGAATAGATTTATATCTCAAGGGTATCAAATTACAGACCTGTCATCGGAGAAAGAAGAGCTATAACCAAAGAGGACAATCT
>VOFF01000967.1_pt1 | contig 19230 bp, 26 predicted proteins | sample 5384061 | NCBI WGS metagenome assembly VOFF01 (sample SAMN12384725, study PRJNA508395) | human gut metagenome | isolation source: healthy gut E | host: Homo sapiens
CCCGCCGAGACTTTTACGGCTACGACAAAAGTCACGATGGTGAGCAAGGAAGACGGTCAGGGAAGGCGGCCTGATAGTCATGGGATGGGATTATGCGGCACTGACCGTGCGTCGGGAGGGCGACCGTTTCATCCTCATTCAGCGGGTTTGTAAGGATGCAGAGCAAGGCGGGAAGGAATCTGTGGAAAAATTGGCAGGTTTCGAGCCGTCCGAACGTCAAACTATCATTTATTCACCCACGGTCAGCCGTTCGGTCTATTTGCGGGTACAAGTAGCCGGAGAAGGGATGTGCCGTTTTGCATACAGTCTCGACGGTCAGACGTTTACTCCTGTGGCAAGCCGTTCAAAGCCCGTCAGGCAAGTGGATAGGCGCAAAGGTGGGCTTCGTATGCGTGGAGCCGCATGCCGAACCTGCGGTGAACCGGGGATGGATGGATGTAGACTGGTTCGGGTTACTCCGAACGGAAAAACACTCATTTTAAAATATAAAAACAACATGAAAAAACAAACATCTATGCTTGCGGTCCTTCCCGTTCTGTTCGGGTTCTTTGTGATGGGCTTTTGTGACATTGTCGGTATTTCGTCGGATTATGCGCGCGAAGCGTTCGGTTGGAGCCATACCATGGCCGGTTTCGTGCCTTCGATGGTCTTCATCTGGTTTCTGTTTTTCAGCATACCGGTGGGCATCAAGATGAACGCCTGGGGGCGCAAGAACACCGTCATGCTCAGTATGGCGGTCACGCTTGTGGGTATGCTCATTCCGTTGTTGAAGACCGATTGGGCCTGTCTTGTGGGATATGCCCTGTTGGGAATCGGCAACACCATCCTGCAAGTGTCGCTCAATCCTTTGTTGAACAATGTGGTGACCGACCAGAAACTGTTGACCAGCAGTCTGACCGCCGGGCAGGTTGTCAAGGCTGTTTCTTCGTTCTGCGGCCCGTTCATCATGCTTTTTGCCGTGAATGTGCTGGGCGGTGGCGACAAGGACAACTGGTATCTGGCTTTCCCCGTGCTCGGTGCCATTACGTTAGTGTCCGCCCTTTGGCTGTACTTCACACCCATACCCCATGAGAAAAGGGAAGACAGCGGCGTGACGATGGGGAAGGTGTGGGGCTTGCTGTCCGACCGTACCATCCTGTTGCTCTTCCTGGGTATCTTCTTCGTGGTGGGTATCGACGTGGCCACGAACTTCATCAGTTCGAAAGTCATGATAGCCCGTTTCGGTTGGGATACATCGGATGCCGGTGTGGCTCCTCAGGTGTACTTCATTTGCCGTACGGTGGGGAGCGTTCCTCGGCGTGTTCTTCATGACCAAGATATCCGAGATGAAGTATTTCCGTATCAATATCCTGGCCGCTATTGCCGCCATTCTGGTGTTGGCTTTCTATGAAGATGCCACGGTGGATCTGATTTGTGTGGGCGGCATCGGATTCTTCTGCTCTTGCATTTTCTCCATCATCTACTCTATGGCCGTACAGCGCATGCCGGAGAAAGCCAATCTGATTTCCGGTCTGATGATTACGGCGGTGGCCGGTGGCGGTGCGGTGACCCCGTTGATTGGTGCGGCTACGGACGCGGCTGGTATCACAGCCGGTGTGTGCGTGCTGCTGATTTGTGCTTTCTATCTCACTTTCTGCGCATACGGCGTGAAGAGTACACGATAGGGATTTTTAGAATGATAACAATGAAACGGATAAACTATAAAATAGGATTTGTATTGCTGTTAGGGATTGTGCTGCCGTCCGGTGGCAGCCCAGCAGCGGGTCGATGTAGAGAAAGACTTGCAATATTGTCATCATCAGGTGGCACGTGAACTGGCAGGTTTGAAGAAAGACGGCGGATGGGATTATACCCGGATGCCGCGTAACATTCTTGCGGAAGATTTGAAGGAGGGCCGGACGGAGTGGAATTGCCGTCCGGCTACACCCGAAGAGTGGTGCGGCGGCTTTTGGCCGGGCGTGTTGTGGTGCGATTATGAATATAGCGGCGAGGCCTACATCGGACGTCAGGCCCGAAACTACACGGCCTCACTGGCTTATTTGGCCGACCGTGACCCGTACGACCATGATTTGGGCTTTCTGGTGCATTGCAGTTTCGGCAACGGGATGCGCATCGCGCCTTGTGCGTCCTATCGGGATGTCATTGTCGGCACGGCCAACCAGTTGGCCAAACTTTTCAATCCCCGGATAGGTACCATTCTGAGTTGGCCGCGTGAAGTCGAAAAACAAGGATGGCCGCACAATACCATCATGGACAATATGATAAACTTGGAGATGCTTTTCTGGGCTTCCCGTAATGGTGGCGGACAGAACTTGTACGACATCGCTGTGCGTCATGCCGAGACGACGATGAACAACCATTTCCGTAAGGATGGCTCTTGCTATCATGTGGCGGTCTACGACACGGTGAGCGGTAAGTTGATAAAGGGTGTCACGCATCAGGGGTATTCGGATCGGTCGATGTGGGCGAGGGACAGTCTTGGGCCATTTACGGTTACACGATGGTGTATCGTGAGACCCGTGACCCCCGCTTTCTGGCTTTTGCGCAAAAGGTGACGGATGTGTACCTCAAACGTTTGCCCGAACGCTCGGACGACTGGGTACCGCTGTGGGACTTCGACGACCCGTCGCCGTCGGCACCCAAGGATGCTTCGGCTGCCTGTGTGGTGGCTTCCGCTTTGTTGGAGTTGAGCGGTTATGTGGATGTTGAGAAGGGACGGCAATATCGTGAGGCGGCAGAAAATATGTTGTCATCCCTGAGCCGGAACTACCAGAGCGGAGAACGTTGCGTGTCTTTCCTGCTTCACAGTACGGGACACCATCCGGCCGGGAGCGAGATAGACGCTTCCATCATCTATGCCGATTACTATTATTATGAGGCCTTGTTGCGCTTGCGCAGGTTGCAGCAAGGACGTCCGGTGTTAGGCATCGGATGATGACTTGAAACTTTCGGGTTTCTCTTTCACTGCCATATTGCAGTCGGGGGAGAGACCCGAAATATTTGTGTACATAAAGTTGAGATAAACATGCTGTATGGTTTTGAAATAAAAGAATAATGGTGCTGCGAAATGAAGACAATGGTTTGGATGGCCGTGGCAGGTGTGGTATGGACTTGTTGGGGCTGCAAAGACGAAAATGGTGTAAAGAAAGGAAAAGACGAACCGTGGGTTGTGGAAATTAAATCTTTCGAGAGATGAGTTGAAAGTGTCGGATATTTTGGCACGTATAGACACAGTAGAGTTGTATACGGATGGGAAGGCCATGGCTTCGATAGGAGATTTGTGTTTTCTGGATTCCATGGTCTATATATTGGACGCTTCGAAAGCCGTGTCGGCCTTCAACCTGCGTACAGGGAGATTATGCAAGCAGATACGGACGGTGGGACGGGGCCATAACAGAGTATATTATGCCAAACGCTATTGCTTCAGGAGGCGGCTGGGTGCACTTGATGGATTTTTCCGGAAGATGTATCCTCTCTTATGATGCAGACCTGAATTTGTTGCATCGTACGCCTGTGGACTTTTATGATGCATGACATTATTCCTGTAGATGACGGATTCTTGCTTAGTAACAGCTCTCCCGGAGACCGTGAAAATTGATTATCCATACGGATACATCGGGCAGGGTATTGGGTAGGTTCCTTTCTGCTGATTTAAGTCAGGCTGTTTGGCCGGTGGGCAAACCTTTTATCCGTAATCCGAAGGGAGAAGTTTTTCTGAAAGCACCCTTTTCCAACGATATTTATGTTTGGCGCGATACGGTCCCGGTATTGGCTTATCGTGCGGACTATGGTAGCCCTGACTCCCGAACAAGGTCGGGAGGCGGAAAGATGCCTGAGTGCGGGAAGGTCGGGACGTTTCATGATTTCTTGACCTCCGACCGTTGGTTAGGTTTCTTTGAATATGCGGATGAGGTCTATTGTCACATGGAAAACCTGTCCGACGGACAATCCCACCTTCAAGGAAAGCTTGTGCGAGATGTCCCCGGTTTTTATCCCCAGTGGCAGTATGGTGAAGCGTTGGTTGGGGCTGTTCACGGTGATGATTACGGCAGCGAGGCCAAACTTCAAGAAACAAGATTGGGGGCGGTTCTCTTTTTTTATTATTTGAAATAAAAATAGGGATACAAACTTTTTTTTCTTACTTTTTTCGCATTTTTATTTGAACTTCGAATCGAATCTCGTATATTTGCGGATGTAAGTAAAGGGAAACTCTTACATTTATACTTTTCCCGATGGGGGCGATGTGAAAGATGGAGTAGCACCGTCCCCACATTTTGATATAGTGGAAAACAACTTGTTATTCGTCTAATTATGATAATATCATGAAAATATTATGTGTTTAACACAAATGATTTCCGAGTAACGGATACAACCTATACTGTTATAGACAATATCAGCGAGGAATCATTTATTCTTACTGCAAACCGGAAAACCATTGTGTTATGATTGGTTTTCCGATTTGTGATGATTCGTTTCGGGTATATATGCGACGGTGTGCGCCGGAATGACACCCTACAAGAAACCTACAATTTCACGATGTCTTCTTTGGAGAGTCCGGTGGCGCGAGAAATATCTTCCATGGACAGCCCCATGGCTTTCAGGTTCCGTGCCGTGGATAATATGCCTTCTGCCCGTCCTTCCGCTAATCCCTCTGCGCGTCCTTCCGCTAATCCTTCTGCTCGTCCTTCGGCTAGCCCTTTCGACCGTCCTTCCGTCAATCCTTCCAGTTTGGCTGTGCTCAACACGTCATTTTGTATCATGATGGCATTGAGATGCTCGTCGTAGGCGTAGCGTTCGGCGGGAGCCATACTGTAATATTTCAGTTTCTCCCGTGCTTCGCTTAAGCCCGGGACTTTAGTGTCGGGTTCGATTTCCCCCGTCTTTAGGTAGTTGACCCATTCTTCCAGTGGCGTCTTTGCTACCTTGTCGAACTCGTTCACGCGTATGATGTAATATTCCGGGAAAATCTCTTTGGGTACTTGGGCAGGATGGCATTCTCCTGTTTGGTCGAGATTTGCAGTTCATCGGAAGTGTGCACGCCGATAAAACGGTTCTGTCCGTGGTAGAGGTAATCATTACCCTTGCCCAAATCGAAATAGACGATGCTGATGGAGTACACTTTCTTGATGTTTCCATAGCTCTCGCCTAATGAAATGTGTTCGGTAATGGTCTTAGCCACGCCGTAAAGTATGCGTTCCAGATAGTAAACCTCCCGCGTGTTCTGCACCTCCACGAGTATAATTTCTCCCTTGCTGTTCTTGGCCTTGATGTCCACGCGGTTGAACTTGTCGGTCTCGGCCAACTGGTTCCCTTCGCTTTCCAATATTTCCACGATTTGCGTCTTGTCCTCGAAGAGCACTGTGAGCAACCCTTCCAGCACGGCGAAGTTGGCCTTGTCGCGTAGCAGCCGCTTGATGGCCCAGTCGAATCGTATGTATCTGTCCTTGAGCTTGCCCATAAGATATTTATTTTAGGGTTTATGCAAATACAAAGAAAAGGAATTATCGCAAGAAATCAAAGTGAAAGGGCATGAAATATTTTTGATACTTTGGGAATTCAAAGACCGCTGACCGCATACCTACAATTTCACGATGTCTTCTTTGGAGAGCCCGGTGGCATGAGAAATATCTTCCATGGAAAGCCCCATGGCCTTCAGGTTCCGTGCCGTGGATAGGAGTGCTTCTTCCCGTCCTTCCGCTAATCCTTCTGCCCGTCCTTCGGCTAGCCCCTTCGACCGTCCTTCCGTCAATCCTTCCAGTTTGGCTGTGCTCAACACGTCATTTTGTATCATGATGGCATTGAGATGCTCGTCGTAGGCGTAGCGTTCGGCGGGAGCCATACTCTAATATTTCAGTTTCTCCCGTGCCTCGCTTAAGCCCGGGACTTTAGTGTCGGGTTCGATTTCCCCTGTCTTTAGGTAGTTAACCCATTCTTCCAGTGGCGTCTTTGCTACCTTGTCGAACTCGTTCACGCGTATGATGTAGTATTCCGGGAAAATCTCTCTTGGGTACTTGGGCAGGATGGCATTCTCCTGCCTGGTCGAGATTTGCAGTTCGTCGGAAGTGTGCACGCCTATAAAACGGTTCTGTCCGTGGTAGAGGTAATCGTTACCCTTGCCCAAATCGAAATAGACGATGCTGATGGAGTACACCTTCTTGATGTTTCCATAGCTCTCGCCTAATGAAATGTGTTCGGTAATGGTCTTGGCCACGCCGTACAGTATGCGTTCCAGATAATAAACCTCCCGCGTGTTCTGCACCTCCACGAGTATGATTTCGCCTTTGCTGTTCTTGGCCTTGATGTCCACGCGGTTGAACTTGTCGGTCTCGGCCAACTGGTTCCCCTCACTTTCCAATATTTCCACGATTTGCGTCTTGTCCTCGAAGAGCACTGTGAGCAACCCTTCCAGCACGGCGAAGTTGGCCTTGTCGCGTAGCAACCGCTTGATGGCCCAGTCGAATCGTATGTATCTGTCCTTGAGCTTGCCCATAAGATATTTATTTTAGAGTTTATGTAAATACAAAGAAAAGGAATTATCGCAAGAAATCAAAATGAAATGTCGTGAAAATTGTGGTGCATTCCATAAATTAGAAGGAACAATACCATATTTTTGGGGGAAAGGGCTGCGAGAATCGCAGTATGCAGTATGACGTGTATTCTGACATAACATGATTTGTTTTGAATTACATATTTTTCGCGTTTTTATTTGGATTTGTTATGCTGTTTTATTAATTTCGCATAACTTTAATATTAACCTGATTTCATGAACATGAAAAAATAGAACTTTATACTGTTTTTTTAGGACTATTCGCATTGGGTGTAAGTTGCACATCCGTTTCATCGGAAGAAGACATGTATGCGTTGGCTTTGAAAAAGAATCCGGCTTTGCGGCATGTGTTGGAACTTTATGAAGGGGATTCCCTGAAACAGCAGGCCGCGTTGTTCTTGATAAGTAATTTGGCTTGCCATGAAGGTGTCGCCTCCGGAGACATGGGGGCGGTGTATAAGGCGTACGAGTTGTTCGGTACGGGCAAATTCACCTATCAGCAAGCTTTGGATTCTGCGGCCAAGGTCTGTGGGTTTTCCGGTGCGAGGAATATAACCATGAAGAAAGACATTTATATCGATCCTGCTTATTTGGTGACGAATATAGAGTGGGCATTCAAGGTATGGCGCGAACAGCCATGGGGGAAGAATGTGCCTTTCGGGCAATTTTGCGAATATGTATTGCCTTATCGTGTAGGGGAATGAAGAGCTTGTGCCATGGCGTGAAAAATTATATTACCAGTTTATGCCTATCATAGAAAAGCACAAGAACGATTCGGACATCGTGAAGCCCACTTATGCGGCCCATCTCGTGCTCGACAGCCTGTTGCGTGCCCCCTTTTATTTCACGGGCGAGATGGGGGACGAATATCAGGATTGGGCCGCAGATTGCGGATTGGCGTGGAGGAAGCTGCTTGGATTTGTGCGACATGATGGTGTATATTTGCAGGGCCTTGGGCATTCCCTGCGGCATAGAGGAGTTGCCCATGCGTGGGAACAACAACGCGCCCCATTATTGGAATTTCATCGAAGACCAGGACGGCAAAACCTGGTACTTCTCCATGTTCTATTGGTGGCACCGCCTGATGGAAGCGGAGAAAAATATGCCGATGTGTATGGTAAGGTGTTTCGCCATCGTTTCAGCCTGAACCGGCAAATGAAAGACTCCATGCAGACGGACGCGTATTTTGTACATCCGGAGTTCCGTTTTCCCTGTTTCGAGGATGTGACTCGTTTGTATGCCACCGACAAGTCGCATACACTGACCATAGGTAAGGAGGCATTTCACCCGTGAGATGGGGAAGGGCAGTTTGGTTTATCTCTGCATGTCAAACCGCTATGATTGGAAACCGGTGGGTTGGTGCCGTTACGACGGGCAGGCGGCGGTTTTCAACGACTGCCATGGCGGCACGGTATATTGTCTGGCTTCGTATGATGCCGGTAGTAAAAAGTTGGTCACCTTGTCACACCCGTTCAGTGTGGATGTGGACAGTGCGAAGATGGAGTTTTACGAGCCGGAGAAAGAGACGGAAGACGTGGTGTTGTTCAGCAAATTCGGTATGATAGGCGAGTTCTTCCTTGGGCGCATGGTGGGCGGCGTGTTCGAAGGCAGCCGGTCTCCCGGCTTTGAACATCCCGACACGTTGTTCCGGATTAAGGATATGCCCCTCCGCTTGTGTACGGCGGTGCGTGTCGATTCCACGAAAACTTACCGTTATGTGCGGTATTTCGGACCCGTGGGGCTTCGGCAATGTGTCGGAAGTAGGTTTTTATTCGTCTTGGGCTGATACGGAACCTTTGAAGGGCGATATTCTCGGGCCGCAGGAAGGGGCGCACGGAAGCCATTCCTATTTCAATGTGTTCGACGGGCATACGGACACGTCCTACGACCATCCTTTTGATTATGGCGGTTGGGCCGGACTGGATTTAGGAGAAAAGAAAGCGATAGGAAAGATTGTCTACATCGCCCCGGAACCGGACAATTTTGTCCGGAAGGACGACCTATACGAATTGCTCGTATGCCATGGCGGGGGAATGGAAATCGGCAGGCACGCAGGTTGCACAGTCCGATTCGCTCTTGTTCAGGAATATTCCGAAACATGCTCTTTTGCTGTTGCGTGATCTTAGCCGTGGCGAAGCCGAACGGTTGTTTGAATACAAGGATGGCGTACAGAAGTATTGGTAATAAGAATGTTAATAATGTATTACTATATGGAACACATGAAAGGTTATGACTTAAAACGTTTTTTTTCCTGCTTTGGCGTGGGGTGTATCGTGTATTTTCTTCCTGCTTGTCATATTTTTTATATGCAGTAAATATGGCGAATACCGTTTGCTATGTAACGTAGGACTTGTGGACGATGGCATAGACGAACTTCATACCACGCTTCTTTCTGTGAGTGTCGGTGCCTTGGTATGCCTGTCTGGTATAGCCGGTATCGGTTTGGTGTGGACGTTGAGGAAGTCGAAAGTCCGTCCTTTGAAAGCGGAATCCATGGATGACGCCTTGCAGCTTTTGCATATCGATAAATTCGGAGGCTGTGTGATTTATAGTCATAAATCTTTCGACGCGTCCCCCCGTGTGCTTTTGTTTTTGGAAAAGTTGGTGCAAAAGGAGGACCATACTTTGTCATTGGAAGAACTCGGTGAACTATTGGGAAAAGGATATTCAGACGGGACGGAAAGCTGTCATTCCCGGCTTAGGAATATAAAATGTATAGTGCATAAGACCCTTCGGGATACCCCGTTCGATGTGGTCAGGGACGCTTTTGGCAATTTTAAGTTGGTCTTGAAAGAGGGGGGAAAGTGAAGGTGTCGGAGAGCCCTTCGTTTTCCTTTTCCGTCTCTGATTTTTACCGCAAATCGGAAAATCGTTGTGCTGTGATTGATTTTCCGGTTTGCGGTAATTGCTTTTGGTTTCTTTGCTTGTCTTTCTATGCCTCTCCCCCTCCATACAGGGAGATATGTGGAAAAATCCATTCGCATCCTTCATACTTATTGGTTTACAGGATGTTAAGGTGAACTCTCATGGTTGGTAGGGTTCACACGGCATTCACCTTGGGAGTCAGGTGGATGCTGGTTGGGGATGCTTGCCGCTGAAGGATGCCTGAAAGATGGGGTAGCCCCTCCTTCAGCCTGCAAACTGTTGCATTCCAAATGTTTGTATGGCTTCCTGAAAGATGAAGCCTGTTTTTGCAAATTTCCGGTGTATGTACGTTTGTGGGTATGTTTCAGCCTTGTTTTAGCCCATTAGCCTGCCGTGGGACTGGACTTCCCGTTAGCGCACCGTTAACAAGGCATTAACGAACCATTAACAAGGCGTTAACGCAACGTTAACGAGGAGAAAAATGAGACAATCGTATTTTCTAAACTGTTGGAAATAAGGCGTTAATGTTTCGTTAACGGTGCTAACAAAATCGTTAACGAAAAAGTACGGTCGTTAACATTGTCATCCTGAATTTTTTGTAATTACTTTTGCCTGTGAATCCCACACAGGTGGTCGGTAAAAAAAGAGCGTGAAGCCGCGAAACCTGTAAAGGGTATAGTTATTAAAAATTAAATGTTATGAAGAAGAAGTTCTTCGCGCCCTTGATGGGTGCTGTGGTGTTGGGCTTGTCTGCCTACGCTGGGTATCGCACTTATGATGCGTACCATGGAGTGAGTGAAAGTGATTTGTTGTTAGCAAATGCGGAGGCATTGGCTGATCCGAGGGAAGGTAACAGTTTGTGGTTTTCCAATCTTAGAAATGTAGAGTGTACTTTACAGAAAGTGAATGGAGGGGCTGCATTTTATTACAAAGGTGTCCTTATAGCAGCAGGGGCTACATACATATTATGGATCAAAGTGGAAATGTGAACGCGAAGTCACTATCAATACGTGTAACACGTCCAATGAAACTCCATGTGAATAATGTCTTTTCTGCCTTTATGCAATTTTGCATAAGGGCAGGTTTATAAGTAAAAAAGCAACTATGATGAAAAACGTAAGTTTATTTATTGTATTGATTGGATTCTTATTTTTTTCATGTAAAAAATGGCAAAGAAATGAATCTCATAATGATTTTACGGTAGAAAAGTTAATCGTAGATACAAAACAGACTGAATGTTTGGATACGAATCAATATATTATTCCTAAAATTCTTTCTTTAAAAGGCTCTGAGGGCATGATACTTCCTCAATATGATAAAATTGTGTTCCAAAATGGTAAAATTTATGTTATGGACAAGGAAATTACAAAGAATGTTGTAGTGTTCGACTCATTAGGGAACTATTTGTATAAAGTGGGAGAAGTGGGACGTGCCTTGAATGAACTGTATCGTCAACCAACAAATTTTGAAGTTAATTCACAAAGCGGTAACATTTATCTGTTTGATAGCGAGGGACGAAAAAATCATAAAGTATGATATTTGGAAAATACTATTCTACAGATATTTTAGAAGACTTTTGGCCATATGCTTTTGGCTTGACCGAGAATGGAATTATGCTTTTGCGTTCCGTATGTTGGATGATAATATGGAACCTACCTATGAATTGGCTGTATATGATTCGTTAGGGCATAATAAGAGCAATTATCGGCCATTGGAGGAACATCAAATGTTTACTACGGATATGCCGTTTTGGCATTCGGATGTTGGTTTATGTTATATTCCAAATCTGAGTGATACTGTGTTCATTTTTAATGGCGATACTCTTAGTCGTGCTATTCATGTGGACTTTAAAGGTAAGTTTTTATCTCAAAATGTGGTGGCTGAGTTGAAGCATAAAGGGGAGGCTGCTATACGAAAGAATTACGAAGGTTATGTGTATAACTTGACAAAGTATGAAGAGAACGATGAATGGGTGAATGTGGATTATTCTGTTGGTGTCAGGGTACATTATTTAAAGAACAAGCGAACTGGAAAGAGTTCCTATTTACGTCGTTGTTTAAAGGTTTTTTCCCAGCCAACTTATTTTTCATTCAAGGCAAATATTTGGTTTATTTGGTAACGGAAGACAGTGTGGCTGATGTAATGGTCAGGAAAGGTGAAGATTGGTGGGAAGATACATTTGTCGAAACCCATGATGCCGTAAAAAAAAATGTTAGACGGTAGAATCCCCCTGCCGGCTTTGGTTTATGTGGAAATAAAGTCAGGAAGCCATGAATAAGTTCATGCTAATGATATTCTTTTTATTTTTATTGGTACTTGGTTATGCTTATGTCTGTAATGATGATACAAGGGTTATGAAAGAAAAAATAGGTATATTAAAACAAAATAAGATTTCATTGCCATTGGAACGAATGAAATATATCTGTCATCGAAGCATGGGGGAGAATACACAGATAAATAAATCGCTGAAATTTGTGTCATATTCGGATTCTATGGCGTGTTCTTCTTGTGCGGTAGATAAGTTATATACATGGATTGATTTGATAAGGAAAACAGAATCTTATGAAAATAAACTTGGTTATTATTTTATCTTTTTTCCTAAAATGAAAGAGTGGGCGAATGTTGAGTTTGCAATATCGACTTTATCACATTTTAATTACCCTGTTTACATGGATACACTTGGTATATTTGAACGCTCAAATCCCCATTTGCCGCATAATCAAATGTTTCATACTTTCCTTCTGGATGAAAACAACAACGTGTTGTTGGTCGGCAATCCTTTGGATAACGAGAAGATAGAGGAGATGTTCTGGCAAATCGTGGAAAAAAGTTAGGCAAACGAGAATAATATGAAACGCATAGTCCGTCATATTCCTTCCCTGCTATTAGGCGCGTGCTTCGTGGCCTCCGGTTGGCTGAAAGGCGTGGCCCTTTACGGAGCATTGCTGAAATTATCGGAGTATTTCCGCTTGTGGGGGTGGAGCGGCTTTGTGACTGATTATCCTTTGGCGTGGCCGGTGTGTCTCTGTGCTAGGGAGTTGTGTGGCTTTTTCTACTTTCGGGCGTGTTCCTCAGGACAATGATTTGCAGCGTGGTGGCGGTAATATTAGGCTTTCTTTTGGGGAATGTTGAGATAAACAAGTCGTTTGACTATGCAAATGCTTGTTTTTGAAAATTTTGTGATTAAATCCCACGCAGGTAGTCGGCAAAAAAGAGAGTGCAGCCGCGAAACCTGCAAAGGGTATAATTTTTAAATTAAAAAACAATGAAAAGAAAATTTTTTGCGCCCTTGATGGGTGCTGTGGTGTTGGGCTTGTCTGCCTACGCTGGGTATCGCACTTATGATGCGTACAATGGAGTGAGTGCAAGTGAACTTTTTGTTGGCTAATGCGGAGGCGTTGGCTATACAAGAGCTTATGGGGTGTGATTGTTATACTAGTATCCGTACATGTCGTATATATGTTGGTTCAACAGGGGTGTGAAATTGCGTGATGGTAAGATCCTTGAACCGGGAGCTGATGGCTATGTGGAATTTGTCGGAGAGATCGTTTGTTCAAAAGGAGGGAATACCTGTTGTACCATGGAAGAATGTATTGATTTATATGATAAGATATAAATCTACATCATCGTCCAAATGTTAAATGGATTGGCATTGATACTTTTTTCAATGCCGATCCTTAAAAAAAAGATATATTATGAGATTTTTTAGTTTTGTAAAAATAGGATTCATTTGCGTTTTATTCTTTTTGTTTGCTTGCAGCAAACATTCAAGTACTGTGCCGACTTTTTTCAGTCGATGTACAGCAAAGAGATAGTATAGAGCATTTCTTTTTCCGGTTATGATTATGTCATGTTGGAGACAAACGAAAATACTTTATTAGGAAATGTTGAAAGAATGAAAGTTGATTCCTCCGTGATAGCCGTGCAAGATAAAGGAAGAATTCTTTTGTTTCAGCATGATGGCAAGTTCATTACAAAGATAGATAAGTTGGGACGCGGTGCCGGAGAATATTTGTCTGTGGAGGATTTTTGTGTTAAAGATTCATTGGTGTATATATTGTCACGTGCCCAAAGGCGTATTTTGGTCTATGATTGAAAGCTACTTTTGTAGATAAGATAGATTTAGATGACTGGTATCAACATTTTGAGATAGTGGATGACAAGTTGATGTTTCTTTCTTCGGAAAATTCCAATGAGAAACAGTATGATTTTGTGGTGTTCAATTATGCCAAGTCGGAAGATATGAATATGTTTTCCCCATTCGAGAATAATGAGGGGATAACCTTCAAAAAACTTTACCCCATTTAGTGGTACTTTTAATGGTGGGTATTATGTACTTCGTCCTTTTGACTATACCGTATATAGGTTAAGCAGAACCGGATTTGAACCTTATTGTCTGTTTGAGTTCAATACCAAGGAACAAATCGAGCAAGGAGCGGCTTTGGTAGATTTGTATGATAAGACATCCAATAAAAATGTAGTACAGTATTTAGGAAGTTATGAAGAATATAATGGTTCTATATATCTGACTTTTACATTGTTCGAGGAAAAACATGGTATCGGTACTTATGTGTATAAGGTCGAATCAGATGGAAAGAATCTATTAATGAAGATTTATGAGAACTTTTCTGATAAATATCCTTATATATCTGCCCCTTATGGTGTTTATGATGGAGCTTTTTATTCGATTCGTCCGGCATTGGACATATTGAATATAGAAGAAATGTACGGCCTTTCTTTTTGTTTCATGATAAAGGGTTGACGGAAGAAAGTAATCATGTGGTATTCTTCCATAAATTGAAATAATATATGAGGTATACAGGTGTTTTATTGTTGCTGACCGCTCTTTGCTTCGTATCGTGTACGGGGAAGAAAGACTTTAAGGATGGCATCGTGCAGTTGCAGTCCCGTCCGGTTTCGCTATCCTTGGACAAGATGCGTTGCATGTGGAATGGCAAAGACACGGTAGTCAGTGAGGAGAGATATGACACGGACTTTAAGTTGGTGGTCTACTCCGATACGGCAGCATGTTCTTCTTGTGGGTTAAAACAATGTACTTGTGGGACGATCTGATTCATGATTTGGAATCCTATGGAAAGAGTGTGTCGCTCTGTTTTATCTTCATGCCGTTGCAAAAAGATTTGGAAGAGTTCTATTTCACCATGAGAACGATGGCTCCGTTGCTTCCTGTGCATGTGGATACGGCAGGTGTCTTCATCCGAGAGAATCCCCATATTCCGAGAGAAGCCGTATACCATACCTTCCTGTTGGACAAAGATAACCGTGTCGTGTTGGTGGGAAATCCATCAAGAAGTGAGAAGATAAAAGAAATGTTTTGGCAAATCGTGGAAGAAAAAGTTAGGCAAACGAGAATAATATGAAACGCATAATCCGTCATATTCCTTCGTTACTGTTAGGTGCGTGCTTCGTGGCCTCCGGTTGGCTGAAAGGCGTGGACCCTTACGGCACGTCATTGAAGTTGTCGGAGTATTTCCGCGTGTGGGGTTGGAGCGGCTTTGTAGGCCGACCATCCCTTGGCATGGTCGGTGTGTCTCTGTGCCGGGGAGTTGTGCTTGGGGCTGCTCCTGCTCGGGCGTGTTCCGCAAGGCGGTGGCTTGGGGTACGGTGGCAGTGATGTCTGCCTTTACCGCGCTGACGGCTTGGCTGGCTTTCTCGCCTGTGGGGATGTCGGTGCAGGATTGCGGCTGTTTCGGCGATGCTTTCACGTTGGGGCACGGGGCTACGCTGCTGAAAAACGTGTTGCTGTGGGCTTTGGCGGTCTGGCATTTGTGGGTAGTGCGTGCGGAAACTTGGCACGGCCTGAAAGGATGGCGTACGACTGCTTGCTGTGCGGTCTTCTCTTTGGCAGTTCCCTTTACTCGGCGGTCTGGCTTCCCCCGGTGGATTTCCTGCCTTTCGGCCGTGGGGCGGCTCTGTCCCGTGCCGGGCTTCGGAGTGTACGACGGACGTTATGAAGAGGTGACGGATTCGTTTGATGGAGGTGTCCGGGTCAAAGCCCTTTGGTGGCGGTGGTGTCGCGGCGCACGCTTACGGCGGACGACCTTCGTAAGCTGTCCGGCCTTCGTGCCGAAGCCGGGGCGGGGCGCATCTCCCTCTGCCTGTGGACGCTTCCCGGCCTGAACGGCGGGGCGGGTATGGATGTTTTCTATACGGACGAGGTGACGCTGAAATCGCCGCTGCTGCGTGCCGAGGTTGGTTTCGTGGTGGTGGACGGGGTATCGTGCGTGCCAAGCGAAATCTTGTCGGTGTTCCGTCCGGCACGGTTCGGTCGGAACGTCACGGTGGGGGAGATGATGGAAGAGGACGCAGGCCTGCCGTGGCGTTACGGCGTTTGCGTATTGGCGGGCTTGGCGGTGATGGTCTGGGTGCGCCGTAAAGAAACGGAGGGCGGACGATGAAGGCGGTATGGGGCGTGGCGTATAAGGTGGCGTGCGGCGTGTGCCTCGTCTGGTTGGCCGTCGTGTTGGGCGTGGCCGTGCACTACGGTTGGCGCGCCTTGGTGGCCGACACGTTCGTCATCCCGTCGGACTCGATGTCGCCCACGTTGCTTCCGGGCGACAAGGTACGGGTGGACAAGACGGTTTTCGGTGCGCGGCTCTACACGTCGCTGGACTTTACGGACGGGCGGATGGAGAGCATCCGCACACGGGGGCGTCGCGGCCTGCGCCACAACGACATCGTGGTGTTCAACTATCCCGTGAATGACAAGGGGCGCATCGGCTTCAAGATGAATTACGTGTACGTGAAGCGCGTGGTGGCCTTGCCGGGCGACACGATATCTTTCGTGCACAGCCGTCCGGTGAATAGCCATTATGAGGGCGTGTTGGGGCTTCCGGAGGCGCAACGGCGATTGGAGGAAACGCCGGACAGCCTGATACCTTGGTACGCGATGCGCAACATCTTGGTGGAGACGGCTGTATTGGGTTATACCATCAAGGACATCCCGCCGGTGTACGTGCCCCGTCGGGGCGACATCCTGCGGATGGACGACTGGCGCAAGGCGGAAATCTACCGCCGGGCGATAGAGTGGGAGACGGGGCGTGCGTTGGCATGGGACGGTGAGCGCGGGCAGTGCCTGTCGGACGGTCGGCCTTTGCCGTACTACCGTTTCCGCAAGAAATTATTTCGTATGCGGCGACATGGCCTACGGTTCGAAGGATTCCCGTTACTGGGGCTTCGTTCCGGAGGAATACATCGTGGGCGTGGTGGATCGTGGTGGAGTCGCACCATCCCTTGACGGGGCGCGAACGGAGGGAACGCCGCGGACTAAACCTGACGAACAATGAATAAGGAACAATATACATATATAATAAGGTATGGCGTGGCGGCGGCAGCGGTGGCGACGTTGTGCGCCCCTGTCGTGTGGCGGACGGAGGCGATGCCTTCCGTGTCGGACGTTTGGGGCTATCGGGTGGTGGCGGCTTTGGCCGTCTTGGCCTTGACGGCCGTATGCTTGGAACAGCGGTTGCCGCGTCTGCATTGGGCGGACGGCGTGGTCTTGTTTTGGTGGGTCTGCGTTTCGCTGAACTATGTGTTTGTGTCGCCCTATCCGGCGGCGGAGGCCTATCAAGGCCATGGCCTTGGGAGTGGCTTACGTAGCCTTGCGGTTGGTTATTCCTTTTTGCGGCAGGGCTTTTACCCGGCTTTGGTGGGTCGGACTGTGTGCGGCGGGCGGCTATGAGCTTTGGATGGGTTTCATGCAGTTGGCGGGTCGGGAGGCATCCCGGCATCATTTGTTCGACGTGACGGGTACGTTTTTCAATCCCGGCCCGTATGCCATATTCGTGGCCGTGGTGCTGGCCGTCTCCGTAGCTTGGTGGTACAGGCATGGAGAGGCCTTTGCCGGGCGTGGCCGGTGGAGCCGGGTGGGGGCTTGGAGCGTGGCGGCTGTGGCGGTTTTTTGCTTTCCCGTACTGGTCGCCACGTGGAGCCGTGCGGCTTGGGTGGCTGTGGCGGTGGCTGCGACCTGCCTGCTGTGGAAGGCATATCGGCGGATGGTGTTTTGGGGGGATGGGCGTGGCGGTGTGTGCAGGCGTGGCGGCTTACTTCCTGAAACAAGGGTCGGCAGATGGACGCCTGCTGATGACGATGGTGGCCGGACGGGCTTGGGTCGGGGAATGGCTTTGCGGGCACGGGCTTGGCGGCTATGCGCAGGCCTACGGGGCGGCACAGGAGGCTTTCTTCGCCGCACGTCCCGGTTCGCCGCTGTCGGTGGTGGCCGGTAGTCCGGAATATGCCTTCAACGGCGTGTTGGGCGTGGGCATGGAACAGGGCGTGTTAGGGGCCGTTCCGGCCTTGGTGTTGGGCTTGTGGAGCTTGGCGGTGTTGTGCAGGCGTGGTGAGGTCTCGGCCTACGGCTGGTTGGTCTTGTTGGTCTCTTCCCTGTTTTCCTATCCTTTCTCTTTGTGGCCGTTTCTGTCGTTGGCTGTGGCTTGGGTGGCCTTGGCGGTATCGCTCGAGGCAGGAACGGCGGAAGTGCGGTGGTGGAAAAGGACGGCCGTGTGGCCTGTGGTGGCCGTGGGCGGTTGGTGCGTGTGGAACCTGTCGGACGATACGGCCCGGCGCGTGGAGGCATACGAGGAGTTCCGCCCGTGTGTGGCATTCAGGATGTGGCATTTTTGGAGGATTACCGCAAAAAGTATGAGGATTTGAAAGCTTATCCGGATTTTTGTTTACCTTTGGTACTGCGTTGCGGGAGGCCGGGCGTTACAACGAAAGCAATGCAATGCTGCGTCAGGGCACAAAAAAAGCCAGACCCCGTGTTTTACACACTGATGGGGAACAACTACCGGGATTTGGGTGCTGTGGCGGAGGCTGAATCGGCTTACCGGAAGGCTTTCGGGATGTTGCCGGGGGCGCATGTATCCGCCTCTATCGGTTGATGAAACTATGAAGCGGAAGGACAAATGCGCAAGGCGGAGGAGATGGCCCGGCAAATCATTGCTTTCAGGCCGAAGGTGGATTCTCCGGCGGTGCGGGAGATGAAAAACGAAGCGAAGAAGTTAACAAAAAGATAATAGGTATACCATGAAAAGCGAAATAGGAAAATATTTGGCGTGGTGCTTGGTGGTGCTTGTGGGTGGCTGTCGTGCCGGTAGGGGCGCAACAGGTGCGTAAACTCGTCGTTGACGGAAGCCATAGAAATAGCCAAACGGGATTCGTATGCGGCGCAGGTGGCTCGCTAAAGTTTCTGGGGACAGTGCTGGAACTACCGTTCTTACCGGGCGGAACTGCTGCCCTGCTGGAACTTTCTTTCGGGCGGGGTGAGAACTTCGACCGCTCTATCGTGGAGGCCCGCGACCCGACACGGGCATCTCTTATGTGGACAACAATTGCCTCGAACGACCTGACTTTGTCCGTGACCAGAACATCCTGTTTCTGGGCGGTACGCTGTCGTTGCAGTCAGTCACTCTCGCGGTTGGCTGGACCAGTTCGCTAACTATTAATATTTCAGACGTATAACACGGTGCCTCTCATCCTGAATTATACGCGCCCATCATCAGGGCTTATGGCAATGCCCGAAGTGGCGGAAGAAGACGGCGCCGCTACAATACGAGAATGCGCAGAGGGCCATCTGGAACGATGCAGGACATCACCATCAACGTGACGAACCTGTTCTTTACGGTGCTGGCGCAGGGAAAATTACCGCCAAAGGTGGCGGACTACGAGGATCGGAAACATCTTTTCGAGATTGCCAAGAAGAGGCTGACTTGGGGACGAATGCCAAAAAGCGAGGTGTTGCAGATGGAACTTTCGCTGCTGATAAGCCACAATTACCCACAGTATTTGACCGAAGA
>VOFF01000053.1_pt1 | contig 18842 bp, 26 predicted proteins | sample 5384061 | NCBI WGS metagenome assembly VOFF01 (sample SAMN12384725, study PRJNA508395) | human gut metagenome | isolation source: healthy gut E | host: Homo sapiens
AAGCAGTTGCAGATTATGAGACTAAGGTAGAAGGCTACAACATCACCAACACTCATAAACCAGCAACCCTCGACATCACCGGAACCAAAACCTGGAACGATTCCAACAATCAGGATGGCAAACGTCCAAAGAGCATCACCGTCAACCTTCTTGCAAATGGCATAATTACAGACACCAAGACCGTAACAGCTGACGATAACTGGACCTACAGCTTCACCGATCTGCCGAAATATGCAAATGGTCAGGGAAATTACCTACACGGTAAGCGAGCTTACCGTACCTGGTTATACAACAACTATTGATGATAATTACAACATCACCAACAGCTACACCCCAGGTGAGACCAGCGCGTCTGTAACCAAGATCTGGGATGATGCTGACAACCAGGATGGCATTCGTCCAGAGAGCATTACCGTAGCTCTCCTTGCAAATGGAACGCCAACTAACAAAACTGTTACTCTTACTGCTGCGAACAACTGGACACAGACGATAACTGGTCTTCCGGAAAAAGCAGATGGAGAGTATATCACCTACACCTGGACCGAGGTTAATGTTCCAGAAGGCTACAGCGACAAGAACTTCCAAGAACGAAACGGTAACCACTCTGACCAACACTCATACTCCAGAGCTTACTTCCATCACCGGAACCAAGACCTGGAAAGATGCAGATAATCAGGATGGAAAACGTCCAGAGAGCATTACCGTAAACCTTTTTGCAGACGGAACTAAGCTTAAGAGCCAGAGTGTAAGTGCTGATGCAGACGGAAACTGGAGCTACAGCTTCACAGACCTTCCGAAATATGCAAACGGACAGGAAATCACTTACACCGTAACTGAGGATGCAGTCGATGGCTACACAACCGAGTGATGGCTATAATTTCATTAACACTCATCAGCCAGAGACCACCGAGATTACCGGAACCAAGACCTGGAACGATGCAAACAACCAGGATGGCAAGCGTCCGGAAAGCATCACTGTAATCCTTCTTGCAAATGGCACAGAGAAAACTCGCCAGGCCGTAACTGCAGACGAAGCAGGAAACTGGACTTACACCTTCAAAGATCTGCCGAAATATGCAAATGGCCAGGAAATCACCTACACCGTAGCTGAGGAGGAAGTAACTGATTACACTACAACCTACGATGGCAGCAACATCACCAACAGCTACACTCCAGGAAAGACCAGTGCAACAGTAACCAAGATCTGGAACGACGCTGAAAATCAGGATGGAAAACGTCCGGAGAGCATTACCGTAAGTCTTCTTGCAGACGGTAAAGAAACCGGAAAGACCGTTACCCTGAGCGTCGAGAACAATTGGAAACAGACTATATCTGACCTTCCGGAAAAAAGCAGACGGAAAAGCAATCGAGTACACCTGGACAGAGGAAACTCTCCCAGAAGGTTACGAACTTACCGACAACAGCAAGAACGGAACTGTAACTACTCTGACTAACACCTACGCTCCAGAAACAACTTCCATCACCGTAACCAAGACCTGGGATGACGCAGACAATCAGGATGGCAAGCGTCCAGAGAGCATTATCGTCAACCTTCTTGCAAACGGAGAGATCGTAGCAAGGCAGACTGTAAAAGCAGACGAAGCAGGAAACTGGACCTACACCTTTAAAGACCTGCCGAAATATGCAAATGGCAAGGAAATTACCTACACTGTAACCGAGGAAGCAGTGGAAGGTTATGAAACAAGTGTAGACGGATTTAACATCACCAACACTTACACAACCGAGACAACTGAGGTGAAGGGCTCCAAGACCTGGAACGATGCCGACAATCAGGATGGCAAACGTCCGGAGAGCATCACTGTAAGACTTCTTGCAAACGGCGAGGAGAAAGACAGCCAGACCGTAACCGCAGACGAAAATGGAAACTGGACCTACAGCTTCGAAAAACTGCCGAAATATGAGGCTGGAAAAGAAATTGTATACACGGTAACCGAGGATGCAGTTGCAGATTACACAACAGAGATTACCGGCTACGATATCACCAATAGCTATGCACCAGAAAAGACCAGCGTCACAGTTACCAAGGCATGGGCTGATAACGATGACCGCGGCGGTCACAGACCGAAGGAAATCAAGGTTCAGCTGAAAGCCGATGGAGAAAACAGCGGCGAGGAAATTACCCGAACGCAGAGAACAAGTGGACTTACACCTGGTCCGAACTTGATGAGAAGAAGTCTGGAAAGGATATTGTCTACACAGTAGAAGAAATTGGAAACAAAACAGCTGGCTATATTTCCACAGTAACAGGAAATGCCACAGAAGGATTTATCATTACCAATACAATCACATCTGTTAAGATCAGCAAAGTGGATATTACCGACCAGAAAGAACTGGCAGGTGCTCATATCCAGATCCTTGACAAAGATGGAAATGTAGTAGACGAGTGGGATTCCATCTGGGAATCTCATGAAGTAACAGGTCTTAAGACCGGTGAGAAATATACCCTTCGTGAGACCGTAGCGCCAGATGGCTATACTATTACAGCTGACACAGTCTTTAGCTTGAAGGAGGATGGAACTCTTGACAAAGATAATACCAGCACAACCATCTCAGCGGATGGAACCCTTCTGGTAGAAGACAGCAGAACTTCTGTAAAAGTAAGCAAAGTAGATATTTCCGACGGGAAAGAGCTGGAAGGTGCTCACATCCAGATCATTGACCAGGATGGAAACGTAGTAGACGAGTGGGATTCCACCAAGGAAGCTCATGTTACCGAGAAACTGAAAACCGGTAAGATTTACACTCTTCGTGAGACTGTAGCTCCAGACGGATATTTACTTACAAGCGACACTACTTTTGTTCTGAAAGAAGACGGAACAGTAGATGCAGAAAAAACAACAGCTGTTTCCAAGGATGGTGTTTTACTTGTACAGGATAAACTGGCAACCTCAGCATCTATTGCAGTGACAAAGAAACTTACCTATATTGGTGAAAGGTCTGGCAGCAAGAGATCAGACCTTCTATGTAGCCCTGTATTCTGATAAAGAATGCACACAGAGAGTTTCTGATGTGAAAGCTCTTGTATTCAAGAATGCAGATGCTTCCACCGTAGTATTCTCAGAGAATATTAAGGCAGGCAAGACATACTACATTGCAGAGTGTACACAGGATGGAACTTCTCAGACGATCGGCGCTCTTGCAGATGGAACTGTTTATGAAGCTGTATTTGGCAATGGTAACTCCACAACAGTAACCGAAGCCGATGGAACAACAACCGTTTCCTTTGAAAACGTGTTCAGCAGCTTCCCGCCAGATGGATTCTACAAACAGGGTCAGCTGACAATTACCAAGAAGGTTCTTGGTGCAGATGGAGGCACCAGAAACAGCAACGAGGTATTCTATGCAGGTATCTTTGATGATGCAGCTCATACACAGCTTTCCCAGCAGGTTGAGCAGAACATTATCAAGCTTGATATGGACGGTGGCTATGAAGTAAGTGAGATCATCAATGTTGGTCTTGCCCAGTCAGGAGCAAAGGTAACCCTGTATGTAACGGAAACTGATTCCAACGGAAAACCAATTGCAGGCTCCGAAGGCTTTGGATATAAAGTTACCGTAAGTGCAGATTCTGTTATATTTGATGAAACGAATATGACAGCAGAAGTTGTCATCACCAACCAGGAAGAAAGCACAGTAACAGAAACACCAACACCTACTCCTTCTTCCGATGGTGGAAATAGCGGTGGCTCCGAAAATCATTCCGGCGGCTACGGCGGTAGCAAATCACCGAAGACCGGAGATGATACCCCGATCGGAACTTATCTGATGCTTCTTCTTGCAGCTGCAATGCTTGCAGCCGAGACTGAAAGACGCCGCAGAAGAAACAAAAGACAGTAAAGCAAAACAAGGTTTCTGACCAGATCGGAACCATAACAAAGCAAGTACAAATGAAGGCGGTCCGCACACAAAGCGGATCGCCTTTTTTGCAGGTGCCCCTTAGCTTCCTGCGCAATTAAGGAAACTACAGAACAGTCCTGTGGTTCTGGTTTTGCAAAAAAGTAAAAAAACTTTCCTGAAAAGTGGAAAAACATCCCGAAGAAAGAGTTGACGAAACAGCCCTACTGGTATAATGAAGTCAAATTAAAGGATATTACATTTGGGAATGACTTTATAGATTTCAGGAGGTTTCCATTATGAGAAAGAATACATTAAAAAAAGCAATGGCAGTTATGATTTCAGCGACAATGCTGGTGACAGGATATACAGTAGTTTCCGCAGAAGGATTTACAGATGCGGAGGCACTTGCAGAGATGGATGCTTTTACCACAGGTGATGAAGCTGTATATGTGGAAGAAGTTCAGCCGGAAGCTGCACAGACTGAGGAGGTTCAGCCAGAGCAGACTCAGACAGAGGTTCAGCCGGAGGTTGCACAGACCGAGGAAGTTCAGGCAGAAGAATCTCAGGATGAGTTCCAGACCGGGGAATCTGCTGAAGAAGCCGCTTTTTGTTGATGGATTCACAGATAGCTCTGCAGAAGCTGATCCAGCTGAGTTTACCGATGGAACCGGTGAAGTTGGAGATGCAGTAGAAACTACCGTAGATTTCGATTTTCGTTTCGAGAACGAAGAAGTCATTATCACTGCAAAAGTGTTTGATGAGACAGCTCTTCCGGAAAACGCTGAAATGAACGCTGTAAAGCTTGAAGCTGGCAGTGAGAAATATGAAGAAGCAAAACAGGCTTCCATCAGAGACCTTGGAACAACAGAAGACGACGAGTACACTTTCTACGACGTAACCTTCATCGCAGATGGTGTTGAGATCGAAGTTCCAGACGAAGCAGTCGTAATTAATATGGAATTCAAAAACGTTGCATCAGAGGAAAACGAAACCCAGAGCGCCCTCCACATCCAGGAGACAGAAGCTGGCGTAGTTGCCCAGGACGTAACCGCACAGTCCGCAGACGGAACACTGAAATCCGTAGGATTTAACTTCTAAAAATTCAATAACCGCAAGCAGATACAGGACTTTCTGAGAAATCGGAAGGTCCTTTTTTGCATAATCAGAAATTCATCTATGCTGCTCCCGCCACGTCCGCGGTGAAACCCCATACACATTTTTAAAAGCCCGGGAGAAGTGGAGGGCGTTTTTCGTAGCCTACGGCAGAGCCGATATCCCCTATAGATAATGTGGTCAGTCTTCAGCAATTCCGCCGCTTTTTGTCATGCGGTAATGAATGAGAAATTCCTGTGGAGAGCGTCCTGTGCTGGTGCGGAAAATTCGTCCCAGATAGCTTCTATTAATACCGCATACAGCTGCCACATCCTCAATAGAAATATCATTCTGAAAGTTCTGTTCGATATAATTTATCGCCTCTTTTATATAATAATCACTCATTTTACTGGTGGCGGCAGGCTGTGGTCTGGCAACAGATTGCGCAAGCAGGTCCGCAAAAAGATAGAAATGTCCCATCAGATGAAAAGGAGATTGCTCTGAATTCTGAGAAATGTAAATCAGTTCATCCGCCATCTTTTTTTTTCGTGCCTCCCTGGAGTGGGCCATATAGACTGGCGCATCCTTGGAAAAAGCCACAAACGTTGAGGATTTCTGTGGTACGCAGCCCGTCAAACTCCACCCAGACGTATTCCAATGGCCCCTGAATATCTGCCACATAAGTGGTGATATGTCCTGGAAAAATCATAAATCCCTGTCCGCTCCGAACTTGATAATTTACATTCTGTCCCTTGGAATTCGTGGCCATCAGGGTGCCTGTTCCGGAAAGAACATAGTGAAAAGATAGTGATTCCGCGTTGCCGGACCAAATAAATGTCCGGGAGTACACTTCTCATGTCCATATTGGTAAAGGCATAGATCAATGAAAGTTTCGCTCGGAAAAATGTGAAAGTTGTTATCCATATCCGGAATCCTCCGTTACATTTGCTGACAATATATCATAATGCGATAATATATTTCATTATACCATAAAAAACCATCATAAAGGCATAAAATAGGAAAAAAAATTAAGCTATTTAAGTGTTGATTTTGGTATGCTATACTTAATACATCATAGAAAAAAGGAGGCCCCACTCATGGCAATTACCTTCAACGAAATAACCCGGATCTTTACCCTCACCACTGCCCACACTACCTATCAGATGCAGGCGGATGCTCAAGGGTACCTTTTGCACCTGTATTATGGTGCCAGAACTGCAGGAGAAATGGACTATCTTCTGAATTATGGAGACCGTGGCTTTTCTGGAAATCCGAATTCAGCAGGCAGCGACAGAACCTATTCTCTAGATGCATTGCCACAGGAATATCCATCACTTGGCACAGGAGATTTCGAAATTATGCGTTAAACATAGAGAATGCAGATGGTTCCCAGTGCTGCAATCCAGTTTACATAACACATGAAATTGCGGCTGGAAAAATACACTCTGAAAGGTCTTCCATTCGTCCGTGCAGAAGAAAATGAAGCGGAAACTTTGAAGATTATACTGGAAGATCCTGTTACAAAAGTAGAGCTTCATCTGCTCTACGGAGTACTGGAAAAAGAAGATATTATCACCAGAAGTGTGATAATTAAGAATGCTGGAAAAGCCCCTGTAACAGTAAAAAAAGCCCAGTCTGCATGCCTGGATTTCCTTCACGGAGACTATGATCTGATCAAATTTTATGGCAGACATGCTATGGAAAGAAACATGGAAAGAATGCCGGTTTCCCATGAAAGCACCCGAATTGGCAGCCGCCGTGGAACCTCCAGCCACCAGTATAATCCAGGGGTAATCCTTGCAGGAAAAACACAAATGAAGACAGCGGAAGCTGCTACGGAATGCTGTTTGTATACAGTGGAAACTTCCTTGTAGAAGCAGAAAAGGACCAGTATGATCAGACCAGAATCCAGATGGGTCTGACTGATGAACTGTTTGCATATCCCCTGGAAGCCGGAGCTGAATTTATCGCGCCAGAGGTTATTTTATCCTACACAAACAAAGGTCTTTCCAGGCTTTCCCAGCAGTACCATCACTGCATTATGAATCATATCTGCCAGGGAAAATACGTCCATGCAAATCGTCCTGTCCTGATCAACAGCTGGGAAGCCGCATATTTTGATTTCACCGGAGACACCATCGTAGAGCTTGCAAAGGAGGCAAAAGCGCTTGGAATCGATATGGTGGTTATGGATGATGGATGGTTCGGAAAGCGAAATGACGACAATTCTTCTCTCGGCGACTGGTATGTGAACGAGGAAAAATTAGGCGGAACTCTGACGAAATTAATCGAAAGAGTAAACGCAGAAGGCGTGAAATTCGGTATCTGGATTGAGCCTGAAATGGTCAGTGAGGACAGTGATCTTTACAGGGAACATCCGGAATGGGCAATCACAATTCCAGGCCGCAAGCCTGTCCGTTCCAGAAACCAGCTGGTCCTTGATTTTTCCAGAAAAGAAGTACGTGATGAGATATTTAAACGCATCTGCGCAGTTCTGGATCAGGGAAATGTGGAGTACATTAAATGGGATATGAACCGCAGCCTGGCAGATATTTATGCACCAAACGTGACCTATGATTATGTTCTTGGGGTGTACGATTTCCTGGAAAAAACTTACGAACCGTTATCCGGATATTCTTATTGAAGGCTGCAGCGGAGGCGGCGGAAGATTTGATGCCGGAATGTTGTATTATACGCCTCAGATCTGGTGCAGTGACAACACAGATGCTATTAATCGTACACGGATTCAATATGGAACCTCCTTCTTTTATCCGGTAGCAGCAATGGGTTCACATGTGTCAGCAGTGCCAAACCATCAGACCGGAAGAGTGACCAGTATGCATACAAGAGGCGTTGCAGCTATGTCTGGAACCTTTGGCTATGAACTGAATCCCGCACTTTTTAAATGCAAAGGAAAAAGCAGAAATCCGTGCCCAGCTTGCCCAATACTGGGAGTATCAGGAATTGATCCGTGAAGGAGATTATTACCGTCTTTCCAATCCTTTCCAGGATAATTTTGCGGCCTGGATGGTGGTATCAGATGACAGATCCAAGGCACTGGTAAGTGTGATAAGACTTACAGCAGAGGCCAATCCGTCGGCAGCATACGTTACCTTAAAAGGAATGGAAGAGGATGCTTTTTATCGGGAAAAAACTACCGGAAAAGTATATCCGGGAGCTGCACTTATGGAGGCTGGAATACTGCTTCCTGCTGCGGTGAGCGAATATGAAGCATACCAGATAGCACTGGCGCGTGTTTTCATAGTCGTTAAGTTAATTTTACCATTCTTTTTGTGAAGAAAAAAAGGCGAAAAAGTTTATAAACCGGAAAGATTGTTTTTTATATGTTCTGAGATATACTTGCAGTATTCGTAGACGGAACAGGGTGTGATTGCAATGGTTTCAATGATTCCTTTCGGGCTTCTTGCCGGGGTTGTGGGGGGACGGGAGGTTCGGATTACAGAGATTGATGAGAGTGGATTTTGTTTTCGGACAATAGAAGAAAATATCTCTGATTCAGAAGCTTTGAAGGTGTGCTTTTTATGACATAAAGAATGGGTGTTATCGTGAATTGGAAATTCCAGAATACGATATACAAAGGTTTGATATGGTGGACGCAGAACTCTCCGGATTTTATGTGAAATATAAGGTGACGGTGAAGCAGAAAGCGTATGCGGAGGCGGTTCAGAGGCTTCTTTATCAGTATAATTAGATCGCCCGGAACTGTATCAGGCATATTTAAGAAGCTCCCTGACAGAATTTTCCAAAAAGTATGCCGGAAAATGTATCGGTATCTGCGGCAGCATTATTCTGGAACATAGAGTACCGGATCACCTTTATATTGGAAATCAGTTCTGTCATCTTCTGTTTCCGGAACGTAAATTGTTGTTTGAAATAATAGAAAAAGCAGCGGCAGAACAGGTGGAAATCACACTTGTTTTTTCTTATATCCGGGAATATATGCTGGATTATATAACAGAATTGCTTGATGAAATTAACCGGTGGTGTGAAGAAAAAAAGGCAGTCTGTAGAGATTGTTGTAAATGACTGGGGAATGGCTTCTTTTAAAAAAAAGCAGAAGGAATCTGATTTCCAGCCTTGGAATTTTGTTAAATAAACGCAGAAAAGACCCTCGGATTCCGTTCAAAAAAGGAGAACAGAAATGGTTTGAGAGGAACAGCCTGAATGCTGGATTTTACCGTAATTTTCTGGAAAGAGAATATGGAATCCAACGCTTTGAATGGGAATCCTGCGGTTACGAACAGCAGATTCCACCTGGAAAAAACAGCTTGCATATTCCGTTCTATCAGACCAATACATCACAGTATTGTCCTCTTGGTGCAGTATGTGAAACAGGCGAGAGAGGACGACAAAAGCTTGCAAAAAAATGCCCGGGATATTGTACGGAATATGCACTTTTGTACCCGGAACATTTGCATATGATAGGGGGCGGTATAATTCGTTGTTTGGGATTGATATGAGAATATTGAAAGAGGAAGAAATACTGGAGAATTATATCCAAAACGGTGTGGACCGGGTTGTAATAAGAGCATGGTAATGCCACCGGCAGGTGACATACCCGTGTTGAGGCAGATGCGATATTTTATTCGAGGATGAAGTACATGGCTGCTCAAGGCTGGAATTTATGGAGATAAGTGATGGAAAATAGTAGCAGGATTAGGCTCAATAGATGAATATATAAAGTTCGCGGAGGCTGGTGCAGATGAATTTTTCTGTGGTTATGTTCCTTATTCCTGGTCCCAAAAATACGGAACGGTACTGCCCCTTGAACCGCAGGGAAGTACTTTGTTATAACGTACAGCTTGGCGCATTCAGTGAGCTGGAAATCCTGTCTGGGATGATGAAAAAGTACGAAAAACCAGTCCATCTTACATTCAATTCCCTGTATTATATCCCAGAACAATATCCGGAAATTGCCGGGATTATAAGCCAGTGTATGAAAATCGGTTTTCACAGTTATATTATTGCAGACCCGGCGTTGATGGTATATTTACGTGAAAATGGCATAAACTGCGAAATCCATCTCAGTGGAGAATGTGGAGAAATTAACAGCCAGATGGTGGCTTCATTGGCGAAAACTGGGATTGAAACGTGTGATTTTTTTCACAGGAAAAATACATTCGAAGATATGAAAGCGGTTGTTGCTAAATGTGGAAAAAAAAGGATGGAACAGAAGGAATCCCGGAATTTGAGGCTTTTGTATTGAATGAAATGTGCCAGTTTACAGGTGCATTTTGTAATTTTTGCATTGCGATGAGATGGGGTATCTTTGTAAAGTGTCCTATCAGATCGGAACCTTAAAAACGGAGAATGCCGGTTCTGAAATCTTCAATCAGGAAATAAACGGAGGGCATTTGCTGCCAGACGACTTTGTTCCTGATGATTTTCACAGTTTGCATGATTTTTTCCTATGATTCTGCAGGTTATCTTTGCGGTGAAACTGGCTGTGGTCTATGTGCACTTTATCAGTTAAAGCAAGCCGGAATTACGCACTTGAAGCTGGTTGGCCGTGGAAATTATACGGATTACATGGAAAAAGATATTCGAAATCTTCGAATGGCGTTGAATATATTGAAAGAATCCGCTGACGAAATGGAGTTTCGGCGAAAATTGAAATTGCAGATTTTTCCCAGCGGGTGCAGCAGGAATTGCTATTACCGGATTAGGCAGCGCAGGCTCCGGAGTGTGTCTGAAAAATCATTCCCACAAATTGTGGTGCACATCTTGCAGAAAGCCTTTTTCAGACACGCTCTGGATCCTGCGCTGCCTTGAGAAATTTATCTGGTTGTTTTTTATCCGATGGGCTCGAAATCTGCAGCTCCATGTTTGCACAGCGGGCAGATGAAGTCATCCGGGAGCTCGTCACCTTCGTAGATGTAGCCGCATACTTTGCAGACGAAGCCTTTTTTGCCATCGGTTTCTGGCTTCGGTTTTACATTTTTCTGATAGTAGGTGTAAGTCATGGTGTCAAGATCGTTCATAACGCGGGCTTCGGTGACGCTGCAGATGAACATTCCATGGGTACCAAGGTCTACATATTGTTCAACCTTCAGAGACATAAATGCATTAATATATTTGTCCAGGAATACCAGTCCATTATCGGAACGGTAGACCTTCTGACCTGCAAATTTATCTACGCTGCGTCCGGTCTGGAAACCAAACTGCTGGAATACAGAGAACGGTGCATCTACAGACAGGCAGTTTACGTTGAGAACTCCGGTCTGTTTGATCACATGGTGGGAGTAATTTGCCTTATTGATATTTACCGCAATACGGTTTGGAGTATCAGTGAGCTGGGTCACAGTGTTGACGATCAGTCCGTTGTCTTTTTTGCCGTCATTGGAGGTAACTACATAAAGACCGTATCCGATTCTGAAAAGGGCTGTCATGTCATTTTTGTTTGCCAGCTCATCATTCTGGGCAATGTATTCTTTGCAAAGTTCGCTTGCCATAGCTTCCAGCTGATCCTTGTTTTCCTGGTTTACTGCGGAAAGCACTTTTACAGTAGTGTCCAGCCAGTTGATCTTCTTACATTCAGAAAGCATACTTTTCATTACTTTTGCTGCCAGAGGTGCCCAGGAACCGTTTTCGATAATGCCCACGGTGCGGTTCTGGAAGTTGTGCTCGGTCAGACGGGTGATATAGTCGTGCATGAACGGATAAATGCTTGCATTATAGGTTGTGGTAGCAAGAACCAGCTTACTGTAGCGGAATGCGTCGGACAGAGCCTGTGACATGTCATCTCTTGCAAGATCATATACAACAACTTTGGGACATCCCTTGCTGCGAAGTTTGTCAGCCAGCAGCTCTACAGCCGCTTTTGTATGACCGTATACAGATGTGTAGGCGATGACAATTCCTTCTGTCTCTGGTGTGTAAGAGGACCATGTATCGTAAAGACCAATGTAATGTCCAAGGTTTTCTGTAAGAACAGGTCCGTGAAGAGGGCAAATGATCTGGATATCCAGGCCTGCGGCAACTTTCAGTAATTCTGAACCTGTGGTCCGTATTTTCCAACGATGCCAATAAAGTATCTGCGAGCTTCATCGTCCCAATCTTCTTCTACATCCAGTGCGCCGAATTTTCCGAAGCCATCTGCGGAGAAAAGTACTTTATCGGTGCTGTCATAGGTTACCATAACTTCTGGCCAGTGCACCATGGGAGCGAAAACAAAGGTCGTTGTGGTTTCCAAGGTTGAGGGTGCCGCCATTTGTAACCTCCAGCTTCTGTCCTTCCAGGTCGAGACCGAAGAAGTTCTGGATCATAGTGAAGGTTTTGCGTTGGCTACGATGGTGGTTTCCGGATAAACCTTCAGGAAGTTTGCCACATTTGCTGCGTGGTCCGGCTCCATATGCTGTACAATCAGGTAGTCTGGCTTGCGGCCTTCCAGGATGCGGTCCAGATTATCCAGCCATTCGTGAGTGAAATTTGCATCTACAGTATCCATGACTGCGATTTTTTCATCCAGGATCACATAGGAATTATACGTCATACCGTTCGGTACTTTGTACTGACCTTCGAAAAGATCAATCTGATGGTCGTTTACGCCTGCGTAGCGGATGGTGTCTGTAATTTTCATAGGGGTTCGTCTCCTTTTTTTATGAGATATTGTTATTGATGTAATTGTTTGTGATTTTTGAGGGAACTATGTATTTTTTACTGCTTTGTTATTTCTTTAACATGGTCTTAGTATAACCAAATTTTGAAATAAAATCTGTTGCAAATACAACAAAATGGTGTAAGATATAAGAAATTATTTTTTTTTTTGAACATGTTCTGGATAAATTTATAGAAAGGGATTGTAGAAATGACACCAGTGACACTTTTTTTCATACATAACTCTGAAGAACAGGAACGTATGCGCATCTGTTTCGATATGCATGAAGCAGTCTATCGGAATAATGAGACTGTGATGGAATATTCCAGTTCCATGAAAAAAAAATAGGTCTGATCCTGGAAGGTCAGGCAGTCCTTTATTGCATTGATGAAGATGGAAATCAATATATGATAGATAGCCTGAAAAAGGATAGTGTTTTCGGCGAACCATTCCTTTTATCTGAAGAATCCCAGCACTATTATGTCTGTGCAAAATCCGAAACAAGAGTGCTGTTTATCGCCTATGAGCATGTGATTAAACGCTGCGAAAATGCCTGTAAATTCCATAGTCAGCTGGTAAGCAATCTGCTCCAGATGATTGCCCAGCGTGCCAGCCAGCAGGCCAGCCGGATTTATGTGCTGTCAAGAAACAGCATCCGAAAGAAGATCATGACCTATTTAAATTCCATTGCTGCAGAAAAACAGACGAAAACTGTTATTTTGCCCATGTCCTACACCACTCTTGCTGAATACCTCAGTGTAGACCGCAGCGCCATGATGCGGGAGCTGAAGAACCTGGCAGATGAGGGGATTATAGAACGGGATGGGAAGAAATTGCGGATTTTGGATTGAAAATAGAGTGGGATATATAATTTTTATCAGTAAACGGTAACATTCTGATGGAAAATGTAGTTGACGAGAAGAAGTTTGTACAACATAATACTAGAAGTATAGATGCTGTCATCTGAAAAGGTTTGTGGGTGGCGGTATGAGGGAGAACAAACAAATTGGAGGTTTTTTTACATGAAAGTACTAAATTACGGTTCATTAAACGTAGACTACGTGTATTCCGTAGATCACATCATTGTAGGCGGTGAAACCCAGCATTCTTCCAAGCTGGAAGTTTTCAGCGGGGGAAAAGGCCTGAACCAGTCTATTGCACTGGCGAAGGCTGGGGTGCCGGTTTATCATGCGGGAATCGTGGGAACAGATGGAGATATTCTGTTGGATGCTTGTAAGGAAGCTGGTGTAAACACCAAATATATCCGCAGACTTCCGGTAAAGGGTGGTCATACCATGATCCAGGTGGACAAAAATGCCCAGAACTGCATCATTTTATACGGTGGAACCAACCAGATGCAGACAAAGGAATTTGTAGATGAAGTTCTTGCTGATTTTGGAGAGGAGACTATCTGATGCTGCAGAATGAGATCAATATGCTGGACTACATTATTGACCAGGCTTATGAGAAAAAGATGAAGATTGTTATGAATCCGTCACCTTTTGATGACAAGCTGAGTACCTGTGATCTCAGTAAGGTTTATCTGTTTCTCGTAAACGAAATTGAAGGTGAACAGATCACTGGCTGCAAGGATAAAGATCAGATCCTGGATGCCATGGCTGCGAAATTTCCTAATGCACGTTTCGTGCTTACACTTGGAAGTGACGGCGCTGTTTATTACGATGGAAAAAAGAAAAAGTTTTCCAGGACATTTTAAAGGTAAAAGCTGTGGATACCACAGCGGCCGGTGATACATTTACAGGATATTTCATTGCAGCAGTTATCGAGGGCAGATCCATCCAGGAGGCGCTGAGAATGGCTGCAAAGGCCTCCTCCATTGCTGTTTCAAGACCAGGCGCTACACCGTCCATTCCGAGAGCGGATGAAGTGAAGAAAGAGCTGGGAATGTTGTAAATTATGAGCAACATTGCCAGTGAACAGTAACGACATATTCCATAATTTATGCGAGGCAGTCGCCAAAGTCCATGCTTGCATGAGAACTTAGCGGCTGTCTTGTTTTTTTGTAAGTAATAAACCTAATTACACACCAATTAAACCAAGCCAAATTTGCATGACAGGTTTTACATACTGTTTATAAATGTTTATATAAACGTTTACATAAATGCACTAATGGATGGTTGGGAATACATAGATTTTATAGTAAAAACTTACTAAAATCACAACAAAAACCTTGTGCATTCATACAAAATAACACATAAAACTAAAAAGATTATTGAAATATTTATGCAAACGTTTATAATCAAATTATCAACAGTTCGAGAGAAAAACCGAACAAAAACAGATCTTAATTATATTTCAAGGAAGACGTATTTATGAAAGCAAGAAAAGGAATGGCATTAGCTATGACAGCAGCGATGGTTGGAGGTTTAATGACAGTTCCGGTAATGGCTGAAGAGAATGCAGAATTACTTCCAGGCGGCGGAAGCAAGATCATTTACTGTATCACACCTTCCACATCTAACCCATTCTTCAACACAGAGCAGGTAATTGCGAAAGAAAAAGCTGAAGAACTTGGATACGAAGTAAAATGTGCTTCCCACGATGACGACGCTGCTACACAGCTTGAGCTTTTCGAAGCAGCTATCAACGATGGCGCAGCAGCAATCGTTTGTGATAACGCCGGAGCAGATGCTTCTATCGAAGCAGTTCAGAAAGCTTATGATGCTGGAATCCCGACTTTCCTTATCGACCGTGAAATCAACCAGTCCGGACTTGCAGTAGCACAGATCGTTGCAGATAACGCACAGGGTGCAGTAGCAATCGCAGAAGTATGGGTTGAGGCTATGAACTACGAAGGCAAATACGCAGAGCTCCTTGGACTTGAATCCGATACAAACTGCCAGGTTCGTTCTGATAACTACCATTCTGTAATTGATGAGTATGAGGATCTTGAGATGGTAGCTCAGCAGTCCGCTAACTGGGATCAGACAGAAGCTTATGAGAAGACAGAAGCAATCCTTCAGTCCAATCCAGAGATCACCGGTATTATCTGCGGTAATGACACAATGGCATGTGGTGCTGTTCAGGCTTGCCTGGATGCAGGACGTAACGACATTAAGATCATCGGTCTTGACGGATCTGACGAAGCAAACGCTTACATCAAATCTGGTGACATGGTTGGTACCGCTCTTCAGCAGATCGCTCTGATCACTGAGATGGCAGTTGAGCAGGCAGACGCTTACCTTAACGGTACAGCTCCGGAAGAAGAGAAACAGCTTGTTCCTTGTGTAGCAATCACAGCTGACAACACAGATTGCCCTGAACGCATTTGTTTACACAGAACCAGAAGCTAAATAATCTGGCTGCCAGGAACCAGATTTTTATAAAAAAATGAACGAGTGTTTGAAAAATTATTCGCACAATCTGCATGCCCCGCTTTGTGGTATATTTTGCAGAAAGTCTTTTTAAACACGCTTTGGAAGGCGGTGCGCCAGCGCCGCCTTTTATAATAGAAAGCAGGGAGAGATGATTATGAAAAGCAGAAGAATTTTGGCAGTTCTGGCCGCATGTACAGCAGTAACCTTTACCGGCTGTGGTGTTGTAACTGTAGTACCCATTGGCGAAGAAGCTTCTTATACAGGAAAACAGGAATTTGATTCCGCAGCAGAGTCCCAGGGTGACTGGGGAGCCGTTGTAGCGGACATTTCCGACAAGGCACAGGATCTTTCTGAATTATTAAATGGTGATGGCATTACAGAAACAATTGCAGTAAAAGGCACAGGAAAAATCAAAGAATACAATACAGACACCCCCGAAACATTATCTGATAGTAGAACTGGATGGATATACCGGAACTACAGAGGTTCAGGTCCGGACAGATGGACCGAACTCCAGCACCGCCATCCGTGACCTTCAGTCTCTGAAGAATTTTGAAAGCTTTACCAACCAGACAGAATGGTCAAGTTATGGAAAAAAGAACTGAACAAGCAGGCGCTTGCACAGGTAATTGACCCACTTGGAATCGACGAAAATGTAGTTGGCAAGACTGTTACATTTACAGGCGGCGCAGAAGCCGGTACAGATGCAGTATCTGTTACAGCAGTTGAGCTGACGATTGAATAAAAAGGAGGAAGCATTATGTTTGATGATCCGAATGTTGTTCTCCATTGTGAAAAAAATTGATAAGATTTATCCCGGAACCAAAGCTCTGGATCGTTTCCTTCGATCTTCTGAAAGGAAAGGTAAACGTTCTGATCGGTGAGAACGGTGCCGGAAAATCTACCCTGATGAAGATGATTGCCGGAATCGAGCAGCCTTCAGCAGGTAAGATGTACATGGACGGCCAGGAGGTTTACTTCAAGGATACCAATGCAGCCCGTGCAAAAGGTATCGGAATCATCCACCAGGAGCTTTCTCTTTTCCCGAATATGACAGTTTACCAGAATATTTTTATGGGACATGAGAAAAAGAAAGGCTTTTTTCCTGGATGACAAAGCCCATTCAGAGGGTGCGAAAAAAATCCTGCAGCGTCTGGAACATGAAATTCCACCGGAAACCATGGTTGGAGATCTTCGTGTAGGACAGCAGCAGATGGTGGAAATTGCACGAAACCCTGAACCAGGATGACTTACGTGTCCTGATCATGGATGAGCCTACTTCCTCTCTTTCTGCAGCAGAGGTTAAGGTGCTTTTTAAGATTATGAGAGAGCTTCTGGAAGCCGGAATTTCCATCGTATATATTTCCCATCGTCTGGAAGAAATCATGGAGATTGGCGATCACGTTACCATTCTTCGTGATGGAAAATACGTTGCAGATGCTGATGTAAAGGACATTGAGCTCAGCTGGATCGTAGAGAATATGGTTGGAAAGAACACCCAGTATCACCGCTTTGAGAGAAGCATTGACCTTTCCAAACAGCCGAAGGTGCTGGAAATTAGGATATGTGCCTTCCGAAAAAAGGCGGCGGCTGGACTCTTGACCACGTAAGCCTGGATCTGAAAAAAGGGTGAAGTTCTTGGTGTTTATGGACTTCTGGGAGCTGGACGAAGCGAGCTGTTTGAGTGCCTGATGGGACTTCATCCGGAGCACACCGGTGATGTACTCTATGAGGGCAAAAAGCTAAATATCAAAGATGTTGCCGCCCAGATCAAAAACGGTTTTGCTCTTGTACCTGAGGATCGTCAGAGCCAGGGCTTGATCCAGACTCTTGATATCGGCAAGAATACCGCTATTTCTTCTATGAAAGATTATGTAAAAGGTCTGTTCCTTGACGAGAAAGCAGAGAATGCGGCAGTTGACGAGCAGATCAAGGATATCCATATTAAAGTGGCGGACAAGAGACTTCCAATCCTGTCACTGTCCGGTGGAAACCAGCAGAAGGTTGTAATCGGCAAAGGACTTTTGACCAAGCCGAAGATCTTACTTCTGGATGAGCCTTCCCGTGGTATTGATATCGGTGCGAAGACTGAGGTCTTTGAGATCATTCACGACCTTGCGGAAAAAGGACTTTCCATTATCGTTATCTCATCTGAGCTGAAAGAGATCATGGCAATCGCAGACAGGATCGTTGTATTGTCAAATGGCAAAAAGACCGGCGAGCTGACCGGAGATGAGATCACAGAAGACACACTTGTACGTACATCTTATGCCGGACTTGGAACCGGAAGAAATGCGTAAGCCGGGGAGGAGCAGAACAATGAATAACAAAAAATCAAATAATAATCAGTTGTTAATGACACTGTTAAAAGGACGTACCTTTATTGTACTGGTACTCCTGGTCATCTTTTTTACCATTGTAAAAGGAACCACATTCCTGTCAGCATCTACACTGACCATGGTTGCCAAGCACGTAGCCCTGTATGGAATCCTTGCACTTGGTATGACGTTTGTAATCATTACCGGCGGTATTGACCTTTCCGTTGGTTCTGTAGTCGGACTTGTTGGTATGCTTGCCGGTGGTATGATCCAGGAAGGTATTACACTGAAATCTGCAGGTGTAACCCTTTACTTCAGCGTTCCGGTAATCATTATTACCATGCTGGTTGTTGGATGCATCATCGGTGCAGTTAACGGTCTTATTGTAACAAAATTAGGTGTAGCACCATTTATCGCTACCCTTGGTACCATGTACATCTGCCGTGGTTTTGCGAACCTTCGTTCCAACGGTGCAACATTCTCTGATATCAAGGGCTATGACGGACTTGGCAACACAGGCTTCAAGATCCTTGGAAGCAATATTGCCGGCATTCCTACCGGTGTTTACATTTTCGCAGTGCTTGCAATTATTTCCGTTATCATCCTGAAGAAGCTTCC
>VOFF01001050.1_pt1 | contig 18605 bp, 26 predicted proteins | sample 5384061 | NCBI WGS metagenome assembly VOFF01 (sample SAMN12384725, study PRJNA508395) | human gut metagenome | isolation source: healthy gut E | host: Homo sapiens
AAGAATAGATTGAAGAGCCTGTCTTGCCTGAGATTCAGCTTGTTCTTGTAAAGAAATCCTTGTTTGTTTCGTAAGCCTCTTCTAAAGAAGATGACGCTTCCTTATCTTCAAGAACAAAAATTGATACGTCAGATAAACCAACTTGAGAAAGAGATTTAGATATCAAAAGAAATAAATCTATCCTGTACATTTTCCTTTATAATATGCTCTGGAGACTTTAACAAAAAATACTATTATTCGAAATCTCAACCTTTAGATTTGAGAATAAAGAATAAGTAGAAAAGTGTGACACTTTTAAACTATCTAAAAGCATATGAAAAGTAATCTCAAGTAAAAAGAATCATCGCAAGCAGTAGAAACTAAACGAATCTCAAAAGAAGCTTTAGCACCTAAAGAATTAAAAAGAAGAGTGAAGTAAACTATCAAAAAAGAGCAAAAGACTCATAAGACAGAACACTAGGAAAAGAAAAAAACAAAGAACCATTGGCGATTTGATTTAAATAGCTTTACTGTTTCGATAGAACCATCTTTAATTTCTTTAAAAGCATCGTGGGAATCGAACCCCCCCGAATGTCAGAGCCACAATCTGGTGTGTTAACCACTTCACCACACCCGCCATATTCTTAACACGGGCAGTAGGAATTGAACCCACACTGAAGGTTTTGGAGACCTTAGTTCTACCTTTAAACTATGCCCGTAAGGATGGAAGGGAGGGATTCGAACCCCCGAACCCGAAGGAGCGGATTTACAGTCCGCCGCGTTTAGCCTCTTCGCTACCCTTCCAAAATATAAATAAATGGCGCGAGACGGAATCGAACCGCCGACACATGGAGCTTCAATCCATTGCTCTACCAACTGAGCTACCGAGCCATATTGCGGGAGCAGGATTTGAACCTACGACCTTCGGGTTATGAGCCCGACGAGCTACCTAGCTGCTCCATCCCGCGTTAATTATAAGGGATGTGGGATTCGAACCCACGCACGCTTTTACACGCCTGACGGTTTTCAAGACCAGTCCCTTCAGCCAGACTTGGGTAATCCTCCATAAAAACATAGTCCGTACGGGATTCGAACCCGTGTTACCGCCGTGAAAAGGCGGTGTCTTAACCCCTTGACCAACGGACCATATAATGGGCACGAGTGGACTCGAACCACCGACCTCACGCTTATCAGGCGTGCGCTCTAACCACCTGAGCTACGCGCCCAAGCTAAATGCTTGGATATTTGTTTCCAAATAAAGCGGGTGACGAGAATCGAACTCGCGACAACAGCTTGGAAGGCTGTAGTTTTACCACTAAACTACACCCGCTTAATGGGAGTTAACGGGATCGAACCGCTGACCCTCTGCTTGTAAGGCAGATGCTCTCCCAGCTGAGCTAAACTCCCTATGCGCTAAGCGACTACCATATCTAACAGGGGGCAACCCCCAACTACATCAGGCGTACTAGGGGCTTAACTTCTGTGTTCGGCATGGGAACAGGTGTATCTCCTAGGCTATCGTCACTTAACTCTGAGTATTCTCAACTCAAAATTGAATATCTATACTGTATCAAGAAACCAAATCGTTGTCAATATATCTCAGTTACATTCGTTGGATAAGTCCTCGAGCTATTAGTATTAGTCCGCTACATGTGTCACCACACTTCCACTTCTAACCTATCAACCTGATCATCTCTCAGGGCTCTTACTGATATAAAATCATGGGAAATCTCATCTTGAGGGGGGCTTCCCGCTTAGATGCTTTCAGCGGTTATCCCTTCCCGACTTAGCTACCCAGCCATGCTCTTGGCAGAACAACTGGTGCACCAGCGGTCTGTCCACCCCGGTCCTCTCGTACTAAGGGCAGATCTCCTCAAATTTCCTTCGCCCGCGATGGATAGGGACCGAACTGTCTCACGACGTTCTGAACCCAGCTCGCGTACCACTTTAATGGGCGAACAGCCCAACCCTTGGAACCTACTTCAGCTCCAGGATGCGACGAGCCGACATCGAGGTGCCAAACCTCCCCGTCGATGTGAACTCTTGGGGGAGATCAGCCTGTTATCCCCAGGGTAGCTTTTATCCGTTGAGCGACGGCCCTTCCATTCAGCACCGCCGGATCACTAAGCCCGACTTTCGTCCTTGCTCGAGTTGTAGCGCTCGCAGTCAAGCTCCCCTTATACCTTTACACTCTCTGCGAATGATTTCCAACCATTCTGAGGGAACCTTTGGGCGCCTCCGTTACCTTTTAGGAGGCGACCGCCCCAGTCAAACTGCCCGTCAGACACTGTCTCCGATAGGGATAACCTATCTGGGTTAGAGTAGCCATAACACAAGGGTAGTATCCCAACAACGCCTCACTCGAAACTGGCGTCCCGAGGTCATAGGCTCCTACCTATCCTGTACATGTGGTACAGATACTCAATATCAACCTGCAGTGAAGCTCCATGGGGTCTTTCCGTCTAGTCGCGGGTAACCTGCATCTTCACAGGTACTAAGACTTCACCGAGTCTACAGCTGAGACAGCGCCCAAATCGTTACGCCTTTCGTGCGGGTCAGAACTTACCTGACAAGGAATTTCGCTACCTTAGGACCGTTATAGTTACGGCCGCCGTTTACTGGGGCTTCAATTCATACCTTCGCTATTGCTAAGCACTCCTCTTAACCTTCCAGCACCGGGCAGGCGTCACCCCTATACATCATCTTACGATTTAGCAGAGAGCTGTGTTTTTGATAAACAGTTGCTTGGGCCTATTCACTGCGGCTGACCATAAGTCAGCGCCCCTTCTCCCGAAGTTACGGGGCAATTTTGCCGAGTTCCTTAACGAGAGTTCTCTCGCTCACCTGAGGCTACTCGCCTCGACTACCTGTGTCGGTTTGCGGTACGGGTAGAGTATAATTAACGCTAGAAGCTTTTTCTCGGCAGTGTGACATCACTAACTTCGCTACTAAACTTCGCTCCCCATCACAGCTCAATGTTAGAGATATAAGCATTTGACTCATATCACACCTTACTGCTTGGCCAGACACTTCCAATCGTCTGGTTTAGTTAGCCTACTGCGTCCCTCCATCACTATATACTCTAGTACAGGAATATCAACCTGTTGTCCATCGGATACACCTTTCGGTCTCTCCTTAGGTCCCGACTAACCCAGGGCGGACGAGCCTCCCCTGGAAACCTTAGTCTTACGGTGGACAGGATTCTCACCTGTCTTTCGCTACTCACACCGGCATTCTCACTTCCATGCTCTCCACCACTCCTTACGGTACACCTTCTTCGCACATAGAACGCTCTCCTACCATACCTATAAAGGTATCCACAGCTTCGGTAATATGTTTTAGCCCCGGTACATTTTCGGCGCAGGGTCACTCGACTAGTGAGCTATTACGCACTCTTTGAATGAATAGCTGCTTCTAAGCTAACATCCTAGTTGTCTGTGCAACCCCACATCCTTTTCCACTTAGCATACATTTTGGGACCTTAACTGGCGGTCTGGGCTGTTTCCCTTTTGACCACGGACCTTAGCACCCACAGTCTGACTGCCGATTATATCTCATTGGCATTCGGAGTTTATCTGAGATTGGTAATCCGGGATGGACCCCCTCACCCAAACAGTGCTCTACCTCCAAGAGACTTAACATCGACGCTAGCCCTAAAGCTATTTCGGAGAGAACCAGCTATCTCCAAGTTCGTTTGGAATTTCTCCGCTACCCACAAGTCATCCAAGCACTTTTCAACGTGCCCTGGTTCGGTCCTCCAGTGAGTTTTACCTCACCTTCAACCTGCTCATGGGTAGGTCACATGGTTTCGGGTCTACGACATGATACTAATGCGCCCCTATTAAGACTCGCTTTCGCTTCGGCTCCGCATCTCCTGCTTAACCTCGCACGATAACATAACTCGCCGGTTCATTCTACAAAAGGCACGCCATCACCCTTTAACGGGCTCTGACTTCTTGTAGGCATACGGTTTCAGGTTCTCTTTCACTCCTCCCGCGGTTCTTTTCACCTTTCCCTCACGGTACTGGTTCGCTATCGGTCACTAGAGAGTATTTAGGGTTGGGAGATGGTCCTCCCAGATTCCGACGAGATTTCTCGTGTCTCGCCGTACTCAGGATACTGCTAGGTATAAAGACTATTTCGAATACGAGGCTATTACTCTCTTTGGCCTACCTTCCCAGGTAGTTCTTCTATAATCTTTAAGTCCACGTTGCAGTCCTACAACCCCGAAGAGTAAACTCTTCGGTTTGCCCTCTCTTGCCGTTTCGCTCGCCGCTACTAAGGCAATCGCTTTTTGCTTTTCTCTTCCTGCAGCTACTTAGATGTTTCAGTTCACTGCGTCTTCCTCTACATTACCTTAACAGTAATGAGTGACAGGCATTACCTGCCGGGTTCCCCCATTCGGACATCTCTGGATCATTGCTCACTTACAGCTCCCCAAAGCATTTCGTCGTTAGTCACGTCCTTCATCGGCTTCTAGTGCCAAGGCATCCACCGTGCGCCCTTATTAACTTTTAACCTTATTTTTGGTCTTTCGACCCTAACTCATTAAATATTCACAGCGTTTCGGTTTATTTTCTTGTTACTATCTATATGTATTTAATTACATATGGAATTTGATATAGATATTCAATTTTCAATGGACAATACTTGAATCTTTCGATTCAATGGAGCCTAGCGGGATCGAACCGCTGACCTCCTGCGTGCAAAGCAGGCGCTCTCCCAGCTGAGCTAAGGCCCCACAAGACCTCTCAAAACTAAATAAAAACTCAAGTACATTCCGTTTTTCCTTAGAAAGGAGGTGATCCAGCCGCACCTTCCGATACGGCTACCTTGTTACGACTTCACCCCAATCATCTGTCCCACCTTAGGCGGCTGGCTCCAAAAGGTTACCTCACCGACTTCGGGTGTTACAAACTCTCGTGGTGTGACGGGCGGTGTGTACAAGGCCCGGGAACGTATTCACCGCGGCGTGCTGATCCGCGATTACTAGCGATTCCGACTTCATGTAGGCGAGTTGCAGCCTACAATCCGAACTGAGATTGGCTTTAAGAGATTAGCTTGCCGTCACCGGCTCGCAACTCGTTGTACCGTCCATTGTAGCACGTGTGTAGCCCAGGTCATAAGGGGCATGATGATTTGACGTCATCCCCACCTTCCACCGGTTTATCACCGGCAGTCTCGTTAGAGTGCCCAACTTAATGATGGCAACTAACAATAAGGGTTGCGCTCGTTGCGGGACTTAACCCAACATCTCACGACACGAGCTGACGACAACCATGCACCACCTGTCTCCGATGTACCGAAGTAACTTCCTATCTCTAAGAATAGCATCGGGATGTCAAGACCTGGTAAGGTTCTTCGCGTTGCTTCGAATTAAACCACATGCTCCACCGCTTGTGCGGGCCCCCCGTCAATTCCTTTGAGTTTCAACCTTGCGGTCGTACTCCCCAGGCGGAGTGCTTAATGCGTTAGCTGCGGCACTGAATCCCGGAAAGGATCCAACACCTAGCACTCATCGTTTACGGCGTGGACTACCAGGGTATCTAATCCTGTTTGCTACCCACGCTTTCGCGCCTCAGCGTCAGTTACAGGCCAGATAGCCGCTTTCGCCACCGGTGTTCCTCCAGATATCTACGGATTTCACTCCTACACCTGGAATTCCACTCTCCCCTTCTGCACTCAAGTTTGACAGTTTCCAAAGCGAACTATGGTTGAGCCACAGCCTTTAACTTCAGACTTATCAAACCGCCTGCGCTCGCTTTACGCCCAATAAATCCGGACAACGCTCGGGACCTACGTATTACCGCGGCTGCTGGCACGTAGTTAGCCGTCCCTTTCTGGTAAGTTACCGTCACAGTGTGAACTTTCCACTCTCACACTCGTTCTTCTCTTACAACAGAGCTTTACGATCCGAAAACCTTCTTCACTCACGCGGCGTTGCTCGGTCAGGGGGTTGCCCCCATTGCCGAAGATTCCCTACTGCTGCCCCGTAGGAGTCTGGGCCGTGTCTCAGTCCCAGTGTGGCCGATCACCCTCTCAGGTCGGCTATGTATCGTCGCCTTGGTGAGCCGTTACCTCACCAACTAGCTAATACAACGCAGGTCCATCTCTTAGTGATGCAATTGCACCTTTCAAATAAATGACATGTGTCATCCATTGTTATGCGGTATTAGCTATCGTTTCCAATAGTTATCCCCCGCTACAAGGCAGGTTACCTACGCGTTACTCACCCGTTCGCAACTCATCCAAGAAGAGCAAGCTCCTCTCTTCAGCGTTCGACTTGCATGTATTAGGCACGCCGCCAGCGTTCGTCCTGAGCCAGGATCAAACTCTCATTAAAATCTTTAATAATTGTTCGAGCGTTAACTCATTACCGTCGTCTGACGATTTATTCTTGTAAATTGACAGGTTATAATTCTTCTATCATAACCCTGCACTTGGTTTCTTATTCAGTTCTCAAAGGTCTTTGTCTCTCTTAAGACAACTTCTATATTCTAGCAAATCTAGAATACCTTGTCAACACTTTTTTTGAAGTTTTTTACTTCTCGTGTCCGCTATCTCTCGAAACAGCTTATTTATAATATCATCTCTAGACTTGTCTTGTCAATAATTTTTTTTAAAGTTTTTTCAAACTTTTGTTACTGGACAATTTCCTTAAGACTTTATTAGTCTATCAAGTTTGAGAACTAATGTCAATACTTATTTTCTATGCCAGAGTAAACGTAAAAAGAAGATCGTAAGTATCTCCTTTTTTACTTTTTTATAGAGCTGCGCGCATGCGTGCTTGCGAATTTTCGACATTTCTTATTGAACGTGGTAAGAAAGCACGGATGTCATCTTCCTTATAACCCACTTGCAATCTCTTATCATCAATTAAGATTGGGCTCTTCAAGATTCTTGGGTTTTCTTGAATCAAATCAATCACCTCACTGACACTGAGCTCGTCGATATCACAATTTAGAGCTTTAGCATAGCGATTTTTATGAAACAATACTTTCAACACCATTCTCTGTTTTAGATAGGATGTTTAAGATTTCTTCTTTTGTAAGTGGTTCTTTACCAAGGTTTTGTTCTTTATAAGGAAGTTGATGGTTGTTCAACCATGTCTTTGCTTTTTACAACTTGTACAACTTGAGATTGTATAAATCTTAATCATGTTAATTCTCTCTTTCTGTCACATGATACTATTATCTTATCACTGTCCTTGATTTTAAGAAATCGGTCTAGCGACCTATTTTGAATCTTTGGGACTTTTTCAATTATCATAGACCTTTTTTATTTAGATTAAAACAAAAAAAAAAGAGCTCGTCGGCTCTTTTACACTTATTCTTCAATTTCAATGGTTGAATCTAGGTCTAAAAAAACAAGTTCATCAGATGTTTCTTCAACTTGTGCTTCTTCAACAATATCCTCTTCATCTGGTTCAATCAAACCATAGTGTACACGTACTTTATGATCAATTTCTTCAAAAATATCTGGATGATCTGCCAAATATTTTTTCGCATTTTCAGATCCTTGACCAATCTTCTCTCCATTGTATGAGAACCAGGCTCCAGCTTTTTGAATAATGACCTAAGTCACTAGCGATTTTTACAAGCTCACCTGTTTGTGAAATCCCTTCACCATACATAATTTCAACAAAGGCTTCTTTAAATGGTGGAGCAACCTTGTTTTTGACAACCTTAATTTTAGTTTCCTTACCAACATTTTGGTCTTTTTTATCGCCAGTCCCTTTGATTTGCGTATTTCCACGTACATCAAGACGTACTGATGCATAGAATTTTAGAGCACGTCCACCAGGAGTTGTTTCTGGATTACCAAACATAATACCAACTTTTTTTCACGCAATTGGTTAATGAAGATAGCAATTGTTTTTGTTTTATTGATAGAAGCAGAAAGCTTACGCATGGCTTGACTCATCATACGCGCTTGAAGTCCGACATGGCTGTCACCAATATCTCCATCAATTTCTGCTCGAGGTACCAAAGCTGCAACTGAGTCAACAACAACCAAATCAACTGCACCAGAGTCAATCAGCTTACCAGCAATTTTCGAGACCTTGTTCACCTGAATCAGGTTGTGACAAAAGAAGCTCATCGATATTAACACCTAGGGCTGCCGCATAAGCAGGGTCAAGGGCATGCTCTGCATCGATAAATGCAGCATTTCCACCTTCTTTTTGTGTTTGAGCAACAGCATGGAGGGCTACAGTTGTCTTACCTGACGATTCTGGTCCGTAAATTTCGATAATACGACCTTTAGGATAACCACCTGCACCAAGAGCAATATCCAAAGCCAGCGAGCCTGAACTCATAACTTGAACTTTCTGCTCTGCACGCTCACCAAGACGCATAACCGCACCCTTACCAAAATCTTTTTCAATATTCTTCAAAGCATCGTCAAGTGCTTTACGACGCTCATCTCCAAATTTCTTTGTAATTTCTTCTGTTTTCTTTGTTTTCTTAGCCACTTATTTTTCCTCTTCTTTCTATAGTTAAAGACAAACTTAAATCATGTCTTCTTGTAATAAAGCTTGGCGAACTAGGTTAAAGGCATAGAGGGTACTAATATATCTAACATCAGAACGACTTCTTCCACCTATAACAACCTTAATTGATCGCACTTGGTTTCTATCGGCAATACCAATAAAGACTGTACCTGCTTGATGCCCTTCCAAAGCATCTGGTCCTGCTACTCCAGTAAGCGCAATTCCGTAATCACTATCTGTCTTAACTCGGGCACCCTCAGCCATTTTTCTGCTGTAAAATGACTAACAACACCATGCTCTTCTAATTTAGATAAGGGAATACCCAACATTTTAGCTTTTTCTTCAATGCTATAAGTAACAAAAGCCGCCTTTAAACACTTGTGAGGCTCCTGAAAAATCAGCAATAGTAGCCTGAAATAAACCTGCTGTTAGGCTTTCAGCTGCAGTGATGGTCTTGCCATGGTGCTTAAGCAAACGAAAAGCTTCAAAGGCTAAACTATTAGACTCTCCATATCCATAAATGAAATCAGATAAGGATTTGCCATCTAGAGTTTTAGTCGAACGAATTTGTTTTTCTAAAACATCTAGTTTTTGATCTGCTTCTTCTTGCGAAGAAGCCTTTCGTTGACAAGCGAAGTGTTACTTCCCCACTTTAGCGTATGGAGCTATGGTTGGATCTGTTTGGTTAACAATAAAATCCTTTAAGAACAGTCACTAATTGACTTTCTCCAACGCCAAAGAATCTTAGGACTCTCGAATAAAGACTTGAGTGATTCTCAGTAAGAGCTGGAATAAGTTCTTGATTCACCATAGGTTTGAGTTCACTTGGTGGACCAGGTAAGACTACATAGGTCACCCCTTGAGCAGTAATAATCCCTCCAACTGCAAGACCTGTCGGGTTTTGCAAGGGAATAGCCCCTCAACAATTTGTGCTTGACGTTCATTATTAGGCGTTCGTGTGTGTTTAGGACGAGTAGCAAAGAAACTATCCAGTTTTTTACTAGCCTCCTCATCAAAAACGAGTTCTTTTCCTAAAAATTTAGCCAGTGTTTGCTTGGTTAGGTCGTCCTCAGTAGGGCCAAGTCCACCACAAAGTATGACTAAATCACTACGCTGACTGGCTTGATCAAGAACTGAAAGTAGGCGGCTTTCATTGTCTCCTACTGCTGTGTGAAAATACACGTCAATTCCTAGTTCAGCTAGTTTCTCAGATAAAAATTGGGCATTGGTATTGGTGATCTGCCCGGTTAGGATTTCAGTTCCTACTGCAATCAATTCAGCTTTCATTGGTTCACCTATATTACTATTCGTAAAATAATCTCAAAAACATGTTCGTTTATAAACTAACATGTTTTGCTCGTCTTGTCAATCAAATCCACTCATTTATTTGAAGTCACAGTTGATTTTCATGATCATTCACAAATCCTGCGGCTTGTAAAAATGAATATATAGTAGTCGGTCCTAAAAATTTGAACCCTCTCTTTTTTTAGGTTTTTGGCAATCTGTTGGGATAAGTCAGTTGATGATGGGACATCCTTATATGTGGGTACATTATTTATCAAGGGCTTTCCGTCAAAGAAATGCCAAAAAATAATGGGACAGGGAGCCAAATTCATCTTGGATTTTTAGTACTTGTTTGGCATTATTTACGGTTGCTTCTAGCTTAAGTTTGTGCCTAATGATGTCTGGATTTTTGAAGCGCATCTTCAAGTTCACTTAGGCTAAACTGGGCAACTCGACTAATATCATAGTTATGAAAAACACGATTAAAAGCCTGGCGTTTTTTTAAAACCGTTAGCCAAGGAAAGCCCTGACTGATAACTTTCTAAGCAAAGCAGCTCAAAAAGTTTTTTTCATCGTCACCAATAGGCTTTCCCCACTCCCTTATCATGATAATCACAATAAAGTTTATTATCTGTTGGAACCCAACGACATCGATTGACCATTGCTTACTCACTTCATCAACATTTTAAGAGCCGATTTAATGTATTGCTCTGCCGTTTCATTAGTTCCTTCGAAGAAGGCCTTGATTTTCTTAAGTTCTGTGGCTTTATAACCAAGAGCAATCAAGGCTTCCATAGCCTCATCCAACTGATGATTTCCCTTCAGGTTGACTTGGTGTCGTCTTGGTCGTTTCTGTTGGTAACTCTGCAAATTTCCCTGCTAAGTCCAGAACCATTTGTTGAGCTGTCTTTTTACCAATCTTTGGAAACTTCATCAAGTACTTGATGTCACTATTATCAACAGCAGCAACCAAGCCTTGATTATCATCTACAGCAACAATGGCTAGGGCAGTCGTCGGACCTATTCCAGAAACTGAAATAAGCTTAAGGAAGACCTCTTTTTTCATCTTCAGTATGGAAACCAAAAAAAAGAAGGTGGGCATCGTCTCTAATAACCTGATGAAGATAGACTTGGATAGTCTGATTCATTTGGTCAGAAAAAACTATATGGATTCGCTACAGTGACAATATAACCTAAGCCGTTTACTTCTATAACAATATACTTGGCGGTAATTTTCACTAGAGTTCCCTTGATGTAATCATACATGGCGTGTGATTTCCTTTCTCGTTCGTTTCTTCACTGGTTTGCTTTATCATTTTTATACTTGTAAGATAATTGTCTTGAGTGTTTATTTTGTCATCTCAAGCACTGCTGTACTATTGTAACAAAAAATCCACTCGAAAGTGGATTCTGTTTGCTCTATTTTAAGGATGACTACTCGTCTTTTAAAGTATCTGTAATCATCTTTAGACCCTAATAGAATATATGTTACAACGCCTAAAGTAAAAAGGCAATGCTAGAAACATTTTTACGAGAGTATTCTCCAAACTTGGTTGACCTAACCAGGCCAAAATATAGAAAATCAAGCTAGTCGCTAAAAATGTTAAGCCAACAAGTAAAAAGTGTTTGTTAGTTTTTGTTAGGTGTCTCATCACTATACCTCCTAACTTAAAAAAAATCAGGCAATCATCCTACAATGATATGCTAAAACATTAGAAGATTCCTTATCTTCACCACTATTATAAATCTAACATTCTATTCGTAAAGCAAGACCAAAAAAGTTTTAATACTTTCCTAAATCACGTAGGCTCGTATGATGTTTTCTTGAATACGACGGAACATTTTTTTCCATATCAGACTTGGTAAAGTTGACAAGTACTGGACGTCCGTGAGGGGCAATTGTAGGGATTTTTTACACTGTGCAAGCTGTACTAGAAGGTCACGCGCAGAGTAATCATCAAGAGCATGATTGGCCTTTATTGAACGTTTACAACTCATCATGATGGCTAACTCAGCACGGTAGGTCTTAACAGACACTTCATTCGTCAAAAGAAGCATGTCACACATTTCATAGACCGCTGATTCAATCTCTTCTTCCTTCATCCAGATAGGATGTTCACGAAGAATGAAAGTGTTGTTCCCATAAGGCTCTAAATAGATACCAACCTGGTTAAGAAGGGACATTTTTTTCTTGTAAACTAATGTAGTCTGAACCTGAAAATTCAAAGAGATAGGGGAACCAAAAGCTGCTGTAAACTGCTGTCAACCTCACCAATCTTTTCGCGATAGTACTCATACTTGACACGTTCTTGGGCAGCATGCTGGTCAATGATGTAAAAAGTCCGCCTTGTCCTTGGGCAAAGAGGTAGGTTCCATGCATTTGACCAAAGAACTCCAATTCAGGAAAGGTTGATGTTTCCTCATTGGTCAGATTTTCAAGCATGCGCTTCATTTTCGACTTGATTTTTATAATCAAGTTTTTCGTGTTCGCTATCACCTTCATCTGCTGAACGTTGTGCCTGTTTAACAGAAGGTTGCGGTTTGTTTTCTACCAATGAAACTGGAGACTCTGACTCCAATATAAGAGGTTTGATATCTTCTTGGACTGTCTCTGGTTTGACAAAGAAATCATTACGACTGCTATCGTAGTAAAGATTGGTTTGTTTGAGTGGGAGACTCGTCTGAACTGACCTAGTTGCACCTCTAGTACTTGACTTTGCTAGATTTTCAAGGGCATCAGGAATCAAATCCTGCTCTCTAAGGCTTTGAGCAATGGCTGAGCTGATAAGGGCCATGAGCTCTTTTCTTTAGAGATACGTACTTCCTGCTTTGTTGGGTGAACATTGACATCGGCCAAGTAAGGATCAATCTGAATATCAATAACTGCAATAGGGAAGCGTCCTACCATGAGTTTAGAACCATAACCATCAAAAATAGCACGGTTAAGCAGGAAGTTTTTAATATAACGTCCGTTAATGAGAATCGTGATGTAGTTACGATTCGCACGGGTCAACTCAGGGAGACTAACATATCCAGAAACTTCAAAATCAAGGTCAGAATTTGAAATTTCCACCATTTTTTTTGCTGTTGTTAAGCCATAAATCCCTGCAATAGCTTGGCGAAGGTCTCCAGTACCTGATGTCTGTGTCAACTGACGACCGTCATTAAGCAAGGTGAAGGCAACTTCGGGGTGGGCTAAACTCAAACGGTTGACAACATCGACAATATGAGCCAACTCAGCCTGTAAACTCTTCATATACTTGAGACGAGCTGGGGTATTATAAAACAAGTTTTCAACTGTAATCTTTGTTCCCACTGGGGTTGAAATAGGATCTTGACTCTCAATTTCTCCACCTTTAGCAACAAGTTTGGTCCCATAGACTTCTCCATCCGCTGCTGTCACAATGGTAAGGTGACTAATAGAAGCTATTGATGGGTAGGGCCTCACCTCGAAAACCAAGGGTTCGAATACGAAAGAGATCTCCTTGATTTTTGATTTTACTTGTTGCATGACGGCGCAAACTCATGGCCACATCAGCTTGAGCCATTCCTTCGCCATTATCTGTGATTTGAATTTTTGAGAGGCCTGATTCTTCAACTTCAATGGTAATCTGGGTGCTACCTGCATCAATAGCATTTTCCACCAACTCTTTGACAACACTAGCTGGACGCTCTACGACCTCACCAGCAGCAATCTGGTTGGCTAACACCTCTGGCAATTCGATGATTTTTTGGCATAATTATTATTTTCCCTTCTAAAGGTTGAGAGAACAATGTTTCTAACTGTTACTGATGCTTCCTATAAAGCCACAACTCACACACAACTGTTAGCCAAGATAAGGCTGTAGCAATAACAATCATATCTCCGTGACGAAGGTTGAACCAAATGAGCCCAGAAAAAATCAAAAGGTAGGTGACTTGGAAAATCCATTGGTAGGTTTTGGGTGAACTTGTCGAATCCATAAACTGCTTAACAAAGAAATAAAGCAAAAGCAGATTCAGTGTTAGTACTTTTTCAAAAGGTGTAAAAAAGCTCAAAATCAGGCTAAAAGCAAGAAAAATTCCTGCTATCCATTTCATTATCGATTTCATGTGATTACCTCGTCAGTACGTTTTCATTAAGTATAGGGGTTTTCGATAATATTTTCAACCACTTAGACACCATACAGGACCACATAGACAAACGCTATTGCTGTGGACTAGTAAATAGTGTTTAATAAAGGTGTGAAAGGGAGGAGACCTCCTCAATTACCAATAAGAAAGGATAGTTATGAAAATAAAAGTTCAGATTGACTCAGTATTTCAAGAAGAAATGTTGCAGATTCAGGCACCTAGTCGGACGCCCAAGATTCAACAAGTTGTCGAGTTTGTCGAATCTTTGGATGATAACCAACGACTCAGAGGAAAAAAAAGATGGAGAAACCTATCTCATCGAGCCTAATGCTATTTCCAGAATTTACATCGAAAATCGCCAAGTTTTAGCTGAAACTATTCAAGGAGAGTACCACTTAGGCTTACGTCTCTATCAAGTTTTAGAAAAACTGCCATCTTACTTTATCAAAATCTCACAATCAGAGATTGTCAACCTCAAAGAAATTGAACGCTTCAACATTACCCCTAACGGCCTCGTTGAAATTCACCTTAAAAACAAGGAAACCACCTACTCATCACGCCGTTACCTCAAAGCAATAAAGGAGAAATTACAATGAAAAAGCAACTTTTTAAATCAGGCACAAAAGGGCATCCTTATCGGACTTGCCGTATCCATGATTATGTCTCTTATCTGGGCACCAAGCTACATGCCTCTAAATACCCACTCAGCTGTTGGACAATGGATGACGTCACATCAGGTTCACGGATCTATGATATTAGCCTACTGCCTCATCACTTGGTTTGCTATCGGTATCCTCTTTTGAAATCGCTAGTTATATTTTCCGTAAGGCTGAGTGGAGTTTTTGCTTCGTGCAACCCTCACTCACTATGCTTTGACCTGTCTTGGTTTCATTCCACTAGCTACCCTCAGCGGATGGCTCCCTCTACATTTGACTTTCTACTTAGAGCTAGTCATTGAATTCAGCTTTATCTATCTCCTCGTTTGGGTTTTCTCTTATTGGAAAATGAAAAAGGATATTGAACAACTCAACCAAGAATTGAAACACCTATAAAAGACAAGAAGCCTGTCAATCGACAAGCTTCTTTTATAATTTCTGTTTCAAATCCGCTACAGCCATCATGACCTGCATAGGTGTCATGTTGTAAATATCTAAATCACGCAACTCTTGAAGAACTGGATTTTCAGTAAAATCATCAAAGAGAGAGATTTGCTCGTTGACATGCGTTTCAGTGGCTGGCTTCTCTTGAGGCGATACCTTTTCCTGAGGTCGGATGGTAACTGTCTCGCCCTCTAATTGTGTCAAGATGGTGTCAGCACGTTCCAGTAAATCTGCTGGTAAACCTGCAATCTTAGCCACATGAATACCATAAGATTTATCGGCTGGGCCATCGACAATCTTGTGAAGGAAAGTCACCTCTCCGTCCTTTTCAAGTGTCGCCACATGAACGTTGACAAGGTGTGTCAAAGTATTTGACAGGGCTGTCAACTCATGATAATGGGTAGCAAACATGGTTTTAGCCCCCACCTTGTCATGAATAAACTCAATGATAGACTGGGCCAAAGCCATACCGTCATAGGTAGCTGTCCCACGTCCCAACTCATCAAAAATAATCAAAGGAATTAGGTGTCGCCCGCTTAATAGCCTGGTTAGCCTCCATCATCTCAACCATGAAGGTCGACTGCCCTGAAATCAGGTCATCTGCAGCACCAATACGTGTATAGATGGCGTCAAAAACTGGTAAATCAACACTATCTGCTGGCACGTAAGCGCCCATTTGAGCCATAACTACTGACAAGGCTAACTGCCGCATATAGGTAGATTTACCACTCATATTTGGTCCTGTGATGAGCTGAATATTGGTCTGACTGTCAAAGGTAATCGTATTTGGAATGTATTCCTGAACACCCATAACCTTCTCAACCACCGCATGACGCCCTCGATCAATAGCAATACGATGCTCATCATTGAACACAGGACGAACATAATGATTCGTCTCTGCTGTAACTGCCAAACTCTGAAGCACATCGACTGTCGCAATAGCCTTAGCCAAAGATTGCAAACGGTCAATATAGCGTTCCACCTGCTCACGGACACGCATGAAAATATCATACTCTAGCGTTGATGACTTTTCACGTGCCTCTAGCATTTCACCTTCAATCTTAGCCAACTCAGCAGTTCCAAAACGCTCTGAATTTTTCAGGGTTGCCTTGCGGAAGAAATGGTCAGGAACCAAGCTAAGGTTAGAGTTGGTCACATGGAAGTAATAACCATCTTTACGGTTATAATCAATTTTTAGTGTTGTAATACCAGACGCTTCACGTTCCTTGGCTTCGATATCCGCAATCCATGATGTCCCCTCACTCATCACCTTGCGATACTTGTCCAAGGTCTCATCAAAACCATCACGAATAATACCACCTTCTGTAATTGTTGCTGGAGCATCAGGATCAATAGCCGAACGAATCAAACTCTCTAATTCTGGCAAAGCATCTAACTCTTGTAAAAGACCTGACAAGGCATCGTCATCTAAAGGACTCCAAGATTGCCTTAATGATCGGAACCTGAGCTAAGGTATGACCTAGCTGAATTAAATCTTTAGGATTAGCCTTGCCAAAGGAAACACGACTGGCCAGACGCTCAATATCGTAAACACCTTTTAGACTCTCGGTCAAGTCACTACGCTCAAAGAAATTGTCCAAGAAAACTTGGATAATATTCTGACGCTCTATGATTGCAGCTTGATTCACTAAAGGACGATCAATCCAAGTACGTAAGAGACGCATTCCCATAGCTGTCTTGGTTTCATCCAAGAGCCAGAAAAAGAGAACCATGTTTCTTACCTGTTCTAGCATTTTCCAGTAAATCCAAACTCGACTTGGTCGCATAGGACATCTGCAAGTAATCCTTAATCTCATAGTGCTGAGCTTTTTGTAAATGGCTGAGCTCACGCATCTGAGTACGGTGCACATACTGGAGAAGTTTACCCGCTACACTGCTTTCCAAATCTGTCAAGCTAGTGTCAATCAAGTGGACATCATCGTAAACCTCTGTTTCCTTGGAAAGTAGAAGGTTGAGTTGCTTCACCAAAATTTGTTCATCAGCTTCGGGTAAATCATAACCAACCACTACTTCACGTGCCTTAAGGTTCTGAATTTCACTACAAACTGAACTGAAATCGTCCAACTCTGTCGCAAAAATTCACCCGTTGACACATCCATATAGGCCAGACCGAATCGACTTCCAGCCTTGTCAATAGCTACCAAGAAATTGTTGGCATTATCAGGTTTAGAACTGTCAACCACTGTCCCTGGCGTGATAACCTGAACCACCTCACGCTTAACCACACCAACAGCCTGTTTAGGATCCTCCATCTGCTCAGCAATGGCTACCTTTGTAGCCCATCTCAACCAAGACATCAATATAGGCTTGAGCTGAATGATAAGGAACACCAGCCATAGGAATGGGATTATCGGCGTTTTTATTACGACTGGTTAGGCTAATTTCCAAAATCTGGGCAGCCTTAACGGCATCATCGTAAAAAATTCGTAAAAAATCCCCCATCCGAAACAGCAAAAAAGCATCTGGATAATTTTCCTTGATATCCAAATACTGCTGCATTCCTGGAGATATCTTTTCCTTAGCCATGTCTTAACTCCTCGTTAATCTTTTCTTCGATAGACTTGGTCACATATTGAATCAAGTCACTGGCATCTTGCATCTTTTGACGGTAATCCTGAACAATGGGCAAATTTTCCAACTCATTCTGAATCAAATCTGCCTGCTCACCTGCCTCCTCATAGGCACGTTGTTTCTCAATTTTTTTGGAAAAAGCACCGCTTCTTGTTGATAAGGCCTTCATCTGTCCAGCTAGAAAACTAATCTGAGGGACCTGTCCAATAGCTTTCTCAGCCTCTTGAAAAAGCAAGAACCGCCTCATGGTGTTTGAGGAGGTCGATTAACTCTTCTTTGGCTTTTTGGAGATCCTGATGAGGAGTATTCATCAGTGAAACTCGCTTTCAGTTTTTCAGCAACCACAGCATCCTTACAGATTACCAATAGAGTATCTGCCCCAGCAACGGTTCCTAAAATTTCAGGATTACCATCACTATCAATTAGGTTGGCCAAGACATCTGCTTCACCCAATTCTGTATGGAGAACCAGCATAAACTGAGCACGGGAAACTGATTTAACATAGTCCTTAACCGTAGGATCCAAACTTGGAAGCACATGCTCAGACAAACTATAGTAAAGTTTGCCTTCTTCATCACGAAGCTTCAAAAGGCCAATCTCACGCAAATCACGTGACAAGGTAGCTTGTGTAACCGTGATACCTTCCGCCTCTAGGCGTTGCTTAATTTCCTCTTGTGTCCCAATCTTATCTCTTGAAATCATCTGTTTGATAACAGCTTGACGATCTCTCTTCATTATCTTTCCTCTTTTATGTATATTCTTTGCATATTATAACAGAATTTTTGTATTTTTTCATGAAATTCTTCCTAATAGATGCTTTCTTGTCCCTACCCTATTAACTAAAATAATGGTAAAATAGGTATGAATGACAAGATTTGAAATGGAGTACCTATGAATACTAAAGAACCATTGCAGCAGAATTGCCAAAGTTGTTCCTGAATTGGAACAAGAAAACATTCAAAATCTGCTTGAAACCCCTAAAAAATGCTGACATGGGGGACCTCGCCTTTCCTGCCTTCTCATTGGCTAAAGTCTTGCGCAAGGCT
>VOFF01000783.1_pt1 | contig 18572 bp, 30 predicted proteins | sample 5384061 | NCBI WGS metagenome assembly VOFF01 (sample SAMN12384725, study PRJNA508395) | human gut metagenome | isolation source: healthy gut E | host: Homo sapiens
ACCAGCTCTCTGGCATCCAGCAATAATTCGTCCAGACGGACCTCCTCCATTGTTATCTGTTCCGACTGATAATCGGCTTTTGCAAGATTCAGCAATCCGTCTATCAGGTTTATAATTCGTCGTGAATCTTGTAATGCATTGCCAATGGCTGCCTGATATTGTTCGGAGGTTCCGTTCTTTCAACAAGGCTAAATCCAGTTCGGCTGTGAGAGCTGCCATAGGAGTACGTAATTCGTGGGATACATTGCTGACAAAACATCTTTTGTGAGTTGAAAGACTTTCCAAACGTTCCAACAAAATCATTGAATGTAATGCTTAATTCTCCCAGCTCATCCTGTTCATTTTTACAGGTAACCTTTTTGTTAATATGGGATGCGGTAATTTCTCCGCTTCTTTTTACTATATTTCGTATTGGCTTCAAAGTACTTCGGAAAGAATATAACCGACAATTGCCAACACTGTCAATCCGCCGATAAATAATAGAATGAGCATATTTCTCAGTGCATCCCGGTTGGCGTATCCATAGCCATCATAAGCTGCGGCAGTGACAATGTAATCTTTTCCTTCAAACGGATACACCAGTCCTATAGCCTGATATTCGTCCACATAAAACTGATGTTTTTTCGTTTCAGAATACGTTCCACCATTTCCGGTGTTTCTTTGATTATATCGTTTTGCAGAGCATCGTGATATAATATTTTAAAATCTGTTGTATAGACGGCTACCTCTACTTCATTAATAAACTTCTGATTATTCAGGTAAATAGACTGCATGGTTTTGGCATCTACTTGATCCTTAAGGAATAAATGTGCTTTGGTTATAGCTTCACTTTGAAGTTACGAAAGAAAGCATTACTGCGTGAATGTTCACTTACATAGTAGACAGCTATCACAAATACGAAGAATACCGCGGCTGTCAGTCCTGCATATTGTAGAGTCAGTGTTGTCTTGATTTTCATAATTTGTCAGTCAGTATGAAGCCCATTCCGGCTTTGGTATGAATAAGTTTTGGTTCGAAATCCCTGATCTATTTTTTTTACGGAGATAGTTGATATATACATCTATGAAGTTTGTTCCCTGTATCAAAATGGGTATTCCATACTTTCTCTGCTATTTCAACCCTGCTTAATACTCTTTCGGCATTTTCTACCATATATAACAGTAAGTTGTATTCTTTAGGAGAAAGTTTAATGGATATGCTGTTTCGTTCTACGTCTTTACGTTGAAGGTCAATACGCAGATCCGCATAAAACAAGTTCCTGTGGTAACTCCGGTACATTTCCTGTAACACGTTTCAATAGCACTTTGATTCTGGCATTTAACTCTCTGAAATCAAAAGGTTTTCACCATGTAATCGTCTGCACCGGCATCGAAGCCGTCCAGTTTATCATTCGTCGATCCTAATGCCGTCAACATCAATATAGGGATATTGGGATTGGTTTTGCGAATTTCTTTCGCTAGTTCAAATCCGTCCATCTTAGGCAGAACGATGTCGGATATGACCAGATCGAATGTATGCGTCTGAAAAAAGCCGTAAGCCCATCAGTCCGTCATAAGCCACCATTGTCTGATAACCATTTTCTTCCAGTCCGTTCATCAGTAAACTTGCAACTCTGGGTTCATCTTCTATAATTAGTATTGTGTACATAGGAAAGTTATCAAATTCATTAATCTGAATGTAATAAATCATCGGTTGAAACAAAAATCAATATAGAACCTGATTATTCCCCACTTATAGCCTTTTTCCTTTTTGAAAAATCGGTGAGAAGGCCAAATAAAAAAGGTCCCAACGCAATGTGGATACCTTTATATAATTCATTTACATAAACCGGAAAAGTACCTTTTGACTCGTCCGGTTTGTGGACCATTTACCCATTTCGGTTGTGAAGAGGGACCACACAAATCGGTGGAGTTTACTTTATTACGTACAGGAGGAATCACATCCAAGACAGAGATTCCACTTTCGAGGAAGAGTATAAAGCAAACGGTCACGACCGTCACGCGGCTGATATACTCCGATATAGGAATCCGGAGTCTCATTGGTCAGGCTGATAGTGCCTTCTTTCGTTTGGATATTCATCCGAGGAAACATCACCAAAGTATCCTTTGAATTCAGGATAGGTGAATGTTTCACCCGGAATAGGATCGTTATAGTCGATTTTCCCATACATCGTATTGTGTACCATGAATACGGTTTTGCCATACACGGTATGGTCCTGCTCCCAGCCAGCGTTTGCTGATGACCTGATCCTCGGGATAGTCGAAACGAATACCCATCAAATCTACAACACCGGAGAAATTGTAGGTGTAATCCAGAGCCAAATCCCCACTCGGGTTAATTGTCCATTGAGTCTTATCCAGGTTACCCAGTTTATAATTGGCGGTAACAACCAGATTACCTCCGTCTTCTTTCACATCCAGTTTCGTAAATACGGCAGCATCGGAGGGAATTCGCTGTATGTGCGGTCTTTTTTTCTTTTGCTTTCTCATCATCATGGTTATAGAACTGATCCAATGAGCGGTCTGCACGACGGCTCCGATGAAACGGGGGCCATTGGCGAAGTTAATCTTACGGTTATCACAGATACTCCTTTTCAGCTGTCCGTCTTTCTTTTGAGAAGATGAAACGTACGCTTATTCGCTTTCACAGTAAGCTCATTTTCTGTCTCTGTATAAGCAGGACGACTGGACAAGGGAGAAAGCTGTTCGTTGTCTGCTGATTCAGTTTGTTGACCGGGAAAGTCCAGCGCCAAAGTTCATGGCCGTATGGATCGATTGCTGTCAGAAAGAGGGCGTCTGCATTGGGGGAGGATATTTGTGTTTTATATCCAAAATGCCTGCCGAGTGAGCAACCACGTCACTGCCTTGCACTTCACCCTCTTTCAACACTTGAATAGTAGCATTGGAAGCATCTGTTGCCAGCGGGAATTTTACTTGCTTCCAAAGGAAACGGCAAGTATTCAGATTCAGATAATCATAACGGTTTTCTATGGAGAATTTGCCATCAAATTGCTTGTTAATAGAAGTATTCATGATTTGCACTGGACTCCATAACTGCTTGATAGTGTAGTAGCTACCCTCCTTTTTTCGTGATGTGGTCCTACAATACCGTCTGCTCCAAAGTTCCCTTGGTTATCAATGAATCCGTCCATATCCACACGCTTCACACCTTCGTCTGCCAATACCCAAAGGAATCCACCGATACAACGGGGATGCTTGCGCATCATTTCCCAATAATCGTACAACCCCGCACCATGGCCGCCATCGTGCCCATGCAAGAACTCGGTAGGCATGAAGATTTCCGGCAAACGCATGTAATTCTGACTTTCACCGTAAGAGCGATAGTGCATGGTTTCAAAACCGGAAAAGTTACCTTGCGGGTGAATCACCGGACGTTTTTGCGGGTCGTATTTATGAAATTCCCCATCGAGTTCGGTATTCCATCCTTTTTCATTACCGTTGCTCCACCAAATAATAGACGGATGGTTAACATCCCGCTCTATCATGCCTTCAATCAGACGTACTCCGGTGGGGGTATCATACTTGCCATGCCAGCCTCCCAATTCATCCATCACATAAAGTCCGAGAGAATCACAGGCTTCAAAAATTCCGGGTCAGCCGGATAGTGGCTCAAACGGACAGAATTCATATTCATGCCTTTCATCAAAAGAACATCTTCGATATTCTTCTCTTTACTCAACGTACGGCCACTTTCAGGACGGAAGCTATGGCGATTGACACCACGTACATTGATGCGCACTCCGTTTATATAAAGTCCGTCGCTTTCGCGTACTTCAATCGTACGGAAACCAAAATTTTCTGTTTCACTATGCAAAACCTTACCGGCCTTATCAATAGAGAATTGCGCTTTATAAAGATTCGGAGTTTCCGCAGTCCATAGTGCAGGGTTAGAGACATTCAGTTGCAAAGAAGTCCAGTCACCACCCGCTTTTACAGGTACAGTGCCTTCCGCTAACTTTTCCTTTTTTATCTAAAATCTGTGTACGGATGCTCATTCCGTCATTAGAGATATTTGTGTAGCAGTTGGCACGGAAAGTTCCATCCATCTTTGCGTCAATGGCAATGTGCCGCAGGTTTACGGCTGGTTTCACCTCCGAGGAACACCGGACGGAAGATACCGCCAAAATTCCAATAATCAGCACGACGTTCGGCAAGGTTCACACTGGCATTTTCACTCTCTTTGGCAACAGTGACTTCCAGTAAATTCTTTTTGCCATATTTCAGAAAATCCGTGATGTTGTATGAAAAACGATAGAAGGCCCCCTGATGTTTGGAACCAACTTTACGTCCGTTTACTTTAACTTCGGTGTCTGTCATCGAAGCTTCGAATACAAGATTGACCTGTTGACCGCGAAACTTCTCGGGAACTTCAAACTCATACTTATACATTCCTTTTTTCATCAGCAACGCCTTTAGGGAATGCTTTGCCATAAAAGGTGATTCCATACTGATAGGTACCAAAGCCTTGCAACTCCCAACAAGATGGTACACCGATCTTTGTCCATTTGCCTGAATTACGTCCGTCGGTAACAAAAGAAGTCCCATTCAACCATATCGTCGCATCCGTGACCGGAGAGATATTGTCGTTCCGTTTGCGGAAGATTTTGAGCAGCAGCGTAGTTGCCAATGCTAAAGTCGATAATAAAGTGGTTACTTTTCTCATTATTACTTTTTATAATTGTGTTAGTTATTTATTGCTATTATTGTTTACTACTGATGCGGATATGCAACGTATGTTCTTTTTTTTCTCTATGGCATATTTCTTCAATACACCCGGTCCGCAACTACTGTTTCCCTAATCCGAGTACGGCAGCATCCATATTAAGAATGACTTCCGCACGTGGTTTTAAATTACAATCGTGAGTTTCTTCATAGATGTCCTGTACAGTGTAATGCAGGGCAGATGCAGAAAATACGTTTTCTACCGCATCAACACGAATACCTTTATTCTGTTTGTCGGTCAGGGTCAGATAATGCACTTCCTCTTTGTTTCCACTGTCTTGCGGACGTGGATAATGTACGTATTGTTCTGCAACGCTTCCTTTCCAAAGCCCCTATCATAGCAGATGTTTTGCGGTCAGGATAGTTATCCTGTGGCCCTCTGCCATACCAGGTAAATGTATCATAAGCAGGCGCCAGACAGAATGCGATTCCTAAACGGGGAATTTCAGGGAAGAACTCCTTGTGGCAAGAAAAGTTGTTTTCAGATCAATCGTTCCATCTGAAAAAAGACCGTATAGACAGAAGTCGTCACCACTTTTCCTTCTTTTTATATAAATTACTTGTTTGAATCGGACAATGACCGCCCCGTCTGCACGTTTTTCATGGTGGAAAGATTCCAGATTTATCTGCGGATGATCCATTCCATGCAATTTCCAGTCTTTAGCCAACCAGTTTCCAAAACTCTTATCATTATCTGTCGGAGCACGAAAGACTTGTGTGACTGGCTGAACCGGAAAATCATCTGAATGAGCCAACATCTCTTTTTGCCATTATATATAAGAGAAGTCATACTTCCGTTCACTTTCTTTTTCCCACTGAACAGAAAAACTGCGCCCGCTAATCAATAAAGAATTATCGTCCTTTTCCACTTGAAGCGCTCCTTTATTAATCAGATCGGCAGAAGCTAAATCTCCTTTCTGTAAGCAGAATTGTTCCCAGAGCCACTTCATGTCCTGCCTTTGCCCAAAGAGCATCCGATTTCAAAACAATGCTTACTTTCAGTTGGCAATCGGAAAGAGTTTTCAATGATCGGAAAGCCGGCAAACCGATTGTGCTACTTTCCCCTGGAGCTATTTCCGGCAATGTAATTTCTCCTTGTTCTTTCTGTTTTCCATCCACAGACAATGTCCATAAGCAGTGATAAGATGATAAATCGATATGATGATTCCGGTTGGTTACTCTCAACTCTCCATTCTCAACTTTCAACTCAACTGGATTACCTTTTTACCTCCCAATATTTAGGCGTAGTTTCACGGTCGCTCATCAGCAATCCATTAAAGCAGAAAGCTTTTAAATTCGGCTTATCGCCAAAGTCACCACCATAAGCCACCATGGTACGGCCATCGGGTAATGTCTTGTAGATTCCCTGATCTACCCAATCCCATATAAAACCACCTAGCATACGGGGATTGCTATATATCTCATCCCAATATTCCTTGAAATTTCCTAATGCATTCCCCATGGAATGCATATTCCTCGTCATTACCGGACGGTCGTCATTGGTACGCTCCGCAATTTCCAGCAACCGTTCCCAACGCGTGCATTTTCAGCGCGTTCCTTGTCTTCTCCCTCTGCAATGCCGGGATTTAAGTATTCCTGTTTCACCCGGGTATAAAAGCGGCTGATAACATCGACCGTCTTCGGGTCAGGATTTCCGTCCACTCCCTGCGCCCCCTCATAGTGTACAGGACGAGGTTGGGATCGAAATCCATGCAGCCATGCCGAAATAGCAGCGAAGTTCGGTCCGTAACCGCTTTCGTTTCCCATGCTCCACATTACAATACATGGATAATTCTTATCACGTTCCGCCATACGGACCGCACGGTCCATAAATGCCGCATGCCAGTCGGGGGTACTTGCGAGTGTTCCGCGTAGACCGTGCTCTTCTATATCCGCTTCGTCCATCACGTACAATCCCAAGCTGTCGCATAGCTCGTACCAACGGCTTACATTCGGGTAATGACTGGTGCGCACAGCATTTATATTTGCCTGCTTCATTAAAAGAATATCCTGAAGCATTCGTTCTTCGCTCATGACACGTGCCGTCCGTGGATCATGTTCGTGGCGGTTCACTCCACGAAAAACGAACCGGATTACCGTTCACTAACAGTTGTCCTTTTTTGATTTCTACAGAGCGGAAAACCTACGGCCTGTTCTATCTGTTCTACGACTTTTCCTTCTCCATTTTGGAGAGTTAAGTGTAATTTATAAAGATAGGGTGTTTCTGCCGTCCATCTTTCCGGCGATTTTATAACGGTTGACAAACGTCCCATCTTACGCGGGCCACGCTGCGGATACCATTCATTCATCCGGCTTGCTTTATGCTCCAAATCAAGCATATCTTCCACATCGCCTTTCAATGTGGCAACTTCTTTGCCTGAAGCATCCTTTAATACTCCCTGTAAGACATACCCTTTTTCCGGTCATCCCTCGATATACACTGAATTGCGGATCAATCTGCAAAAATTAAAGTCTTCATAATCACCAGCAGACGCAGGAAAGAGTGCGTACCGCATAATCACGGACATGAATATCCGGCGTATGTATCAGATGAATGCTACGATGAATACCACCAAAACGCCAGAAGTCCTGATCTTCAAGGTATGATCCGTCACTATATCGGTAAACTTCCAGCGCAATCTGATTTTCTCCGGTTTCAGATACTTCGTGAACATTAAATTCGCTCGGTTCCATACTGCCTTGGCTATACCCTACCCGTTTGCCATTGATCCAAACATAAAAGGCGCTCATTACGCCCTCAAACCGTAGAAAAGTCTGTCCATTCACTTCCCATCCGGCCGGCAAGACAAAGGTACGACGATATTGCCCCTACCGGGTTTCTTTCTTTATACGTGGTATAGTCAGTTCTCGGTTCTCCCATCACCCGTGGAGGATCTATTTTTAAACGGATAGCCTGCTGAAACATAGATAGGCGTGCCATATCCGTTCACTTCCCAATTGGCGGGAACAGGAAAATCCGTCCAATCTTTATCATTAAAATTTGTCTGATAGAAGTTCATGACTCTTTCATTGGGAACGGGAGTCCAACGGAATTTCCAGGTTCCGTCTAAAGAGATTGAACCGTCTCCTTTCTGTACAGAGAAAGGGGTAAAAGCGGCTCTTTGCCGGTTCACGGTTGATCTGGAGAACATGATGATTCTCCCAGTCATGCGTTGTTTGTGCCTGTGTAGGACTTTACAAACAATGCGCCAAGCAGTAAAGTATATATTTTCATTCGTTCTTTTTTCTTCATATCAAGTAGACGAACGAAAGGGCATTTTGTACCCCTTTCTTTTTTTTTACAGAAATATTAAAGAATAATAAAAAGAAGAAACACTCTATGATGAAAAGCTCTACCTTGTGACTTATAACTAATTCTAATATTTTTATTATGAAAAAACTACTATTCAGCAGCCTCCTTTTATTAAGTAGTCTCGCTTCGCAAGCACAAAATGAGTATACAATTGAAGGCGATGTAAAAGGAGTGAAAAGATGGAACTCATGGTTTCTTTGATTTTTAACGGATGGACGTGTAGGAAGCATAGTTGGTACGGATACGATACGGAATGGAACGTTCTTTTTCAAGCGAAATGCAGGAGAAAGTGGTATGGATCAACTGTCTCTCATGTGTCGCGATACAGATTTCCCTCCAATGTCGTTAGATATTTATGCAACTCCCGGGCGCAAAAATAAAAGTAACGGGCACAAACCCTCTGATTTATACATGGAGGGTAGACAGTCCGGTAAAAAGAGCAACAAGAACATAATAGATTTATCGAGGATTCTCGTGATTTATGGGACGAATTCCAACGCTCTGGCTATCAATATGCGTTCTGCTCCGGAAGCCGAACGAAAAAGCACTTGAACGAACAAAGAGTGATAGTATATCTTCCATTATTAATCAACGGGAATTAAAGTTGATGAGGGAACTCCCTATTTCTAATGTCTGGATGGAAAAATTATTCCGTTTGAGTATGTCATTGAAGTACAATCCAAAGTTTACCAATAAGGAAGAAATACTGGCTTTGTATGACAGATTAAACGAAGAACAGAAAGCTTCCATTGAAGGACAAGAAATCAGGGTTAATCTCTTTCCTCCTAAAACGGTGAAAGAAGGAGATGAAATGGCAGATTCCGATCTTTTGTGATTTAGATGGAAAGGTGCATCATTTGGCTGATTTCAAAGGAAAAATATATGTTCTTGATTTCTGGAGTAGCGGTTGCGGACCTTGCATCATGGCTTCTGCCCGAAATGAGAGAGATTCAGGAGCAATATAAAGACCGACTCACTATCATCAGTTTGAGTTCGGATACGCAAAATAGGTGGAAAGCTGCTTCTGCACAACATGAAATGACTTGGCAAAACTTAAGCGACTTTGAAACAGACTGCAGGACTATATGCTGTGTATGACGTTAACGGTATTCCGAATTATGTTCTTATCTCTCCCGAAGGCAAAATCGTGAAAATGTGGTCGGGCTATGGTAAAGGCAGCTTGAAATTAAAGATGCGTAGATATTTGGATGCACCAAAGCGTGAAATGAGTATCACCGGGGACACCAATAGAAAAGTCGTTAATCATCCGAGTTTTGAATCAACCAATACTGATATTCTTGAAGTGAAAGCAGGTAGAATTGACTGATACAGCCACTATCGTTCATTTTTATGCATATTACATACCCAAATACTGGATACAAGTAAGTGTAAATGCCAAACTAGTAGACGAGAAAAAGGTGCATCATACACTTAAAAAGGCTGACGGCATTACTCCCGGTAAGCATTTCTTTCTGCCTGAAAGCGGAGAAGCCGAATTTTCCCTAACTTTCAAACCATTACCTCTCAAAACTAAATCATTCAATTTCACAGAAGGAACAGCCAAAAACGATTGGCTAAAAATAAATGGGATAAAGCTTTTTTACTAGATAAACTTAAAAAAGAAATGTGCCAAAAAATAAAATCATAAAGGATTCTTTTTTTTGGCAATACATTAATCGTCTAATTAATATTTGAATATCGAATATTAAAATAAGAATATTGTATTAACATTAAATATCTTGCAATTTAAAATAACCGTATAAGTCGCTCAAAAAGAGCTGTAAATATGTTATAATCTTCGCAGAAATGGTTTTCTTTGTTATAAGATATGTCTCATATATCTTATATTCAGTACAAAAACAATAAAAGAAATGGAAGAGAACAAACAAACGCTCTATTATGATGAATTACTAAGTATTTTACCCGATGGAGTTATCATATTTGATACAAATGGAGAAGTTATACAACTCAATCAGCAGGCTTTTGCAGAACTGCATGTTCATCCGTCGGTCAATGATATGCTTCCCTTTCCTACCAATCGTTTATTTAAACTGCTAAATAAAAAGGAAGATATACTTTCGACTATTCTGGAAAAGATTCGTAAGGGAGAAAATACGTATTCATTACCTGAACATACCTTCATGCAAGAACAGGTTGATTACACACAATTTCCCATAAGAGGAGAATTTGCAACGATCAGGGATAGAACTAATTTAAACAAGATCTTATTCTTTTTCCGCAATATTACAGTAGAGCTTACACAGGAATATATTCTTGAATACTGCTTTGCAAAGAACCAGAATCTATCCCATGGTATTATGATATAAGTCGAAGTGAATTTACCCTTGACGATCGTTATTTTGAGCATTTAGGTATTCCGGCAGGAGAAAACAATACTTTGACAATGGAGGAATATGTGAATATGATTCATCCGGACGACCGACAAACCATGGACCGATGCCTTTGTTGTGCAACTTAGCGGCAATACAACTTTTGATAAAACCGTACCATTCCGTTTGCGCCGCGGAGACGGCACTTGGGAATGGTTTGAGGGTCAATCCACTTATATTGCAAACATCTCCGGACATCCCTATCGATTAGTGGGAATCTGTCTGAGTATCCAAGAATATAAAGACATAGAAAACACCTTGATAGAGGCCCGTAAGAAAGCAGAAGAAAGTGACCGCCTTAAAATGGCGTTTTTAGCAAATATGAGCCATGAAATCCGTACGCCGCTGAATGCAATCGTCGGCTTTTCTGATGTTATAGGTTCTACTTATGATGAGTTAAGTGAAGAGGAACGTGCCGATTTTCGTGCGACTAATCAGCATCAATAGCGAACATTTAGTACGATTGATTGACGATATACTTGATTTGTCCAAGATTGAATCAAATACGATTAAATTTACTTTCTCCAACTGTTCCCTTAACTCTTTAATGATGGACATAGAGAAAGAACAGGCAATGAAACCTATTTCCGAAATTGAAATAAAGTCATTATTACCGGATGAAGATGTTTATATCAACACAGATATTACACGCCTGAAACAAGTAATATGCAATTTCATTAATAATGCCCGGAAATTCACCAGCAAAAAGGATATATTCATTTTGGGTATACGCTTGATAACAGAAATGCGGATTCAGTACAAATATTTGTAGAAGATACCGGTTCGGGAATTCCGCAAGAATGTTTGAATGAAATCTTTGATCGTTTCTACAAAGTAGATACTTTTAAACAGGGAACCGGTTTAGGACTTTCTATCTGTAAAACGATTGTAGAACACCTGCAAGGAGATATCTCCCGTTAAATCAGAGATTGGGAAAGGTAGTTGTTTTACCGTTACATTACCATTTGATAGAAAAACAGAAGATTAGCGTCCTCTATATTCTTGTGGAGTGACACCGGTATGCTGCTTAAAAAACTTATTAAAGAAGGAGATATTATTAAACCCTAAAGATAGAGCTATATTTTTTTACAGGTTCATCGGTCGACTTTAAACGGGATTTAGCTTCCATCAAAATGACAGAAGCAATCACCTCTAATGGAGTATTTCCTGCCGCCTTTTTAATTGTAGAACAGAAATGGGGCAGGCTAAGTCCTAACTCATCAGCATAGAAAGATGTTCCGTGATGGATTGTATAATGTTTCATGACTAATTTTAAAAACTCCTGATAAATCTCATACTTTCTTGATTGAGAAGACAGATACCAATTATTCTGTAACTTATATATTTCTGTAGCTCCTTGGATAAACATGGTAAGAACAGCTTTTACTATCTCCTTATTTTTTCGCGCGTCCTAAGTGAAGCGTATGAAAGAATAGATGATTCATAAAACATTTTATAACTACAGGCCTGAAGTGGAGATAAAGCAACTATTGGATTCTCCATAATTACCGGAAGAAGGTGCTGGGTAGCTTTCATCAAATTTATACTTTCTATAAAATGAGATGAAAAGCCTGCATAATAAATCTGGATATCGGATGAGAATGTGTGCACCTCTAATATGCAATTAGGCGGCAAAGTTATTAAATCATTTTCACTAATATGATGGGTATTGGTATTGATCGTCACCTCCATAGTGCCTTTTATACAAAGAATAAATAAGCCGGATTCAATCTTACATGGAAAATTCTTATAGCTCTTCAGTAAATCTTTTTTGCGAATCCCTCTCCTACAATATAATCAACCGGCAAATCATACTTTGGTATATTACTTTCCATTATTGCTCTTTTTTGTTTGTCCTCAAAGATAGAGATTATTTAATTCCTATCTTTTTAAATAATTAAAATCGGAACATTGAATCATAAAAAATAACATCTATATTCTATTTCTAAGAAAATGATCCGAATATAAAGAAACGGATGCGGAAAGTTTACCTTATCCGTATCCCGTTTTATTGAAATCAATTGATAGAAAGATTTATTGAATATCCAATGCGTCAAAATGCAATTCCGTCCATATTTTCTGCCGAAAGTAATACTTTGTAATGTCCGGCATTGATAAATGTACCGGTAGTGGTGCTCATCATCTTCCATTTGTCCGGTGTTTTGGGGAAGGTAAGTACATCCTCTTTCAATACCACTCCTTTTGAGTCAATGAACTTCATTAATACAGGCATCGGTTTTTCGGTAGTATTCATATATTTAAAACGAAGTGCATAGACTTGTGCCAATCCTGTAGAAACATTCCATTCAATACTGTTACCTTTTCCTTTACCAAAGAAAACACCCATCTGTTTGCGATGTTCTTTCTTTTGGAATTTGCCTTTCAGCACAGCAGCTTCCGCTTCGTAAGCTATGCTGACACGAGCATTTTTGTCTTCCGAAGTAACTCTTTCGGAGTCTTTTCCATTACTTCTTTATCCGCCTTTTCCCAACTCCAGCCGGACGCAGGGAATACCGTCGGTTTCAGTTCCCTGATCTGTGCTGGCAATAGCAATGCCTGAAATCAAGGCTTGTCCTGCTTTCACTTCCGGGAAATGAATTTTCAACATCCCCCCTTCACTGTGGCATATACCACTTTCTTACAAACTCCGTCATGACCGCTTTCAGCCCAAATATCCAAGTCGTCTAATACAACAGAATCATTCACGGCAACATCGAATATGCGCAGTCCTTCACAGTCGGTAGAAGCGCTTCCGCCCGTGCCATGCCAAGGCTCTGTGAAATACAGTTCAATACGATATGTTCCGTCTGCCACAGGGAAACGATATTCCAGCTGATGACGTCCGAAGCGGAAATGTTGGAATAACGTCCAGTCGCGAGTGCCATGAATCGGATCATTGGTGGTACGTTGACTGGCAAGATAAGGATTCAGTTCCTTGAAATTCTCCGCCCATGAACGGGAATAATTCGTATTGTCCTGCAACCAGACTGTCCGAAACTATCTGTATAATCATCCCCTCCACAGTTGATACGATACAGATAATTATATCCTGCCTCTCCTTTCAATATCTTTTTTATCATCCTGATAAAGAAGTTCGAAGATTAGGGGCTTGCTCCAAGCCATTCAATAGGATCAGGTCTTCTGCCACTGGCTTACCTTTGTAATAGCCTACTGCACGAAGTACGTTATAACGAATATCCCGATTTTCCCACATAAAGTGAGTACCTGTGCCATTATTCTTTTTACGTCCGAGGAAGGTTGCCTTTTCATTTGTCAGATCGTTGTATAGCAATACAGAATCACAATTGCTGTATGCTTCGATCGTAGCCCGACGGCGTCCTTTCTCAAAAACGGTCCGCCCAAGTATGTGATACCAGATATACCATCGGGTCCTTAGCTGCCGAAACATAGTTGGCACGATACATATAATATACGTCTAATGGTTCTTCCCACGGAGTCACCAGTCCTTTATAGTTGAACGGGCTCTACCTTATCTATTTTGCGATACGCTTCATCCGGCTGACGATGTCCGGGATTGTCATGACTGCTGTATATCCACTGGAATTGTCCGCAAACACTATCTTTTGCCTGTTCTGCCAAACGGATTTTAGTTTCCATCAACTGACACATACGGTCTTCACTCCACACTCCGTTCACCTGGAAATCTCCCGGTTCCGTATGCAGGTCGATACTTCTCCACGCTCCATATTCCCCGTTCAATAATTGGTTCGCTTGAGAGAGCTCACGACCATATTTCGTCACATCTCCTCCATACGTACCACTCCAATTTTTGAATTACATTCCAGTCTGTACCTTCACCGCCATTACAGGTTGTTATGACACGCATTGTCTTTGCAGTCGGATCCATCTCCCGAATAATATCACTGCACTCCTGTGCAAACTCACGAGGCAAAGTGCTTTCATTCTGCAATCCCCACATCACCACTGACGGGGAATTACGACGTTCCTTCACCCATTGACGAAGCAGCTTTTTAAAATTCTCACGAAACTCCGGAGTGTCATACCACACGTGGGCAGAAAGCTGTGTCCAAAACAAGATTCCCTCTTCATCCCAGTATTTTTGATAATCGAGATGATGGGGCTGATGAGCATCCCGGAACGCATTGAAACCGGCTGCACGTATCTGTTTTACCCTTGCGGCAACCTGTTCATTACTGAACGCATGGCTTTGTCCGAACTGATGCTCATACTCGCATACTCCATTGATAAACACGGGCTTCCCATTCAGGTAAAAACGTCCGTCTCCATCGTTTCGTTTTACCGGCCAGCTAATGGTACGAATACCGAAGGGTGTCGAAATTTCATCCGTTGTCTTCGTATCACGCTTTAATCATACTAGCCAATTTATAGAGATATGGATTTTCCGTATTCCATAAGACAGGATTCTCAACAGGAGCCTGCTGGCGAATCACTTTCATTTCTCCCGGAGCTAAAGTAACTTTCTCAACCAAACGGAAAACTTGTTTTCCATCGGCATTGCTTAGTTTATTGACTAACTCTACCGTTTCTGTTGTTTTACTATAATTCTTGACCTCTGTTTCTACAAATACGTTAGCAGCCTTTTCGTCATTCCAAATATGTACACCGAAAGGTTCTATGCGAATCTCATCTGTTACTTCCAATACCACAGGACGGAAGATTCCTAACGGCTGGGAACCCTCACTGAATCCCCATTCCGACGAACATCCCCCACATACCCAAGGCATATCGGCAATCATTTCAGGATGCTCGGCTTTCACTTCCAGGCGATTTACTCCCTGTTTCAATTCATCTGTGACATCCAAAGTCAACGTGGTGCGACCTATGGGATGGCGACCGAAATTCTTTCCGTTCACTGTAATGGTGGCGTATGTACCCACTCCGTCAAAACGAAGGAAATATTTTTTAAGTTGAGAGTTGAGAATTGAAAATTGAGAGTTGTTGAGGGTGAAGTCTTTTTTGTAAAGAACGGTTCCGTGAAGATTGCCGTGAGTCAATTGACGATACCCATAATAATCATCCCAGTTATGAGGTATATTCACAGTCTTTTCACTCTCAACTCTCAACTTTCCATTCTCAACTCTCCAAGTTTTCCAGCCTTCATTTAATTCAATAATTTGCCGGCGGTTCTTGATTTCCGGTTTCGGGAAACGGACAGCCGAACGTCCCATTGGTTTACTGGTAGCAATGGCAATGCCACGTTGCTCTGCGTTGTTTACTGCACAATAGAAATGATAAACCACTCCGTCATGTTTCACCACATAGCTCTTATGAGCAAACAGTTCATCGTAGTTCTTGGAGGGAATAATCAGGTCGGCCCCTTTCCAGTCTGTCCAGTTGACCAGATCATAACTTGCAGCAAACGTATTAAAAGCTTTATACTTGCGCGAGGGTTCAAAAGCAGAGAAATAGAACATTACATACACATCTCCCATCTTTTGGATATGCGCATCTCCTGTAATGGTTCCATCTGCTTCATGCGCAAAGACCGGATTGCCGGAGTAGCGTTTCCATGTTTTCATATCTTTGGAAAGCGCAATGCCGACACGTTCGCCCTTTAAATCCGTTTCCGGATGACGCCCGCCCGCATTGTAATACATCACAAACGGAGCTCCCAATGTTTTATCTTTATCCCAATAAACAGTACTCTTATATTGAGTCAGTTTTTCCCACCATTGGGCATCTTTATCATGGATGCTCAAAATCGGTTTGTCTAGAGACTCCCATTCGTGTGCCGTAGAAATATCTCCTTTCGTCCATGCCAGTCCGACATAAAGCGGGGCTTTTACAGCTTCGTAGCCCGTTCCTTCACCACCGATATAAGTCATCCAATGGCGACCTTTATAAGTCTGAAGCTCATAGCTTCCACCCCATCCCATATCCGGCAATGCAGGAAATCCGCCACGCTGATTGCAGTCCCATTTTCCTTCCCGATAGGAAAGTACGCGTCCAAGAGTACGCCATTCAAGCAGATTATCACTTTCTGCTATCCAGGTTTCGTATCCACGGCCATCCGTTCCATCTTACCATTATAAACGACGTACGTCATCAGCCACTTGTCTCCTTGACGGAATACTGTGGGACAATCAATCTTATGATAATTGTCTGACGGGGCAACTGCGAGCCCGTACTTGTATGGTGTCTTTACTTCCTCGTAAATCTGCTCCATTCGTTCCTGCGGAACTTCCCGTTGCGCATACAGAGAGAAAGTGGCGGTTATACTAAAAACTGCCAGCAATAACTTCTTCATGATACTTTTTCTAATCGTTTAATACTTAAATAGTGCATAACCACTAAATGATAATTTTGCGGAGTGCCCTGAAAGGGCTTAATTATATAGCGTAGGGCAACGCCCTACGTAAAAACGACAATCTGAATTTGCGCCCTGAAAGGGCATAATTGTATACGGTTCCGCCCTTTCAGGGCTTGTGACTGGTGTGTTTTTTTTTTTTTTTTTCGTAGGGCGTTGCCCTACGCTATATAATTAAGCCCTTTCAGGGCACCCCAATAAATATATAATTGTAAGGCTTTCAGCCTAACTGCTAAATTCTCATTTAACCGCTAAATTCCCATTTAACCGATAAATTCCCATTTAACTGCTAAATTCCCATTAGTAAAACAACCAATCCATTGTTTCTTCATCCCTCGGCAAGCCCGGCATTACGCACTTTCGTTTCCGCAGCCGTGAATCCCAACACTTGCAGATAGCCTTTGGGTAACATCAACGTATGCTTTCCAGCCGGAAAACTATATGCATGCACATTTGCCAAAGGCATTCCATTGATACGGACGGCATTCGTCAACACGGGGTTCCGCCTGACCGTAGTCATTGGCTGACGCATCGATTTCCAGTTTCGGAGCTTTTGCATATTTTTTCTGGTCGTCTTTGAAATAAGCAACCAGCAGTTTGACCGGATCATTCGTTTCAAAAGTAATGCTTGTCCCTTTCTCCCGTTGTTCATTTCCATTGAAGCGGAGCGCCTTCATTCCTTTCAATTCCGGAGCTATTGCTTCTATCTTACCTGGAACATCCACACAAATAAAAGAAATACCCTCATCTACTTTCACTGTCGGATAATTAGAGATCAGTTTCACGTTTGCAGGAGTCCAGGCAGCAATCTCGACAGTTTCAGTCACTGCATTTCCATTCTGTTTTTCTTTCAACAAAGCGAGGTTCGCTTTGAAATTCTCCAATTCTTTTTCGTAGTGTACCAGCAGTTCTTTCCATGTCTTATTATGACCATCATCTCCGCCGATAGGAATACGGCGTTGGGCTGTCTGCATACTGTTGGCGTATAAATAATGCTCATCGGTCAGTTCCACCAATTTGCGATAATGTTCCAGGCTTTGTTCCATCAAAGGAATAGCTTCTTCAAGATTCTTAATGTCTTTTCCCCACTGATAATCTAATACCAGTTTCGCAGCTTTCACTTTCAGATTAAACGCATAGGCAAATTCACGGTAACAGTGCATATCATTCTGTAAACGTGCAAATTCGGCCTTATTGGAAGAGACGGAAGTTGCTGCTTTATCGATCGCTGCTATTGCCTTGTCACCGTGTTCTATCACCTGAGCAACAATATCCAAAGGCATTTCACCCACATGAGGTTGCTTTTTTCCATTCTTTCTCTACAAATTCGATCAACTACCCCCCTTCCGGTCCGCAACTTTCATAAAATCCCGGATAGATCGTATATTTGTACGGATTGACAAGCTGGCTCATAAACATACCCAGTAATAACGTTTGGCGATTTCCCTCTGTGATACCGAAACGACGCAATAACTTCGGAGCGATCTCTCCGCTTTCTTCGTATGCTACACGGATATTACTTGCATTTTCGTCAGAGGTTCCGTAGAACTTGCCCAACTGATGGTCCCAGTAACCCATTTCATCTGTACGGTCGCGATGGACAGTTCCACGCATAGCGTCCCCAGGTCTGGTACCAGATCCAATCACGATCCAACTGGAATTCACGTTCATTGTTCGGTAGTTTGTCCGCCGTATAAGGCCAGTCCCAATATGAAGCCTGCGGATAAAGGTGCAACGCATTGGCACCGTGTACATTGTGCATGGCAGTGACCGCCTTCTGAACGAAATCCGGAGAACCCCAGCGGAACGGTTCCAAA
>VOFF01000503.1_pt1 | contig 18496 bp, 16 predicted proteins | sample 5384061 | NCBI WGS metagenome assembly VOFF01 (sample SAMN12384725, study PRJNA508395) | human gut metagenome | isolation source: healthy gut E | host: Homo sapiens
TTGCCGAAGTTAATGGCCACCTTCTTCTCCACGGCGGTGAGGATGATGAGCATATCGGCGTTCAGCAGCTCCGCCAGCTTGGCGGGCGAAGTCCTTGTCGATGACGGCGGGCGTGCCCTACCAGACTGGCCGCTGCGCTCACCACGGGGGCCGCCGCTTGCCGATGGCATTTTGCCCCAGATTGATCATGCCCACCGGGCCGCTGCCGTGGGCAATGATACCCTCGTTGCCGGCGGCGATGAGGTCCACGATGGGCTTTCTGGCGGTCAGGACACCAGCTCCAGCTGCTGGGCGGCGGTATTGCCAAGGGCGTTGCCGCCCTAAAAGGCGATGACGATGCGTTTGGACATAGCTGTTACCTCAAAACTTTCCTTAGAGTGAAACAGCGGGCCGAGGCCCCCGCTATTAGTTTGCCTGATGATTTAGAAGGATTTACGCTACGTCACCCTCATCCATGGCCATCAGCGTACGAACGGGGTCCTTCACCTGAGACATGAAGAATCATAGCGGCGATGATATAGGGCTTGTAGGAGGCCTGCTTGTACAGAGGCATCGACATGCAGCGGTCGAAGACGGAGTTGTCCACCTCGCCCCTCCTCGCAGCTCAGGCTCCTCCATGGCGGCGAAGGGCGCCCAGCTCTGGGATAGACGATATCGGCATCCCGGAAGGCTTCCTTCATGTCGTTGGTCTTGTGGAACCGGGAGCCGTACTTCTCGCAGTTCTGGCGGGCGATGGCCTCCACCTCCGGCATGACGTCGTAGCCTTCAGGATGGGCCAGCGTCACATCCATGTGCCGGAAAAAACGGGTGAACAGGCCGATGACGCCCTGAGGCGGACAGGCAGCTGCCGTAGCTGGGGGGGTAGGCCCAGGTCATAGCCAGCCTTCTTGCCCTTCAGGTTCTCCACCGGTCTTGTCCCAGGTCAGTAGAAGTCGGTCTTATACATATTGTTGATGTGGAGCTTCTCAAGATGTCTTGCCAGTTCAACAGTTTTGCTCATGTTCTTTCTCCTTAAAATATTATCGTATGCGTATTTCTTTCTGATGTGCCGGGCGGACAAAGGCATCCGCCCCTACAGCATTGGATTTTTACTTGATGTCGTTGCCGGTGAGCTCCTGGCGGAAGGAGGTGGCGGAGCCGTCCTTGTTCTCGGGCTTATAGAGCATGGGAACAGCTGCGTACAGCGCGGCGCAGACGACCAGATCCTGCTTCCAGGTGATCTCGTTGGGGGCGTGTGCCTGAGACTCGGCGCCGGGGCCGAAGCCAACGCAGGGGATGCCGTAGCGGCCCTGGATGGAAACGCCGTTGGTGGAGAAGGTCCACTTGTCGGTCAGCGGACGGCCCTCGCGCTTGGCCTTGGCAGTCTCGTCGGCCCACAGACGGTTCTCGCCCCACAGGGCATGGTGCGCGTCGACCAGAGCCTGGACGTGCGGCGCAGAGGCCTTGTTGATCCAGGTCGGGAAGAAGCACTCGGTCTCATAGACGTGACCAGTCCATGCGGGACGGTCGTACATATACATGGAAACCTTGACGTCCTTGGCATACTTCTTGCAGGCGGGCAGATCCTCGATCTCCTTCAGGCAGGACTGGTAGGTCTCGCCGGCCGTCATGCGGCGGTCGATGGAGATGGAGCAGGAGTCCGCAACTGCGCAGCGGGACGAGGGAGGTATAGAAGATCTGGCTGGTGGTGCAGGTGCCGCGGCCGAGGAAGCGGGCGTCTTCGTAATGCTCGGGGTTGTACTTCGGGTCGAGCATCTTGACAAGGCCCTTGATCTCCTTGTCGTCGGCAGCGTCGTTCTCGTTGAGATCGCGGACGTTCAGGATGACCTCAGCCATCTTGTGGATCGCGTTGTCGCCGCGCTCCGGAGCGGAGCCGTGGCAGGAAACGCCGTGCATATCGACGCGGATCTCCATTCTGCCGCGATGGCCGCGGTAGATGCCGCCGTCGGTCGGCTCGGTGGAGATGACGAACTCGACTTTGCTGCGTGCGTCCTCGGGGCCGTTAAAGTATTCGTTGACAATGGACTGCCAGCACATACCGTCGCAGTCCTCCTCCTGCACGGAGCCGACGACCATGATCTTGTAGCCCTCGGGGATGAGGCCCAGATCCTTCATGATCTTCGCGCCGTAGGTAGCGGAGGCCATGCCACCCTCCTGGTCGGAGCCGCCGCGGCCGTAGATGATCTCGTCGGTCTCGTAGCCGGTGTAGGGATCAGCGGTCCAGTTCTCGCGGTTGCCGATGCCGACGGTATCGATATGGGAGTCGATGGCGATGATCTTGTCGCCAGTGCCCATCCAGCCGATGACGTTGCCGAGCTTGTCGAACTCGACCTTGTCATAGCCAAGCTTTTCCATCTCAGCGGCGATGCGCTTGACGACGCCCTCTTCCTCGCAGGACTCGGACGGGATCGCGATCATGTCGCGGAGGAACTTTGCCATGTCAGCACGGTAGCCTTCGGCAGCCTTCTTGATAGCATCATAATTCATAAACGCAGGGTACCTCCCATTTATTTATTTATTATTCTTTCTGATCTGCGGCGTCTGCCGTGCAGACGTCTTCTGCTACCATCATACCACATGAAAAGCAGATGTCAAACAAAATTTTTGTTGACCTAAAATTTTTTATGAAGGTTTGCTTTTTACGCATGTTTATATAGGGAATATATGTATTTCAAGGGAAAAGAAGGCTGCCCGGCGGGCGGCCTTCTCTGCAAATCAAAAACCGATTTTCATAAAGCGAAGCAAGTACACAGCGTCTGTAGGAGCCGACGACTCTGTCGGCTCGCTGGAAGCAGTGCTTTTTCCGGAAACCCAAGGCGAATCCGTATGCGCTTCCCAACACGTTTGTAGGGGCCGATGCCCACATCGGCCCGGCAGAGCGCACCGCTTTTTACGAAAATCTTCGGCGAATTCGTAACTGCCTCACGGGCCGATGTGGGCATCGGCCCCTACAGTCAAAGCGGAAGGCGCGTACGAATTCGCCGCAAAACTCCAGCCAGCGGTTGTATTCCGTGCGGGCGGACAGAGTCGTCCGCCCCTACAGGCAAGCTGGAAGCGCTGTATCATAAAACACAGCCTGCTTCTCCTGTTTTACCGGATCATATCCAGCAGCGCCTCCGGCGAGATATCCTCCGTGATGCCGAAGCGGAGCATGGCGTAAAGCGTCTGCGGCAGGCCCTTGACGACGGTGTTGACGCCAGGATTGGTCGAGAGCGTCACGTGCACGCCGAGAGACTGGAGCGTGACCTGCGCCAGCGTCGAGTACTGCCCCGCAGGGTACGCCAGCACGTCGACCGGCCGGCCCGTTGCGTCCTCCAACAGTGCACGGCTGCGCGTAAAGTCCTCCGTCAGCGCCTGCACGTAGGCCTCTTCGCTTTCGCTGGAAAGCTGGAGAATGTTCTCCCGCACGGCGGAGCCTGTCTCATACGGCGGCCACTGGTGCATATCATACGTGTGGCTCTGGATGGAAATGAGGCCGGACGCGGTCATTTCCGCCGCCTCAGCCGCGCCGAAGTGCGGCGTGATGGCATAGTCCGTATCCTTGTAATGATCCGTTCCGAACGAAACGCCGATGGCGAAGATCGTCGCCTTCATGCTGTATTTCTGTAAGATCGGGTAAGCAAGCGTATAATTGCTCCTGTACCCGTCGTCAAAGGTGATGACGACCGGCTTCTCAGGAAGCGGCTCGCCCCGCAGGACATACGCCTGCAGTTCGTCGAACGAGACGCCGGTATACCCGGCCTCGGAAAGCGCCCGGATCTGCGCCTCAAACTGCTCCGGGGACACCATTTCGCTGTTCGTTACGTCCTCGGACAGATGGTGGTACATGAGGATCGGCACCTGCGCGCTGATCTCGTCGGCCGAAAGCGCCGCCGGGGACAGGACGTTCAGGAAATAATCCTCCGGCGTGTCGGCAGTTACATACGTTCCGAAATCGTCCGGGATCCAGAGATCTGTGCGGCCTGTCATGCGGGCGCAGATCATCTCGCCGACGTTGTTGCGGAAGTGCGTGCCGTCGTAGAAATAGCGCATCTCGCAGCTGACGCTGCTGGACGAAAAATCCCAGAACGGCGTGACCTGTGCCAGCGAGCGGTAAAACTGCGCGACGGTTTCCGGTTCATAATTTTTCAGATACTCAGCATATACCGGCCCGGCCGCGACGGTGAGGTTCACACCCGCTTCCTCGCACAGGGTCTTGATCGCCGCGACGCTCTGCATACACTGCTCCGTGTACGGAAGCGAGAGCGTCTGGTGCGGATAGTCGGCGAAGACGGGGTAGCTTTCGAGATAACGCTCCTCGCTGCCGATCGGCTCTGCGTCGCGCACACGCTTGTCATAGCAGCCTGTCCGCTCGTCAAACACGTCGAACGTCTGCGGCAGAATGGTGTCCGTGCGCAGCGCGTTCAGCTTGGCAAGCGCATAGCGCGGGTCGGCGAAGAGATAGCGCGTGTAATAGGACAGCACGGACGTGTCCGGGTCCTCCTTATAGTGGAGGTTCTTCGTCAGCCGGTCGGATTCCTCGTCGTAGGTCAGGCCGTTGTCGAGATAGACGTTCAGAATGAGGTTTTTGACCTCGTAATGTTCGATCAGATACCGCGCGATCTTCGCAGTCGCGCATATCCGCACCGTACATGATGAGATTGTAAAAGCTGGCGCCATACGCCTCGTTGAACGCGTCCACCGGGAATGAACTGGTCGATGAGCAGCCGAGGATATAGGAATCGTATTCGTCGTGGTGCTGTTCGAGATAGCTGAACTTTGCCACGCGCGGGTTATTCGTCTCGTCGTAGGAGAACCAGGACAGCAGCCTGTCCCCGAACGCGCCGAAGGGATCGGCGGCAAGATTCAGCGCCGCCAGCAGCGCGGCCAGCACAAGGACGGTCACGAGAAAGACCAGCACCCATTTTTTTGAACTCATTCGATCACCGCCTCAGAACTGCGTATAGATAAAGCCCGACGGGATATACCCGGCCCGGAACACGCCGAGCAGCAGCACGGCCAGCAGCAGCGCCGTCACGGCAAGCCACTGTACAAAGCCAGGTCTCTTTTCCAGCGCCGCCCGGATCTGCACGCCGCGCTCCTGCAAGCACTCAAGCGTCAGCAAAACGGCCAGACCCAGCGCGATCACGAGAAAATCCGTCTTCGCAAGGCCGAACGACAAAAGCGTCCCGTCGAGCAGCTGTGACGGCTGTGGATGCAGCACGGTTGTCTTCAAGAACCGGAGCACGCAGCTCAGGCGCGGCGAGCGCGTGAAATACCGCCCGATGAACACCAGCAGCATCGTGCGCAGCGTCATGAACACGCGCCATGCGGCGGACTTGTCGTTGATGTGCAGCGCCGATTTCCAGCGCAAAAACGTCCGCTCCAGCAGGAGCGAGGCCGTAATGAGCACGCCGTTCCACAGGCCGAAGGCAATATAGCGGAAGTTCGCCCCGTGCCAGATGCCGATGATGAGATAGACGATGAACGTCGCGAGCGACGTGGCAAAGATCTTGCCGCCCGTGCCCCTGATGTGTGTGCGGGCCCAGCGGGAGAGTCTGCCGAAGGCTTTCGACAGCGACAGCGGATAAAACACATAGTCGCGCATCCACGCGCCGAGCGTGATGTGCCAGCGCCGCCAGTATTCCGTCAGGGACATTGCGAAGATCGGGCGGCGGAAATTCTCGGCCATGTCAATGCCGAACATCCGCGCGACACCGCGCGTAATATCGATGCCGCCGGAAAAATCGCAGTAGAGCTGAATGCAGTAGAACAGAATGCCGCTGGCAATGACCGCGCCGCCGTAGGGGCAGTTTTCCGTGATGACAGCGTTGACCAGCACAGCCGCCCGGTCGGCAATGACGAGCTTTTTGAAATACCCCCAGAGGCAAAGCTGGATGCCGAATTTGAGATCGCGCCAGTCCAGACTGCGCTCAGCCAGAAGCTGCGGGGCAAGCTGGTCGTACCGGCTGATGGGGCCCTGCACCATCTGCGGGAAGAACGAGACGAACAGGCCGTATTTCAGCGGGTTTTTCTGCGCGGGGAGCTTTCCGCGGTAGACGTCGATGACATAGCCCACGCTCTGAAAGATGAAATACGACAGGCCCAGCGGCACGACGAAATCCCACCGGGGAAGCTTGTCCCCGAGGGCGGACGGCAGCGCGGAGGCCGTGAAGTTCCAGTATTTCATGAGATATAACAGCCCGAAGCAGAGAACCAGACACGCCGCGCAGATGCGCTTCTTCGCGCGGCGCACGGCGGCCTTTGCGGCTTTATCCGGTGCGGGACGCGCGTTCTGCTTTTCGAGCAGCAGCCCCGCCAGCCACGTGAGTCCCGCGACCAGCACGAGCCAGACGGCGCTTTTGACGCCGCCAACCAGGTAAAAGACCATGCTTGCCAGCAGCAGCACGACCCACTGCGCCCGCTTCGGAACCAGATAATACAGCACGACGCCTGCCGTGACGAGCCCCACAAAGGGCAGGGAGGCAAAGGACATCTCAGCTCTGACGGCTCTCGATGAGCTCCTCGATGGCCTCGACGCTGTTGAAGTTCTCCGGCGTCAGATCGTCCACGCCAAGCTCCACGTCAAACGCCTCCATCAGTTCCGTCACGACCGCGACGATATCCAGTGAGTCGATCAGGCCGTCGTCGATGAGGGCTTTTTCGTTCTCAAAGTCGATGCCCGGGCAAATCTCCGTCAGGATCTCCATGATCTGCTTTCTCATAGTGTCAAAACTCCTTTATCTATCCCAGCCTCAGCACAACGGACTGCCATCCGTCCGGCTGAAACTGATTTTTTTCATAGAAATGCTCGGCAGGGGCGTTCCCCACCCTTGCCCAGACGGCGCATTTCTGCCCGCCGGTCTTCGCTTCCAGCATAGCCAGCAGCCGCCCGGCGTATCCATGCCCCCGGCAGTCCGCACGGACGGCCAAATGGCGGATCTCGCACTGCGCCCGCCCGGGCGCGTAGTGCAGCAAGCCCGAAATTCCGTCCGCATCCATGAGGCACAGCACCTGTCCGGCACTGACCGCCTGCCGGAGTTCTTCCTCCGGCGGGATGCAGCCCGTCAGCGGGTCGAACTGTTCAAGTAAAAACGCCCGCACAGCCTCAAAGGAAGCCTCTGACGCAGTTTCCGCGTTATCTGGCGCAGGAATTGCCGCCCGTGTGCGCCGCAGGCGGTGAAAGCACTCCGCAAAACCGAGCGCGCACAGCGCGTCCTGCGCCCGGCGCATGGCAGCTTGATCCTTTTCCCGGCAGGCCAGCTCCGTGACGAGCGGGAGCGTCTGCCCAGGCAGGCAAAGCTTTGCACCGGGGTGCAGATAGAAGTTCAGGAGCCGGTATCCGGCCCGCTGCCGAAGCAGCAGCAAAAAGCCGTCTCCTTCCTCGTAAAAAAGCCCGGCGTCGATCTCGCGCTGATAGTCTGCCGGGGATAAAAAGCAGTTGGTCACCACGCCGCGCCGAAGCTGTGCGGACAGAAGCGGCGTAAGCGCTGCATAGCTTTCAACTCTGCGCATGCAAAAACCGTTCCTTCAGCGCCGCACGGTCAAGCTTGCCGTTCGCGTTGTGCGGCAGCGCGTCCAGCTTTTCATAGACGTTCGGCAGCATATATTTCGGCAGCGCCGTCCGCAGCGCCCGTGCCAGCGCGTTCGTGTCCAGATCGCCCGCATAGACGCAGACGATCCTGTCGCGCATCGCGTCGTAGAAGCAGACGGCCTCCCGCAGGCCCTTGACGCTGTAGAGCGCCGTTTCAATTTCGCCCAGTTCGATGCGGTAGCCCATGTGCTTGATCTGCCCGTCGCGGCGGGCAAGAAAATAGAAATTCCCGTCCTCCCGCTGCACGGCCATATCGCCCGTGCGGTAGAGAATGTCGCGGTAATCGGGGCAGAGCGGGTTCTGGATAAAGGCGGCGTTGGTCTTTTCTGCGTCGGCGAAATATCCCGCCGCAAGTCCGGAGCCGCGCACGCACAGCTCGCCCGTCTCGCCGGGGGCCGCCTCGGTCAGATCGTCCTTTAACAGCAGCAGCTGCATATTGCGGCAGGCTCTTCCGATGGGGATCGGCTCGTCGTCGCGGTACGTGCGCGTCAGGTGCAGCGCGGCGCAGTCAACGGTCGTCTCCGTCGGGCCGTACATATTATAAAGCTCCGCCTCCGGGATCGCGCGCTTCCACATGTTCACATACCGCGCCTGCAGCGCCTCGCCGCCGACGACGATCTTCCGCAGCGCGTGCGGGACGCACTTTTCAAGCGCGCCGGAGCTTGCCACCAGATGGAACGCGGACGTCGCCCAGTTCACGGCGGTCACGCCGTTCCGGTCGAGCGCCTGCAGCAAAAACAGCGGCAGCGCGAAGAATTTCTTCTCCAGAATCACGCACGTCGCGCCGAGCTTCAGCGTCTGGTACAGATCCTTGCAGGAGGTGTCAAAGTAAAACGGCGACTGATTGCCGAAGACCTCATGCTCCGTATAGCCGCAGAAGTCCGTCAGCCAGTCGGTAAAGTCCAGAATGGCGCGGTGGGAGATGACGATGCCCTTCGGCGTGCCGGTCGAGCCGGAGGTGAAGAGCAGGTACACGGGATCCAGATCAATGATCTGCTCGCGCCGGGCCTGCAGGAGCGCATCGTCCGGCGCGGTTTTCTCCGCCTCCTCCAGACAAACGAGCGGCGCGCAGTCCGTAAGCCGCTCCGCCTGCGGGCGGCACGCTTCCGGGAAGATGATCGCGCGGGCGTGCACCTGCGCGAGAATGCGGCGCATCCGCGCCTCCGGCATCTGCTCGTCGATGGGAACGTAATAATTCCCACTCTGCAAAACGCCCTGCAGCGCCGCGACGCTCTGCACTGTCCGCCCCGTGAGCACGGCCACGGGCGCGTTTTTACAGCCCGGAAGCCCGGCCAGAACGGTTCCCAGTGCCCGCGCGTCCTGCAGCAGCTGCCCGAAGGTCAGACTGCCGGAGGCGTCGGAAAAGGCGACCTTGTCCGGGACGCGGGCGGCGGTGCGCTCCAGATATTCAGCGGCGTTTGTCATCGGCATGGACGCATCCTCCTTCAGCTCGGCTTCACACACTTTTGAGAATTTTACCACATACGCACGCAAATGTAAAGGCGGAACGCGCCGCGCATTTTTTCGCCCGCGGCGGTTGAGTCCAGGCTGCTTTCATGGTAAAATAACAAAAAACACAGGAGGACAGACCTATGTATGATGTGATCGCGCTGGGCGAGCTGCTTGTCGATCTTGCGGAACGCGCGAAGGACGAAAACGGCTACCCCACTCTTGCCGCCAACCCCGGCGGCGCGCCCGGCAATTTTCTTGCCGCGCTGAGCGCGTATGGAAAGAAGACCGCGTTTCTCGCCAAGGTCGGCGACGACACCTTTGGCCATCTGCTGACCGGCACGATGCGCCGCGCCGGGATCGACACGCGCGGCATTCTGATCAGCCCCGATACATTCACGACGCTTGCGTTCGTGACCTTTGACGCGCACGGCGACCGCTCGTTCGCCTTCGCGCGCAAGCCCGGCGCGGACACGCAGCTGCGCTGGGAGGAGATCGACCCGGCCATGCTGGCAGAAAGCCGCGTGTTCCACTTCGGCTCGCTCAGCTGCACGGACGAGCCTGCCCGCACGGCCACGCAGAAGGCCGCGGCCTATGCCCGCGCGCACGGCAGGCTCGTTACCTACGACCCCAATTACCGCGCCCCGCTGTGGAAAACAGAGCAGGAGGCAAGGGAACAGATCCTCTGGGGCCTTTCGCAGGCGGATATCGTCAAGATCAGCGATGAGGAGACGCAGTTCCTCTGGGACTGCAGCCCGGAGGAGGGCGCGGAGCGCGTGCTGGCGCTGGGCGCGAAGCTCGTCATGGTCACGCTGGGGCCGAAGGGGTGTCTGCTGAAAAATAAGCAGGCAGACTTCTCCTGCGGCTGCCCGAAGGTGCATCCCATTGACACGACCGGCGCAGGCGATATCTTTGGCGGCAGCGCCGTATCGCGCTTTTTGGAGCTTGGGAAAGCGCCGGAGGCGCTGACGCGGGACGATCTTGCCTATATGGCCCGCTACGCGGCAGCCGCAGCAAGCCTCTCCACCGAAGCTTCCGGCGCCATCCCGTCCATTCCGAAAAAGGAAGCCGTCCTGCAAAAGATGCAGGAGGCATATTGCGTGCAGGCGGACGCACACCGATAACGATCCGACGTTTTGACGCAGAAAGCGGCATTCCCGGCCCGGGAATGCCGCTTCTGTTTTGCAGCTTACGCTTTTTTCTTCGGCCCCATGATCTCGGCGCTCAGGAGGGCGACGAGGGGGACGGTCAGGATGATGCCGATGGTGCCGGCCACGCCGCGGATGATCTCGATGGCGATGGAATCGGCGTTGAAGATCTGGATCATGGGATAATCAAAGATCTGGAACAGCAGGAGCGTATTGAGGCTCGAACCGGCGAAGGCAAGGATGAGCGTGTTCGCCATGGTGCCCATGGCGTCCTGGCCGATGTTCATGCCGGAGCGGAACAGGGCCTTGCGCGGCAGGTCGGGGTTCAGCTCGCGCAGCTCCCAGCAGGCGGAGGAAATGGACATGGCCACGTCCATGACCGCGCCGAGCGAGGCGATGAGAATGCCGCTGACGAACAGACCGCTGATCTTCAGTCCCCGGTCGGACGCGCGCAAAACCAGTTCCTCCGCCTCCGGCAGGTTGAAGCCGTTGAGCGGCGAGATCGACCCGCACAGGGCGGCGAAAATGCCGGCCACCGCCACGCCGCCGATGCAGCCGAGCGTGGCGCAGAGCGTCTTGCGGCTGAAGCCGTTCAGGAACAGGAGGGAGGCCGCCGTCGTCAGCGCGACGAGCACGACCGTGACTACGACCGGCTGCGCGCCGCGCAGGATCATGGGCACCTGAATGAACCAGACGCACGCAAGCGTATACAAAAGCCCCAGCAGGGCCGTGAGGCCCTTTTTCCGGCCGATCAGCAGGAGCAGCGCGGCAAATATGGCAAGCAGGCCGAGCAGCACCGGGGCGCGGTTATAATTCGGAATGGATATGATATACGGCGCGCCCTCGTCGTCCAGATCGAGGCGGACGACGATCTTTGTGCCGATCTTCGCGTCGACGTTGGTATAGATGGTCAGATAGTTGATCGCCTCAAGCGTTTCGCCCTTCCACGGGCCGTTCAGGATCTCGACCTCGAGATACTGCTGGCCGATGCGGCGGCCCTCCGTCCAGTCCTGGGTCTCCGCGTTGTCGTCCAGAATGTCCGTGACGCGCGCAACGGCGAAATACCGCTTGCGCGCGGCAGTCGCCTCGCGGTCAGGCTCCGTGTATTCCAGGACCAGCGCCCACGCGATGATCAGCACGAACAGCAGCGCGCTCACGCCGATCTCCAGCCAGCGCTTGCGCGTCAGCTTGCATTGTAAGTTTTTCATGGATTCTCCTTCAGGATGCGCAGTTTTTGAATGATGGGGGACTGCCCCGCCGGAAGACCCGGCGGGGCAGCTTTGTACTGTTGGGGAACTCAGCGCTCGAGATAGCGGTGGATGATCGCCGCGACCTGTGCGCGGGTCGCCTGTGCCTTCGGCACAAGGTTGCTGCCGGAGCCGTTGATCAGACCCTGGCCGACCGCCCAGTTCATCGCCTGAATGGCGTAGGCGGAGAGCTGCGCCGTGTCGGCAAAGCTGCCGAGATTTTCCTCGAGCGTCACAGCCGTCATGCCGCCGTAGACTGCGTAGCGGTACAGGATCGCCGCAAGCTGCTCACGGGTCACGGGGTCGTTCGGGCCAAAGAGGCTGTCGCCGTAGCCGTTGACGATGCCGTTCGCTGCCGCCCATGCGACCGCCTTGGCAAACCACTTGCCGGCGGCCACATCCGTAAAGTCGGACGAGCCGGAAACGGACGGGCTGCCCGCCATGCGGTAGAGGATGGTGACGATCATGGCACGGGTCAGCGGTGCGTTGGGAGAGAAGCGATCGGCGCCCGTGCCGTCCATGATGCCCTTCTCGTAGACATAGCGGACATCGTTATAGAACCAGTCGCTGCCGGACACATCGGCAAACGGGAGCCCTACCGGGGCAGCGGGCCTGGCCGGGGTGACCGGGGTGCCGGGGGTGACGGGCGGAGGCGGCAGGACAGTCTTCTGCCAACGTGCATAGAAGGTCTTGTCGCCGGTCTCCGTCGCCTCGATCTGCCTGACCTGTACGCCGCCGGAGGCTGCGGTGAACCAGCCGAGGAAGGTATAGCCGGGCTTGGTCACATCGGTCGGCAGAACGGTCACGGTGCCCTTGGTGTAGGTCGTCGGGTATTCACCGTTGATATGTAGCCGTCGATGAAGACGCGTGCTTCGTTGCCGGCTGCATCCCTGACCATGATGGTCTGGATCTTGCCTTCGGCCTCTTCCACTCTGGTGATCGTGCCCTTGATCTTGACGAGGCTGCCGAGGACGGAGCCGTCGTTGATCTGCGCGGCGGTGACTTCCTTGGGAGCCGGAGCCTCCGCGTCCGCGATCTTTTCGATCTTCGTCGTCACAGCCAGCTGACGCTCGCCCTGATAGGAGGACGTCGTACCGGTGACACGGACCTTATCGCCGATCTTAAAGTCGCCTGCGACCGGGAAGGCGCCGGAGGCGTTGGAGGTCACGATGCCCTCCACGGTGAACTTGTACGCCCTCCTCTGTCTCTGCCTGCACCTCAGCGATCTTGGTGATCTCGGTCTGGTTGAGCATGGAGACGAGATTCTGGCAGATCTTGTAGTTGGAGTAGTTTTTCTCCGCGCCGCTGTCGGAGGCCTGGTACTGCACCTCGAAGTTCGACATGAAGGCTGCGCCGGAGACGATGATGAGGCCCTTGCCCTCGATCTGCTCAGATGCCATGACCATCAGGCGGCTGTCGTTTTCTGCAAAGGTGTACTTGGGGTACCTGTGCCGCCGAGACCGTCCTGTCCACGTCCACGGAGTAGGTCGTTGCATGGCCGTAGACTGCCGGGCTGACCGTTGCGGGCAGCGTGGAGGTCGCATTGCCGCTTGCGTCTACGGCATAGATGGAAGCGCCGCCGTAGTGGCTGAAGCGCTCGGTGTAGAGCTTGTCATAGGGATGCTCTGCATCGACCTCCACGCCCTTCAGAAGGCGGGTTCTCCATGTTGTAGGACGAGCTGAAGTACAGTCTCCACTTGTCCACGCCGTCGGCTGCGCTGCGAACATCGTCATAGGTTGCGTCGTCAGAAATGCGGAGGCTCGAGCCGAGCTTGGCCAGAACCTCGTTCTGCGTCGCGGCCATGTGCTTGATGTTCGGGTTGCTCTGAATGATGTCGTAGTTCTCGTAGTTGTCGGACCAGCCCGCCAGAATGACGGTGCCTCCGGCTGCGTTGAAGGCGTCGATGGCCGCCAGCTCGTCAGCGCTGTACGTCTTGGGATCGGCCTGAGCGGCCTCCAGACGGCGGCTGGGAGCGGTGAGGATCAGAGCCTTGAACTTGGGATTGCCACAGGCGGCGATGAGCTCCTCGCTGGAGTTCAGCTGCACGGTCCGGACGCTGTACTTAGCGGCCAGATTGCTGAAGTTGCCCATGGAATCCTTATAGTTGCCCGCCACATACTCGTTGTAGTGGGAGGCGTCGATGCCGATGTACACCAGTGCATCCGCATTGAGCACATCCAGATCGATGGTTTTGGTGAAGGTGTACTCCTTGCCGTTCTGCTCCACCACGGCGGTGACCTGAACGGTGAACACACGGGCGGCGGTGGGGGTGTAGTGGAAGGAGACATCCAGCGTGCTGCTCTTGCCCAGCGTGTAGCCCTTGTCGCCCTCGCCCTTGTCCACGCCAATGACGGTGCCGCCGATGGTGTAGGTCAGGGACTTGATGGTGGCATCGGTGTCCTCGCTGTTGAAGAGGGTGGTGGTCAGGGTCAGCTCCTCGTCGGTGACGGGGGTGGCGGTGCCGCAGACCATGTTGGAGATGCCCAGCTTCAGGCTCTCACCCACCCACACGGGGGAGGTGACCGCCAGATCGCCGTCACCCTCGGTGACACGGATGAAGTAGTAGCTGTAATCCGGATCCAGCGTCACGGACAGGCTGCCCTGATTCAGCTCGGCGGGGTCGGACCAGGTGTGGACCACCTTGCCGGAGTTGACCACCACCTCCACCTTGGAGATGGAGTCGCTCTTGTCGGGATCGTTGACCGTGACCTCCAGATTCAGCTTCTCGGGGACCTCGGTGATGCTGGAGCCCATCATCTGACCGTTGACGGTGTAGCCCAGCTCCAGGTTCTTATCCTCGGTGGCGTACATCCGCAGGGCCCGGATGGCCTCGTAGATGCCCTTTTCGGTGAAGTTGTCGGTCAGGATGACGTCGCGGGCGTCGTTGGCGTTGCCCCAGCGGCCCTTGTGGTTATCCTGGTTGTTGGTCGGGGCGACGTGCCAGCCCTTGTCGAGCGCCATGATGTACTGCTCGTAGCTGGGATAATAGCCGCCTGCGCCGATCTGGCCTTCGCCGTTACCCACCTCCACCATATACATGCGGCTGTCAATGACGGGATCCCAGTAGGAGAAGTCAATGAAGTTGCCGAACGTCGTGCCCGGATGGTTGAACTGGCTGATGGAGTCCACGCCCTCGGCCTGACTCAGCAGAGCGTAGTATGCCTTCATACCGGCGTCGTCGGTCTTGTTGTTGAGCGTCGTGTTGTTGCGGGAGACGATGCCGGGGGTGTTGAAGGTGTTGATATGGCCGGGACCGCCGGACCACGTCATCTCGAAGCCGCCCAGCGCCACCATGGAACCGGCGTTCTCGGCGTTGAAGGCATCGATGGTGCTCTTATAGGTGCTCCAGCTGTGGTTGGCGTCGGAATCCTTCACCAGAGAGGTGTCATACAGAGCGCCCTCCACGTTAGCATTGGTCTTGGAGTCGAAGTAGTTGGAGTGGTCGGTGAAGGCTACGAACTGCACGTTGGCGCTGGCGGGGATGCTCTTGATGTAGTCCAGCGCAGAGGCCAGCGTACCGGAGCCGTCGGAATACTGGGTGTGGCTGTGGAGCTGACCGAAGTACAGCTGATACTGGGTCTTGCCCACGGAGAAGAACCAGTTGAAGCTGGCCTCCTTGCCGTCGGCACGCTTGGCGGTGACCACCACCTCCGTGCGGCCGTCGGTGAGGTCGGCAGCGGGCGTGTAAGTGACACGACCATCAGCATACACAGCATCCACGGTCTTGCCGTTCACCGTCATGGTGATGGTGGGCTCCGTCCCGGCATTGGCCAGCGCCACGGAGATGGCGGGCCGCTTGTCGCTGCCGGTCTGAGCACCCCGCATGGGCGTGGGATCGGAGAACACCGGCTCGTCCTTCACGGGGATCTCCACCGTGCGGGTGATGGCCTTGCCCTGATTGTCCACGCCGCTGATGGTTACGGTGAGTTTGCCGCCCGTCACCTTCTCCACGGGGATGGTGACGGTGTAAACACCCTCCTCCTCGGTGACAGTCAGGGCCTCGCCCGCCAGCGTGGCGGTCATGTCGCCCTTGACACCGAAGGGAGCATCCACGGTGAAGCTAAAGGTGTAGGCCTGCCCCACATAGGCGTCATACAGGTGGTCGATGACCACGGCGGGCATATTCACGATGCCGCCGGTCAGCTCCGTCCCCTCCGCCACGGGATAGAAGGAGAAGGAGTAGATGGTGTAGTCCAGATCACCGGTGGAGCTGTACATACTGTACACCTTGAAGCTGTCGCTGTAATACTCCAACCACTGGCTGTATGCCGTTATACTTCGCGGTGCGGCTCTCCAGCTCATAGCCGCCCACATTGCCGGAGCACTCCCGGACGAGCCAGTCGGCGTCCTCACTGGCGGTGAGGGAATAGAAGGCGTTGTTGCCGGTGCCGTTGAACTGGTATTGCTGGCCAGCGTAACAGTATCATCACCGGCACCCATAAATTTGAAGGTCTGATTTTCTGCGCTGAACGACCACGCCCAGCTATAATTACCAGACTGAATGCCATTGCTGTTTCCACCGGAAGGTGCAATGGCCATGCCGTTTTTATCAGTCAGCGTAACAGACTGTCCGCTTACCTTCAGCGTCCAAACCGCGCCTTCCGTCTTCGTCACCTTGTCCTCCGCTACAGTCGGCTGTACAACCGTCAGCCACTTCCGCTGAGTTCCAGCGGTGCGTAGCCGGTGGAAACAATCATGACATAAGAGCCGTCTGTCAACTGGTCAGCAGAAGTTAGCTTTCCAAGTTTGTCCTCTCCATCTTCTTTCCTGACCGTATAGGTGAACGTCGCTTCGTCGCTGTCGTCCATGCCGGCCTTCGTGGCCTTGACGGTGAAGGTGACGTCTTCATTCACGGTCGCCGTTGTGCCCTCGGTGAAGGTCGTGCCGTCCGTCGCATAGAGGATCGTCGCGCCCTCGGTCTCGCAGGAGAAGGTGACCTCCGTGCCCTTGGCTACCTCGCCCGCAGCCAGAGAAGCCGTCGGGGTCGCGACCTTCTGGGTCGGGGTGGGAGGAGGCACAAGGCCGCCGATGAAGTTCTTTTCCCGCGTCAGCTTGTAGAACGTCATGCCGAAGTCCTTCTCCGTCAGACGATCCGTGCTGGTGCAGTAGGCGCTGAACTCGGTGTACTTGGCATAGTACTCCATGTAGACCTTGCCATACTGGCCGGTCAAGCCATTGCCGGACATATAGTAGGACGCATTTTCTGCATTGCAGGTTTCAACGTCCCACTTTACCGCGCCGTCCCCGGTCAGGTTCAGGTTGAACTTGCCGTTGTTCGTGCCCATCGTGAGGGTGGTATCTGTGCCCTGCTTGAAAGAGTATGTACCGTCCTCGTTCTTCGTGACCGTCCAGACCAGCTTATCAAAGCTGTCCGCCGTCAGGGCATTCTCAGCAACCGTCGCCGCGGCGGGTTTGAGATAGTAGCTGCCCAGCATTTCGCCAGCGACAGCATAGCCGTTGCCAGCATTGTAGATCACGACCTGATCGCCGGTCGCAATCGTATCGGCCTTGACGTATTTGTTGACCCACTCAAAGACATCGACAGAGACGACCAGCTCCTTGCTGTCCTCCATGCCGTCCTTCGTGGCCTTGACGGTATACGTCTCGTTATGCGAAGCCGAGATCGGGCCGGTGTATGCCTGATACTCCGTGCCTGCGGTCTTGTAGTAGATCGTCGCGCCCTCGGTCTTGCACTCGAACTTGATCTCCGTGCCAACCTCGATCTCAGCGCCGTCCGCTACGTTCGCAGTCGGGGTTTCGACCTGCTGCTTGGCTGCGGTTTCAATCTTGTACAGCGAGATCGGCTGCTGATTCTGCGACTTGTAGTAACGGAATCTGGTGCCGTTCTTTGCTGCATTGTTGTATTGCAGTGTTGTTCCGTCGCTGGTAACGATCACCTTACCGCTGGTAAGTTCAATCGTATTGAGGGACTGTGTGGAACCACTGTTCAGCTTGTTGCTTCCGGACTTACCCGAAATATACTTTCCGCTTGCAGACTTGATGGCGTAGCCGCCAGTCATCGGCTCAACGGTAAACGCATATTTCGCATAATCACCGGTGATTTTGCTGTCGGTGATCGTAACATCGACCTTGTTCCCTTCAACGTCAAGCTTGTCAAGGGAACCGTCCATAATCAGTTTGTCACCCTCGGACACGATCAGGTATGTACCAGACCAGTCTGCAGGCGCTTTTGTGACCTTGGTGTAAGTCTGCGTCTGCGCTGTCTCCTCCGCCATGGCGACCGGCATGACCGAAAGGACCATGACGACGGCCAGCAGCAGCGCGAGACACCGCGTTGTGCGTTTTTTCATGCTTGCATTTCCTCCTGATTTCTTTCAGAATTCGAATGTTCGTGTCGTGCGCGGGCCTGTCCCGCGCGAAGCACCTCTTTTGAACCCTCCTTCTGCGGATTGATACAGAAACGAAAACGGCTGCCGGTCAAGGGAGCCGCAGTCGCAGAGTTCTGTATTTCATAGTATAGCAGTTCCACCCGTTAAAATCCAGTGCCTTTACGGAGATTTTACCGATTTTACGTAAATTTTACCGGGAATTTTTTGTGGATTTTGTCTATATAATCCCTGAACGGCAGACAAAGCCCACCCTGCAGTCCCCGCCGGACGGGCAGGAACGCTGTCCGGGAAGCCGGCTGATGCTGCGGATCCGGGCGCCGCGGCTGATAAAACCGCCCCGCCGGGGCATTCATACATAAGATATGAATTGTTCACAAATAATTTAAGTCTGTAGGTATTGACAACGCTGGCAGGCGGTGGTACACTGCGTTTAGCACTCAAGGATAAAGAGTGCTAAGGCGAAAGGAGGAACGAACCATGGAGCTTTCAGACCGGAAAAAGAAGATCCTGCGTGCGATCGTGGATCTTTACATCCGCACGGCGGAGCCGGTGGCGTCCAAGACCATTGCGCAGATGCCGGACATGGATTTTTCCTCCGCGACCATCCGCAACGAGATGGCAGAGCTGACGGCGCTCGGATATCTGGAGCAGCCGCACACCTCCGCCGGACGCATCCCGTCGCCTGCCGGGTACCGGCTGTACGTCGACGAGCTGATGCAGGACTACCG
>VOFF01000258.1_pt1 | contig 18224 bp, 36 predicted proteins | sample 5384061 | NCBI WGS metagenome assembly VOFF01 (sample SAMN12384725, study PRJNA508395) | human gut metagenome | isolation source: healthy gut E | host: Homo sapiens
CTTGTGATATTGCATTTTGTCCTGTAGTTCCATCTATTACAAGTAATACTTCTTTATCTGCATCTGGCATTTCTTTATTTATTACTTTTGTATTTTATTAAGCTCATCCATTAAATATTTTTTATTATGCAATCTTCCTGCTGTATCAACTATTAATACATCAGCCTCTTCTTCTCTCACCTTTTTATTGCATCATATACAACAGATGCAGGATCAACTCCTTCTTCTCTTTTTACTATTTCAGCTCCAGATCTTTTTGCCCAAATTTCTAATTGTTCTTACTGTTGCTGCTCTAAATGTATCTGCTGCTGCAACAACTACTTTTTTTTCCATCTTTTCTTATCCTATTTGCTATTTTTCCTATTGATGTTGTTTTTCCTACTCCATTTACTCCTATAACTAATATTATTGATGGTTTTGTATTTAAGTGCATTTCTTTATCTGTTACCTCTAAAATTTCTTGCATTTTTCTTAATACTTTTTTTACTTCTTCTTCATCTTCTATTTTTTTTTTTTTCATTCTTTTTCTCTTAATTTTGCCTATTATTTTTGTTGATGTATCTATACCTATATCTGACATTATTAGTATTTCTTCAAGCTCTTCTAAAAAAATTTTCATCTACTTTTCTAAAATTACTAAATACATCATTTATTTTTCGTTTATTGATTCTTTTGTTTTATTTAAACCCTGTTTTTAACTTGTCAAAAAATCCATTATTTCCTCCTTTTTTTTTTATTCCTAGTTTTATGTCTTTTACATTGTATCATATTTTTTGCTTTTCCATTATTTTTTGTTTTTTATAAAATCTATTTTTTTTGTGTTAAAATATTTTTTGTATTATTTTTGCCAATATAGCTCAGTTGGTAGAAAGCAACAGATTCGTAACCTGTAGGTCGGCAGTTCGATTCTGCCTATTGGCTCCATTTGAAATAAATTCACAAAATAATATTGCTAATTTATGTAAATAGTAATTATAATAATGTTGTAATTATTCGTCGGTACAAGCGAAATATAATAAATGTACTATTTTAGTTGTTTCTTAGTACCACTAAGATACTAAAAATAGGAGGATTCTTATATGGCAAGTCATGAATATTTACGGTTTATCTTAAAAACCCAAAAAGGATATTTAACTCAAACGGGAACTACTGAAGACATCTGTGACAAAAACATAATCGTCTTGAACATTTATGGTATAGGAGGATTTTTTCTTCAAAAAAAAAAGTAATGTTCAAAATTTCTTAAAATTTTCCACTGTCAACTTTACTATTGATGAATGTCAAGTTCTTCCAATACACGTGTCATACTGAAGGCTACTATTATTGTAGTGATTGTCCACGAAGTGATTATTGTGACTTTTGGAATAACAGAAAAATGTAAATTTCATGAAATAGCAGGCATCTAAACACAAAATGTCACCCATTTCATTTTAAAATGAAATGGGGTTCATTTATTACTTTTATATTATATGAAGTTCGAAGAACTCCCCCCATAATATAAAAGCCCTACCAGTATCAACCAATAGAGCTTTTTTATGAAAAACACAATTAATTTATAGAATAAGAATCGTTACCATTATCTATCACATTCAACTTTTATCTACAATACCCTCAACAACATATGTCATTTTACCAGAAGCATCAATAAAACCTAACTGATGAAGAGTTTCATGGACATAAGTGGTTTCAAACTCATCTTTATGATCCTTATTTAGCAAAATATTTAAGTGAAGTTCATTAGAATTGTTAACATCCACATATCCCATTGTAATACTATTACCTAATACCCGTGTCGAAAAAAAGCTTACTTTTTGTTTTTTTCCAACTTTGTAGAAAAAAAAATCTATGCCATACTTTTCTATAAAATAATTACAAATACATTTTTAAGATTTTTCTACCTTTTTCGCTTGTTTTGAAGATAACTTGGAAAATTGTTGATTTTCATTAGTCTCATCTTCAAGATTTTTTCGTTACCGTTTTTAGATTAGTAATAACATTTATGCTATCCTCTTTTCCAATAATCAGTGTTTTCATATACATCTGTATTTATAAAACCACTATCAGTTACTCCAGAACTAGAACTACATCCACTCAAGCTAATAATAGCTAAAATAAGTGTTAAGCACAATCTTACCATTTTCCTACTAAATCTGTTTTTTCATATTGTTTTTTTCCTCCAAAATTGTTTGTATTTATGTAAGCATTATAAAGTAAAAAGGAAAATATATAATACTTCATATAAATACAGTATAGCATATTTGTAAAATTATTGCAATTTTTATGTTACTTCTTTCTAACTTTGCATCAATATAACTTCATTTTTTCTTTAGACTTTCTTGCACATTTATAACTCTTTGATTAGAAGATCCCTTCCACTTTAAGGTTGGATTATGCAAATCATCCATATATTGACCATCAACTAAAACATCCAAATATTTTTACAACTTCTTTATCCTTTAATTCTTTATCAAATCTAAAACCAGACCATGCCCACAAAATTTTATCTGGGAACTTTTGTTTAAATGCTTTTTGCAAGTTTGGTAGTTCCCTCAATATTTTTAGGATTCATAGGTTCTCCACCAAGTATTGATAAACCTTCTATATTTTCATTTTCACACAATTCTAAAACCCTATTAATTGTACTATCTGTAAATTCCTTTCCACCATTAAAATCATGAGTTTCTGGATTAAAACAATTTTTACAATTAAATGTACAACCTTGCATAAATATTGACACTCTAACTCCTGGCCCATCTGCAATATCCATTTTTCTTATTTTATTATATCTCATGTTTATCATACTCCTTTTAAAAGCTATTATTTCAGGCAAATATAAATTTATCAATGTCTTCTATTTAAAAAACTATAAATTTATATTTACCATTGTTTTTATTCATCATCTTTATTATCTATATGTAACACTCTTTCCTTTATTTCTTGTGTACGACCTTTATTCCAAAAATTGCTTCCCTATATACCCACATGTTCTTCTTGCTACATTTAATGTATCATGATCTCTATTACCACAATTTGGGCAATACCACTCAAGATTATCATCAATTAAAATTTCTCCATCATATCCACACTTTTTTGACAATAATCTGATTTTGTATTTAATTCTGCATACATAATGTTATTATATATAAATTTAATTATTTGTAAAAAACAACTTCAAATTATCTTGTAAATTTGGAGTTTCTACATAAGAAATTGCACCACCTGGGCTTAATTGTTGGAATTCACTTTCCAATTTCAATTTAGAAAATGCATCAATTTCTTCAAATACTGGTACATGATAAGAATTAGTAATATAATCTCTATCTGTAATTCCTTTTATTTTTCCAAATCTTTTTTCTTAAACATTTTGAAAATTTGTATGTAGTTGATTCTATTGGTGTTCCATATACACTATAATCAATATCTTCTTTTGTTCTTTCCATTCCTTACATTTATCATTTAATTTTTGCATTACTTTTAATCCAAATTCTTTTTCCTACTCCATTATCTGTATGACTATGTCCTGTCATATATTTAACACATTCATATAAGCCTGCATATCCTAGTGAAAGTGTAGAATATCCTCCGTGTAACAATGGATGTATACTTTCTCCCTTTTTCAATCTTGCCAAAGCTCCATGTTGCCATAATATTGGTGCTACATCACTTGTTGCTTTACTTTAATCTTTCATGTCTTATTTTTAAAGCTTTATGACACAATTCTAATCTCTCATCAAACAATTTCCAAAATTTTTCCATATCTTTTCCTGATGATAATGCTGCATCTACTAAATTTATTGTTACAACACCTTGATTAAATCTTCCATAATATTTTGGTTTGTTTGTTTTTGGATCTACATAAGGTGTTAAGAATGATCTACAACCCATACATGGATAACAATGTCCTTCACCATTTTTGTCTACCTTCAATTCTAGCATTTTTCCTTTTCTGAGATATAATCTGGTACCATTCTTTTTTGCTGTACATTTTGCTGCTAATTCTGTTAAATACCAATATTTACTATTTTCATGCATATTGTCTTCTTCTAATACATATATCAATTTTGGAAATGCTGGTGTTATATATACACCCCTTCTCATTTTTTCATTCCTAAAGTTCTTTGTTTTAAAAACTTCTTCTATTATCATTGCTAATTCTTCTTTATATTCTTCTGTTTCACCTAAATATAAACAAACACTTAAGAAAGGAGCTTGTCCATTTGTTGTTGTCATCGAATTTATTTGATATTGGAATGTTTGTACACCATCTTTTACTTCTTTTCGTAAATCTTCTTTTGCATATTTTTCACAATCTTCTTTTGAAAATTTTCTATCTTGATATTTCTTTAAAATTCTTTTTATAACTTTCTCTTACAAATGGGGCTAAATGTGTCATTGTTACTGTAACTCCACCATATTGACTAGAGTTTACGGCCGTTATAATTTGAGTTGCTATTGTCATCGCTGTTAAAAATCTATGTGGCTTTTCTATCATTACTCCATTTATGCTTGTTCCATTTTGTAACATATCTTCTAAGTTTATTAAATCACAATTATGTAATGCATTTTGTGCAAAATAATCTGCATCATGAAAATGTATAATTCCTTCGTCATGTGCTTTTTACTACATCTTCTGGTAATAAAATCTTCTTGTTATATCTGTACTTGTTATTCCTGCTAAATAATCTCTTTGTGTTGTTACAACTCTTGCATTTTTATTAGAATTTTCTGTATTCCAATATTCACTTTCTCCATCAATTAATTCTTTTTATTGACTGATCTGTTGTATTTGCCTTTTTCTTACCAATGCTCTTGTATAACGATATGTAATATATTGTTTAGCTAATTGATATTTTCCAATTTCCATTAATTTTTTTTTCTATTATATCTTGAATGTCTTCAACTAAAATTCTTGATTTTTTTAAATCTTCTATATATGAAATAATGTTATTTATATCTTCTTCCGTTGCTTTTTTTTTTTTTTGATACCTCGTTATTTGCTTTTCCGATTGCTACTCTATTTTTTTTCTGGATCATAATCAACTATTGTTCCATCCCTTTTAATAATTTTCATTGTGCTATTTCTCCTTTCCATTCCCCATTGTATTTTATATATATTTAATTTTGATGTCTCTATTATACACTAAAAAAAATCATATTCTGTTGCAAAAGCAACAAATTATGATTATACTTTTTTTTTATATTTTCTGTCTAGCTTGTTTCTAAGGTTTTTGTTTTTTTGTTACAAATTTGTTACAACTATATTACAAACGCATTACGTAAATATATTATAAACACCTGTTGTGACAAAACATAATATAATTCCACATAATGTCGGTATTAAAAAAAGATATTCCAACCCATTTCCACTTTCCTGTTTCTTTTTCTTTTACTGTTAATAACGTTGTAGCACATGGAAAATGAAAAACTGTAAACAACATAACATTTATAGCAGTTAATATATTCCATCCATTTTGTTTTAATATCTCTCCTACCGCAAAGGTATCTTCTATATTTGTTAACGATTTTGTTTTTTTAAATAACACATCAATATTATTGGTAATACTATTTCATTTGCTGGTATTCCTAATATAAAAAGCTGTTAATATATATCCATCTAACCCCATTAGCCTTGCAAATGGATCAAAAAATGTTGCTATTATCTCTAATACAGACATTCCTTGTATTGTTACATTTGCCATAATCCATATTACCAATCCAGCCGGAGCTGCTACTTTTATTGCCCTTTTCAATATATATATTGTTTTTTTCAAATATTGATCTTACTATTATTTTTTCCAATTTGTGGTTTTCTATATGGTGGCAATTCTAATACAAATGAAGATGGCATACCTTTTTAATATAGTTTTTTTGACAATATTTTAGATATTACTAGTGTCAATATTATTCCCAATATAATAACCCCTATTACACTTAATGTTGCTATTATACTTGAAAATTTTCCATAAGACCCAGCTATAAATATTATAGCTATTGATATTAAAAAAGGAAATCTACCATTACAAGGCACTAAATTATTTGTTAATATTGCTATTAATCTTTCTCTTGGCGAATCTATTATTCTGCAACCTGTCACTCCACAAGCATTACAACCAAATCCCATACACATAGTTATCATTTGTTTTCCATTACAACAAGCCTTTTTAAAAAAATTTATCCATATTAAAAGCAATTCGAGGGTAAATATCCCAAATCTTCTAAAAATGTAAATAATGGAAAAAATATTGCCATAGGTGGTAACATTACAGAAATTATCCACGTTAATGTCTGATAAACTCCTAATATTAGCATATTAGCAATCCACTCAGGACAATGCACAAAATTTGCAAATATCACTAATTTTTCTTGTATCCAACCAAAAAACGTAAAAATAATATTTTTGAAGGATAATTTGCACCTACAATTGTTATCAAAAATTATTGCTAAAAACAAAATCATTATTGGTATTCCAAATTTCTTAGATGTTAATATTCTATCTATCTTTCTATCTCTACTACTATAATTTTCACTTTCAAAAGTGCAAACTTTTTACATATTTCTTCTGCCCTATTCAATATTTTTTGAAACTTTTTTTTCTTCTTCTATTTTATTTTCTTCTTTCACCACTCTATCATTATTTTCATATTCAATTACTTTTTGGATTACATTTTATTTCTCCAATTGATACTTTATATATCATATCTTTCAAATTTTCTAGTGTTTTTTTTTTTTTGCAGTAGTTCCCACAACTGGTATTCCTAAAAGCTCTGATAATTTTTTTATATTGATTTTTTATTTTTTTTTTCTTTTGCTTCATCTAATAAATTAACACATAATATCACATTTGGTGTCAATTCCATTATTTGAAAGGCTAAATTCAAATTTCTTTCTAAACATGTACTATCTACAACAACAACTGTAACATCTGATTTACCAGAGCATATATAATCTCTTGCTATCTCCTCTTCCTCTGAATGTGACATTAATGAATATGTACCAGGAATATCAACAAATAAAAAATTCTTTATCATGTATTATAGCTTCTCCCACCGCATTTGCTACTGTCTTTCCTGGCCAATTCCCCGTATGCTGATGCATTCCTGTTAAACTATTAAAAATTGTTGATTTTCCTACATTTGGATTTCCTGCTAATGCCACTGTATACTTTTCGTTCATCAAAAAACCCTCCTTCTTTCAGCAGTTTTTTTATTATGCAAACATTGAAAAATTACTTATGTAATAATATCTTCAATGTTCATTTTATACTACTATATATTTTATGAAAAAAGGTTTATTTTGGTGTATCTAAAAATTTTTTTCATATTCTATCTTATTCATTCTTAAGTTATAAAACCGGTTTAAAAAGATTAAATCATTTTTTTATTTCTATTAATTTTGTGTCATCTTCTCTTATAGCTATTAGTGTTCCTCTTATATCAAAAAGCTTTAGGATCACCAGACGGACTTATTAACACAGGTGTTATTTTTGTTCCTTTTATCATACCCAAATCTAATAATCTTCTTTTTATATCATCTTTACAATTTATTCTTACTATTTTACAAGTTTTGTTAATTTCCATTTCATTTAATTTCATCATATCACTTTCCTTTCATACAGCTCCATAATGTTCAAAAAAGATATAGTTTCCATAATATATTATATAAAATAAAATTAAAAGTAGTGAATCTTATGTACTTATTCTAAAAGATTGAATCTATCCTTTTAGAAGTAAATACACATACACACTTTTTATTTATATTAAAGATACAGATTTTGAAATATTTATACACACTTAAATACTATCAATTTCTGTTTTTATTTTCTATGCTCTTGACTCTACAATCAATTTAATACCTGTTCTATCTTCACCTTCAACTTCTACTTCTGCAAAGCTGGTATACAAACTAAGTCAACTCCTGATGGTGCTACAAATCCTCTTGCTATAGCTACTGCCTTTACAGCTTGATTTAGTGCTCCAGCACCAATTGCTTGCATTTCTGCTTTTACTTGATTCCTTTACTAATCCTGCAATTGCTCCTGCAACTGAATTAGGGTTTGATTTTGATGAGATTTTTAAAATTTCCATTTTTATTTTCCTCCTACTAAATAAAATATTTTTGTTGCAACTTTTATGAATTTATTTTACAGTATTTGGAAATTTTTTGTAAATAGTTTTTTTTATAAATTTCTTATCTTTTCATCGCAATTTTCAAGCATTTCAAATCATTTTCGACATTTTACGACACCATTAAAATCATTGTTTTATAATTCGTTTTTTTCAAAAATTTTATTAATTTCTAATTTTCATTTTTTAGATATTCTTTGTATCTTTATAACTTTATTTGTTTTATCATCAGTTTCAAACATAACTGCATTAAACTTACATTCACCTTCTGCTATTTTATATCTTTCTGGTAATGTTGTTTCAAATCTTTTAAATGATACCACTATATTCATTCCTATTACAGAATTTTTTTGGTCCTGTCATTCCTAAATCCGTAATATATCCTGTTCCTTTAGGTAAAAATTTTCTCATCTGCTGTTTGCACATGTGTATGTGTACCAAAACAGCTGTTACTTTTTCCATCTAAGTAATGTCCCATTGCTATTTTTTTCTGCTGTTGCCTCTGCATGGAAATCTACAATTATCATATCAACTTTATTTGTAATTTCATCAATTATAGATTTAACTTTCAAGAATGGATTTTCTGATAATACAGCTATATCCACTCTACCTATTAAATTTATAACAGCTATATTTTTTCCATTTTTTTCATAAATATTATATCCTTTTCCTGGTACACCTTCTGGATAATTTGCTGGTCTTATTATTTTAGGATTATCTATAAAATTGAAAATATCTTTTTTAGCCCAAGTATGATTTCCCATTGTAACAACATCTGCACCTGCTTCTAATATATCATTAAAGTTTTTTTTCTGTTATTCCCATTCCCTCTGCTGAATTTTCACCATTTACTATAATAAAATCTATATTTTTCTTTTTTTATTTTTGATAATTGTTTTTTAATTCTTTTACTCCTGCATTACCTATAATATCACCAACTGCTAAAATTTTCATACACTTTCTTCCTTTCACTTTTATTCTTCTCTTTTGCAAATATATTGCATCTTTTCTGTTTACCTCATAAATTTAATTTAGGAGCCAATTTATTTATCATTGGCTCCCCAGTATTTTTTTAACAAATCTCAAAATTGCATCTACACTTTACATCACCTAATGGAATGTAATACGTAATTTCTTTTGTCCATGGCATAAATGCAAATTGTATTGCATATATAATATCCATGTAAGCAGATGATCTTATTATATATTCTGCCATTTCCTGTGCCTGTCCTTTAGCTTCCAGCTTTTTTCTGTTTCTGTGACTCAAACCATTTTTTTTAAAGTTACATTATGCTGCACTTCAATCTTTTTTTTCATCAAATAGTTGCTGTGCTCTATCCACATCACCTTTTGTAATTTCATCAGCTACTAATACAATTTTTGCTGAATGTTTGTATGGTTCAGAAACAGTTACTTTATCACCTGTCTTCAAATTAATAAAGTATTTTTCTCCATCACTATTTTTCTGACATAATACAGTTCCATACATATACCGTTCTTTTTGCCATGTTTTTTTTTCCTCCTGTTATTAAATACTGTTATACCTTTTACCTGCTTATTATACAACTTTTTGTACTAATTTCAAGTATATAACTAAAAAACGCTTTTATTATGTTAAACTGGTGTTTTAATTTTTAACATATTATCATTACCTATAAAGACTTAAACATAACAACACATTCTATTTCAAAAAAATAGAGAACTTTAAATTATTTTAAAAATCCTCTATTTTTATTTATTTGGCGTAGTCTACAACTCGTGTCTCTCTTATTACATTAACCTTTATTTGTCCTGGATAATCCATCTCATTTTCAACACGTTTTGAAACTTCTCTTGCTAATACTATCATTTGGTCATCAGATATCTTATCTGGCTTTACAATGATACGTACTTCTCTTCCTGCTTGTATTGCAAATGATTTTTCTACTCCATTAAATGAGTCTGCAATTTCTTCTAAGTTTTGTAATCTTTTGATATATGCTTCTAATGTTTCTCTTCTTGCCCCTGGTCTTGATGCTGAAATTGCATCTGCTGCTTGTATTAATACAGCTTCTAATGTTTGTGGTTCTACATCTTCATGATGTGCTTCTACAGCATTTATTACTAATGGATTTTTCTTTATATTTTTTTCAATATTTCTACACCTATTTCTACATGTGTTCCTTCCATATCATGATCTAATGCTTTTCCTATATCATGTAATAATCCTGCTCTTCTAGCTAATTTGGCATCTAACCCCAATTCTTCTGCCATTATTCTTGCTAGGTTAGAAACTTCTATTGAGTGATTTAATACATTTTGTCCATAACTTGTCCTATATTTTAATTTTCCTATTAATTTTACAAGATCTGGATGTAGTCCTATAACTCCTGTTTCTAAGACTGCTCTTTCTCCTTCTGCTTTGATTGTTTCTGCTAATTCTTGTTTTGCTTTTTCTACAGTTTCTTCAATTTTTGCAGGATGTATTCTTCCATCATCTATTAATTTTTCTAATGCTATTTTTGCAACTTCTCTTCTTAATGGATCAAACCCTGATAACACTACAGCTTCTGGTGTATCATCTATAATTAGGTCAACTCCAGTCAATGTTTCTAATGCTTTTATGTTTCTTCCTTCTCTTCCAATAATTCTTCCCTTCATGTCATCACTAGGTAGTGCTACTATTGATACTGTTGTTTCTTGCGAATGATCTGCTGCACATTTTTGGATTGCATAAGTTAAAACTTCTCTTGCATTTTTTTAGAGAGTCCTCTTTTTGCTGTTCTTGCTGCTGTTCTTATAATTTCTGCTTTTTCTGCTGAAACCTCTTTATCTACTTCTTGTAAAAAGTTCTTCTCTTGCTTGTTCTTTACTTAATGATGCTATTTGTTGTAATTTTACAATTTCATCATCATACATTTTTTGAATTTCTTCTTTTTGCTCTTCTAATTCTTTAATGTGTTTTCTATTTCTTGTTCTTTTTTCTCAAAATTATCTGAGCGTCTATCAAGATTTTCCTCTCTTTGTAATAATCTGGCTTCTTGCCTTTGTACTTCGCCTCTTCTTTCTTTAATCTCTTGATCTAATTCCTTTCTATTTGCCATTATTTCCTCTTTTGCTTTAATAATTTCTTCTTTTTTTAAGTTTTCTGCTTCTATTTTTGCCATATTAACAATTCTTTTTAGCTTCTTCCTCGGCATTTTCCTACTTTAGATTCTGCAATTTTTTTTTTGCGATACAATACCCTACTATCGCACCTATTGCTAGTGAGATTAAGACAGCGGCTACTATGACTCCAATGTTCATAAGTATACACCTCTTTCTTATTTAATTTTCAATGTACGAATAAAATATATATATGCTCTTTTTTAGATATATTTTTTTTCTTACCTATCTTATTTTACATTTATTATTGCTCACTGTCAAGTAGTTTTAAAAAAAAAAAAAATTAAATCAGCTCTATTTTATTTTATAACTTCTACACAAATCTTCAAATTTTCACCATTTATATTTGTATCAACATATTCTTTATCAGATTCGTTATATATGATATTATCTGCTAGTGTATCATGTTGTATATTCTTCTCAAATTTTTTTTGATTATTTCTTCTAATTTTTCGTTTTCTGCCACATATAAGTTTATTCTATCTAACACTTCAAAGCCACTATCTTTTCTCATATTTTGTACCTTAGATAATATTTCCCTTACATATCCTTCTTCTTTTTAGTTCTGGAGTAATATGTGTATCTAATACAACACCCATTTCTCCTTCTCCACTAAATGCAAATCCTTCTTTTCCATGCATTGTTATTAATAAATTATTTGCATCTAATCCTATCTCAGTTCCATCTATTTCAATATATTCAACTTTTTCCTGCCTTAACAGTTGTTGCTAATTCCATTTGATTTTTTTCTTTGCTATTTCTTCTTTTATTCTTGGAATTAATTTTTCCATATTCTTTTCCTAAAACTGGTAAATTTGGTTTGATTTCAAAATTTACATAGTCTGACATTTCTGCACCTAATTCAATTTTCTTTACATTTAATTCTTCTTTTTACAATATGTGCATAATATTCTGGTAATGTATTTACTGATATTAGCATTTCTGAAAGTGGTTGTCTATTTTTTATATTTGCTGCATTTCTTGCACTTCTTCCTAATTTAACTATTTTATAAGCTAAGTCCATTTCTTGTTCTAATTTCTTATCTACTGCTTTTTCTTCCACTTCTGGCCATAAACATAAATGAACACTTTCAGGTGCTGTTTTATCTAATCCTACTACCAAATTTTTTGGTATATTTCTTCTGCCATAAAAGGCACAAATGGCGCTATTATTTTACTTAAATTTGTCAATACTTTATATAATGTTACATAGGCTCCTATTTTTTCATCATTTAATTCTTGTGACCAAAATCTCTCTCTATTTCTACGTACATACCAATTTGATAATGTATCTGTAAATTCTTCAATTTGTAAAGCTGCTGCTGTTATATTGTATTCATTTAATTTTTCATCTACTTCTTTTATTAATGTATTTAATTTTGAAATTATCCATTTATCCATTATATTTGTTACTTTGTAATCTGTATATTTTAATGGATTAAATTTATCTATTTCTGCATATAAAACATAAAATGAGTATACATTCCATAAAGTACTTAAAAAAATCCTCTTTGTGTTTCTTGTACATTGTTTATACCTAATCTTGTTGGTAACCATGGTGCACTTACTGTATAGAAATGCCATCTTGTTGCATCAGCTCCCACTGTATCTAATAATGTCATTGGATCAACACCATTTCCTTTTGATTTTTGACATTTTTTTGTCCATGTTCATCTAATACATGTCCTAAAACTATACAGTTTTCAAAAGGTGTTCTTTCAAATAATGCTGTTTCCTATTGCTGTAAGTGTATAGAACCACCCTCTTGTTTGATCTACAGCTTCTGATATAAAACCTGCTGGGAAATTATTATCAAACATTTCCTTATTTTCAAAAAAGGATAATGCCATTGTGCAAAAGGCATTGAGCCTGAATCAAACCAACAATCTATTACTTCTTTTTTGCCCTTTTCATTTCTTTACCACATTTTGGACATTTTAAATGTACACTATCTATATATGGTTTATGTAATTCAATATCATCTGGACAATCTATTGCCTTTTCTTTTAATTCTTTTATACTTCCTATACATTCTTTGTGTCCACATTCTTCATCTTCACAAGTCCATACTGGTAATGGCGTTCCCCAATAACGATCTCTTGAAATTCCCCCAATCTATTACATTTTCCAAAAATTTTCCAAATCTTCCTGTTCTTATTGTATCTGGATACCAGTTAACTTTGTTGTTATTTTGCCACTAATTCATCACGTAATTTACTCATTGCAACAAACCAACTTTCTTTTGGATAATATAATAAAGGGGTATCACATCTCCAGCAATGTGGATATGAGTGTAGATGTTTTTCTTTACTAAATAACTTATTTTCATTTGCTAACCATTTACAAATATCTTCATTACAATCACGTACAAATTTACCTGCCCATGGTTCAACTTCTGGTACAAATTTTTCCAGATTTATCTACTAAATTCACAAAAGCTATTCCATTTTGTTTTTTTGCAACAAAACTATCATCTTCTCCATAAGCTGGTGCTATATGTACTATTCCAGTACCATCTGTCAATGTTACATAATCTCCATGTATTACCTCAAAAGCTTTTTTCCCTCTACTTTAGCAAAAGGCATTAATTGTTCATATTTTATTCTAATAAATCTTCACCTTTAAATTCTTTTACAACCTCATATTTTTTATCTTTTAATACTAATGATATTAAATCTTTTGCTAATATATAAGTTTCTATTTTACTTTCTTCTTCATCTTTACTTACATCTACTTTTATTTCTGCATACATATATGATTTATTTACACATAATGCTAAGTTTGATGGTAATGTCCATGGTGTTGTTGTCCAAGCTAAAATATATGAATTTTCTGGTATTTCTTCTCCAGCTATTTTTTGACCATCTATCACTTTAAATTTTGCTATACATGTTAAATCTTTTACATCTTTATACCCTTGTGCCACTTCATGTGATGATAATGCTGTTCCACATCTTGGACAATATGGCATTACTTTATGCCTCATATAATAATCCTTTTTCCCACATTTGCTTTTAAGGCCCACCATACTGATTCTATATAATCATTATGATATGTTACATAAGGATTTTCCATATCAACCCAATATCCTACCTTATTTGTCATTTCTTCCCACATCTGAACATAAGTAAATACACTTTCTTTGCATTGCTTTTACAAATTTTTCTACACCATATTCTTCTATTTGTTCTTTTCCTGATATTCCTAATTTTTTTTCTATTTCTAATTCTACTGGTAATCCATGAGTATCCCATCCGGCTTTACGAATAACTTTGTATCCTTTCATTACTTTATATCTTGGTATTATATCTTTCATTACTCTAGTTTCTATATGTCCCTACATGTGGTTTACCATTTGCTGTTGGTGGTCCATCATAAAATGTAAAAATATCTTTTTCCTTCATTCATATTAAAGTTTTTGTGAATTATGTCTTTTTCTTTCCATAATTTTGCAACATCCCTTTCCATTCCTACAAATCCATTTTTTAGTTCTACTTTTTATACATAGAAATTCCCCCCTTTTCTTGCACATCAAAAAAGCTACTTCATCCATATAGGACGAAATAGCTCTGTTTCCGCGGTACCACCTAATTTAATAATCCATTTTTTACATATTGATTATTCTCTCATTTTTCTTTAACGCAGATTTACGTCTTTACTTATTTTCTTTTTAGATTTCAGTAAAGAAACATAAGGTGATAACATATTATTTTTTACTTACCAAATTTTCAGCTTCCTTTGGCTCTCTTTTAGATATTATATAATATGTGTTGTCCTCATTATGTTTTTTTGTTTATGATGTTAATCATTATAACACATTTTCCCAATTTTTCAAGTGCTTTTTTTATAAATTTTTCTATTAGCCCTTTTCTTCTTTATACCTATATGTTAAAATATAAATGTTACTTATAATATATATTGTAGATAGGAGGAAATATTATGGCAAACAACTATAAACATCTGAAATAGTTTCCAAAAAGGAATAGCAGGGAAAAAAAAAAGTACTCTTGTTTCACCTGCTAATGACAACAGAAAAATTGTAACAAACAAAAATGTAGCCCTAATACTAGAATTCCTAACACACAAAATTCATTGTTAATTAAATAAGCAATGAAAAAAACTTTTAAAAGGTGTTTTTGGGCCGGACTCAAAAACACCTTTTTTAATAATTATATCACTTGCATTTTTACTTCTTTTTCCTTTAAATGCAAATACCATTTTTGTTATATTTGTATATCCTTTTTCTTCTAAATCGTCCACATATCTTCTTTCTTCTATTTTTTTTTTGCATTTTCTATTGTGTCTTCTATTGTTTTTTTCTTCTTCATCTTCTAATACTTTAAATTCCATTACAAAACTATTTCCATTTTTGTCTTTTGGTTCTAACATTATGTCATATCTTCCAAATCCTGATTCTCTGTTTGATTTTACATAGTAGCTGTCTTTTAGTCCTACTAACATTCCTAATACAAATGCATGATAAAAGTTTTCTGCTGTGTTTTCTCCTACATCCATAAAACTAAACATTTGGCGTACTAGTACTTGGAATTTTTTTTCAAATTCTTTTAAGTTAAGCGTTACTAAATCTTTTAGTATCGTATTTAAGTTGTTTCCTATTACTTTGTCATTAAACCACTCTCTTATTATATTTTGAAATAGAATTTTATTTCATAGTTTGGGATTTTTACTTTATATATTCCGTGTGCTAAGTCTACTACCTCTGTTACTTTTAAGTACCCTGTTCCTAATAACAACCCCAGATATTTTCTTCATTTTTTTTCTATTCCTACTATTACTGTTTCTAAGTTTATTGGTACTTCTATTTCTTCGTCTCTTAGTAGTTGTTCTATTTTTTTCTTTTACTGTTGCACTATTTTTTAATATTAGTTTTATTAAGTCATTTGAGCTTGTATTTACCCAATATGGTATTAATTCTCTATTTTTTAAATAATTTAATATACTCCATGGATTATATATTCCTTCTGTATTTCCTATTTTGTATCCATCATACCATTTTTTTTTTCTTCTTTTTATCCTGTATTTCAAAATCCTTTATTACCTTGTCCATTTCTTCTTCTGTTATTCCAAAATCATCACTAAATTCATCATTTAATACTGTATATACGTCAAAATTGTTTGCTCCACTAAATATACTTTCTTTGGCCACTTTTGATACCCCTGTTAGTATCGTTTTTTCTAAATATGGGTTGTCTTTAAATGTTACTCCATAAAATGTTTTGAAAAATTTTATTCCTTCTTCATAATATCCTTCTACATAAGCATTTTGTAGTGGTACGTCATATTCGTCTAAAAATAGCATGACTGGTTTGTTGTAATACCTGTTTAAATATTTGCTTAATGATTTTATACTGTTTCTTAATACTATTTCGTCTTCTTTGTAAAATAGTATTTCTTTTATTTGTTCTTTTTTTCTTCTGGATATATTTTGTCACTTTCTAATAAATATCTATGTTCTTGGTACATTTCTGCTATTGCTATTTTCATATTTAATATCATATTTCCATAATTTGATTCCATTACATCTTTTAATGTTAAATATATGCATGGATAATATCCTAATTTTGATGTATATTTTTCGTCTTGTTTCATTATTTCTAATCCTTCAAATAATTCTCTGCTATCTTTTCTTGTGCAATCAAAATAGTATCTTAGCATACTCATATTTAAAGTTTTTCCGAATCTTCTTGGTCGTGTTATTAATAGTACTTTGCTTCTGTTGTCTATCATGTCTTTTTTATATATTTTTGTTTTTGTCTATATAGTAGTCTTCTTTTTTATTCTTAATATTTTGAAGTCACTTTCTCCTATTCCTATTCCATACATATCTTTTCTCACTCCTTGCTTTGTTGTCTTTTATTCTACTATATTATTTTTTTAAATATCAATACTTTTTGTTTATTCTTATTTTGCATGTCAATTAGTTCTCTTTTTTTATTTTTTGTTAATATAATATATAACTATTTCTTTTTTTACTTTTTATTAAGCATAAAACTTAAATATATACTTATATATAAAATTTAACAATAACTAAGATTTATTTCTTATACACTTAATTAAAAATTAATTACTCATATATTAATATTTTTTATTACATTTTATTCTTATAACCTTTTATATTCTTGTTTTTTAATTTTTTTAAGAAATAACATTTTACATATTTCGTATAAAAATCACTCAAAACTCACATATTAAAATATATAAAAAAATAAATAATTAAATTAATAAAAAAAATTCTTAGAAAGGATTTTTAAAATGAACCAAATTTTAATAAGTGCAGATTCAAAAAAACAAAAAAAAGCAATAAGATAAACTCTCCCCCCATATTTCTACAATTAAAAATTTCAAAAACAATCTCAGACAAAAATCCAGTAGCAATATCCATACACATAACATCAATTATAATAACCAAAATCAAAAGAGTTTAATGATACTCAAACACACACCGAAAAAAAACAACACACAAAACTTATTGCTAAAAAAAAATGACATATCTCTTTAGTTTTTTCTACTTGTTTTTTGCTTTTATATTATTTTCATTTTATATGCATCATTTATATATTTTAAACCAAAACAAAAAAAGTAGTAATCGTATTGCTTATAACTACCAAACTTTAAAATTATATTCAAATGATTCTCTTTTCACAAACTATAAAGATTTATCACAAAAAAATTATTACACTAAAAAATACGTTATTGGTGAAATTAAAATTCCAAGCCTAAACATTTCCTATCCTATCTTCTCCATTCTTGATGATGAAACTCTAAAAAATAGCTCCATGCATTTTCAGTGGCAAAAATGCCTCCAGAAAAAAAACAATTTATGCATTGCTGGACATAATTATAATAATAATCTTTTTTTTTTTAGCAATATTTCTAAACTAAAAAAAGAAGATAAAATATATATTTACGATAATAAAAAACATGAATATATATACT
>VOFF01000769.1_pt1 | contig 18002 bp, 18 predicted proteins | sample 5384061 | NCBI WGS metagenome assembly VOFF01 (sample SAMN12384725, study PRJNA508395) | human gut metagenome | isolation source: healthy gut E | host: Homo sapiens
GACACACCCGCCCAATTCACTCCCGCCATGCTCTCTGACATAGTGGATGAACTTAAAGAAGTCCTAGAACACCAGCCTGCGACAAAGGATAAGGAACAAAAGAAAGCCCTGCGCGAAAAGAAGAAACAGCTCAAGGAACTTGAAGGGTATCGTGACAAGCTGATGGAATACGACAATCATCTTGACACTCTTGGAGAACGTAATTCCTATTCCAAGACTGATCCTGATGCCACATTCATGCGTATGAAAGAAGACGCCATGAAGAACGGGCAGACCAAGCCCGGATATAATTTGCAAATAGGTACTGAAAAACAATTTCTCATAGACTTCCGACTGTTTCCCAACCCTACCGATACACTGACGCTCATTCCTTTCTTCCACTCCTTCCAACATCGCTATAACCGCTTACCCGCTGTCGGGGTGGCAGACTCCGGTTACGGCTCAGAAGAAAATTACCGGTTCATGCAGGAGAACGGGATAGAAGCCTTTGTCAAGTATAACTTCTTCCATAAAGAACAGCGTCCCCGTTATACTCCCAATCCGTTCCATGCGGAAAGTCTCCATTACAATACAGAAGAGGATTATTACGTTTGCCCTATGGGGCAGCGCATGAACCGTATAGGGACCAGACGTGACAAAACTGCAAGCGGATACATCACCGAAAGTGCACGTTATAAAGCACAAAATTGCGAGGGTTGTCCTTTGCATGGCGGTTGCTTTAAAGCCCAGGGAAATCGTATTATAGAAGTCAATCACCGGTTAAACCAATACAAACGGCAGGCACGGGAAAAAATTGCTCTCAGAGGAAGGTATCAAGCATAGAGGCAGGAGGGACTTTGCTTTCTTTGCTATAGCTTTTAATATCAAAAAAATGTGCGCTAAACTACTAAAAGCAGGAAAGGGAGGGACTGCACGCATTATATGTATTCTTATCAGAACAATTATGACGCAATATACGAGGAATATAGCCGCGTATATCTTTGCAGCAATAAAAAATCCAACACCTATGAAGATACTCTATTACATTTACCAAATATGTTTTGCATTGCCAATTTTGCTGGTATTGACTATTCTTACGGCCTTGGTCACGATTGTCGGCTCACTGATAGGCGGTGCACACATCTGGGGATATTATCCCGGAAAAATATGGTCACAACTAATTTGTGTTTTCCTGCTGATTCCTGTTAAGGTGCGCGGTCGGGAAAAGATACATAAACATACATCGTACGTATTCGTGCCCAACCATCAGGGTGCATTCGACATCTTCCTGATCTACGGATTCCTGGGACGCAACTTCAAGTGGATGATGAAGAAGAGCCTGCGGAAATTACCTTTCGTAGGGAAAGCCTGTGAAAGCGCAGGACACATCTTTGTAGACCGTTCTGGACCTAAGAAAGTACTGGAAACCATTCGTCAGGCAAAGGCGTCACTGAAAGATGGCGTATCATTGGTGGTATTCCCGGAAGGAGCACGTACTTTTTACAGGACACATGGGATACTTCAAGAAAGGCGCTTTCCAGTTGGCAGACGAATTGCAATTGGAAGTAGTACCTGTCACTATCGACGGCTCATTCCAAATCCTACCCCGCACCGGTAAGTGGATACATCGCCATCGCATGATACTGACCATTCACGACCCTATCCCACCCAAAGGGCAAGGTATAGAAAACATCAAGGCGACGATGGCCGAAGCCTACGCCGCCGTAGAAAGTGCTTTACCGGAAGAATACAAGGGAATGGTGAAAAACGAGGATCAGTGATTGCTCTCCTCCATGCGTTGATGTTCCTCTATTAATTTCATATTCTCTTTGGCTTTATCGAGGAATTCCCTCACCAAAGGAGTACTCTTGAAAGACTGGGGAGCCGTACGGATGATATCCTCTATCTGTGGGGTCATGATGGGATAAGGCAGCGTGCTGCACATCATCATGAATACACTAGGACCAAGGACATTCTCATAATTGGCAGAAATAAACTCCTTTATATAGTCATTCATTTCTTTTATCAAGGCCTCTCCCTCCTGAGTCAGTTGCTCATGGATGTCATCCAATGCGGCGCCATCCAGAACCATACGTGCCTCTTTCTTTTCCAGTTCTTCAATCTTCAGCTCAAGCGCATTGCGCTTTTCGATGAATTCATACAAAGCATTGTTTAGCGGTGTACCTTTAGCGGTGAGTTGAGAGTTGGATATGGAGACTTCAACTTTACCGTTCTCAAGTACAAGAGGCATGATAGCCTCATCATTCATGTAGAGCGTCACCATCATTACAGAGTCTGACGGGCCACTCGTTGAGAACAAACCGTGCACCACTTCGGCAGAGTCAATTGTTATCCATTGCCCGTCGCGGAGCGTTTTCAGGTATAACATCTTACCGTCGAGACTGGTCACCGATGACACACCCTCCACTTTATACTTGCGACTGCACGAAGCAAAAAGCACGAGCAAAAGCATTAAGGGCAAAATACGGTTCACATTCATTCTAATCATGCAGGAAACGATTTTTAAGAAATACGATACAAAGGTACAACCTATTCGCGCTGTAAAGAAACTTTTTATCAATATTTAAATTTTGCTCTCTTTTTTCCATTAATAATCCTTATAAGGAGGGAGAAAAAGAAAGGATATTTCATTTAGTTTACTTATTTTTGCAGTGATAAGTAACAAAATGTAAACCCTATTACTGAAACAAGATAGTCTCCTATGTCAACTTATGCTCCTTTTGCCAAGCCACTCTACGTCATGCTGAAACCGGTAGGGGCCGTTTGCAACCTTGCATGCGACTACTGTTACTACCTGGAAAAAGAGCAAACTATACCAGAACAACCCCAAGCATGTAATGAGCGAAGAGTTGCTGGAAAAATTTATTGAAGAGTATATTAATTCGCAAACCATGCCGCAGGTAATGTTCACCTGGCATGGCGGGGAAACCCTGATGCGCCCGTTGTCTTTCTACAAAAAGGCGATGGAGCTGCAAAAGAAATATGCACGCGGACGCACCATAGACAACAGCATACAAACCAACGGAACCATGCTGACGGATGAATGGTGCGAATTCTTCCGTGAAAACAACTGGCTGGTGGGAGTTTCTATCGACGGGCCGCAGGAGTTTCATGACGAATATCGAAAAAAACAAGCAGGAAAGCCCTCTTTCGTAAAGGTGATGCAAGGCATCAATTTATTGAAGAAGCATGGTGTAGAATGGAACGGAATGGCGGTAGTGAATGACTACAATGCCGATTATCCGCTGGAATTTTACAACTTCTTCAAGGAAATAGGCTGCCACTACATACAGTTTGCCCCCATCGTAGAGCGAGTATTCGGACATCAGGACGGACGACACCTCGCCTCACTCGCCGACCGGGAAGAGGTGGCTGAACTGGCGGACTTCTCCGTCAGCCCGGAACAATGGGGCAATTTCCTCTGTACTCTCTTCGACGAATGGGTGAAAAAGGATGTAGGCACATATTACATTCAGTTGTTCGACTCTACCCTAGCCAACTGGATAGGCGAACAGCCGGGGGTATGCACCATGGCAAAGACCTGCGGGCATGCCGGAGTAATGGAATTCAACGGAGATGTATATTCCTGCGACCATTTTGTATTCCCCGAATATAAGTTGGGAAACATTTACCAGAAGACACTGGTGGAAATGATGTACAGTGAAAAGCAACAGGCTTTCGGACAGATGAAACAGCAATCATTACCCACTCAGTGCCGTGAATGTGAGTGGCTGTTTGCCTGCAACGGCGAATGTCCCAAGAACCGTTTTGCACGGACGGCAAGCGGAGAACCGGGATTAAACTATCTATGTAAAGGGTATCACCGTTTCTTCAGTCATGTGGCTCCGTATATGGACTTCATGAAGAACGAGCTGATGAATCAGCGCCCGCCTGCCAATGTGATGGATTTCATAAAAACAAAATCATAATAATCAAGTAAGAATGAAAATTAAGACCTATTTAGTGGCGCTCTCTGCGCTGGCGTTCGGTTCTGCAATGCGTGCCGACGAAGGAATGTGGTTGTTGCAGTTGATGAAACAGCAGAACTCCATTGAGTTAATGAAAAAGCAAGGGCTGAAACTGGAAGCAGACGACTTGTACAATCCGGGCGGAGTCTCACTGAAAGATGCGGTAGGTATCTTCGGAGGAGGCTGTACGGGTGAGATTATCTCACCGGAAGGTCTGATCCTGACTAACCACCACTGTGGCTATGCTTCTATCCAACAACACAGTAGTGTGGAACATGACTATCTGACAGATGGTTTCTGGGCTAAAAACCGTAGCGAGGAATTGCCTACTCCGGGATTGAAGTTCCAGTTCGTGGACCGTATTGAAGATATCACGGACATCGTAAACCAGAAAATCGCTGCCGGCGAAGTGACGGAAGTGAATGCAATGACCCGCCCGTTCCTCAACAAACTGGCTAAGGAATTATTCGAAAAAAGCGATCTGAAGGACAAGAAGGGCATCGAAGTACAAGCATTGCCATTCTATGCCGGTAACAAATATTACCTGTTCTACAAGAAAGTATACACAGACGTACGCATGGTAGCTGCTCCCCCCTCCTCTATCGGTAAATTCGGTGGAGAGACGGACAACTGGATGTGGCCACGCCACACGGGAGACTTCTCCATATTCCGCATTTATGCTGACGCTAATGGTGATCCCGCAGAATATTCAGCATCAAACGTGCCCCTGAAAACTCCGAAATACCTGCCCATCTCAATCAAGGGGCTGGAGGAAGGTGATTATGCTATGATTATGGGTTTCCCCGGAAGCACAAGCCGCTACCTCACCGTATCGGAAGTAAAAGAACGTATGGAAGCACAGAACCAACCCCGTATCACCATCCGTGGCGCACGTCTTGCCGTACTGAAAGAAGTGATGGCTGCCAGTGATAAGACTCGCATACAATATGCCAACAAATATGCCGGCAGCAGCAACTACTGGAAAAATTCTATCGGCATGAACAAAGCGATCATTGATAATGATGTGCTGGGTACGAAAGCAGAACAAGAGAAAAAGATTCGCAGAATTTGCCAAAGGCAAGCCGGAATACGAAGGTGTAGTAGAGAAGATCGATGCCATTGTAAACCAAACGATGCCATTAACCACTCAGTATTATTATCTGATGGAAGCATTCAGCGGCGCCATTGAATTCGGTAGCCCGTACATGGTTATGGACAACCTGAAAAAAGGTCTGGAAGAAAAGAATGACTCTCTGATCAATAAATCCATAGAACAGTTGAAAGAAGTTTTTGCTGATATCCACAACAAAGACTACGATCATGAAGTAGACCGTAAAGTGGCTAAAGCTATCTTCCCGGTATATGCTGAAATCATTCCGGCAGAACAGCGTCCGGCTTTCTATCAGACTATCGAAAAGGAATTCAAAGGTGATTACAATGCATACATCGATGCTATGTATGACAACTCCATCCTGGCCAATCAGGCTAACTTCGACAAGTTCTTAAAGAAACCTACGGTAAAAGCTATCGAAAAGATATTGCAACCCAATATTCACATGCCAAGATTGAAAAGATGATGGCATTGGCAAAAGATTTGAACAGCACTTCCAAAGAACTGACCTTGCTGCACAAAGCATATATCCGTGGTCTGGGCGAAATGAAAGAGCCTGTTCCATCTTATCCGGATGCAAACTTTACTATCCGTCTGACTTACGGTAACGTAAAATCTTACAATCCCGCGTGATGCCGTACACTATAAATACTATACCACTACAGACGGTATTCTGGAAAAAGAAAATCCCGAAGACCGTGAATTCGTAGTTCCTGCCAAATTGAAGGAACTGATTCAGAAAAAAGGGATTTTGGACGCTATGCGTTGCCGAACGGTGACATGCCGGTTTGCTTCCTGAGCACGAACGATATTACCGGTGGTAACTCCGGTAGCCCGGTACTGAATGCAAACGGTGAATTGATCGGATGTGCTTTCGACGGTAACTGGGAGTCTCTGAGTGGTGACATCAATTTCGATAACAACTTGCAACGTTGCATCAATCTGGATATCCGTTATGTACTGTTCATCCTCGAAAAACTGGGAGGATGCGAGCATCCTGATCAATGAAATGACAATTGTTGAATAACTGATCTATCTCCCCCTATTACAATATGAAGAAAGCTCTAATAACAACACTGGCTTTGGCTCTCACCCTTCCGAGTATTGCCGACGAAGGTATGTGGATGCTGACCGATCTGCAGAAGCAGAACGAAGTGGCTATGACAGAACTGGGATTACTAATCCCAGCTAACCAGATTTATAACCCCGACGGCATTGCACTGAAAGACGCAGTGATCCACTTCGGTGGGGGTGTACAGGTGAAGTCATCTCTGCCGAAGGATTGGTATTGACCAACCACCACTGTGGCTATGGTTCTATCCAACAACACAGTACGGTGGAACACGACTATCTGACGGATGGTTTCTGGGCCATGAGCCGTGAAGAAGAACTTCCCTGCAAGGGACTTACCATCACTTATATTGATGAGATACTGGATGTGACTGATTACGTCAACGAACAGTTGAAGATAGATCCGGACCCGAATGGTACCAATTATCTCTCTCCCAAGTACCTGAAAGAAGTAGCCGAACGTTTTTCTTCCGAACAAGGCATTGCCCTGACTCCGGGACGCAAACTGGAGCTGAAAGCTTTCTATGGCGGAAACCGTTACTATCTGTTCATCAAGACTACGTATAGTGATATCCGCATGGTAGGTGCACCTCCTTCTTCCATAGGTAAGTTTGGTGCAGATACCGACAACTGGATGTGGCCGCGCCATACAGGTGACTTCTCCCTGTTCCGCATTTATGCCGATAAGGATGGAAAACCTGCGGAATACTCCAAAGATAATGTACCCTTGAAGGTAAAGAAACACCTTACGATCAGCCTTGCAGGCTACAAGGAAGGTGACTTCACGTTCGTTATGGGATTCCCCGGACGCAACTGGCGTTATATGATCTCCGACGAAGTGGAAGAACGTATGGAAACTACGAATTTCATGCGCCATCATGTACGCGGTGTGCGCCAAGAAGCATTAATGGAACAGATGCAGAAAGACCCCGCCGTACGTATTCACTACGCCAGCAAGTATGCTTCATCTGCCAACTATTGGAAGAATGCCATCGGTATGAACGAAGGACTTGTCCGCCTGAAAGTGCTGGATACTAAACGGGCACAACAGGAGCAACTCCTCGCCCGCGGACGCGAACAGGGTGACGACTCTTATCAGAAGGCATTCGACCAGATACGGGACATCGTCGCACATCGCCGCCCTGCCCTTTATCACCAGCAAGCCATTCAGGAAGCATTGGTAACGGGATTGGACTTCATGCGCATTCCCAATACTTCTGCCATGCTGGCTGCCTTGAAGAGCAAGGATAAAGCGCAGATTAAAACAGCCGCAGATAGCTTGAAGATTGCCGCAGACAAGTATTTTGCCTCCGTACCTTTCCCCGAAGTGGAACGTATTGTTGCCAAAAAAATGCTGCAGACTTACATGCAATATATCCCCGCAGAACAACGTATCAGTATCTTTGAAGTGATCGATAAGCGTTTCAAGGGGAATAGTGATGCTTTTGTGGACGCTTGCTTCGACTACTCTATTTTTGGAAATAAAGAGAACTTTGAGAAGTTTATCCGCAAGCCGGGCTCTTATAAACTGGGCTTCGACTGGATGGTGTTGTTCAAGCACTCCATCACCGATGGCTTGTTGCAGACCGCCATCGCCATGGCAGAGGCCAACAAGAACTATAATGCCGCACATAAAGTGTGGGTAAAGGGAATGATGGATATGAAACGCAGTGCAGGCACTCCGATCTATCCGGACGCCAACTCTACCCTGCGTCTCACTTACGGACAAGTGTTACCGTATGAACCTGCGGACGGAGTGGAATATGGCTATTACACCACACTCAAAGGTGCCATGGAAAAGGAAGATCCCAATAACTGGGAATTCGTGATTCCTGCAAAACTAAAAAACAGTTGTATCAGGCAAAAGACTTCGGTCGCTATGCCATGCCGAACGGTGAAATGCCTATCTGTTTCATCGTGAACACGGATAATACCGGTGGTAACTCCGGCAGTCCGGTATTCAATGCCAAAGGTGAACTGATCGGTACAGGTTTCGACCGTAATTATGAAGGGCTTACAGGAGACATCGCTTTCCGCCCCTCATCACAACGTGCCGCCTGTGTAGATATCCGCTATACTTTATTCATCATAGAGAAGTATGCCGGAGCTTCACACATCATTAAGGAATTGACGATTGCGGAATAAAAGCAACTAAAAGTCCCTACGGACTTCCGATAATTCACCCCTACAAGTATCTGCATAGTACCTGTAGGGGTGTTTCTTTAAAGAAATCATTTCCATAGGAAAATGTTTCATTATAACAAGTATTCTAAAAAATAGCCAAAATATGCTCAAAACGGCCATAAAGGATAAAAGGGCGTGAACAATACATATCCGAAACTGTTTCTAACTACAGACAATAACACTAATTTTGTAGTAATAAAAAAACTTGTAGTACTAACAGAAAGGAAAAAGATTATGGAAAAATTTGAAGAACTTATACAGTCAGAAAAAACCCGTTTTAGTAGATTTCTTTGCTACTTGGTGTGGTCCATGTAAGGCTATGCACCCTGTATTGGAAGAGTTGAAAGGTCAAATTGGTGAAGCTGCCCGCATCGTAAAAATCGATGTTGACCAGCACGAAGAACTGGCTGCCAAGTATCGCATACAGGCAGTACCTACTTTTATTATATTCAAGAAAGGGGAAGCTGTTTGGCGCCATTCCGGAGTAATCAAAGGCAGCGAACTGAAAACTGTCATCGAACAAAATTCATAAGAAATAAAAAACATGAAGAAAATCTTAACAGTTGCCATTCTGCTATTTGCAAGTGTACTGACGTATGCCTGCACAGACAAGGCTCAGGCACAGCAAAAAGAACCGGAAAAAAAGGAAGCTAAGAGCGGGGAGGTCATCGTAATGAACAAGGATATGTTCATTAAGGATGTATTCGACTATGGGAAATCCCAGGATTGGAAATATAAAGGTGATAAACCTGCCATCATTGACTTGTATGCCGACTGGTGTGGTCCCTGCCGTATGACAGCACCGATCATGAAGGAACTGGCAAAAGAATACGCCGGCAAGATCGTGATTTACAAGGTAAATGTGGATAAGGAACGCGAACTTGCCGCATTATTCAATGCAAGCAGTATTCCTCTCTTTGTCTTCATTCCGATGGAAGGAGAACCGCAGCTTTTCCGCGGTGCAGCAGATAAAGCTACCTATCAAAAAGCCATTGAAGATTTTTTATTGAAAAAGAAATAGTAAAAGTCACAGGAGTCATGTATGAATGATGAGGGGCATATCTTTCCACTCATTATTGTACATCTCCGTGACAGTGTGATAACCGGACGCTTGCAGGACCGCCAAGGCTTGCAGGCGTCCGTTGTTTATACGCTCCGGATAATGGGAATCACTGTTCACCTGCACGCGGATTCCCTTCTCCAGCAATACAGGGAAGTAGCGTTCGTTGGGATAGAAAGTACCCAATTCAAGATATGATTTCGTATTGACCTCTACAATATACCCCTACGGGCAATGGCATCCAAATATTCTTGTATCAAATCATCGTACCAAGGCTCATCCAGCAGACCGGGACAGTAAGCAGCAGCATTATAATGCATTTTATCGGCATGCCCCACAACGTCAAATCCACCTAATTCTACCATACGCATCAGGCGTTCGTAATAGAGATGTACCACTCGTACCAAATTACCTCCGAACTTTTCGTCCACCAGTTTACGGAATTTATCCGCTGTAACATCTACATCCACAACCTCTCCTTTATCATTGTAAAGCAGGTGTACCGAGCCAATGCGATAATCCAATGGCAATTCCCGGAAACGAGCAACAGAAGGATTACTTTCTTCATTCAGATAGTCGATCTCCAAACCTATATACAATTCTATCTGTCCGGCATATTTAGCTTTCAACCGACGAAATTCTGCCAGGTAATCATCCATGCAATCCCACTCCATGGTCCAAGCAGTAGGAAACGGCAACGGGGCATGAGATGAAAAGCCGTAAGACGTAAATCCTTCACTCAGGGCAAAGCGGATGAAGTCTTCCATATTAGCACGTCCGTCACAATACAAACTATGACTATGATAGTTAGTTAAATTCATTCTTCTATCTCACTAGTTCCAGCCAACGCATGGTCTTTCTCATCAATCAGATCGGTTACCTCAGGCAGACGTTTGATTTCTCTGTCAGCTCGTCTACAGACAGGGTACCACTGCATAAAGCAGTTTCAATACTGGCCTTTTCTTCTTCCAAGGCAGCAATTTCCTGTTCCAGCTGTTCGAACTCTCTCTTCTCCTTAAAGGACATCCGTCGCTTTTCATTCAGACGTACTTTAGAAGTTTTGTCTTCCTGCGGTTTGGCAGCCTCTTTCTCTTTTTCTTTCTCTTGGCGAGCCTTTTCTTCTTTCCAGCTACGATACTGCGTATAGTTTCCGGGGAAATCACGAATGTCCGCCTGCCCATTGAACACCAACAAGTGGTCTACAACTTTATCCATAAAGTAACGGTCATGGCTAACCACAATCACACAGCCTTTGAAATTCTGCAAATACTCTTCCAGCACATTCAGAGTGATAATATCCAAGTCGTTGGTAGGCTCATCCAATACAAGGAAGTTAGATTGCGCATCAGTACCGTACACAAGTACAGGCGGCGGCGTTCTCCACCACTCAATTTATAAACATAGCTATGTTGAGTTTCGGGGGTGAAAAGGAAATGCTGCAAGAATTGGGAAGCAGTCAGTTTCTTGCCATTCCCCAGTTCTATGACTTCGGCAATATCCTGCACCACATCAATCACTTTCATCTGTTCATCAAACTGCAATCCCTCCTGCGAATAATAACCAAAGCGGACGGTCTCACCAATATCGATTGTCCCACTGTCTGCCTTTACTTCTCCCATCAGGATTTTGATAAAAGTAGATTTACCGGTACCATTATTTCCCACAATACCCATCTTTTCATAACGGGCAAAGATGTAAGAGAAGTCTTCCAATATCTTCAGGTCACCGAATGATTTGTACACATGGTCCGCTTCGAATATCTTACTGCCGATATAGGACGCTTTCACATCCAGCTTCACATTGTCGTTATTGAAACGCTGCTTGGCTACTTTCTCCAATTCGTAGAAAGCCTCTTCACGATAGCGGGCTTTATGCCCGCGAGCTTGCGGCATACGGCGCATCCATTCCAGTTCTGTACGATACAGGTTGTTGGCGCGGGTGATCTCGACATTCGTTGCATCAATGCGTTCCTGCCGTTTCTCCAGATAATAACTATAGTTTCCTTTGTATTGATAAATCTGACGATTGTCTATTTCAATGATTTCGGTGCAGACACGATCCAGAAAATAGCGGTCGTGCGTCACCATAAGCAGGCTGAGGTTGGTGCGGCGCAAATAATCTTCCAGCCATTCAGTCATATCAAGATCGAGGTGGTTGGTAGGCTCATCCAGGATCAGAAAATCCGGTTCAGTGATAAGGGCATTGGCAAGTGCCACACGCTTCAGCTGACCACCGGAAAGGTGCTTTACTTGCTGATCGAAATTACGTATCTTCAATTGAGACAGAATTTGCTTGGCCTTCTGCTCATAATCCCATGCTTTTTCATGGTCCATGCGTATCAGATTTCATCGAGTCCCGGATGCCCTTCCGTCTCTATGCAACGTTCGTATTCCTTAATCAATTCTACGGTACTGTTGCCATGATGAAAACAGGCTTCCAATACAGTCAGGTTTTCCGGATATTGCGGGTCTTGTTCCAAATACCCTACCCGGAGGTCACGGCGGAAAGATATATTCCCACTGTCATATCCCTCTTTCCCGGCAATGATATTCAGTAAGGTAGTTTTACCGCTACCATTCTTGGCAATCAATCCGATACGTTGTCCTTCTGCTACACCGAGAGCAACATTCTCAAGCAATACCAAATCACCAAACGATTTGGTCAAATTCTCTATCTGAAGATAACTAATCACAATTTAAGATTTATGATTTATAATTTATAGTTGGTGGGCGGATAATCAGAGCAAGGCTTTATAGGTTTCTGCCAAGTTGCAAGGCTCCCCTGCCTTCACTTTGCTCCACACTAATTTCATGGGGTCAATCCATTCTCCGGTAATAAGATTCTGTAGCACAGGAGCTTCACGATTACCATCTATCAGGGTCATCCACTCCAGGCCATCTACTTCATTGGCAAGAATCACACAGATGACAATACCGAAAGAGAGCCACGCTTCTTTCTTCTTCGGCCCGATAGTTCCACTATCGATGACCTGCTGCATACTGTCCAAATCTTCTTCCATTCCCTGGAAGTCTTTTTTCAGTTGCTCCTTCACAGTGGTTGTCACCCACTCAAAAGCTTCATTAATCTGGTAAATTTCGGACAGGCGAACAGGAATAATCTCTGCCGGATATTTCACTCCCTCTTTGCGTTTTTCCAATGAAGCAATAACCGCCTCGGCTTCTGCTGCAGACGAACCCTTACTGACAGTAAAAGAACATTCGAAAGCAACATCGTCCATACCGGTAATCCAAAGATGGGAAGTATAATAAGCTCCGTCTTCCTCAAACATCTCTTTACTGTAAGCACATTCCATATTTCCTATCCTTACGGAAACAGCCGAAGGATTGTCTTTCAGTTCCTGCCGGATTACTTCCCTGGCATACGTCGCACTGCCTTTGTATGCAGAGATACGGAAATTTCCGGTCCATTCATTAGGATTATAGAAGAGAAAAGAGCCTTCTCCATCTTCAAATTCATTCCAATCTACGGGATACATCATGGAAAACCATGCCCCCGGAGAGATAAATTTCTTGCTTTGTGCCATTGTTATTCAGAGGTTAAAAACGAGGCCACCTGACCTCGTCCGGCAAAAAAGTAACACTACCGCCGTTGATATGCAAACAAACAGAAACAAAAAACAGCCGATTCTCACGAACCGACTGTCCCAATCATCATCTATGAATGAAGACCATTATAGTCTTCAATATCTTATTAAATCTCTATCAAACTTCAATGAAAATCATATTCTTGTTTTCGAGCGCAAAGATAATCAATGAAATACATCAGTTCCCAATATTTTAAGATATTTAAAATAACATTCTATAAACAAAGGAATTTTATAGACCAGTACAGCAAAAAAAACAGCCGATTCTCACGAACCAGCTGCTTCAATCATCATTTATGAATGAAGACTCTTACTGTCTTCATTATATTAGCGGCTATCTAATATAACCGTAATATTCATCGTCTGTAGCACAATCCCACCAAATAGGATAGCACCAAATATTTGTTTCAAAAGCCTTTGAGTTGGCAGCTCCGGCATTCGTTGCATTATACTGTAATTCCAACGTGGCGGGCAACCTCCAACGACGCATCCAGTACATGGGGTCAGTAGGTGAAGTTCCGGTTATTTCCGCCTGTCCGGCAAATAGCGGTCCACGCTGATAACCGGGATATACAACACCGAAATTACCGATATTACCGGCACTATAATTAAAACGACGCATATCATTCCAATTTTCAGCACTGCATCCCATTGCTAAGTACTTTTGTAACATAATGTCGGCCATAGTCAGACTGCCTTCATCCTGGCAAACAGCGTCACTCGCCATATAAGCAGCAATCTCACTGTTGTCCATCGGCCACATATCCTTATTATCATAACCGGCAGCTTTCCACTCTTCCAATTTTGTCTGCATCATATCTATGTGAACTTTAATGCCTTCTTTATAAGCAGCAAGAGCTTTCGTTTTATCACCTTTACGCATATAAACCTCAGACTTAATAAAAACACATTTCATGATAAGTTAAAACTTCAAAGTCCGAATTAGGACGTATCTGGAACGACCCCGTACAGCCAACAGCGCCGGCAGATACAGCAGCCGTAGTCTGGAAATACCAATACATATCCATTTCACCTTGCCCACCCATGCCTGTAAGACAGGAGTTGTTACGCAAATTTACATAGATCGTATCCCCTGCATATATATAGTTAGTACTATTCACATAAGGAGAACCTTTAGGATAAGTCACAATAACCTTATTGCCATCCACTGTATACTTCTTACCTTTCAACGATGCAATAAATTCGTTACGCTTGCTTGCATCCGCAATCTCATACGAAATATCCTTATCGGCATCAGCGTAAACAGGAGATTGGATAGAGAGTTCTCCTCCAGCAGTCAAACGAGCCGATTCTCCATAGAAATCGACACCCACAGAACGTAACCAGTCATAGGACTGTACCTTACCATCTGCATTTAGTTTAATATTACACATGGCAGCCGGTACGATTTTAGTCATACGGGGATCTACCGTGCCTGCCCCACGCATATTGGTCAGCAAATCATAATAGTATTTCGAAAGCCTCTGGTTGGAACCGTAAGCAGCAACATTCCAATTGGAATTAGTCATCACAGGATCCTGAAGCAGATAATCTGTTACATCCGAAGAGCTATTATAGCATTTAACTAATATATTATCGCTGTTTGATTGAGGAGCTTTCGACAAACATTCTAAAATAGCATCCGGATTAAACAAATCTGCTTTTTTGGAAAGCTTCAATAAATAGCGAGCTTTCAAACCATAGCAAAGCTTTAACCACTTCTGGACATCACCAGCATTCCACATATCCCCATCTATCAATCTGGTAGCTGAAGTTTCCTGAGCCCTTCCAAAAAGTTCAATGGCTTCATCCAATTTGGCAATACATCCATTAAAGATTGTTTTCCCATCATCATAGGCAGGACTCGGTGAAGCACCTAATGCCTCTGTATAAGGTATCTCGCCATACAGGTCGAGCATTTCCATAAATCCCAAAGCATGAAATACATCGGCTGCGGCCATGTAATGATAAGCTCCTTCCTGTTCTGCCTTCTTATACAAATCATTCAGATTGGCAGCAGTCTCCACAAACCAAGTCTGGTAAGGAGTGGTGGTGGTACCTGACGGGCATGCCCATGTGACACTCAACTTATTGTTATTACCATTATTACTATAAAAACACCTGCCTGACAAGCTGTACGCATATTCACAGTACCGGCACTATACATATAAAATTTCTGAATCCAAGGTAAACGATTCGAGACCAAAGCGCTTTCATTATTGGGAGAATCCGGATCGACATTAACATCCAGCCACTCCTCACAGGATGTTGTGCTTAAAGTAAGCATACACCCCAGTGCTATATATTTAAAATACTTCATAGTCTTCAATTTTTTGCAGTTATTAGAATGTAAGATTAACGCCAAAAAAGAAAAACTGGATGTTGACGGAACGCTACAATAATCAATACCTGTAGCACCGGAACCGCCTGTACCACCAGCCGTACTAACTTCAGGGTCCATGCCCTTATAGTTTGTCCAAGTAAACAAGTTTGTTCCGGTAGCAGTTACCGATAATCTCTTAATAACATTCTGTCTTTTTATTAGCTTCGTGAAATCATAGCTGACAGATAAAGAGCGCAATTTCAACCAATTTACAGAAGTTATAAAGTTATAGGAGTTTGAACAATAGTTATCCCAGTATTTCTTTATCATGGCCTTACCGGAATATGTAACGCCATTGATATCATAACTTTGGTCAGCATAATAGGTCTGATTAATATCTGCTCCAGTTTTACTGTCTACTCCAGTCACCGTCACATATTCACGACCATTTTCCAAGGTGCGTTTGCTTAATCCATTTGACACCATATAGTATTCAGTACCGTTATATACATCACCGCCAATGCGGAAATCAAGTAAGAAAGAAAGCGTCAAATCCTTAATGTGGAATGTATTATTCAAACCACCTATAAATTTCGGTTCACGGTTACCGACAACTTCACTTGTAGAAGAATGAATTTTATATAACCCTGTAGTAGCATCTACCTGATATCTTCCGCCTATGATTTCTTGATTATCCTCTCCGGTAGTTTCATAAGCAAAACGACTACCAACCAATGCAAGGAATTTACCACCATTCGGAACAGAGGCAGCTTTTACCGTACCAAACTGCGCATCTGTCGGATAGAACATACTTACACCATCCAGAAAAATCACCCAATTTACCACGGTTATAAGAAGTATTTTAAAGTAATATTCCATTCAAAGTCTTTTTGTTACAATAGGCTTACCGGTAATAGCTATTTCCATACCATTATTGATTACAGAACCTGAATTGATAGAAGACATTATGGAACCGTTTGCATTAGACAAACGAGGAGAAGCGATTTGATTTTTGGTCTGGCTATGATAATAAGTATAGTCCAACCCTAAACGTCCACCTAAAAATCTCAATTCTGTACCTACTTCCCATGCCGTCTGAATCTCAGGTTTCAGATATGCATTGCCAAGCACATACTGATTTCCAACCCCGGTAAAAGAACCATAAGTAATAGGAGTTTCCAGATAAGTTAACGTGGCATAAGCGTTAGCATCCTTGCCGACTTGTGCCCAACTGGCACGTACCTTGCCGAAAGTAAGTATATCGTTCTTGCTAAACAGCTCGGTGAATACAAATGAACCGCTGACGGAGGGATAGAAATAAGAACGATTATCAATAGGTAAAGTAGATGACCAGTCATTACGACCTGTGACTGTGAGATAAGCAATATTTTTATAAGAAGCACGAAATTCACCATATACGCCTACCAGTCTTTTCTTTGATGTAGCATCTTTAAAGAATTGATTTTCTTTTGATATATTATTAAAGCTGATTGTACCTGCCGTAATAAAGTCATATCCCCAATGGGTTTGGTTATGGCGCTCAGTACTTTCAGTAGTAGTACCTACCAATAAATTCAGATCGAAATCACCAAAGGTTTTATGGAAATTACTCATCACATTCGTTGAAATATAATTGTAAGTATAGTCACTCTTATTCAGACGACCATTCTGATACATTTCTTTTGCAACAGAGCCCGGAGCAATATAAGTATATGCTTCCGTCGTATATTGGTCGTAACCTACACGTGCTGAAACATCCCACCAGTCTGCTATTTTGAAAGAAGCATTTGCTGCACCGGTAAAGCGCTTTGTATTATCCGACAGCTTGTTTTTATTTATAATCCAATACGGATTTTCCTTATCGCTTGCCAAATCCAGACGACCATCAAACAAACGATATTTAGAACCATCCTCATTCAAGTACTTCGACATGTCTTCGGTCTGGGGCCAACTGTAAAGTGCAGTCATGGTACCATTACCACCACCGTCATATAAACCTGCGGAAGTTAATGTCTTATCTGTATCGTTTGATCATAATTAGATAGAATAGGAAACGTTAGCACCTAAGCCCAACCTTTAACAGTTTTCGGCAGCACGCGAACCATACAAAGCAGCTGCAGCAGCACCTTTCAATATGGACATGGTCTCAATATCTTCCGGATTGATATCCATCACACGATTTGAGTAGGTTGTATTACTACGCGTCATACCATCAGTACTGCTATTCCCCACTACTTGTGTAGAGTTATCATAAATAATTCCATCCACCACAAACAAAGGCTGGTTCTCGCGACCTTCTGAAGTAGAATTACCACCACGAATGATAATACTTGCACCGGCACCTGCCGCACCACTACTCTGCGTAATATTTAACACCTGGAACCTTTACAATAGAATTTAATAAACATTGGTATTTTTGTTCTCTGTAATTCTTCTGAGTTAATATCAGATACAGCATAGCCTAAAAGCCTTCTTTTCCTTTTTTAATACCCATAGTACCACAACTTCATTCAAAGTTGGGCATCTTCTTTCAAGGTCACTCATATACATTTCCTGCACCTACCTTAACTTCAGCTGGAAGTAGTACCCCACGAATGAAATTACTAATGTGCTACCCAACTGGGCTCTACAGAGAATCCGCCATCTACATTAACAGTACGATGCCTGCCCTTTACTAATAC
>VOFF01000063.1_pt1 | contig 18001 bp, 31 predicted proteins | sample 5384061 | NCBI WGS metagenome assembly VOFF01 (sample SAMN12384725, study PRJNA508395) | human gut metagenome | isolation source: healthy gut E | host: Homo sapiens
TACTGACTGCTATATTAAAATTATGTGATGGATTTTTCATATTAGAGGAAGTATAAATTTTTAAATCATTTGTTCTAATTAATTCTGCTATACAAAAATTTAAAATATCAGAAACAAAGCATCGTAAGTTAAAAAGCTTCTTCTAAAAAGTTATATAAATCATCCTCAATTTCATAAGTTTTACGTATTCTTTTTTTTCTCTTTTAGAGAATTTGTTATTTAAAAATTTATTATTCATCATTCGTTATAGCCCTTTTTATGACCTAATATTACAATAATTTATAAGATGTCTTTTTTCATCCTTACCGTATTATATAATATGTTGTGATATAAGTCAGAACAAACTAGATAATTTATATCTAAAGCAGATAAAGTAATAAAAAATTTTTTTTATAAATATTCAATTTAATTTAACTATTCCAGGCAAAACTCACTTAATATTGAGTTCTTACTCCTACCAAAGGTGTTAAACGTTTCAATAGAATGGTTATAAAGTAATTGATTGTTTATTACTCTCTTATTTTTACAATAACATATTTATTACTATAACATTCACTAATTTGGTGGGTTTAGCAAGCCTCGGCAGGAGGACAAAGTCCTCCCGCAGCCGCGGTGATACTTCATAATTATAAATACCATTTTATATAAATCCATTTAATTATTCTATAATTGCTTACTTTGATGCGCCAGACCCTGTTTCGCCCGCCGAGCCGGGCGAGATCGTCATCCCCTTCAGAGACGATTAAGTCAAACCAATAATACCTATATAATAAAAAATTATATTAAAAGAACTTGTTATTTAGCAAGCATCGGAAGGGAGGACTTTGTCCTCCTCGTTAGGCGCAGCCGCGGTGATACTTCATAATTATAAATATCATTTTATATAAATCCATTTAATTATTTTATAATTGCTTACTTTGATGCGCCAGACCCTGTTTCGCCCGCCGAGCCCGGGCGAGATCGTCTTCCCCTTCAGAGACGATTAAGTCAAACCTATATAATAACATTTATAAAAAATGACGCTATAGCAGTTTTAGCTGCTATAAGCGTCATTTTTAAAATATATTAAAAATATTATCCCGATTATCTGTATGAGTATCCGCCTTTTATCATTACTATAACATCATTACTGGCTGTGAAACCTCTGCCGTCATTCACCGGAACAATCAGCATATGATTCGACGGCAACTCTGTTCCGTCCGGCAAGTCATAACCATAAGTCGTGTCGGCTATTCCGCCCTTCTCTGTCCCGATTACCACACCGTTTCCTTTTCTCAGAATAAATTCTGCCCCAGCGTCAAATATAACCGTTTGTCCTGCATCCACATTTACAACAGAAAACTTCTCAGAATATGAATCTGAAGTCCCGCCTGACATCTTCTGCTCAACGTATGCTTTTAAGCTGCGGCACCACCACATCAACTATATAGCTCTTTGTAACCACAGGGTCGTCTGTGTCCCCCGGTTCAGCCAATACCAGCGTTGCGCCCAAAACTGAGAGAATCGCCGCAACCGCAATAATCATCTTTAACCACTTATTTTTTTCATTTCCACGCCTCCTTTTCATATGTGTATATAACCGCCGTTCATTTTTATTAATCCTCCAAACCAAAGCTGATGCTTATGGCATGGTTAACACGGTTCATCAGTCCATCGTCTAGATGACCAATTTTTCTTTAAGACGTTTTTTTATCTATAGTCCTAATCTGCTCAGCCAAAAACAACCGAGTCCTTTGACAGCCCGTAGCCGCCTGCGTCCAGTTCTATATGCGTGGGCATTTTTAGCTTTATTAAGCTGCGACGTTATAGCCGTTGCAATAACGGTTGACTATACTTGTTTCCGACATCGTTTTGAATAATCAAAACAGGCCGTACTCCTCCCTGCTCTGAACCTACAACAGGGCTTAAATCAGCATAATATATATCTCCTCTTTTTACTACCAAATCAATTCACACTCCGCAAGTTAAATTCCCGTTTATGTCTTTGGTAATATTTTTATGCTGAGAGACCTGTTTTTGTTCTGTGCTGCAACCGACAACTTTGCGGTAATGAACGGTTGTTTTTATGTACAGGTCAATCTTTGAAAGGACTGTCCAAAAGGTAATTATGAACGTCTGCGACCTTGCCGCCCCTCATATATACCCTCGGAATTCTCTTACCAATGACACAAAGGATTTCATAATTTATTGTCCCCATAATGCTCGCTATATTCTCAATGGGTATTTCTGCGCCCTCTGAGCTTTTTTTCCGAACAATATGACCTCATCACCGATATTTATATTATTAACATCTGTGACGTCAATCATACATTGGTCCATACAAATATTTCCGACCTGCCTGCATTTTTTGCCTTTTACTATCATTTCTGTCTTATCTGAAAGGATTCTTGAGTACCGTCTGCATATCCAATAGGCACAGTAGCGATTTTTGTTTCATTATTTTTTGTTTTAAATTTTCTGCCGTAGCTTACAGACGTTCCCTTTTCAACCGTCTTAATATTGGTTATCTGAGCCTTCAGCGACATAGCCGGTTTTAAGTTTAAAAATATCTTTTTGATACAAAATCACTCGGCATAAGCCCATAAAGTATTATACCCGGTCTGACCATATCCATGTGAAATTCCGGAAACCTCATCAGCGCCGCGCTGTTACAGCAATGACACAGCGGAACTTTTACCCCCCGCTTCCCTTATCCTGCTGCACAAAGTGTTAAACCGGTTATACTGCAGCATTGTATACTCGTCGTCATCGTCATCTGCAATGGCAAAATGGGTAAACAAACCGTCTATTTCCAAATACGGCAGTTTTGAAATCTCTATAATTTCATCAACCGTCTGCTTATTTATTTTTTCATCCTCTGTGTATCTGAATCCAACACGCCCCATACCGGTGTCAATTTTAATATGTATTTTGCCGGCCTTATTCAGCTTGGCTCCGGCGTTTGACATCGCGACTGCCAGCTCTTTGGTATAACAATTCGGCATTATATCGTTTTCTATTAACTCCTCGGCATATTTAGACGGAGTATTTCCCAAAATCAAAATCGGAGTATCAATACCGCACAGCCGAAGCTGAATAGCTTCATCCAAAAAAGCCACTCCCAGCGAATCAGCGCCGTTTTCAAGAAGCGTTTTTTTGCAACCTCAAGATAGCCGTGTCCGTATCCGTCTGCTTTGACAACTCCCATAATTTTAGGCTTATCACCAACATGTCTGCGTATCTCTTTTATATTATTTTCAATTGCGTCAAGGTCTATCTCAGCCCACGCGCGCTTTTCAGTAACCATAATTTTCTCCTTCAAAAAACATCTTTCAAATTAAACTGCCGTGTTCACCAGCCTAAAAGCCTCCGGTAACATTTCAACCAAATCAGTTGCTATAAGCCCGTGCTCGCCCTTGTCACGTCTTGCCAAATCCCCGGCCGCTCCATGCAGAAACACGCCGAGAACAGCCGCGTTGTAACCGTTAAGCCCTTGACCCATTAACGAGCCGATAACTCCCGACAGCACATCTCCGGTACCCCCGGTCGCCATTCCGGCGTTACCTGAGTTGTTAATATGTACGCCGCCGTCACTGTTGGCAATAACAGTGTCCTTTCCTTTCAGAACTACCGTTACGCCGAACTCCTCAGCAAAATCACGAGCGATTCCAACTCTGTCATTCTGAACCGCCTCAATGCTCAAACCGCACAGCCGCGCCATTTCTCCAGGATGCGGCGTTATCACGACCTGGCACGATTTTCTGTTTTTATGCTTTCGCAAAATATCCATATCTCGTGAAATACAGTTCAAACCGTCCGCGTCAATGACAAAGTCTGTGCTTCCGCTCAGAAGCGAATCTATAAGTTTAGGAATATCATCATTATCCGAAAGCCCGGGACCAAAAACACAAACGTCACTTTTATTCAGTCTTCGCTTGATTTCGCCCAGAGCGTCGAGACTTATTGTGCCGCTCTCCTCCACCTCCGGCAAAGGAACCGTCATTGCCTCAGTGAGCTTAACCGCCATAATCTGCTGCTGTGATTCGGGAACTCCCAAAGTAACCAAACCGCTTCCGCTTCTAAGCGCTCCCATGCAGGACAAATATGCGGCTCCTGTCATACCGCGGCTTCCTGCAATAATAAACAACTTGCCGCAGTCGCCCTTGTTAGAGTCTTCATTACGAACCGGAATAAGGCTTTTATAATATTCCAGTCCGGTATAAAACGGAATCCCCATTCCCGGGATATCCTCAGATATATACCACCGCCACCGCGGTCTTATTTGAATGCGAGATGCTTAATGCAGCGTTAACCTTCATTCCTCGAATTTAATAAACGGCTTTCCAAGCTCATCGTGGCAGACCTCTATATCTGACAGCGAAAATCCCCTGACGCCGCTTCCCAAAGCCTTTGAAAAAGCCTCCTTAGCCGCAAAGTGGCCGGCTATAGATTCATAAAAACCTTTAGCCGCAGACCCTTTTTTGAGACAAAATAATCCGCCTCGTTTTGGGTAAACACCCGCCTTATAAACATTTCAAGATTTTTCATTTCACGAAACCGTGAGATTTCTATAATATCTATTCAATCATATTATTCCGCACCTTTGACAAGCATAATTTTTAGTCCAGCACAACCTTCTGCGGATTAAACTTTTTAAAACCATCACGGATTTTCTCGTTAGGGTTAAATAACAGCATCTTTCCGCTTCCGTTTTCATTATACACTGCAAAAATACAATTCACTGCTGTTTTTATCAACACAGGCATATACCTTTTGATAAGACTGGTTATTCATATATCTCTCAAAATCAGGATGAGAACAGCTTCGCCATTATCTCAACCTCTCTGGCGTTGAACTCGGTCAAACGTTTTCTCTTTCTGACATTAACTATAGCGTCCACATCAAACGAGCCGTTGGTAAACAATACTCATACTCTAAATTTACTGATGTTATCAGCATGTATAAGAGATAAATCAGACCGCACGCAACTATAAAAATTATAAATCCCATAAGCGGTATAGAAAACATCAGCGCCCCTAAAACATATATAACTAAAAGAGCCCCGATGATACCTGCCAAAATGATTAAATAATCCTTGCTGTCACGTTTTTTTCTTTACCAATTGTTCCACAAAAAATATCCATTAAATTGCCTCCTGTTTGTGTTTCATATTTTATCAGACGAATGTTCTGATGTCAAGCCGCCTATTCGGCAATAGGTATGTTCTCAGCGCCTATACCGCTCACGCCGCTCAGTTTCAGTTTACCATCCGCATCGTCACCGACAGCATATATTGTTCCGTCATAGTTAAGTCCCAGGGTATGGCTGTTTCCGCAAGCTACTGACATAACATTTGCCCAAAGCGAAACAGAACCCTGATTCTTATCGTTAACACCCCTTAGAACTCGTCTTTCCGTCAGCGTTTACATAGACAATATACTGAGAACCGACTGCCGCCGACACTATATTTTTAACTCCTGAGGTATCACACTGGCGGTAGCTGTTATCACCGACAGCCACAACAGAGCCGTCATATTTTACCAATACAGTATTTTTTTCTCCGGTCGCTATAAATGCAACATCGCTTTGGCCTGCAACGTCACACTGTCCATGGCTGTTCCAGCCGACAGCAAGCACAGTGCCGTCGTTTTTCAGACCTATCGTGTGATTGCCTGACACTGCAATCTGAACTATATCAGTCCATTCTGAACATCACACTGACCATACTTATTGTTACCTCTGGCAATAACTCTGCCGTTAGCTTTAAGCGCCACAGTGTGTCCCTCACCTGTGGCAACTGACACAATATCAGTCCAGCCCGACACATCGCACTGACCATACTCGTTGTTACCGACTGCAATAAGATTTCCATCGTATGTAAGTCCAACAGTATGGTTTCCGCTGACCGAAACTCCTATAATACCGGACCAATCCTTAGTTTCGCACTGACCGTAGCTATTATCCCCGAACGACAAAAACCTCGCCGTTTTTCTGAACAACTGCGCTGTGGTTGTATCCGGCCCCAATCAATCTGCCATACATATTCAATATTTTTCTGACGTTAACAACACTTTGCTTATATTTTTTCCGCTTTTATGAAAATATTTTAAAAGGCTTTCTGATATTCATGTATATTCATATAAGCCATTGCCGTTGAATAATCAATCTCATGTTTCTCTGTGCCGAAATAGACAAAATCCTGTTCCAGCTTTTCAAGAGTGGGCGCGGCGTTCTGAAAATCACGGTTTATATAATAATTCATTGCCGTTTTATAGCAAAAGCTGACGCGCCGAAAAATATTTCTGAACTCCCATTCCAACGAACGCCAATATACAGCATCCAACAATGACCGAAGACCAAATTATAAGTTTTTTGTTGGCAGACATTCGCTTTTTCAGTTCCGTTTTTTCTTTGGTATCCTTGATAGCTTTGGTCAGTCTAAGCCTCAGCCAGTCCTCGCCCAAAGCATCCTCGGTTACTATATCATTATCAAGTTTTTGCTCTGAATTTATCCAAATGCTTCCGTCGTCAAACAATATTTTTGAAACCTCAACAAAAACAGAACAGGTTATATCCGAACCTCAACCGTTTGAGAATTACCAAACACAGCGTTGGGTTTTTGCGTCAACATTTTTATATACGGAATATTTCTAAGCTGTACACAAAGATTAAGCTCCGAATCAAAACAACCTGCATTAAAATATACCGACTTCACCGTTTTTTCCGCAGTTATTATATAGTTTAAGCTTCATGACGGTCTTTTTGCTGTCGCGCAGTATCTCGCTTGTATCAATATATACCGGAGTTTTGCCGCGGTTTTCATATTCTGTACGTTTTACCACTTTATATGTTTTTTCCGCCATATAATCACCTTTATCAACAATCTATTTATATTGAAACAAAATAACATAATTATACTTAGACATTATACTACAAACTTCAGCAAAATGTATTACAACACTGTTAACTCTGTTATACAAATCAAAAACAGGCGTGCAAAATATATCCTCAGTTTCCATTATATTATTAGACTGGAAATATTGAGTAAATAAAAATAATATGATATAATGATACAAAAAAATAACTGTAAAAGGATGAGAGACCATGAATATAACAGAAGCGATAAAAGCAGAAGAACAATCAGAAAGTTTGAACAAAAAGCCGGTCAGTAAAGACGACTTAATAAAACTTATCGATTTAACCAGATACGCGGCATATGGAGCGAACCTCCAGCCGCTTAAATTCGCGGTAATGGATAATCCGGATGAAATATATCCGCTGACACGCTGGGCGGCATATATGACGGAATGGGAACCGGCGCCGAACGAGAGGCCGCTTCACTATATAGCCATACTCGGGGACACAAGCATTAAGAAAAATTTTTGAAACCGACGCCGGAACGGCAATAACCACAATGATGCTGGCGGCTGAAGAAATGGGGCTGGCAACCTGCTTGCTCGGGGCCATAGACAGGGACAAAATTAAAGAAATGCTCAAAACTGACTATCAGGTATTATATTTGCTTGCCATAGGCTATCCCGCTCAAAAAAAAGCAAAGTTATTGATATTGAAGACGGCAACATAAAATATTTTGAGGACGAAAACGGAGTTATAAATGTGCCGAAACGTTCTCTTGACGAAATTATTGTTAATATATAGTTAAGGTTTTGAGATTAAAACAGCTTTCAATTCGGAAAGCCGTTTTACGTTAGTTTAATTAAAATATTAGGAAATGTTACAATAAATCAAACAGAATTATTAATATCATATATAATAAAATATAGTGCAGCAAGCATCGGCAGAGCTGTGACCACACTTTTTTAAGTGTGTGTGATACAAAATGACTTGTATTGATAAAACTTAATAATCAGACTTAGTTGTGATGTGCGTACGAAGTACGATGCGTGAGGCGCGCAGTTGCAGAAAAGTATATTATAAAAATGTTTATTACAAACCATTCTAAGTATTCATGCTTCGCGTGTGGAAATTCACCTAACGCGGCGTGCCTGCAAGCAATATATCACAACTAAGTAATTTATTATATGACAACTAAGTTAATTATTAGTGTTTATAGTTTATAGTTTGTATGACACAATATAGTTTATATAACATGCACTTTTTAAATAAAAAGTGTAGCTGCAGACATTGAAGGTTTAGAATAAAGAGATACTGTGGCTCACACCTATTGGCGTTCACAAAAAACACCTTGAATTTTTTCCGTCTGTTTATGTTAACATTCCATTTTCTTCATGAATATAATAATAGTTGCTGACGTAAAAAACATTTCTATAATAAACACAACTATGATAACAAGATTATGGATAGTCAACACTAATTTAGACAACTTATTTAAGGTTAGTAAGTCGGTATTCTTTCGGGGTCAATATAGCCCAGTGATGAGTGAATCCTGTGATTGTTAAACCAGTTTACATAATCCGATAATTCATATTGCAATTGTTCTAATGTTTCATATTTTGACTTTTATGATTTTAAATGTGGCTTCCGCTGCCGCATTGTCATAGGGACAACCTTTCTTGCTCAGTAAGCAGTCGATGTGGAATGTCTCAAGCGTTTTATCAGTTGTCAAACCATTTTCTTCTATTTTTTGTTTTACTTTATAATAATAAGTGCTTCTTGGAATGTTTAGGGACTTTACACATTGCTGATACAGAGTATTTGTGGGCATTTGCCTTTATCACATTTACTTTCGTCCTAAAATCAGCGCTGCTTGTTTTAAAATGTCGTTCTCCATCTTTATTGCCGATTACGTTTGGCAGTTCTATTATTTTTCTGCTATTCTGCAGAACGGTTATCTTTTTCGTGAAAAAGAGCCGCTAGCTTTGGTCATCGTAGTTTCTCTTTCTATACTTTCTATTTTACATAACCTTAACTTTTTGTCCAGTTTTTTGTAGCCTTTCCAAATGTATGTGCCCTCGCCTGTAGGGGTGAGTGTGAGCCATAAAGGCTTGTTTTGATTGGCCTTCAATACAATAATATAAATACATAAAATGCCACCGAAATTAGTATATTAAATTAAAATAATCTAGTACGTGAACGTTCATTTTTAAATTTTATTTATAATGCTTTTTATTATATAGTCAAAGAAAATTTATTTACCGTTATTTCCGAATAGAAAATTTACTTTTTGCATAAATCTATTGTATAAATCCTTTTAACGTTTTATACAATACATCGGCGTCTACCGGCTTTGCTATATGGGCGTCCATGCCGGATTCCAGCGCCGCCGCTACATCTTCATCAAAAGCATTTGCCGTCATCGCTATTATCGGTATAGTTTCAGCCTGCGGATGACTGCTTGATCTAATAGCCCTCGCCGATTCATATCCGTCCATTATTGGCATCTGAATATCCATTAAAATCGCGTCATAATATCCTTTCTCGGATTTCAGAAAACATTCTAAGGTTTGATTTCCGTCAACAGCAGATTCTACCTCAGCCCCAGTCATCTTTAAAATCTCAACCGCTATTTCTAAGTTCAGAGGATTATCCTCAGCCAAAAGTAACCTGTGTCCTGAAAATCGTAGGCATTTGTTTTCGCTTCCACTTTAGGAATCTCATTTTTGCTTCCCGTAACCTCAAGCAACGTATTATATAATGATGATGCAAAAAACGGCTTTGACAAAAAGCTATTGACGCCTGCTTCACGCGCTTTGGCTTCAATTCCTGCATAATCATATGCTGTAATAATAATTATCAGAGTATCATGACCTACAACAGACTTTTTATTTTTTTCAGCAGTTTCAACCCCATCCATTCCCTGGCATTTTCAAGTCAATCAGGCAAACATTATAATCCTCGTTTATATCATGTGATTTTTTAAGCGCGCGTACCGCTTCAGCTCCGCTTTGAACCCATTTTGCAGAAATACCGAATTTTTCTAAAAGCATTGAAGCGTATAAGCAAGCTGCTTTTATCATTGTCGCAAACAAGCACTTTAATGGCGTTCATAGACGGATACTTTACGGACGCACTATGCTTATTTGCCAGTTCAAAAGGAAGTTCAACAGTGAACACAGAGCCCCCTCGTCTAAACGGCTTTTTACAGAGATTGTTCCTCCTAGTAATGTAACAAGATTTTTTGTTATAGCCATTCCAAGCCCTGTGCTTCCTAACCTCGGAACGCTATCCAGGTTCTCCTGCTCAAACGGAAGATATATCTTCTTTAAAAATTCCTCACTCATTCCTCTTCCCGTATCGCTGACAGTAAATCTTAACTTTATTAACCCCTTTTTTATAAGGCAGCTGACCAACGTCAAAGGCGGATTTTCCCATCTCTTGGAGTAAACTTCAGCGCATTTGACAACAAATTCAGCAAAATCTGATTCACACGCATAGAGTCTCCAAAAGCTCTTCGTCCAAAACCCCTCTGAGAGATTCCGTAAATTCCAATCCTCTGTCAGACGCCTGCGGATGAATTATCGCAGTTACCGACTCCAAAAGCTGTCTCAGACTAAATTTTTCATGGCTGACAGTAAGATTTCCGCCTTCTATCTTTGACATATCCAAAATATCATTAATAAGAGACAGAAGATGCTTAGACGAATAACTTATTTTTTGCCAAACAATCCTGTATTCGGTCATCGTTTCCAATGTTTGCCGCCGCAATAGTTGTCATGCCAATAATTGCATTCATCGGAGTACGTATTTCATGCGACATTCTTTTGAAAGAAAATCAGACTTTGCACTGTTAGCACTCTCCGCCGTCCTCAGAGCATCTTTAAGCTGCTGTGCCTGAATCTCCAGCTTTTTCTGCATTTCTCTCAAATCTGTTAAATCGGTAACGTCAATATAAAGCAAAAGATATACAGGATAGCCATCTATCCAATCAACACAGTCGCCGTTTATCTGCATCCATGCAGTTTGACTGTCATAGCTCTGAAGCTTGGCCAGAAAAATGTATATGTTTTCCCTTTTTTTATATTTTCATTCTGAGAATTGATAACATCGTTATTGGTATCCATATTCATCTGAAGTAATCTATCTGAATCAACATTGGTTCCGACTTCGCCAAAAAAAAACCATAAAACGGTCATTTGCCTCCAGAAGCTTTCAGTTCAAAATTATCTTTCACAAGAAATTTTGCCACAAAACCGGGAATATTATTGTATGTAATAGACTGCGCTTTTTCATTTCAACAAAGGTCGTTTACATTTGTTATAACAGTATAGGATATGGGATAACCGTTTACATAAGTATCAGTATATATCCAGTTCATCCTTACCCAAACGTGTCCGCCGCCCTTAACCGGCATTCTGGTTATTGTGCTGTACTGAGATAGTCCTTTTTCAATTGTCTCCACAACCAAATCTTTAATCTTTTGAAGTTCATCCTCATAGTGATGATATTTGTAATATAAGTTAGGGCAATTATGAAACTTTTGCTTCATATTCTTCTTTGCGATACCCTATTAGGTCATAATAAAAATCATTTCCCCCCCCCATATCATAGTAAAATCATCATCAAGCAAATGCTTGCTAACACTGACCTGCATAGCGCTCATAAGAAGATTATAATCCGAATCAACCGCACCGTTCATTAAGATATCATTCTTGTTTAACTCGTTTTTTTCCATACGCTTTGCCTCCTTTGGTTACACATATCACTCGTCCGAAACATCATTAGTCTCTAATTTTTATCCGTTTTTAAATCCGTAATATTATGACAAGCTATAAGGCAAGCGTCTCGATTACCCCATCGTATACGGGAGGCGTCCGCCATAGACCAAATATTTGACGCAGGGTTGTAAATCTCAATAGTTTTATTTTTATCCTCTTTTTTTATTCCGTTCATAGGGCACATCTCACATGGAATATCCCTATTATAAAACGCTCTGTAACATTTCATGCCCAATTTTGCTTCAGGCGCTATTTGCTGTATCTTTGCATTAATATATTTAAGTTCATAGCTGTGCGGGTCAAGAACATATATCCATGAGTTTTGACTGTCAAGTATCATTCTCAAATCCCGGGCTGCGCTAATAACTCGGTCCTGAGCACGTTTTTTTTCAGAAGAAAAGTTGATAACAGTTCCGAGATAAATATCAATGCGTCTATTTGATTTTTGGTCCACATACGGAGTATAACACAGTCGTCAAAACCGACAAAACCAACAAACTTTTCACCGTCTCTCACGGCGCATTGAAGCACTGACCTTATTCCCTGCGGAAGCAAAATATTATAAAGCTCCTTTGACAGGTCTGATATATCCTGACAATAGAATATTCCGTTCTCATCAAAGTTATCACGATAATTCTTACCCATTCTCTCATAGCTGATATGCTGAAGATTATCAATCTCAGGCTCAATACCGTCGTTGCACCACTCAAATGTATTTGAAACATAATTTCCGTCTTCCGAGTCCTCAAAAATATATACCCGGCTCACATTATACCGCCGTCCAACCAATTCCAGTATAGAATTAACCGCTTCATTTATATCATCAGACTCATAAAGCTTTTTGGAAAGCAAGAGGAACAATGCTGTCTATATTATAATTATCCGAATCATCAGAATCAATCTGAGTCCCGGCTGCTGAAACTTGTTTCTGGTACACCCCAAAACTTTTCATCATAGAGCTGTCGTCATACACTGCAAACTGGTTTTTGCCGTTATTTTTCGCATGATACAGAGCCAAATCACAACGCTTAAATAATCCCCGAAAGTCTGTTCCATCATTGGGATATATAGAAATTCCAATACTGGTAGTCAAACCGAATTTCTGAAACTCGCTTAAATATATATTTCTAAAAGTTTCAACAACTCTCTGTGCTACTTCCTCTATCATTGTCAAACCGCCGGAACATTCAATAAATACCAGGAATTCATCGCCCCCAAATCTTTGCAATGATATCCCCGTTATTAAACGTCTCCGTAAGCCTGAAAGCGCTTTCAGCCAAAAATAGCGTCGCCGAACATATGTCCATAATAATCGTTTATTTGCTTAAAGTTATCAATATCAATAATAAGCATAGCATAACTTTTATTCTCATTATTACGTTCAAGTCTGTTCTGAATTATTTGAACCGCAGTCTCTTTATTATAGAGTTTAGTAAGCGCGTCTTTTTGAGCCCTGTCCGACAGCTCCTGTATACGGCGTTTTTCAGAATCTATATCCAGTATAACCCCCACCGCTTTGACTGCCTTTCCGGAATCATCAAACTGAGTTGTCATACGTATGCGGCACCATATATATTTTCCCTCGGCTCCGGCTATACGAAGCTCTGCTTCTGCGTACGGAACGCCTTTTTATCACTTTTTTGCATTATCTTCTGCAATGCAGGAATATCATCCGGGAATATATGAGACAGCTTTTTTATTTGAGTGAAAATATTTCCTGATATTGGTTCATAGCCAAATTTGTTCTTCCAATTATTCGAAAACTTAACTTCTCCGCTTTCTATATCACCCTCAAAAAATAATATCATTGGTCTGGTCTTGTATTATACGGTAACGCTCCATGGTTAGCCTGAGTTCTTCCTGAGATTGCTTAATTTGTGTTATATCCGTTAAAACACAGTTAAGATATTCGTTTCCGTCTTCTCCCACTACCCTTTTGCTTTTATCTAAAATCCAAACTGTTCTGCCGTCTTTTAGTTTTCACCCTATATTCCAGTTCCTGCGTGCTTCCTAACGAAAGCTGCTCGTTAAACCAGTGCCTTACCGCTATATGATCTTCTGGGAGAACCAAATCAATATACCGGTTCTGAAATTTCTCTTTAATTTCTTCTTTACTGTAACCAAACAAAGAAATAAAGCCTTGATTTATATATGTCACAGTAAAATATTGGTCATTCATACACTGAAGTATACCGGCAGGCAAATTTTTTGAAACCGAAGCGCCGGACTTCTCGGGTTTTCATATTCTCAATATTAGAAGGTTCATCAATCAAGCGCCAAACTATGAGCGCTTTATGACTTTTGGGTTTTCTATATTCACGCGAACAGCCGCAGCTTCATACCACACATATTTTCCTGAGGCTCTGTGAAACACTCTGTATCGTGTTGAAGATTTTATTAAACCATGGCTGAAAAAATTATCAATTTGATTTTTTAGTATATCCAAAACTAACTCACGGTCATTGGGATGAACTGAACTCTCAACAAAATTAATAACGGCTTCCTCAAAAACTGTTTCCAGTTTTAAGCGCCTGAAAATCATCGTTCTGCTGATAAACCAAATGATAAATTCCGCTGTCTAAATCTATTTCAAAAACTGTCGAATCAACATAACGAAGCATTGCGAAATATTTTATTTGATCCTGAGCATACATATTATCAATGCCGGAATGCAGCGGAGACGGTACAGACAAAGACTTGGCAAAATCAAGCTTCGGCGAATGACCGTCAGCATATTCCCGGGCAAGCTCAAAAAACTTTTGCCTTTAACATTCTTCAAGCACTCTAACGTCTTTGGTGAAAACACACCGCACTCACCATTTAAAATCATAGTCATCGCTTTTTCAGGTTCTATAGCTCTCTTATACACCCTGTCGGTAGTCAAAGCGTCAAAAAGCGTCCGCTATGCCGACCACCTGAGCACAAATCGGAGTATTGTCTCCCTTCAAGCCGTCAGGATAACCTCTGCCGTCCCAGCGCTCATGATGATATCGGCATATATTATAAGCATACCTCAAATATTCATCATCACCTACACGGTCAAGACCCGAAAGTATTTCACACCCCTTAACTGTGTGGGTCTTCATTATATCAAATTCTTCTTTTGTCAGCCTGCCGGGCTTATTTAAAATAGTATCAGGTATTGATATTTTACCTATATCATGAAGAGCTGCCGCCTCAGAGATAACACGTATGGAATGCTCATTAAGCTCATATTCAGGACAGCATTTCATAACCTCTTCCAGCAACACCTTAGTAAACATACGTATACGCAAAACATGCTGTCCTGTCTCAACACTGCGGTGTTCTATGATAGATGAGAGAGTATCCATTATTACGTCCCTGGATTCCCTAAAAGCTTTGCCGCCTGTTCTTCTACCATTTCCTCAAGATGCATTTTATGCCGGTTAAGCTCTACAGCATTCTGAACCCTCCGTCTGACAACATGAGACTCAAACGGTTTGATTATAATATCCGCCGCTCCAAGGTCAAAAGCTCGCACTTCGTTTTCCATCGAGTCAACCGATGTAATAACTATAACAGGAATTTTGTCATCAATCCGTTTTGAGTCATTTCTGACATTACCTGATATCCGTCTTTAACGGGCATCACTAAATCTAAAAAAGAATAGCAGCAAGCGAGTCCTTATACTGGCGAATCATCATAAGAGCCTGCTCTCCGTTTTCGGCTTCAAGCAGATTATATTCCTGCTCAAAAAAGATTGCGGAGAATTGCTCGGTTGATTTCCATATCATCAACTATCAAAATAGTATCTCGATTCATTATTTTTCCTCCATAGAACCTGCCCAAAATAACACAATTGTGCATCATACGGGGAAAATTCAATTCATTTTTTCAATATAAATAAACAGCTTACCGAGTTTCAGGTATAAAATACATATTTCTGCCGTATTTCCGTTTAGTGTATAAATACCCTTATTTTAATTTTTAGATTAAAAAGTATATCACGCAGCATCATTTTTGTCAAGAAATTAGACCTCCGAATATACAATATAATATATGAAAATAAATAAAATATTTTCACTCATTATTTCATAAATTGTTTTTTAGTATAAATATCTCTTATTTTGTATTATAAAGTAATTTTAAAACCTAACACTTATAAATTTTTTTGAAAATTTGTGAAATATAAAGACAAACATATAAATATAAAATTTCATATTTACAACATAGAAATCAATACCACGTGTAAACCGGCAGCATACTCAGCACCCATAAAGGAGAAATACATTCTTAACCTCAAAAATCGATCGAAATTTATAAACCATTACTATCTCAGACAGCCGCTTTCGTACATCCGCTTTTTTCCTGCTTTTTATTTCTATTTAAACATAAAGATTATTCCACTGGAATTTTTTATTTCGCCGAGACTTCTTATTTTGAAGCCTCTTCTTTTCTGGAACTCCTCTTTTGCTGGAGTCTCTTCTTTTACTGGAGCCTTTTCTTTCAATGGAGCTTCTTCTTTTCCGAAGCCTTCTTCCTTTTCCGGCGTTTTCTCTTTTACTGAAGTTTTTTCTCCGTTAAAATGTAGAGTTATTTCCACACCTTAAGGTGGAAATCATAAAACCCATAAGATCAATATCTTATGGGTTTTTAATAAAAATAGAAATTATTGGAAGAAATCTAATAATTTTATTAAATAAAAGCGTTAATTGTTTGCCGTATACTCTACTTTATACACATTTAATCCGCTTTCTTTGGAATAGATGTATACAGGAGCACCCGCGGCAATATCCACCGTCATTGTCTGAGTTGCGCCGACCGCGGCTTCCTGCAGTATTTCTGTACCGTTTTGATTTACCGCCATAAATCTCGGCTCACCCTGAGATGACGCATGAGCAAAAAGAAATTGAAAGCTTTCCTGCCGCGCCGGGTGTGAACGCCAAATGCTGGTCGCTGACAGAACCCGCTCCGGCAAGTTTCAGTCTCTCAGTAAACTTATCAGTGCCGATAGTTTTGAACTGTAATCTACTACAATTGCCTTTTGCTTGGATTAATATATAAATTATCATATATAACCAAACCTTCAGACATTGTCAATGTATCATGCTTTCCGTCATTTCCTTTTTACGCCTAAAGCTTCCATTGGTACAACTCAAATGTCCAGAGTATGCGAGCCTTCTTGTGTCTCCATAGGATAAGGTGAAGAAGTCGGAGCCGACGTCCGGGCGCTTGTAGCGTCAGGGTCGACTGTTGGTTCAACTGTAGGGTCAGGATTTACCGACGGTTCCGGTTGTAGGGTCAGGTTTATCCGTTGGATCCAAAGACGGCAATGGTGAAGATGAACTCTTTTCAATAGTCTTTGCCCACACTGAGCGGTGCAATAAATTATAATTATTCCATATCAAAACTTTAACCGTTTCATTTGCAGGCTCAGTAAATCCGTTTATAGTATACGTACCGGTTCCTGATATGTTTATTGTCTTTACATTTGTCATAATACGGTCTGTGCTGTAAACAACCATCATAGAAGCCTCTCCGCTGCCGCTGCCGTTATACTGAACATTAACGCTCAAACCATCGTTTGTATACTCAGTTGAAATTATCTGATAGTCAAACGACGCCGGGTCAACTGTCGGCACAGGTCTGTTTGTCGGTTTTGCCGTAGGATTCGGACAAATCTGTCGGCGCCGGTGCACTGGTTGCAAAGCCTGCTCCAAAAATTCAGCCTTTGAACCGTCTACAAATCCATAATATGTTTTACCTGCTTCAACAGCTCCTGATGTGCTCTTATATTCACTCGACGCTGAAGCATTTTGTATAAGAAGCTACCGTGTTTCCGCTTTCATCCATAATATAGAAAGTCTTTCCTGCATTTTACCTTATAATAAACTATAAACGTTCCGTCGCTCTCCGGTGTGAATTTCAGTGAAGCTCCTGTCTTTCCGTCCGGTGAAGCTGCTGTCAGTCCAACACTTACCTGTAAATGCTACTCCGCCGATTGTCTGCTTCTTCTCAGTATATGTCATATTTGTCTACCGGGCTTAATCCAGGTATACCTATAGTCTCACCTGCTGTAATATTCGCTGCCGGCTTCCAATATGTTGTCTTAGGCGCTGCTGTTGGAGGCGCTGTTGGCAATGCTGTGGCAGTCGGTGTTGGCTGCGTCGGGTCAAGAGTTGGTCCCGGTGTGTTTGTCGGTTTCGGTGTTTCTATAGGCTTGATAGTTGGTTTTGAGGTCGGTATAGGACCGTCAGTTGTTGCCGGATATGTCTTTCCGCTGACAATATAGTTCAAGCCATTGATGTTGTGTATTCTTTCAGTTTTTGCTTCCAATACAGTATCAATTGCATAGCTTTCATCAGCTACAGAATCATCGATAAGTATAAATAAAGTCTCCGCCCTGTGTTCTGCCGGCAAAAGCT
>VOFF01000227.1_pt1 | contig 18001 bp, 23 predicted proteins | sample 5384061 | NCBI WGS metagenome assembly VOFF01 (sample SAMN12384725, study PRJNA508395) | human gut metagenome | isolation source: healthy gut E | host: Homo sapiens
CCGAGCCTTCCAGGATAGACAGCTGCTTGCCGTTCGCCGGGTCGACTTTATACATACTGCCGGAAATGAACAGATATTCCTGGGAGTTCACGCCGTCCGCTGCAACAGCCGCTACCGCGATCGGATTCTGCACATCGTCACCCTTGGTGCCGGTATTGGTAAAGCCGTTGGTGACAACTTCGGTCGCCTTGAATTTCGGTAGCAGCTTGCTCTTGTCAAAGTCGCAGTCCTTGTAGTTGCCGTTCTTATCGTAATAGCCAACTGCAACGACTTCCGGCGGCATGCTGCCGCTCGGCGCATCGCTGACATAACCGATGGTTACACCCGCAAAGCGAGCACGGCCGCTTGCGCCGTCATTACTGTTCAGCAGCTTCTTGTTCAGCTTCTGAGTCCAGCTGCTCTTGTCGTTGTAATCGTAGACCGTCAGATAGGATTTCTCGAGTTCGGTATGACCGTCATACGATGTCTCCTTCAGGTCATTGACATTGACCGTCATTGCCAGCTCGTCGATACCGTCCATATCCACGTCGCCGACTTCCATATCAACGCTCAGATGCGCACGCAGCTCGTTATCGCCGTTGCCGTCGTGGTACAGCATGGCCTTCAGCGCGTCTCGGCCGCCGTCGATGACGTCACCGAGGTTGATTACGCGACCCTTGTCAGTCAGTGTGCTGCCGCTGAACGTATACTCCTTAATGCTGTCAGCATAGCGCGGGTCTGGTAGAATTTCAGTTTCTTGATGTATTCACTGTCGTTTCCATCACCAATCTGAACAACGTTCGATACTCTGCGGTCCTTGTTCGTCACATACAGACGAAGCCGTTCCGAACTTTTATCAAATACCAGATTCGCAATGTACTCATCCTTGCCGGTGCCGTTCGGATCAAACGCCACAGTCGCAATACGCTCGGCATTGCCGACCTCGGTCGAGTTGCTCCACCGGAACGTAGACATCTGACTGCCCTTGCCGTTGGCTGCGCCCTCGTATGTCGTCTGGAACTCATCCGAGTCCACACCGGCTACAACCAGCTCGTGGTTCTGGAACAGCGGAACCCATCCCAGCGTGCCGTATGGGTTATTACGAAGTGTGGCTTTGTCTGTTATGCCCGTTTTTTCTTCCGTGGGCAGACCAAAGCCGTCTCTTGCTGCTGCAGTATCCGCTGCCGCCGCCTGCGGCAGCAATCTGCGGCAGCAGACCCGCCAGCATACTGCATATCAACAGCAAACTGCAAATTCGTTTTTTTCATCTTTCTTCCTCCCTTGCCTTATGAAATAAACGGTTTCCACGGCTTTCCCCCCTTGCTTTACCGCGGAGCACCGTCCGAGGATACAGGTATTTCACCGTACTTTCAGTATAAGGGCAAAAAAGGCGGCGGACGGCGAAGGTACCAAATTTGTTACCTTCGCCGTCCGCTGTAAATATTCAATTATTGCTCCTCGAGCCGATAGCCGCTGCTGCGGTACGAATTGACCGTGACCCTCGCATCCTCGCCGCCGAGCTTCTGCTTAAGCCGCGAGATCGTCATGCGCACGGCATGCGGGTCGGCTCCCATCGGCTGCTGCCAGACCGCCTCGTACAGCTCCTGCGCGCTGACGCTGCGGTTCGGGTGCCGCGCCAGATACAGCAGCGCCGCAAATTCCTTCTGCGTCAGGTTCAGGTCGGTCTCTCCGATGTACGCGCGTCCGCTCAGCAGATTCATCTGCAGCGGGCAAGCAAGCCGTACTGCGCGTTCCTTCGGATGCGCCGCACGCAGACGCGCTTCCACGCGGGCCATGAACACCTCCAGATCATACGGCTTTGTCAGATAATCGTCTCCGCCTGCGGTCAGACCCTTGACGATATCCTCGTTTTCGCCCATAGCGGTCAGGAACAGGATCGGCACATCGTATTCCTGCTTGATCTCGCGGCACAGCGCCACGCCGTCGCCGTCCGGCAGAAGAATATCCAGCACGATCAAGTCCACCGCGTGAAAGCACAGCAGCTCCCGGCACTTGTGTGCAGTTTCCGCCTGCAGGGTGCGGTAGCCGCGCATGTGCAGTGCCGCGTCGTTGATCGCCATGATGTGCGGGTTGTCCTCCACCAGCAAAATCAGTTTATCTTCCACAATCGTTCTCTCCTTGTGTTTTGAGCGGCTTTTTCGGCAGTTCGAGCCGGAACACTGTGCCGTCTGTATCGGTGTGCTCCACCTCGAGCAAGCCGTGGTGAATCTTCATTGCGTCCGCGCAGATCGTCAGGCCGATACCGCTGCCGCCATCACCGCTGCAGCCCTTCTCAAAGATATGCGGCAGCAGGTCGGTGCAATGCCGCTGCCGGTGTCGCTCACGCGCAGGCAGACCCGCTCTCCCTCGTCCGCAATGCGGTAGGCGATCACGCCGTTCTCCGTGTGACGGTTGGCATTGACCGTCAGGTTGATTAGCACCTGCAGCAGCATTTCCGTATTGCCCCAGAGCGTAATGCCCTCTCCACTGTCGCTTTCCAGCCGGTTGTGCTTCTTTTCCAGCATCGGACGGCACATCCGCCGCGCCGGACAGCAGCTGCGCCGCGTCAATGACGCCCATCTCAATATCGGGTGAGCCGCCGTTGGCGAGGTCGATCAGCCGCGATACGAGCGCAGAAGCCGCTGCGCCTCGGACGAAATGGTCTGCATGTGTTCATGCGCGTCCGCGCTGACCGCTCCGGTGCCAAGCTGCCAGTCGGTCAGCTGCGCGTAGCCGCTCATAACCGTGAGCGGTGTTTTCAGTTCATGCGCCATCTGGTGCAGAAATTCGCTTTTCAGCCGGTTGAGCTGGGTCAGCACCTCGCGCTGACGGCGGCTCTCGGACAGCTCCTGTTCCCGGCGGTTGATCTTCAAACTGATGGCTCCCGCGATCAGGAATACGAACACCAGCAGATACGGCGGCGCTGCTCCGTGGCGCGTAATGGTCGTCACGATACGGCCGAATACCGCCTCGTATACATTCGACCCGAGCAGCAGCAGATAGCCGAGCAGAACGAGCACGTCGTCCCACTCAAGCCGCCGGATACGCCAGAACCGCCGAATCAGCTGTACGACCAGATACAGGAAAAACGGCATCGAGAGATAGTACCCGATCCTGCTCAGCGGTGCGATATCCTGCGTCGGCAGGATAAAATGCGCCGCCGCCAGCAAGGCATACAGCACCGAATAGCACCACACAACAATCGGCTTCGCCAGCTTTTCGTACAGGCTTTGCAGCAAAAGCAACAGAAAACACGGCTGCAGCGTAATCATCAGCACCAGAAACCGATATGGAACTGCCCAGTTGTAATTTGCAGGCAGCAGATGCAGCACATAGAAATTCTGGTCGCGCAGGCCGAGCAGCGCGCAGATAACCGCGAGGAAAACATACTTGATCTCGCCCTGAAAGACTCCAAACAGCAGGAAATACATGCCGAACAGGCACAGCGAACCGCCAAGCACCAGAGAATACAAATTCCGGCTTCGGCGCATGCGGTCGATGTTCTCCGCGGTGGACAGGTGCATCTGCGTCAGACCGCCGCCTTCGCGGTGCACGAAATTCGCGTACTGACAGACCACCTCGACCTCGCCATCCTCGCCGGTGTAAATCGGTATGAGCATGTAGTCGATGCGCGCTCAGACTCCGCCGCAGACGCCCCCCACCTTGCCGATTTCGAGCACTTCACTGCCGTTTACCAGCACGCGCGTGCTGTAATCGAATGAGTAGCCGCCGAGTGTCAGGTATTGTTTCGGCTGCGCGTGTATTTTCAGCCGATATGAGCCGTACGGAATGGATTCGTCGCGTTCTCCCGGTTGGGCAGCGTCCAGCTCTGCGCCGCTGCCGAGCACCTCAGGATAGAACGTCCATTCACCGTCTATCTCATATACCGCCGACGAAAAGTCCGCTGATGTTGCATCCAGTACGCCGTCCTGCGCTTCCATTGCGCTGAAATTTCCCGATCGGTTGGAAAACAGCAGCATCAGCAGCACAAAAACTAGCAGGATAGCCGCCGTTATCGATATATAGCGCATTCGTTTGTTCTTCATGGGCAGACCCCTTTCAAATCTCATTATAGGAGAAAAAGCCCAATGATTCAACAAGTTAATTTTTCGATTGACATAATGGAGAATGGAAAATGGAGAATTGAGAATGAACGTAAAGATTACGTTATACTGTAGGGCAGGGGTGCCCTCACCCCGCCGTTTGTAAATCACTTGCAATCGTGTAACCGTAGGGGCGACCAGTGGTCGCCCACGCATCCATTAAACCATAGTGCGGGAGGCCAATGGCCTCCCTACGAGATTAATGTTGCCGATGAATTTACATCCAGCGGGGTGAGGGCAGAAGGTGAATTGCGGCAAAGCCGCAAGAGAAGCCACTCTGGAGTGCCCGCCCTACGATTACATTTCATCTTCCATTCTCCATTTTCAATTTTCCATTTTCGTATCGTTACATCTCAATTTTCCCAAAAAGAAAAACCGGCCGCTCACGCAGCCGGTTTCAATTTCACAAAAATGCAGGGAATGTTATTCCTTGTTCAGTGCCTCCAGACGAGCCTTATTCGCTGCGATAACCTTTTCCTGTACCGGAACCGGTGCCTCATCGTAGCGCTCGAACTGGGAAACAAACGAGCCTCTGCCCTGCGTCATGAAGCGCAGCTTGATCGCGTAATCGCCAAGCTCTGCCATCGGGCACTCGGCTACGATCTCCTGCTTGCCGCCGTCGAGCGGGTTCATGCCCATGATGCGGCCGCGGCGCTTGTTCAGATCGCCGATAACATCGCCCATGTAGGAATCCGGGATAACAACCTTGAGCGAGCATACCGGCTCAAGCAGCACCGGATTTGCCTGCGGGATACCAGCCTTGTAGGCCAGACGGGCCGCCATCTTGAACGACAGCTCGTTGGAGTCTACATCGTGGTAGGAGCCGTCGAGCAGGGTTGCACGCAGGCCAACCATCGGATAGCCGGCCAGAACGCCATGCTCCATCGCCTCGCGGATGCCCTTGTCAACTGCCGGATGGAAGTTCTTCGGCACGGAACCGCCGAAAATCTTCTCCTGGAACAGGTAATCGCCCTCGGCATACGGTGCAAATTCCATCTTAACGTGGCCGTACTGACCATGGCCGCCGGACTGCTCTTATGCTTGCCTTCTACCGTAACAGCCTTGCGGATCTTCTCGCGGTACGGAACGATCGGGTCGGTCAGCGTAACCTCTACGCCAAACTTATCCTTCAGCTTGGAGCACAGAACGTCCAGATGAATATCGCCGGCACCGGAGATCAGGTGCTGCTTGGTTTCCGCGTTGAACTCGGTATCGAAGGACGGATCCTCATCATGCAGACGAGCAAGACCGGTGGAGATCTTCTCCTCAACGCCCTTTACCTTAGGCGCGATTGCCTGCGTGTAGCACGGCGGCGCAAATTCGATTGGCTCCAGTTCGACCTTGCGCACGCTCATGGAAAGCGTGTCGCCGGTCTTGGTGGTGACCAGCTTGAAACCGCGCCGATATCGCCGCAGCCGATAACCGGAACCTCGGTCGTCTTTTTGCCGCATACGGTGAAGATGTGGCCCATCTTCTCGTTTGCATCGGCACGCTTGTTGACCAGCGTCATATCCTGCTTGACCTCGCCGGACATAACCTTAAAGTAGGAGAAGCGGCCGTACTGGTCAGCGACCGTCTTAAATACAAATGCACAGGTAGAGCCGTTCGGGGTGCAGTTGATCTCAATCAGCTCGCCCTTTTCGTCCTCGCAGATCTCGACCGGCTTTTCATCGGGAGACGGCATGTAGTCCGCAATGCCCTTGAGCAGTGCGTAGGAGCCGATACCGGTTGCAGCAGTGCCGCAGAATACCGGCGCGAGAACCAGATCCTTCACACCCTGACGGATACCGGCGATCAGCTCTTCATCCGAGAACTCCTCGCCTGCGAAGTAACGCTCCATCAGGTCCTCAGACAGCTCGGCGATGTTCTCGCACAGTGCTGCACGGTGCTGGTCGATACGGTCCTTCATGTTGTCCGGGATCGGGATCTCGACACGCTTGTTGCCTTCCATGCGGTACGCCTTGCGGATAACGCAGTCCACAATGCCGACGGTATCGCGGTTGCCCTCAAAAAATCGGGACAACGATCGGCGCTACCGACACGCCGAACTGCTTCTGCAGCTTGTGCAGAGAGTTATAGTAATCCGAGTTTTCCTCGTCGATCTTGGAGATGTAGAACATACGCGGCATTGCGTGCTCCTCACAGTGAGCCCAAGCCTTTTTCGGTGCCGACGCCCGGGCCGGACTTGCCGGTTGCGACGATCAGCGCGGACTCCGCAACGCGCAGTGCGCACTGCACTTCACTTTCAAAATCAAAGAAACCCGGGGTATCGAGCAGATTGATCTTGCAGCCGTTCCACTCTACCGGCGCTACAGCCGTGGAAATGGAAAACTTGCGCTTGATCTCTTCGGGATCAAAGTCACAAACCGTGTTGCCGTCCGCGATCTTGCCAACGCGGTCGGTTACACCGGCGATATTGAGCAGGCTCTCGACCAGCGAGGTCTTGCCGTCGCCGCCGTGACCCATCAGACATACATTACGGATCTTGTTAACCGGATAATTCGCCATAGTTTATATTACACTCCCCTGCCTAACCTGTCATCGTGCCCTGCCGGCACGTTATACTCCCTGGGCGCTTTGTTTCGCGGGAGCAATCCTCTCTTTGCGGGATCGTTCCCCTTCTTCGTTATTATACACCATACAAGCCAGGTATGCAAGCAGTTTTTGTGCAATTTTTCATGTAGCATTTTTTCACAACGCCGTCGAATAACAGCGGCGGCCACTTAGTGTACGTTTCGCACACATTCTGATAAAAATCCGAATTTTCCTTTGTTTTTTGCATTTCCGAAAGATTTTCAGCGAAATCACTCGTTTTTGTTTATTTTTTACAAATAAAATGACATAATTTTAGTGCTACTTCACAAAGGAAGAAAAAAACACCCTTCGCACAATCTGACAAAGGGAAGCCTGTGACGGCATTTTGCACAGCTGGCCGTTCCGCTGATCTCAGGCAATATTCTACCGCAGTTTTACAACACGATAGACGCATCTCTGGCGGTCAAGCATTTTTGCGGTATCTCGAATATCGCAGTAACTGAGAATGGAGAATTAACGCAACGGTTGCATTCTCCGTCCTCAATTCTCCGTTTTTCCATAAAAAGCCGCTTACCTGTCGGTAAGCGGCTTTGGGCTTCTTTAGTTCAGGAAATCCTTCAGCTTCTTGGAGCGCGACGGATGACGCAGCTTACGCAGGGCCTTGGACTCGATCTGGCGGATGCGTTCGCGCGTGACGTCGAACTCCTTGCCGACCTCCTCGAGCGTGCGGGTGCGGCCGTCGTCGATACCGAAGCGCAGGCGCAGAACCTTTTCCTCACGCGGCGTCAGAGTCTTAAGCACCTCAACAAGCTGCTCCTTGAGCAGCATAAAGGGAGGCCGCCTCTGCCGGTTCCGGTGCGTCCTCGTCGGGGATGAAATCGCCGAGGTGGCTGTCCTCCTCCTCGCCGATCGGCGTTTCGAGCGAAACCGGCTCCTGCGCGATCTTCTGGATGTCGCGCACACGGTCAACCGGCATGTTCATCTCCTTGGCGATCTCCTCGGCGCTCGGGTCATGGCCGAGCTCCTGCAGCAGCTGGCGGGAAACGCGGATAACCTTGTTGATGGTCTCAACCATGTGTACCGGAATTCGGATCGTTCGAGCCTGGTCGGCAATCGCACGGGTGATCGCCTGACGGATCCACCACGTTGCGTAGGTAGAGAACTTAAAGCCCTTGGTGCAGTCGAACTTCTCAACTGCCTTGATCAGACCGAGGTTGCCCTCCCGGATCAGATCGAGGAACAGCATGCCGCGGCCGACATAGCGCTTTGCGATAGAGACAACCAGTCGCAGGTTCGCCTCAGCCAGACGCTTCTTTGCACGGTCGCCGAGCTTGATATCCTTTTTCAAGCTGTGCGCGCTCCTCCGCCGGAATGGCATCGCCTTCGTTTGCGATACGCTCTGCGGCCTCGTTGCCCTTCTGCATGCGCTCTGCGAGCGTTACCTCCTCCTCAGGAGACAGCAGATCGACCTTGCCGATCTCCTTCAGATACATGCGACCGGATCGTCAATGGCGAACGTCTCAGCCATGGCAGAGGTATCGACCAGTTCTTCCTCCGGAACCTCTTCCACTTCCTCCGGCTCAAAGGGTCGTCATCGTCACCGATGACCTTCTCCAGCACACCGTTCGTCTCGACCTCGATGCCCATGGTCTCCGAGCGTCTCGTACACCTTGTCGATGTCCTCGCTCGACAGCTCCAGATGGCTCAGTGCATCCGAGATCTCCTTGAGGGTCAGTCGGCCGTTTTTCTTGCCAAGCGCGAGCAGGTCGCGCAGGATCTGCTGCTGTGCTGCCTGCTGCTCCTGTGCGTTTGCGGCTGCATTTTGCGTTTGCTTTCGTCATATCGTTTGTCCTCCCGCGTTTTGTTTTTGATGCGTCCGAATGTAAGCAGCGGGTCCTCTCCCGCCTGCGTAATGGTTCCATCCTTGACGCGCTGCATTCGTATGGTGTTTATGTATTCCTGCAGTTCCCCTCGATGCTCTCCGGCCGGAATGCCGGGTTCGAGTATCGCGGACAGCAGGCTCATTTCGTTAGGCTCCAGCCATCCCTCAAAGGACAGCACATCGACCATCTGGTCATTTTCGGTTCAGCTCCAGCACGCGCTCGTATATCTTACGCAGCACCGGTGCGGAAAACCACGCCGGCTGCAAGTCCTTTTCAGCAACGGCAATCAATTTCTGGTCCGAGAACAGAAGTCTAAGCACGTTCTCCTCGGCCTTGGCGGATTTCATGTCGGTATACGCCAGAGACCTGTCCTTCGGCTGCGCCAGTCCGACCGGAGAGCGTATCTCACGCCGTTCGGCGGCCTTTCGCCGCTTGCGCTGAATGCCGAGTTCGCGCCGAACCTCAACGTTCATGGCTTCGGCGGTCACGCCTGCCATCTTGGCGGCACGTCCGGCGTAGACCTCGCGCTCGATGGTGCTCTCGATGCCGGCGAGCATGCGCGCTGCATCTCTGAGGAACAGCACGCGTGCTTCGTCGTCCTCAAGATCGGCTCAATGCGGAACGCGTTGTGGTCCTCACTGCGTTCAATGAGATTGCGGAACGCATCCGCGCCGCGTGCCTTGATGAATTCATCCGGGTCCTTGGCCCCCGGAATACGCAGCACCTTGACCTGCAGATCACATTTTTTCAGGATGTCGATCGCGCGCTGTGCCGCCGCCTGACCGGCTCCGTCCGCGTCATACGAGATGACAATGCGGTCGGTATGCCGCGCGATAATGCGCGCCTGCTCCTCGGTCAGCGAGGTGCCAAGCGATGCAACCGCGGAATCAAATCCCGCCTGATGCAGCGCGATGACATCCATATAGCCCTCGGCTAAGATAAAATAATCATTCTTCGTGCTTTTTGACAGGTTGAGCGCAAACAGATTGCGGCTCTTGTGGAAGATCGGCGTTTCCGGCGAGTTCAGGTACTTCGGCTTGGAATCATCCAGCACACGGCCGCCGAATGCGATCACATGACCGCGCACGTCGATGATCGGGAACATGACACGGTTGCGGAACCGGTCGTAAATATGTCCCTTTTCGCTGCGGCTGACCAGACCGGCGTCCATGAGTTCCTCGCGCGTGTAGCCTTTTGGCCGTCATCGCATCGATGAGCGCGTGGAAGGAATCCGGTGCATAGCCGAGTCCGAAACGGTTCATCGTCCTTCGGGACAGACCTCGGTTGATAAAATACTGCTGTGCGGTTCGGTTTTCCGGCCGCCAGAGTGTGTCATAATAATAGCGTCCGGCATCCCTGCAGAGCGCGTACAGACGCTCTCTATGGCGCGCCGCTTTGCGCTCGGCTTCGCCCTGTTCGGGTATCTGCATGCCCGCCCGCTCGGCGAGATAGCGTACCGCATCCGGGAAGGTCAGACCTTCCGCCTTCATAATAAAGGTGATGACACCGCCGCCTGCGCCGCAGCCGAAGCAGTGAAAGATCTGCTTGTCCGGCGAAACCGAAAACGAACCGGTTTTTTCTCGTTGTGGAAGGGACACAGACCGAAATAGTTCGCGCCGCTCTTTTTTTCAGCTGCACATATTGCGAAACGATCTCTACAATGTCGTTCCGCGCGGACAGCTCGTCCAGAAATATACGGTCAAACGGCATTTCGTGCCCCTCCTTCCCTATTTATCGAACGAAAACGAATATATGATACCCATTTTCGTTAATCCTCAATCTTATTCCAGCTTTTTCGGAATAAATAAATTCTTATAGACCGCTATCGAGTAGCGGTCGGTCATGCCTGCAACATAGTCGCACGCGATCCGCTCGAGCGCCTCCCCTCGGGCCTGCAGCACGAAGTAATCATCCGGCAGCTCGTCGGGATGCTCGATAAAATATTCATACAAACTGCGCAGCATGGATCTTGCGCGTTTTTCCTCGCGCTGTGCAGCCGTGCCGTGGTACACATGATCGAACATGAACTGCCGCAGCTCCATCATGTCCGCGTGCATCTGCCCGTCCATGCCGATCTCCAGATACCGCTGACCGTACCGATCATCGCCGTCACCAGCGTGTCAATGCGCTTGCCGTGCGTCTCACCCAGGCGTTTCCTCAAATGCTGCGGAATATCGTTCTCGCGGATAATGCCCGCGCGTACCGCGTCATCAATATCATGGTTGATGTAGGCAATGCGGTCGGCAAAGTGGATAATGCGGCCTTCCGGCGTACTCGCCTTGCGCCTGCCGGTATGGCAGACAATGCCGTTGCGCACCTCGCGCGTAAGGTTCAAATCCTCGAGCACATCCACAACGCGCAAACTCTGCTCGTTGTGCCGAAACCCGAACGAACAAACCTCGTCAAGCGCCGCCTCTCCGGCGTGACCGAACGGCGTGTGCCCGAGATCATGTCCGAGTGCGATCGCTTCGGTCAAATCCTCGTTGAGTCCGAGCGCCCGCGCGATGGTCCGCGCAATCTGCGCGACCTCGAGCGTATGCGTCAGCCGAGCACGGTAGTGGTCACCCTCCGGCGAGATAAATACCTGCGTCTTGTTGCCCAGCCGCCGGAACGCCTTTGAATGGATAATGCGGTCCCGGTCGCGCTGAAAGCAGGTGCGGTACGGACACGGTTCCATCGGGCGCAGCCTGCCTGCGGAGCTGTCCGCAAAGGTCGCCCACGGCTCAAGCACCGCGTGCTCGCGCTGTTCGTTCTGTTCTCGAATGGTCATATGTACCGCCTCCTCAGTCTCGGAGAATCCGTCACATAATAGTTATACGAAACGAAATCTGAAAATCCTCTTTTTTTTTCACAAAAATTTTTTTCAGAATTTTGTGAGCCTTGCAAGCCGATATTTACTTGACACGCCGACCCATGAATCGGGTCTCCATGACCTCGGCGTAAACCTGCCCTGCCGTGGCTTCGGCAAGCGCCCGATTGAGCTCGTCCTCCCGACCGGCGGGCAGCGTCACGGTCAGCGTTACATCCGCGCCGTAGTCGGTCTCCTCGACCGCGCAGTCGTGATCAGGCAGCAGGTGCAGAATAATCTCGTACAGATTGTACGGGCACGCGATGAGCGCCACCGTGTACAGGCTCATTCTCTGCACACCGGCCGCCGCGACAGCGACCTGCGCGCCCTGCGTGTACGCGCGGACCAGGCCGCCCGTGCCGAGCAGGATGCCGCCGAAATAGCGCGTGACGACGCACACGCAGTCGGTCAGGTTTTCGTGGCGCAGCACCTCGAGGATCGGCATGCCTGCCGTGCCCTGCGGTTCTCCGTCATCCGAGTAGCGCATCACATTGCCTTCACGGAGAATGTAGGCGTAGCAGTTGTGTGTCGCGTCCCAGTAGGTCTCGCGCATCTCCTTTATCTTCGCTACCGCCTCTTCGGCGGTTTCAACGTGCCACAGCCGTCCGGTGAACTTGGAGCGTCTTTCTTCAAATTTATCCTCGCCGTAATCGGCAAAAGGCACAAAGTAGTCTTTTTCCATCTATTTCACTCCGATGGGAAATTTAATTGAGAATTATGGTATCGCGCTGCGCGCGATGATTTAATACCGTCCTGCGGACGGACCCCTCATCGCAGCGCGGACGGAACTCGCGCAAGGATAGCTTGTCGCAGCGCGGACGGAACTCGCGCAAGGATAGCGACATTCTCAATTCTCAATCTTCCATTATATAAGTTGAAACTCTGCCGTAGGTCTTATCATCCACGACCGCCTCGACAATCGTGCCTTCCGCGGCATAGTCGGTCGAGTCAATCTGCGCTTCACGGTGCAGCATATCGAGCACGGCGCCGTCGCTGTACGGGATGCACAGCTTTACCTTATGCTTGCCCTTGCCGAGCGCCTTTTCGATGGCAGTCAGCAGGTCGTCAATGCCCTCGCCGCTCTTTGCGGAAATCTTCACGCCCTCATCCGGCCGAATGAACGGAATGACATCCGGATCGCACTTATCCGCCTTGTTGTACACCATCACGCGCGGAATATCCTGCGCGCCGAGCTGTGCCACAACCTTATCCACAGTCTGTGCATGAATCTGCCAGTTTTCGTCCGAAACGTCCACAACGTGCAGCAGCAGATCGGCATACGCCAGCTCCTCGAGCGTTGCCTTGAACGCCGATACGAGATGATGCGGCAGCTTGCGGATGAAGCCTACGGTATCGGACAGAAGGATTTCCTGCGTATCCGAAATGCGTTTTTACGCGTGGTCGGGTCGAGCGTATCGAACAAACGGTCGTTCGCCTCGATGTCCGCGCCGGTCAGGGTGTTCAGCAGCGTGGACTTGCCCGCATTCGTGTAGCCGACAATGGCAACCAGCGGCAGCTCGGCCTTTTTGCGCTGGCGGCGCTGCACGGAGCGCACCTGACGCACCTGCTCCAGATCACGGCGCAGCTTGTCGATGCGGCTGCGGATGTGACGGCGGTCGCTCTCCAGCTTGCTTTCGCCCGGACCGCGCGTGCCGATGCCGCCGCCGAGTCGGCTCATCGCCTTGCCCATACCCGCCAGACGCGGCAGAATGTACTGATACTGTGCCAGCTCGACCTGAAGCTTGCCTCGCCGGTGCGCGCACGCTGCGCGAAAATATCGAGGATGAGCGCCGAGCGGTCGAGTACCGTGCGGCCGGTCAGCTCCTCCAGATTGCTCATCTGCGACGGCGACAGCTCGTTGTCGAACAGGATCAGACTTGCGTCGTTCATCTCGGCAAGCTGCTTAACCTCTTCCGCCTTGCCCTCACCGATAAACGTGCGGGCATCCGGCGCCGGACGGCGCTGCAGCGTCATCGCAACGGCCTCCGCACCGGCAGTCTCCGCCAGCGCGCGCAGCTCGTCCATCGTGCGCTCGTCCGCATCCTGATCGGTGTTGAAGCTCGGACACGACAGACCGACCAGAACCGCCCGTTCGATCTGCTTTTCTTCTGTTTGATTGGTAAACGGCATGGAAAATTCCTCCTTGCTGTTAAATTGTCCTCTAATTACACCCAAACGCAAAACCGTACAAGACTTGATTTTCCGTCCGATTTGCAGTAATATAAAAAGGTAGACAAAGTGAATATTTTTCCGTCACGGCAAACCGTGGCGGATTTTTGTTATATAGAAAATGCCCTATCGCTGTAAGTCAGCGCACCCTGCGGTAACATCTGTTATCAAATTAAACTCGTAGTTGCTGTCCATAACAACGCGTAAACGAGTTGCGCGGCACAGATATGCCGCGCCTGCGCAGAGTAAACCGTCTGTGTAGCAGTATGGTATCCGGCACTGCGGATAGGCCGAGACATGGGAGCACACTGTGCTCCCCTACGGTAGAAAAAAATCCTCTGCCGTACCCCTATTTCGGAGCGGTCGCCGGTCTCTGGTCTGCGCCAAGCTAAGAAACAAAGGGAAACGGGAGTTAAGAGGGTAGAAACCGCAGGTGTCTACCCTCTTGCCCACCGCCGTGGGTACAGCGAATCTCCTGCCGTCCGCAGACGGCAACTCTCCGCTGAGGTTCAGCGAAAAACTTTCCGCCCGGACAGAGTATTGCTAACGCGACTCGTGTGCCCCGCCTAATCGGTGCAGAAAGCCTGACGCCCGGACAGGATGAACCGCCTGCGCGGTTCAAGCGCACCAGACCGCCTGTGCCGCAAACACCCTTCCGCAATCTGCAAACAGATAACGAAAAAGCCACCGAAAACACGTTTCGATGGCTTTTCTCATTCTTGTCCAGATTGAAACGCTTCTTGAAGCGATCAACACGTCCGCCGGTGTCTACCAGCTTCTGCTTACCCGTGAAGAAGGGGTGGCACTTGGAGCAAACGTCAACGACGATGTTCTCCTTGGTGGAGCCGGTCTCAATGACATTGCCGCAGGCACAGCGGATCGTGGTCTGCTTGTAGTCGGGATGGATGCCCTGTTTCATGTTGTTTCACCTCTTTCCACGGATATGTTTACATATCTCCAACAGTCGTAAATTTATCTTACCACATGTTTTCCGAAAATGCAAGCATTATTTTTCATAAATCAGATTTTCTTCTTTCCAGCCCTCGAGCACGGGAATCATGGACGCAGCAAGCTGCTTTGCGCCTGCCAGATCGTGCAGCAGATAATTGCCGCACTCAATGCGGCTCGCGCCCGGAATCTCGCCCTCGTAAGCGGCGATAAACGCCATGCTCTCCTGCACGAGCGCAATCGCATCCGACGGCTTCATATCGCGCACAAGGAAGTAGAAGCCGGTCTGACAGCCCATCGGACCGCAGTAGATGATCTGATCGGCAAACTTCGAGTTGCGTGCATACGTTGCAAACAGGTGCTCGAACGTATGCCCCGCCGCAGGCTGGATGTAAGTGCCCGCATTCGGGTACACCATGCGGATGTCATAGGTGGTGATGTCACCGTCGATACGCGAGGTATACATACCCGGCTTGAGTTTATCGTGGTTTACTTCAAAGCTGGCAATTCGTTTCATGCCTTTGCCTCCCTTTCAATACCGAGGAATCGAAGCTCCGTGCGGTATTCGCGCCAGAGCAGAATATACGAGATAAAGAATGCCGCGATCTCCGCGATCGGGAACGAGTACCAGACGGCATTCAAGCCGAACTGCTGACCCAGAATCCACGCCGCCGGAAGGATAACGACCAGCTGACGGCAGACCGACACGATCAGACTGTTCATGCCGCGCGCGGTTGCCTGGAACAGCGTCGAGTTGATGATGCCGAAGGCCGCGCCGAGGAAGGACAGGCTGATGATCCTGAGCGCAGGAACGCCGACCTCGATCATCTCCTGTGCGGCCGCTGCATCGGACTTGTCCACGAACAGCATGAGCATCTGCGCTGGCAGCAGCTGGAACAGCACCAGACCCAGACCCATAATGACGACAGCCGCCGTCAGCGTGATCTTGTACGCCCCCATCAGACGCTTGCGGTTGCGTGCACCGTAGTTGTAGCCCATAACCGGCAGCGCACCCTGATTGAGTCCGAATACCGGCATGAACACGAACGTTTGCAGCTTGAAATACACACCGAGTACGTTGACCGCCGTCTGCGAGAAGGCAATCAAAATACCGTTCATACCGGCCGTCATAACCGAGACCACGCTCTGCATGACAATACCCGGCAGGCCGACACGGTAAATGTCCTTGATCGTCTGTCCGCGCCACTTGAACTCGCGCATATTGACGTTCAGCACCTTCTGTTGACGGAACACACCCCAAAGGCCGAGCAACATACCGAATATCTGGCCGATAACGGTCGCGAGCGCCGCACCGCGAATACCCATCTCCGGGAACGGGCCGATACCGAAGATCATCAGCGGGTCGAGGATGATGTTGATGATCGCACCGGTCAGACCCTGACACATCGGGATGATCATGTTGCCACCGGACTGCTGGATCTTCTCGCACATCATCGAGATCATAACAAAAATACTCATGCCGACCGCAAGGTGCGAATACTGGATCGCAAAGGTCGAAACCGCCTCGCTCGCACCGAATGCGCCGACGAATACACCCGACAATCCCCAGCCGAGGATGAAGAACGCGATACCGCCGACGACTGCCAGCGCAATGCCGTGCTCTGCCGCCGAGTCCGCGTGTTTCTGGCGCTTTTCGCCCAGACGGCGCGCAATGAGTGAGTTTACGCCCACACCTGTGCCGACACCGATCGCCACGACCAGCATCTGGAGCGGGTACACGAGCGACACCGCCGCCAGCGCATCCTGCGAATACTTGGCAACGAAGATACTGTCCACGATGTTGTACAGCGCGTTGATGATCATGGAGATCATCGCCGGCAGTGCCATCGAAAAGATCAGCGGACCCATTTTCGCGGTGCCCATTTTATTCTGTTGTTCCAAAAATCTCAGCCTCCCAACGTAAAAGGAAGCCGCGTTAGGATTTCTAACGCAGCTCCATACTCTCTTTCTTATATATAATAGGATATGATGCGTTATATTGCAAGTGTTTTTTACAGTTTATCCGCAAGTTCGGCAAAGGAATGCTCGACGAACACATCGCTGACCTGCCGGAGCGTATCTTCGCCCTCCGCGTAGGCGGGGCTCTGCCATGCCGCAGAGCGCAAAACCGGCTTTTTCGCCGTTACGCCCGCATACGGCGCATCCTCGGACACCATGCACTCCTCTGCCGTCAGACCGAGACGGCGGGCGGCTTCAAGATAGATGTCCGGCTCGTACTTGGGCACGCCTACGTCCTCGATGGTGAGCATGAACTCGAAATATTTCATCATGTCGCGGTCGATGAGCGCCTTCTCCGCGTGGCGGCGTGCCGTCAGCGTAGCGATCGCCATTTTGACGCCGCGTGCGCGCAGACCTTCGAGAAAGTCGATCACGCCGTCCTTCGGCCGGGCAATCGTCTCGTAGCGCGAGGTGATCATCTCGTCCATGCCGTCGAGCATCTGCTGCTGGGTCAGCGGCAGGTTCGGATAGCGTTTCAGAAAATACTCCGCGACCTGCGGCTGGGAAAAGCCCTCGCATACCGCGTAGTCCGCGTCTGTGATGTGAACGTCGAACTGCGCAAGGTAGCGCCCGTCCATGTCGAAAATTGCACCTTTCAAATTCTGCATTGGCTTTGTTCCTTTCGAGAACGTATATCGTAGGGCGTGACGACCTCGGCACGCCGCCTTTTCAGCAACTGCACATGATTTACACGGCGCGCCGAGTCGTCGCCCTACGGATGGTTGGTTATTTCGTTTTCGGTCGATATATCTCGGCTGGAGCTTGGAATAGACGATCTTCTGCTCACTGTACAGGCCGTAGTAGCCGGAGAGCATATACGAGATGGCGATGACCAGCGCGAACAGCGAAAGGCTCTGACCGCCGAACAGCTCATACGCCAACAGGATGGATGTGAGCGGCGAATTTGTCACGCCGCAGAACACAGCCGTCATGCCGAGACCGGCCGCAAAGGACGGCGCCAGACCGAAAAAAATCCGCCCGTAGGCGGCGCCGAAGGTCGCACCGATGAACAAGCACGGGCACGATCTCACCGCCTTTATAGCCGACGCCAATGGTAATCGCCGTCAGCACCAGCTTGAGGGAAAAACGCCTCGTAGGCCGCATGACCGGCAATCGCGCGTTCAATGACCTGCATGCCTGCACCGTTGTAGTCTCGGGTGCCGAGCAGCAGGCTGATAAGCACAACGACAGCACCGCCGACCGCGATGCACGCGTACTGATTCGGCAGAAAATGCTTGAACAGATGGCCGATTTTATGGAAGATGATGCACACGAGCGCACTCAGTCCGGCGCAGACCACGCCGAACGCCACCAGCTTTACAATGAGCAGCACATCTGTATTTCCCGGCACACCGGAGAGCGTAAACGCGGTCGTGCCGCCGCCAAGCTGCAGCGCTACCTGATGCGCGATCACGCTCGCAAGGATGGACGGAAACAGCGCCGCGTAGTACATCACGCCCACGCTGATAACCTCCATTGCGAACACGCTCGCCGCAAGCGGCGTGCCGAACAGCGCC
>VOFF01000288.1_pt1 | contig 18001 bp, 24 predicted proteins | sample 5384061 | NCBI WGS metagenome assembly VOFF01 (sample SAMN12384725, study PRJNA508395) | human gut metagenome | isolation source: healthy gut E | host: Homo sapiens
CCTTCGATGATCACGGCCGGATTATACTTATACTGATCCAGCGTCTGGAAATATACCGTCTTATCCATGCTGTAGCTCATGATCACAGCCCCGTTCACCGGCCATAGAATGTAGCTGTCTTCTGTAAAATTAATATTATGACTCTTTCCTGCTGTTGCCTGGGTTCCCGTTCCATTCTGTTCGGACTGATCTGTCATTCCGGTTCCGTCTGATTCGTTTTTTCTCATCAACTGTACTCTCATCTGCTGCACTTTTCTTTGTACTGCTTCCGGTATTCTCACTTTTTACTTTTGATGTTCCGGTTTCTCTTGTCAGATCGCTGTTCTCTTTGTTGTCTTTCTTTGTCTCTTCCTGCCTGCTTTTTTTTTCTTCCGCCTTCGCCAGCTCATTTTCTGCGTTTTCCTGTAATCGTTAAATGTATATGTTCCTGCTATTGCAATTGCTGCCACAAAACATAACACTGCTGCCACGGTAGCACGCCGTTTGGACATAGACGTGTTTTCGTTTTTTCTTCATTTCATCACCACCTCTGACCATATTTTTGCCAGATCGTGATGTAGTTATACATTTTTATAATTTCGGTCACTTCTTTTATATCCGTTCCTTTAAAAAAATATTTTAATATTTTTCTATATCCTTGTTTCTTTTTTGCCATCTTATTTGCCGTGTACTGACTCATACCGATTCCGTGACCAGCTCCTCTTGTGGTTACTCTTAACTTTCCATTATAAGGTTGCAGCGTAAAACAACTGGAAGCCAGATGATATTTATTTCTGAATTCTTCCCCGCTCATTACCTTGTCTCCCACGCGGATCTTCAATACATATCCCACGGAATCTGTCTTTTGTATCTCCACATCCAGCGTTTCGATACCTGTAGTTCCCTCATTTTCGCCTTTTTTTGTTCACTCTTCACTTCCAGTATCACCGTCTGTATCTCATTTTCAGCATTTACATCCCCGGGGCATTCCACGATTTTCAGATAAGGATACTCTTCCTTTCCAAGCACCTCTTTTGCATCCCTTTGTATATCCATTACTCAGATTAAAAAAATGGTGTCATTGCCAGACCATTTCCATAGAACAGCACTTGTCCCGCAGTAGATTCCAGTGCGTTTTTAACTTTCGGTAATTTTCCGCATACCGCATGCCCCATGCAGATTTCATCTGTTTTTCTGTCCAGAATTCGTCTGCTGCTTCTTCCGGCAGTGTGCCGTCTCCTCCGGCTTCCTGAATCATGCGATATACTTCTGTCCGGATGAGCACTGCCTGTGCGTTCAGTGCTTCTTTCTCATAATCTGCCGGCATATCCCTGGCCAGCACTCCGATACAATACTCCTCCACAGGCATCTTTCCGTTTTTCTTTATTTTCACCATCGTTTCATCTGCTTTAGAAGCAGTGATAACCTTCGGTCCGTTTAAAAATACGGTTATGATATAAGGAAGCAGAACTATGATAAGCAGCCAGCAGCCGGCCTGTTTCACTTTTTTTCACTTATTATCCTGTATCGTCTCATATATTTGCACACCTCCCCGACGGCAGAGCCACTTTCTCCGTCCCCACTGGCACAAAAAAAAACCCTCCCATACCTTATGGTATGAGAGGGTTTTTTTTAATATTCCAGTTCATCCTCATTGATCACAACATGATCCAGATGCCAGATATCATCTACATATTCCTGGATCGTTCTGTCTGCCGAGAACTTACCGCAGCAAGCGGTATTCTTAAAGCCATCTTAGCCCATTTGTCTGTGTCTTTGTATGCTTCCATTGCACGGGCCTGTGCATCTGCATAAGAACAGAAGTCTTTTTAAGATAAAGTACATATCTGCTCTTGCACCACCCTGATTGTTCAGAAGGCTGTTGTAAAGGTCACGATACATCTCTTTATCACCGTTTGCATAAGTTCCGTCTACCAGCTGGTCTACCACTCTTCTGATATCCGGATCGTTGTTGTAGATATCGTATGGATTATATCCACCGTTCTGCTCGTAGTTGATTACTTCGTCTGCACTCAGTCCGAAGATAAATGCATTGTCGATTCCAACTTCGTCTACGATCTCTACGTTCGCTCCGTCCATCGTTCCGAGTGTCGGTGCACCGTTCATCATGAACTTCATGTTACCTGTTCCGGAAGCTTCTTTGGAAGCAGTAGAAATCTGCTCACTGATATCTGCTGCCGCGAAGATCAGCTCTGCGTTCGATACGCGGTAATCTTCAATAAATACAACTTTCAGTTTGCCATTGATGCTGCGCTCATTGTTGATCACATCTGCAACTGAGTTGATCAGTTTGATGATCTCTTTTGCACGGATATATCCTGCGGAAGCCTTTGCACCGAAGACGTATGTCTTAGGATAGAAGGACATCTCCGGATGCTCTTTGATCTGGTTATACAGATACATTACATGCAGGATATTCAGCAGCTGACGTTTGTATTCGTGCAGACGTTTTACCTGTACATCGAAGATTGATCTTGGATCTACTTCTACACCGTTGTGCTCTTTGATGTAAGCTGCAAGACGCTCTTTGTTCTTGAACTTGATGGTCATGAATTCTTTCAGAGCCTCTTCGTCATCCAGCCATTCCTTCAGTCCGCTCATCTTGGACAAGTCTGTAATCCACTCTTTTGTGCCGAGCTTCTCTGTTACCCAGTCGGCAAGCAGCGGGTTCGCATGCATAAGGAAACGTCGCTGGGTAATACCGTTGGTCTTGTTGTTGAACTTCTGCGGCATCATCTCGTAGAAATCTTTCAGCTCCTGGTTCTTCAGAATCTCGGTATGCAGCTGTGCAACACCGTTGACAGAATAGCCTGCAACGATCGCAAGATGTGCCATCTTAACCTGACCGTCCATCAGGATCGCCATCTTCTTTACTTTTCTCTTCATTACCAGGATACTGTGCTCTTACCTGCTCGACAAAGCGGCGGTCGATCTCCTGGATAATCTGATAAATACGTGGAAGGAGTCTTGAGAACAGATCGATTGGCCATTTCTCTAACGCTTCTGCCATGATCGTATGGTTCGTATATGCACAGCATTTTGTTGTGATATCCCATGCTTCATTCCATCCGAGATTCTCCTCATCAAGAAGAATACGCATCAGCTCTGCTACTGCTACTGTCGGATGTGTATCATTCATCTGGAATGTTACTTTCTCCGGCAGTTTGCTGATATCACCATGTTTCTTTTTTAAACTTTGTAATTGCAGCCTGGATACTTGCTGATACGAAGAAATACTGCTGTTTTTCAGTCTCAGTTCTTTTCCTGCGATGTGGTTATCATTTGGATAAAGCACTTCTACGATATTCTTCGCAAGGTTCTCCTGCTCAACGGCTTTGTGATAATCTCCACGGTCAAAAGGAATCTAACTGGAAATCTACGATCGCTTCTGCATCCCAGATACGGAGTGTATTCACGATGTGGTTGCCGTATCCTACGATCGGATAATCATAAGGGATCGCCATTACAGATTCATAGTTCTCCTGAACGAAGTGTGTCTTTCCTGTCTCATCGTATTCCACACGGATATTTCCGCCAAAACGTACTTCTTTCGCATATTCCGGTCTGCGAAGCTCGAACGGGTTGCCGTCTTTTAACCAGTTATCCGGTGCTTCTACCTGATAGCCGTCTCTGATCTTCTGCTTGAACATACCATAACGGTAACGGATACCGCATCCATAAGATGCATATCCCAGTGTTGCAAGAGAATCCAGGAAACATGCTGCCAGACGTCCGAGTCCACCGTTACCAAGTGCCGGATCCGGCTCCTGGTCCTCGATCACGTTCAGGTCGATTCCCATCTCTTCCAGAGCTTCTTTTACTTCCTTATATGCCGTCATGTTGATCAGGTTGTTTCCGAGAGCTCTTCCGAGCAGGAATTCCATGGACATGTAATATACGGTCTTCGGATCGTCTTTCTCATACTGTTTCTGTGTTGCAAGCCAGTCATCGATGATGGCTTCCTTTACAGCATAAGAAACTGCCTGGAACAACTGCTGCGGAGTTGCCTCTTCTACTTTCCTTACGGAACAATGTCTTTACATTGTTCCGTACATCTCTTTTAAATACGTCTTTTTCAAATCTTGGATTATACATTTTCTACTTCCCTTCTAACAAACTGGGCTTTGATTATCTCTTTTTCCACACCGATCGTTACAGCTTCTCCATTGATCTTCCACTCTTTTCGTATAGCCTGCTGGTACTGCTTTTGCAACTTCCAGTGCAAGTGTTTCATCTGCGATCGTAGATGCATTGTCTGCAAATACTTTCTCTGCTTTTTTCTGTACCTTCATAAGATACTGCGATCTTATCCATAACTTCGAATCCGGCTTCCTTACGCATGGTCTGGATCTTGCTGATGATCTCACGTACAAATCCTTCTTCCAGAAGTTCTTCGAAGGTTTGTATCCATAACAACTGTAATTCCGTTGTCATTCTCAGATACATATCCCGGCATCTGTGCAGATTCGATCAACAGATCTTCGCGGAACAGAGTCACTTCCTGTCCATTGATATCAAGCTTCAGGGCATCTGTAGCATTTAACTCATCCATTGCTGCATTTCCTTCGAGGTTATCGAGTGCTGCTTTAATACCTCCTAACATTTTACCATATTTTGGTCCCACTGTCTTTAACTGAGGTTTAAAAGTATATGAAGTAAAGTCACGAACTTCGTCTGTAAATTTAACATTTTTTACATTTAATTCATCTTTTACGATGTCTTTGTAAAATTCCGGTACTTCAAAATCAGCTTTTACATACATGGTTCCGATCGGCTGTCTGTTCTTGATGTTTGCAGTATTTCTGCAGGCACGTCCCATAACAACCAGCTTTCAGAACATTGTCCATATTAGCTTCCAGTTCTGTATCGATATGTGCTTCATTTACAACCGGGAAGTCACACAGATGGATACTTTCCGGAGCATCTTTATCGACGCTTCTTACAAGGTTCTGATAGATATCTTCTGTCATGAACGGAATCATCGGAGCTGCCGTCTTACAGATCTCAACCAGTGCTGTGTACAGAGTCATGTAAGCATTGATCTTATCCTGTTCCATTCCCTTAGCCCAGAAACGTTCACGGCTTCGTCTTACATACCAGTTACTCATGTCATCTACGAAGCTCTGAAGTGCCTTTGCAGCCTCTGGAATCTTGTAGTTGGACAGATCATAGTCTACTGCCTTAATTGCTGAATTCAGCTTAGACAGAAGCCATTTATCCATAACAGACAGTTTGTCGTAGTCTAAACTATATTTTGTTGCATCGAAATCGTCGATATTTGCATACAGTACGAAGAATGCGTAGGTGTTCCACAGAGTGCTCATGAACTTTCTCTGTCCTTCTACAACTGCTTTTCCGTGGAAACGATTTGGCAGCCACGGTGCACTGTTGATATAGAAGTACCAGCGGATCGCATCTGCGCCGTATGTCTCCAGTGCATCAAATGGGTCGACCGCATTTCCTTTGGACTTACTCATCTTCTGTCCGTTTTCATCCTGTACGTGGCCAAGTACGATAACGTTCTTGTATGGCGCTTTGTTGAAGATCAGTGTTGAGATTGCAAGCAGTGAGTAGAACCATCCACGGGTCTGGTCAACAGCCTCTGAAATAAACTGTGCCGGGAACTGCTTCTCAAAGAATTCTTTATTCTCGAATGGATAGTGGTGCTGTGCAAATGGCATAGATCCACTGTCGAACCAGCAGTCGATAACTTCCGGTACTCTGTGCATCTGTTTGCCGCAGCATGGGCACTTGATCGTTACATCATCGATGTATGGACGGTGAAGTTCGATATCATCCGGACAGTTATCAGACATTGCTCTTCAGCTCTTCGATGCTTCCGATGGAATGCTGATGTCCACACTCACATTCCCAGATGTTTAACGGTGTACCCCAGTAACGGTTACGGGAAATACCCCAGTCCTGAATATTTTCCATCCAGTCACCGAAACGTCCTTTACCAATGCTCTTTGGTATCCAGTTAACCGTATTATTGTTTGCGATCAGCTGATCTTTTTACATCTGTCATCTTGATGAACCAAGATTCACGAGCGTAGTAAATAAGTGGTGTATCACATCTCCAGCAGTGTGGATAGCTGTGCTCGAACTTCGGTGCATCGTAGAGAAGTCCGCGTCCGTCGAGGTCTTTTTTTAATACTTCCGGGTCAGCCTTCTTAACGAATAATCCGGCAAATGGAGTCGTCTCTCCCATGTTACCTTTTTCGTCTACTAACTGTACGAATGGCATGTCATATCTACGTCCGACCTTGGCATCGTCTTCACCAAATGCAGGAGCGATATGAACAACACCGGTACCATCTGTCAGTGTTACATAAGTATCGCATGTAACGAAGAATGCTTTCTTGTTCTGCTTAGAAGCGCAGTCGTAAGCACACTGGTATAATGGCTCGTACTCTTTGTATTCGAGATCTTTTCCTTTGTATGTCTCAAGGATCTCGTAAGCCTTTGTTCCGTTTTCTTCATCGGCAAGTCTGCCAAGTACGGTATCGAGAAGTGCAACAGCCATGTAATAAGTATAGCCGTCGGCAGCTTTTACTTTCGCATAGTCTTCTTCCGGGTTCACACAGAGTGCGATGTTAGATGGAAGTGTCCATGGTGTTGTTGTCCATGCAAGGAAATATGCATCCTCTCCTACTACTTTGAAACGAACGATTGCTGAACGTTCTTTGACATCTTTATAGCCCTGTGCTACTTCCTGTGCAGAAAGCGGAGTTCCGCAGCGAGGACAGTATGGCACGATCTTGAATCCCTTATACAGGAGCTTCTTGTCCCAGATTCTCTTGAGTGCCCACCACTCAGATTCGATAAAGTTATTATCATATGTTACATATGGATCATCCATATCAGCCCAGAAGCCTACTGTAGGGGAAAAATCTTCCCACATTCCCTTGTATTTCCATACGCTCTCTTTACACTGCTCGATGAATGGCTCTACGCCGTATTTTTTCGATCTGATCTTTTCCGTCCAGACCGAGTTTTTTCTCTACTTCCAGCTCTACCGGCAGTCCGTGGGTATCCCAGCCTGCTTTACGCGGCACCAGATAACCCTTCATTGTACGGTATCTCGGGATCATATCCTTGATAACGCGGGTATCTACATGGCCGATGTGCGGTTTGCCGTTGGCTGTCGGAGGGCCATCGTAGAACATATAGATCTCGTTGCCTTCACGGTCACGCATACTTTTTCTGAAGATGTCATTGTCTTCCCAGAATTTCTCTGTCTGTTTTTTCTCTGTCTACAAAATTAAGATCCGTAGAAACTTTCTTATACATATTTACCTCCATAAAATTAAAACATAGAATTAAAAAAGCTTCCGCCCTGTATAGGACGAAAGCTGTACTTACGTTTATAAACCACCTAACATACCATCATATGTCTTCCCTGTAACGGAGGAATGCCGTCAGTTTTTACTCGGTCACTTACCGAAACCTTTCAAAATCTGCAACTCAGAAGTGATATTCAGATATATCTTACTTGCACCGGACTTCCACCATCCCCGGCTCGCTGCTGCGTTCTGTTATATCCTACTGTCTTCGTCAGCGTTTTTCACATTCTTTATTATATGCAACAATCCTAAAATCCGTCAAGGGGTTTTACCTTTTTAATGGGATTTCTCTTACATTTTTATCTCCAGCAAACGTTGTTATTATCTGCGTCTGTGGATCTGTCTGTGGATCTGTCTGCGGATTATCACAAAGATCAGGCTTAAGAATAAGACCAGCAGTACCGCAGCGCCGCCTGTGATCACATACTTTTCTATGTCGGATTTCTTTGAAAATTTTTGACTCAGGATTGCCGGGATCTGTTTGATCTTCTCCAGAATCGTTGTACCGTTTTTTCCACTTTCCGTCTTATTTTTCCCGAAATTATCCACATTATCCTGTTTGCTGTCCACATTTTTCTTATTACTTAATTTCTGCAAGTATGCTTCACTTAATCTGGCTGTTGCACTTCCCACCTGATGGCCGTCATAAGTATACCTGACTGTTCCTTCTCCTGTGCTTTCATCCACGTCCTCAATCTTATACTTCACATCATCAAATGTCACGCCACCAGGAAGCAGTACATAGCCGTCTTCCAGTGCCTGATATTCATTATCCCCTGATGAGACACTCTGATCTGCATTTTCTGTCTCCTGCCTTTCGGAAGCCTGAATGAATTCTCTCACTTCAGATGGTTTCTTCTCATCCGCCACACTGATCTTCTGGAAATTATGAAATGCATACTCGAACAGATTCCTCGTATCCGGGTAAATATTCGCACCATGTGTCCGCAGTACAACGCAGACCAGCTTCATATTCCCATTATCTGCCATGGTGATCAGTGTAGACAGGGCATTGGACGTATACCCCGTCTTTCCTGCCACGGCATATTCGTAGTAGTTCTTATTCACATCGATCAGCATCTTATGATGCTGGGCAAATACATGCTCCTCTGTCGTATCCGATGCCGGGATCGTATAACTCTGTTCCTGGCATATCTTCAGAAATTCCGGATATCTCCAAATCTCCCTGCCGATCAGTGCCATATCTCTCGCACATGTATAATGATTCTCATCATGAAGACCATTCGCATTGACAAAATCAGAATTCTTTCCACCCAGTTTCTGGCATTCCTGATTCATCTGCTTAATGAACCAGTTATAATCCTGTCGCGCATTCTTTCCTACATTTTCCGCAACTGCGTAAGCTGCTTCATTCGCGGATGCCAGAAGCGTCGCATACAAGGCCTGTTCCAGCGTGATCACATTGCCTTCTTTTAAACCAGCCGAAGAATCCCCCGGCTGCATGAAGGATACACAGTCATTCGTAAATGTAACCGGATCCGACAACTTTCCATACTTTAATGCGATCAGTGTCGTCAGCACTTTCGTAATACTTGCCGGATATTCATGTGCATCTATATTCTTCTCATACAAGATACTGCCGGTCCCCGCATCCATCACGATCGCCGCTTCCCCGTATGTGCCCGGTCCCTGCGGCCAGTTCTTCCAGCCATTCGACTGGATCTCCATATTGTAAGCATCCTCTTCTGCTTTTTTCTCTAACTCTTCCGGTGTAAGTTCCTTTTCTTCCTCCGCAGCTGCTCCCACATCCGTCTCTGGTTCCGCATACGTCATTGCCGGTGCAACCCCTAGGGACATCCCGAGGATCACCGCCATAAGAATCGCCGGAATACGTTTCTTTCCCCTCATTTATCTCTCCTTTTTTTTTTTCTTCCGTTTCCTTTTGTAATCATGTAAAATTGTAATCATGTAAAGCCTGTACATCCAGACCTAACATATCTATTATAATTCTTTCTCTCCTGAAACACAACAAGAGAATCTGACTATGAAAAAAGCTGCCGGATTACTCCTGCAGCTTCTTAATTCCTTCAATTGTCTCTTCATATACTTCCGTTACTTTTTCCATCGCTTCCGGAATTCCCGGCTGTTCTCCGGTTCTGTCTCTCAAAAGCTCTGTCAGATCCCTGCTCGCCTCATACAGACGGTCAAGCGAAAGATTCTGGCAGACACCCTTCAGTGTATGTGCCCCTGCGGAACGCATCTTCGAAGTTCTTATCCTCCAAAGCCTGCTTCAGCTGTGAATAACTCTTGTCTTCAAGGAATTTTAACGTGAATTTCCTGATCAGCACTTCACTTCTCAGACGCTTTAATACGTCTTCGTAATTTCCGCCGATCACTTCATAACATTCCTGTAATGTCATACCTTTATCTCCTGTTTCTTTAAGATAAATTCATTGTAGCACATTCCCATGTGAAAATTAATAAATTTCGACATTCTTCAGATAATCATAACATTTTTTTACATATATGCAAGCTCCCCTGGTTGTATTGAAATAAGGCTACCGCAATCCCACTGGCTTTAGAGCTAGTAAATTCCAGTGCAAGAGTAAATTCCATCATGTTTTAAATTTTGCCGAAATTACGAGAAATTTTTGCTTGAAATCTCTCGTTTTCTGCTATAATTAATGTAACTCATCGAAATTTTCTCGATTTCAAGGCATGCTAAATGGGCTACTGGAATTTGGTGTGCTAGACTAAATTCCACCAGCCACATTCGAAAAATGTGAAAAGTTTACATCCAGTCTGACAGCAGATTTCGATTAGTTTTATTAACGGTTAAAGCGTATCAGCTTAGGCGTCAGATTGACTTCATCGGGTTCAATCGGCTTAAGCTGAAATGCTTTTTAAGATATCTTCTCCAAGTGTTTCTAAAGCAGCTTCATATGGCGTTTTTCCCACCAAGACTCTCTCGTGGAGTGGAATTGATATGATTTACAATGAGATTCACATCCCATTGTGTCAAAAACTCAAAAGAAGTACCTTTGGGCAAAACCATACGAAGCATTGTATGTGCTTGTTCTAAGGCTCCTTTTTGTCCACTGCGCATAGGATCACAATAATAAATACTGCTTCTTTGGATACCATGAATTCCTGTTTCCAAACTTTCAGGATCCCCTGAATTCTGAACCTCTATCGGTCAATATATTTTCAAAAACAGAGAGAAATTCATATGTGCCTAATCGTTTCTCCAAACGATCAAATATAAGTCTTACCGCTCCCTTAGTACAACGATTAAGTAAAAAGGCAAGAAACAACTTTTCCTGTGTGAAAAACAATGTTAAGAGAGTCTTGTTTGATTCTCTTGAAGAATGTACTGTATCCATTTCTACAAAGGAGTCCAACTTTAATAAACAAAAATCAGAGTAAGTCCTGTTTTTTTAAAGACAGAGCGATCTGTAATCTGTGTTTTATGACACTTTCTAGGTTTGAACTTTGCCTGTCGTTTCAGATCAATATTTCTGGCTGTGAAAAGTCCCTTGTCAATGTATGTATACATAGAGCGGACAGACATATCCAGTTCTGGATGATTTGTAAGGATTTGATAAGGGGATTGCCCCTGTTCAATCAACGGCGAAATGATCTGGTCTTTCTGATGAAGCTGCGTTTAGTCATATTTATTCCTGAACGAGAGTTTTTCAGTAATTCACGATACTTTCTGTCGGCAGCACGTCCGTTATAATAGTATTTATGTGCGATTATGCAGTGATTGATCTTTTTGGGCATCCATTACAAACGTACGGTGCTTTGTCCAAGCGTTTGCATCGTTCTTTTTCAAAATCTTTGCAGGTCTGATTACAGGTTGGACATGAGGCACACTTAATGCCACAGAGAAGAATTTTTCCGCAAGCATTGGTCTTCTTGCAGTGGTAACGATGAATGCAAAAGTTCTTTGAATTATAGAATGTGCCTTTGTGATACCAATCTGAAATTCGGTGAGCACGGACCTCTTTGGATATGGTCGTTGGATCTTTACATAGAAAAGCAGCAATGTCTTTAAAAGATGTTCCTTTTGCTAATTCGTTTTCGATGTAAATGCGGTCATTTAATGTTAAGTGTTTCTGATTTCCTGGTATATATTTACTCATGAGAATTCTCCTTCTACTGCTGTCAGAAGGAGATATAACCATAACATTATTGTGTGAAAGAGTAAATATCTACTGTGCGAGAGTAAATTCCACTGCCCAGTAGGGCAGTGGAATTTACGAATTCATTTTAGGCACTGGCTTTAGACGGTGGGTTAAGGTAGCCAAAAATCAGAAATTATTGTATACTCATGGCATGGGAACATGGAAATCTAAAAACAGACACAAATACCTATTACAATATCACATTATTTTTGTCTGTAAATATAGGAAGAAATTACTGGTTTCGAGGCAGATATCAGATGATATAAAACAGTTTTCGTATGAGATATGTGACAGATGGATATTTTGCCTGTAGTGTAGGGAATGTATCGGAAGAAATGCTGAAGAGATATATAGGAAATCAAGGTTGAGAAAGAAGGTGACAGTGGATGTTAAAGGCATATAAATATAGAATATATCCAAATAATGAGCAGAAAATACAGATTGCAAAAACATTTGGCTGTTGCCGTTTTGTATATAATCAGACACTGGCATACCGGAAAGAAGTATATGAGAAAAGAAAAAAACAGTTAGTAAAACCGACTGTAACAATTATTGCAATAGACAATTAAAGAAAGAGTATGAATGGCTGAAAGAAGTGGATAAATTTGCTCTGACAAATGCGATTTACAACATGGATGTTGCATACCAGAAGTTTTTCAAGGAACACGCAGGTTATCCGAAGTTTAAGAGTAAACACAATAATCATAAGTCATATACAACAAATTTTACGAATGGGAATATAACAGTAGATTTCGGGTGCAATAGAGTAAAACTGCCTAAATTAAAAGGAATAAAAGCAAAACTGCATAGAAATTTTATCGGACAGATAAAATCGGCAACGATATCACAAGTTCCGAGTGGAAAGTATTATGTATCAATTTTAGTGGAAACAGAACACGTGGAACTGCCACATATAAAACAAAATACAGGAATAGATTTAGGGATTAAGGAGTTATGTATTACTTCTGTTGGAAAGAAATACGAAAATCCAAAAAATCATCAGAAAATACGAAAAGAAACTGGTGAAACTGCAAAGGCAGTTAGCCCATAAAGAGAAAAGAAGTCAAAATTACTACAAAACAAAAGAAAAAAGATAGCAATATGCCATGAAAAAATAACAAATACCAGAAAAGATTATCTGCACAAGATGTCCCATGAGATTATCAGCGAAAACCAAGTGATAGTTTCGGAAGATTTGCAGATAAAAAACATGGTAAAAAAAATCACCGTTTGAGTGATGTATCATGGTATGAGCTGACAAGACAGTTAGAATATAAGGCAAAGTGGAATGGCAGGAAATATGTCAAAATAGATAGATTCTATGCCAGTAGTCAGCTGTGTTCAGCCTGTGGATACCAAAATACAGAGACAAAAAATCTATCAGTAAGGGAATGGACATGTCCTGTCTGTGGAACAAAACATGATAGAGATATCAATGCCGCAAAAGAATATACTGGCAGAAGGATTAAGGCGAATAGCATAAAAATAACTGTATAGGGTAGGGACTGCCCAAATTAACGCCTGTGGAGATAGTAGGTTACGAGGTCGATGAAGCAGGAAGCCCATTGGCTTTAGACAATGGGTAGTTCACCTGTTACCAGTATAAACCACCTTTTTTGAAAATACAAGAGAAACCGCAGATCCGGCTCTTAAATGGGCCTGACCTGCGGTCTCCAATTTATCGTCTTTGACAGACATTTCTATTATATCTTTTATGATCTTTGATTAGCTTCTGCGTCTTCTTCTGAAGATCAGAGCAATAAATGCTACAACCATTGCAGCCTCGATCATGAACAGATAGAACATAACGTGTGAATTGTCACCCTTTACAGTCGTCTTATCGCCTGATGGGTTCTGATCAGAAATATTCTGTTTTATCATTATCCGGTTCTATCGTCTTACTTTTGTGAATTCTACGACGACTTCCCGTTCGTCTGCCACATTTTCGAACATCCCTTTGATTACTTTCTTCGCATTCTCATCTGCATTTTCAAGGAATCCATATTCGTCTGATTCTGCTTTTTTTTCTTTGCTTTTTCTTTTCTGCTTCCCCGACTAATTCCATGACTGCCTCTTTATCAATACTCATGATTGCAAAATTCGTGTCATAGATTTTCAGATCACTGGATTTGATCTTGATTGAATCTTCATCGATCGTGCAGTGCGGGATTGTGATCGTAATCTTGTCATCGGTCTCTTTGATCTTTGCGTTCTGCACATCCAGCCCGGCAGTGATGGTTGTTTTATACTGTACCAGGAACCGGTTCTTGTTGAGCAGCGGGAGTTCCCTTTGTGCTCCTGAATACATCTGAAATGATCATCTTCTGTGTGGTCAGCTCTGCAGCATCTTCCAGTGTGGTCTCGAGCGGGATGCTCTCTTCCTTCGGACTGGTGATATACTTGTATGCAGATATCGAACCGATACTGATCACAACTGCAAGAATTACGGCGATGATTACTTTAAATTTTGTCTTCATAGGCATCTCCTCTCTTCTGTACATTTACTCTTTTCTCTTGTTTCTAGTTTCTGCTAAGCAGTGTCACGATTCCGACTATGATCAGAATCGGGAATGCCAGATAGATTAACCCGGCGAATACCATACCGATCAGGATCACCGGGAAGAATACCACGGTCAGTATTAATTTTGACACTCCCCCAGGCTGCCCTTAAGCCGAATATCAATAGCTTTCCAAATATTCCCAACATACAGATCAAAAATAATAACGTTAACATAAGCTGTCTCTCCTGTTCTTACTATGCGAATACATCTTCTGTTTGTTACGGATGTATTTTCTGAATTCACTATAATCATTTCCAGACTATAAATATACACCGAAATTATGGAAATAGTATTACGTATTCCTCTTTTTTCGAGAAATTTAAGAAATGCGTATATCAAAGAGATGGAAAAGCCTGGCCTTTTTTGCTTCTCCGTCTTTTGTATCATATTACTCCTTACGCACACAGACTTCTGGCTCTTGCAAGCAGCTGCCGGGTATCTTTCTTATTCAGTTCTAAAATGTTCTTGCTTTCGGCCGGTACCGCATATCAGATACTGTATACACCGTCACGAATGCCTCCGGATCTTTCTTAGTAATATAATTCATCAGTTTCTGATATTCGTTCTTATCTACGATTGTAATGATCTCTCTGTATTTCTGCATATTGTAAGCACCCATTGCCTCATAGAATGTTGCCCCGCTGTGCAGCTCATGTAAAATGAACTGTCGTACCTCTTCTTCGTATTTTGTAATAATGCAGACTCGTCTTTTTACATTCTGTCCAAAGATGAAATGATCCAGCACAATACCATTAAAATATGTGCCAAGCACACTTAACACTACCGCTTTTTTATCATAGATCAGAGCATACGAAAGTGCCACACACATTCCTGAGATGGACATAGCTTTTCCCAGTTCGATGTGAAGATACTTGTTCATGATCTTCGCTACAATATCAAGTCCACCGGACGACGCATTCATATTAAATAAGATGCTGAGTCCGAAGCTTACAACCAGAACATAACATAACACATCCAGTTCCGTACTGTTTGTCAGCGATTCAAAATCCGGAAATACATGTTCAAATACTGCCAGATACAGTGGCAGCAAAATACTTGTATATACCGTCTTCGCCCCAAATTCTTTCCCACAGGTTATAAATCCGATCAGCAGTAAGACCACATTCAGTATCATCGTAACCGTTGATACATGTAACGGTACATAATGCGCAATAATGATCGCCAGCGCAGATACGCTGCTGATCGAGGTCTGGCTCGGAATCAGAAAGAAATACACGGCCGCGGCGATGATCCCCACTGCTATCGTCATGACGGCAATTTCTTTTAGATTGTCCGGTGTGACAACTTGTTTTTTTTCTCTGTTCATTTTCTATTCCCCACTTTTATAAATATTTCATCATCGTTGGCGCAAGGATGTTCATATCAACAGGCTTGGCAACGTGATCATCGCTTTTTATCATCCTTCATCTTCCGGATGGTTAATGTCGTATCGAACCCATTCATAACCGGCATCTGAATATCCATAAGGATCATCTTGTAATAATCAGCCTCTGCCTTTTCAATCATGCTGATACATGCAACTTCGTCAGTTGCAACTTCGACAATACACCCTTCTTCTTTTGATGCTTTTTTGCAAGGGATCGTCACTGTAAAAGTGGATCCCTCACCGAGCTTACTTTCCACCTCTAGCGTACCACCCATCAGATCCACAAGCTTTTTCACGATTCCCATGCCGATGCCGCTGCCCTCAATCTGGGTAATCGTAGAAGTCCGCTCTCTTTCGAACGCTTCAAAGATATGCTTTTGGAACTCTTCTGCCATACCAATTCCATTATCGGTGATACTGATGATCATATCACACCAGACTTCTTTCTCACAAGGTCTCTGTGCAATCTTACAGGATATTGTACCTCCTGTATCTGTATACTTGACCGCATTACTTATGATGTTGATGCAGATTCCTTATTTACTTCATTTTAACATAATATCGGAGCACTGGGGGACGGTGTTTATGGCTTTTTACTGTCTTTTTATGTAATGCACGAATACAAATATAATACAGGCTAATCACCGGTGGAATCAATAATGCCGAAAACTAAAATTTATAACCGCTATGGATTTGATGAATTTTCAGAAAAAATGATTCAAAAAATCCAAATGCACATTTTGTGGCTGCACTCCTTGATATCGATAAATTGATACGTGAACAATCGGTGTCAGGACAGAGAAAAAAACAGCTTACCATCTATTGATAGCTGCCCTTTTCTCTGGACTGCACACCGATTTTTTACCGATTGAACAAAATCGCGTCACTTCAGCCGATACAGTATGGAGTTTCAATCGATTTCCTTCTTCTTGATTTTACCAAAGATTCTATACATTGGAAACTGATTCCATCATATATTCAAAATAGTAACCTGTCTTATCGAATGAAGGGTACACTTAATAAGCCTTCTTTCAGGAGGCTGTTTTTCAGTATTCAAATTCCTTCACTCAAGTCAACATATAGCGTCCTCGAAGCGATAGTGAATGAAGATTTTCTCCACAGGCTTCACATTTACAGATATCCTTTTTTGTAAAGGATCATCAGCTTTTCCGCACAGGTTTTGCCTCGGAGTTTTGAAATATATTGAATGCAGTTGAGAAGCTTCCGGCAGTGTGCCATCTTTTTCTTTCTTGTTCCTACAGGAAAGCAGGCCATAGTGGCGAATTCGGACAAAACCTTTAGGGAGCACATGCATCAGAAACATTCGCAGAAACTCTGTTCCTTTGATGGTTTGCTCGATATATTTACCACCATTTTTGTAATCCTTTACGAGATAGGTAACAGTCTCATCTGTCATACTGACGATTCTACGATTACTGATAGCGATACGATGAGTGTAACGGCCAAGGTACTGGATCACAGAATCCGCTCCATTGAATGCCTCTATCGTATATACAACCCAGTTCTTTTCGTAGAGGGAATTCAGTAAAGCTTTGAATTCATAATGATTTTTTAAATGTGCTGCCGTTCCATGATACTCAAGTTTTTTTTCTTCCCAGAGTTGTTTCAGCTCACAAAGATAATACTTTTTGAAGACGGCAGACATGACCTTAACCGGAAAGAAAAACTTCTTTCCTTTATCCTTCCACTTGTTTGCAGCATCAAGTCCACCGCCAAGAACAATGGTGTGGAGATGAGGATGATAATTCATCCTGGAGCCCCAAGTATGAAGTACGCAGATATATCCAATCCTTGCTCCAAGATGCTTCGGATCCGCAGACAGTTCTTCCATTGTTTGATGTGCTGCATGGTACAAAGCATCATAAAGGAGTTTCTGATTTGAATAAATCAGGGAATATAATTTTTCAGGAACTGTAAAAACCGTATGAAAGTATGGAACATCCAGTACATTTTCCTGCTGTTTGTCAATCCATTCATCGACCTCCATTCCTTGACACATGGGGCAGTGACGGTTCTTGCATGAATTATAATGAATATATTTCTTGTGACAGTTTTCGCATTCGCTTAAATTGGCTCCCATTTCAAGAGTATGGCATTTGGAGATACACAGTGCCGTTAGTTGCTGTTGGGGAGAAAAGTTGTGTGTCTCACAGTATTGCGGAAGAAATCGATGGAATACATCCTGAATGGTGATGTCATGATTCATTTGCATCACCTGCGTTTCTCTTAGATTTATGTCCTCGTTTTTTCTTGACAGGATGATCAAGCGGACTCTTTATTCCCATAACAGTTTTATTTGATATGTGAATGTATACCTGTGTTGATTCCAGACAGCGGTGTCCAAGCATTGCTTGTACATAGTTGATTGGGACACCTTGCTCAATCATGTGACTTGCAAAGGAATGTCGAAGCGTATGCGGATGTGCTTCAATGCCCGCTGTTTTTTCCTACTGCCCTGAGCATGATTTCAACACCACTCACTTTTAGTAGTTCATGAGGAGCATCTAAAGAAACAAAAAAGATACTCTCTTTTTACCG
>VOFF01000383.1_pt1 | contig 18001 bp, 25 predicted proteins | sample 5384061 | NCBI WGS metagenome assembly VOFF01 (sample SAMN12384725, study PRJNA508395) | human gut metagenome | isolation source: healthy gut E | host: Homo sapiens
AATGTAAGTTCTCCGTTTGTCCTGGGCATTATCAAACCGAGAATCTATCTCCCGTTCAACATGAATGGTCAGGATCTGGAGCACGTTGTTGCCCACGAACAGGCGCACATTCGCCGCAAAGACCATTGGTGGAAGCCTCTTGGTTTTCTCCTGCTGACGATTCATTGGTTCAATCCTCTCATGTGGTTGGCTTATGTTCTGCTGTGTCGTGACATTGAGCTTGCCTGCGATGAAAAAGTCATCAAGGAACTTGGCAATGAGCAGAGAGCCGATTATATGCAAGCACTTGTTGCCTGTAGTGTAAACCGCCGCATGATCGCCGCTTGTCATCTTGCCTTTGGCGAGGTAGGTGTAAAGGAGCGCGTGAAGTCTGTGATGAATTAGGCCTGCTTCCTGACGAATCCTAAACAAGACCGCTATACATTGCGAATTGTTGTTCCCGCAGGAAGTCAAGAGGAATTTGTATATACGGAGGAGGAAGTCAGCACAGTCAGAAATTCAATCAAAATATGGTCTGGTGATGGATTGGGTGATACAGAAGTTCTTTTGTTCCCCGTTAATAAAACAGCAGAAACCGGATACACAGCCACTTATCTTACGCATGGTATGTCTGTGGAATTTGATGCAGAAAATGATACGTGGTTTAAGATTGGTGTGAATATGCAGAACCCCACCAATGAGGACATTATTGTTTATGTTGAAGTAGAAAATGTAGAAGTGCGTATTGTGGACGAGATAAATTCCGTAATAGAGTGGTTTGATTACCTTGAAACCCCTGATGAAATGAAATGGGACGGTAGTCTTGAAATCAGCCTCACCGAGTTTGTACATAATTGAAATTCAAAAGGATTCTTGCGCAGTAAATCATCTTCAACTGCCATCTGAAATGCAGGTCTTACAATTCCACGCACACTGTGAATGGAACTGTATCCTCTTCCATCTGCTTGCAGTTTAATAAACCATGCTTTTTGCATCCGACAATTTTATTTTATCTATTCTTCTGGTTCCGAATTCTTCTTTTTTTATTATATTGATCACAAAATCATAGTTCGCCTGAGTGTTATGACGAACCCCCTTTTTTTGTCAATGTATTTTTTGAACCAAATCCAAAACTGTTAAATTTCCTCCGTAAGGTACTATACCATCATGTAAATCTCTTTGGATATTCTTTTCTTTTTCCCTTAGCGCTAAGCATGGTCTGCATCCAGTTGGCAGAGAATCTGTTGGCTCTAATTTCCAACTATACAAAAACTTCTGCTTTCCATAACAATCTGTATATACAAACGCATATCTTCCATCTTTTCTCTGACTTTCTCCGTTTCGTAAAATTCGACCTTTTTTATCCCGTCGTTTTTGGTCACGTTTTGTTTACCCAAACGTCTTCGCCCCTTTCTACGAAAAGCCCTAGCACGATATAGGTATTATATCATACCAGGGCTAGCATTTCCACTTTAAAGTGCTAAATTGTTCGTATATTTTTTACAAAGACGTAGTCTGATCCAGAAAAGGCCTCAAATTTCTTACGGTTAATCAATGACTTACACCCCACCTGGACTGTAAAGCAACATTCTGAATTTAGATGTTCCGAAATAAGCATCCTTATTTTCTTTTCACCTATTCCAAAATATTGCACTGCTTCATCCACCGTAAGCATATATTTTTTTCCCAAATTGGAATCTTACCTTTTTCAATTTTAATCGCCACTCTTCTCTCCTCCTTTTTCTCTTTGGACAAAACATTTTTATCTGCCCATGACAATTTACAATTTTATACACTGTCATCGGCAATACAGGTGGCAGTTCAGTACTCTGCCCACATGTTTTGCACCGTCATTAAATATGACCAGCTTTTTCTGGAAGTATCATTATCACAGATATGCTTCGTCGCCCTGTGCAGCTGCTGCACATTTTGTCAAATTCTTCTCGCTCCATACCTTTGCTTCAATGTTATATTTCAGCATTTCCTCGTATTTACTCCATTAACAGAGCAGATATATCATGGCGGATTTACCTAGTGGCTCTACATATCTTCACGTCCTGTATGTAAAAAACAATATACAATTTTCAAGGTACAAAAAATTCCTGAAGGGGAAAAGGAATCTATATTAAATACTCCCTTTACTGATTACTTTTCCTTACATATGATTTCGTATCAAATCCCCAAGGTCTTAGTAATCAGTTTTGCTTCCAGGCGTTGACGCAGAGTTTCATCTACACAGTAATGCACCTGTCCAAATTCGTCAAACATTTTTCTGGTAGCCAAAACTGTTATAAACCAAATCAAATACCCTTCATAATGCAGATTTCAACACTGCCTGGATTGCCTCAGTATCACCAGTATGATTCCTTTTTTCTTTTCAGCAATCAATGCATTTTAATGTGTCTGCCTCAATTGGGATTCTCACAACGTAACATCATGGCAAGCTGTGGTGTTTCACAAAAAACTGTCGTCAAAGTTCAAAAACGTGCCAGAGAACTAAATATCTCTTGGCCTCTTGATGAATCAATGACCGACACAGAGCTTCAAAAAAGCTCATGTTCTCGAAAAGAGCAAGGTATCTGCCAGTAAGAAGATGCCCGACTACGCTTACATCCGTAAGGAACTGCTCCGTAATGGAGTCACCAAAAAGCTCTTATGGACTGAGTACATAGAGGATTGCCGTGCCAACGGTGAAGAACCACTCATGTATTCACAATTCTGCTATCACATCCAACAGGATGAGCAGAAACATCGTGCTACCATGCATATCAACCGTAAACCCGGCGAACAGGTTGAGGTTGACTGGGCTGGTGATCCGGCAACAATTATTGATCCTGACACTGGTGAAATCTTAAAATCTTACATCTTTGTAGGTGTAATGACTTACAGTCAGTATGCATATGTGGAAGCATTTCTGGATATGAAGCAGAGATCATGGATCAATGCTCATGTCCATATGTATGAGTACTTTGGCGGTGTTGCCAGAATCCTCGTACCGGATAACTGCAAAACCGCAGTTATTCACAATGGGGGATGGAAAGACCAGCAGATCAATGAAACTTATCAGGAACTAGCTGAACATTATGGCACCGCTATTATTCCGGCTCGTGTCAGAAGTCCCAAGGATAAGCCGAATGCTGAAGGAACGGTAGGAAATATCTCTACCTGGATAACAGCAAAGCACTTCGGGATGAACAGTTCTTTTCCCTTGCAGAATTAAACCGTGCAATAAAAGATAAGCTAGAACTGTTCAACCAAAGGCTCTTTCAGAAGAAAGAGGGTAGTCGGCGAAGCTTATTTCTTGAGGAAGAAAAACCATTGCTGGCACCATTACCTGCTACCCGTTTTGAACTGAGCGACTGGAAAACAGCCACCGTCCAGTTCAATTATCACATATCTGTGGACGGAATGCTATACTCAGTTCCCTATGAATACATCAAAAAGAAAGTTGATGTCAAGATAACAGATACCACTATTGAAATTTTTTACAATCATAACCGCATTGCTTCCCACCGCCGTCTGAAGGGGCGTCCTGGGAAGTACAGCACTGTCACGGAACATATGCCGGACGACCACCAGAAATATCTGGAATGGAACGGTGACAGGTTCCGCAAATGGGCTGAACGGATTGGCATAAATACGTACACTGTGGTCAATGCGATACTGACCTCCAAACGTGTGGAACAACAGACCTACCGAAGTTGTATGGGGCTTCTGAAGCTTGCAGAGAAATACTCAGATACATTGCTTGAAGCAGCCTGTAAAAAGGCACTATCTTATACAGCTTCACCGAGTTATAAGAGTATTAAAAACATCCTTGTAACAGGTTCTGTAAAACCGGAATCAGAAACTACTGAATCCAAGACTACACATAAAGCACACGGCATCACAAGAGGTGCCGATTACTATCGGAGGTAAAACATATATGACGAATCAGAGTACAATAGATAAATTAATTGAAATGCGCCTTACTACTATGGCAGATGCGTTCCGCAACCAGCTGGATGATACGAAATTTAAAGACGTACCATTCGAGGACCGTTTTGGTATGCTGGTGGACATCGAATACAGTAATCGTAAGAATAATCGTCAGAAACGATTGATCCGTAATGCTGGATTCGACCAACCGGAAGCAAGTATCATGGATATCAATTACACTTCCGGACGCAAGCTTAACAAGGGTCTTATTAACCGACTTGCAACTTGCGAATATATATCTGAACACCGGAATCTTTTTATCACCGGCGCTACAGGCTGTGGTAAAACTTACATGGCCTGCGCCTTTGGTATGGAGGCTTGTAAGCAGTATTTCAATACCAAGTATGTCCGTCTTCCTGATCTGCTTATTGATCTGGAGACAGCACGGACAGATGGTAACTACAAAAAAGTCATGGCGAAGTATGCAAATCCAGTTGTCCTGATTCTGGATGAGTGGCTTCTCTTGAAACCGACGAATGCAGAACAAAGGGATATCTTTGAACTGCTTCATAGGAGACGTAAGAAATCTTCAACGATTTTCTGCTCCCAGTATGCATTTGAGGAATGGTATGAGCAGCTCGGCGGTGGTGACAGTCCTCTGGCAGATGCGATCATTGATCGTATTGCCCACGACAGCTATCGAATAAATATCACGAGCTGTTTTTCCTGTATTTTGAGGTATATAAAAAACGTCCTAATGGGTAGTTTTTAGCCCATCGGACGCTATTTATATCAAAAGATAATATTTTGCCATCATTTTTTGTGGCATATAATTCACTTTTTAAGGTAAAGAAATTTATTTGCTTTTTTTGAACTATTTATCTATTTCATCCGTCACGTAATGACGGATATGATCTTACCAGACAATAAAATTCTTAATCTTTCCTATACCTCGGAGCTGTTTTACGGAAATTCAGAATTTTATATGTCTTTTAAAAGTGAAATATCGCCCTCTTTTTAGTGAAATATTAGTTCATTTTCTTTTCAAGAAAGGGAACTATACACTAAACATGGAGGTGTATCATATGCCAAAACAAACAGATAAAGAACTGGGATTGTTTTTTAAGAACGCCCGACACGAGCAAAAATTGACTTATGAAGAATTAGCTGAAAAAGCAGAAATGTCCAGCCGATATTTAAAGGAAATTGAAAATGGGGGCCGAGTTCCCAGTTTTCATAAAATCAGAAAACTGGTACGCGCTTTAAATGTTCCTCCTGAACCATTGTTTTATCCAAACAATCATACAGATAATCTTGATTATCAACGCCTGCTCATGTACCTGTCAAAATGCAACGATGAGCAAATTACCGCTATCCTTGCCATCGTAGAAGCATACCTGCGCACATACAAAATTCCTACAGACCACGATAAACAAGATCCCTGAAATTCATTTGAATTCTATCTGAATTATTCTGAAGAAGCGGTATGGTTTCCCATACCGCCACTCTAACGTGCATATTTTTCTATCATTCTCTTAACATTCGTGGATTTCTTTATTGCCCCTATATTAATAAGAAACTCAACTACATCCATCATTCCCTGGTAATAAGCCCGCTGCTCCTCTTCATAATGGAAATGTTCTAACTGATCCAGATATTTATTCCAGAAATTCTGCTCACGCTCTGGGATTTTTTCCAGATGTAGTGGCAGCTTCTTTTGTATTTGTTTCAAATTCTTCTCTGCTTCTTTCCATTCTTCCGGCTGTACTGTATATTCTCTTTCTCCGGAGTCACAGCGCAATTCCTCAAATAAATTCGATACTGCTTCATAAAATTCATTCATCTTCTTTCCACCTCTCACTAGAATTATTTTCATTACAGGCAGCATTATCATTTTCTTATTTCAAAAATCAAATAAACTTTCCAAAAACTTCATCTTTAGAAGTATAGTAACAATATTTTTCCTTAAAATCAATAATAATACTTCATCTTTAGAAACTTTCGAGAATCAGAATGATTATTTATTGGGATAAAAAAACGAACAGTAAAAACAGAATAGGACAACGGGTAAAAGAATTACGAAAGGCTCATAATCTTACTCAGAAAACACTCGCTGCCAAATTACAACTTGCAGGATATGATTTTAATGATCTGGCAATCCTACGAATTGAACAAGGCACACGTTTCGTTCCCGACTACGAAGTTGTCGCACTGGCCGAAGTATTTAATGTTTCCTGCGAATATCTTCTTGGTCTGACGGACGCTCCTGCAAAATAATTCAATTGTATTGCTGCCCATTCTATGCTAAACTATGGATAGATACTTCTGAACAACATACACTATTTATAAACCGTATGATTGGAGTGATTTCATGGAATTAACAAAAAAAGTCCCTACAACCGATAAAAGCCAGGAAAACAATCATCTTCTCTGTATGTTAGACCGGGGAATTGATGATATGGAAGCTGGTCGTGAATTGCCACTGGAAGATGCTTTTCGCAAAATCACAGAATTAAGGGATGCACGAAGAAATGCAAGAATATAAAATTATTTTAACCTGGGAAGCAATTTACGATGTCACAGACATTGCAGATTATATTGAAGAAGAATTCGGCCTGCAACGTGCTGACCGTTTTCAATCTGATCTGAACGAACAAATGCAGAATTTAGGCCAGTTCAGTACTGGAACTCAAATTCTGTACAGAGGATATTCCATGCATAAAAGAGCTTTTCCGCCATCTATTATTTTTTATATTATAATGGAAGAAACAAAAGAGATTCATATTCTCCGAGTGTTGCGCCATGAACGAGATTGGGAAAATATCCTGTTGCAAAGATCAACTTATACATATCCAGAATGAATACCTGGGAGCCAATCAGAGATTTTTCTGAAAGGCTTCCTTTTTAAATTTTTATTACTTCCCACTGTCAATTAAATCATAACCCATATCCAGAAAATCCAGCGTCTTAGCTTCACTGACAGAATCATCCAAAAGAATCGTAATCCAGTGTTGCTTATTCATATGATACCCCGGTAAAAATCCATACGTTTGAATAATCATCCCAACCAGATCAGGATCACATTTTACATCCAGGATGTCAATGTTTCCATCTTCTTCTAATCCCAGTATTTTCTTTTCCACTACCATAATTATAGCATACCATTTTCCATTTTTATGTCGAAGCACCGCAGAATCAGGATCTTTTTTCCATAAATATTCCGGTTCAGTTCCATATTGCTCTTTTACATATTGAAAAATTTCTTCACGTTTCAAATTTATCCCTCACTTACGATTTCTTTCTCTGATTATACGCTATCAGGATTGTATTCTCAACCACTTCTCACAGTTCTATTTATGTTTTATAGCTTTTGCATAGCCTGCTTTGCAGGCTACACCCCAAAAGAAGCAAGCACTGCCAGTGTCATGACACCTGGCTCATTTTGTCAAATTCCCTTTCCGGTTCATTCTACCAAAATGTATCAGGGAGTATCCCTGGCCCTCTCATATTTTATAATTTCTTAATTTGACGCTTTCACCCAGTCCTGTTAAAATAACTTACAGATACATCTGTCCAAACCAACAAAAAACCAAGTACCATAACTGTCATAGCCGAACTGGTTAGACAGTTTTTTTGTACTCTTTTTTATAGAAAAAAACGAATTGGAGGATTTCAATGAGCAAACGTACCAGAATTCATCCCGTACAATTTTATTTGAATGATGACGAACAATACATTTTAGAAGAAAAATATCGTCTTTCCAGGATGAAAAGCAAATCTGCCTTTCTACGGAAAATGATCTTATATGGATTTGTATATGAAGTAGACTACTCTCATATCCGAAAAATGAATACCCTGCTGGGCAATATCAGCAGCAATTTGAATCAGATCACCCATCGTATAAACAGTACCAATACAGTTTACCCAAAGGACCTGGACGATATAAAGGAGTTAATGGAAAAAATATGGCAGTTACAAAAATCCATGGTATCAAAACAACCGTTGATAAAGCAATAGAATACATCTGCAATCCAGATAAAACTGACCAGAATCTATATATTTCTTCCTTTGCCTGCTCTCCCGAAACAGCCGCTCTTGACTTTAAATACACTTTGGATCATACACATGACTGCAGAGATCCGCACAATACAAATAAGGCATTTCATCTGATTCAGGCATTTTCCCCTGGTGAAGTTTCCTATGAAGAAGCCCATCAAATTGGCAAAGAACTTGCGGATCGCTTACTGGAGGGAAAATACTCCTATGTTCTGACAACACACACTGATAAAGGTCATGTACATAACCATTTAATTTTCTGTTCTGCAGATAACATCACTTTTTCTCATTACCATGACTGTAAAAAGAATTACTGGAAAATACGAAATCTCAGCGACACTTTATGCCAGGAACATAACCTGTCCACAATTATGCCAGATGGTAAAAAAGGAATGAAATACAATGAATGGGCTGCAAATAAATCTGAATCCAGTAAAAAAGCGCAGCTGCGAAAAGATATCAACCAGACAATCCGAATTGTTTCCACTTACTCAGAATTTCTTGCATTTATGGAAGCTAAAGGATATGAAATAAAAAACGCAGAATTTGGCGAAAACAGCAGGAAATACATTACCTTTCGTTCTCCCGATATGTCCCGTCCAGTGCGTGGAAGTACTAAATCTTTAGGAAAAAATTTTACTAAAGAACGTATCAAAGAACGCATTGAAAATAAACGTCAGAAAGCTATTTTTCCTTCTGTTCATAACAAATTAATAGATACCAATGCTCCCAATATAGCAGGAAACATTGGGCTTCAGAAATGGGCAAATAAGGAAAATTTAAAAATTGTCTCTGCTGAATATAACAAGATGCTCACACATAATCTACATAATTTTTCAGAACTTGAAGACCGCATAGCCTTGTTACATATGCAGCAAAAAGAGGTAAATACCTCTGTTGTTTCTCTCGAGTCTCAGATACGTCATCTTCGAGAAATGCTAAAATATGCCAAACAATATCAAAAAAATAAAATTTATGATGACCATTATAAAAGTTCCAAAGATCCAGATCGTTATTTCCGTAAATATGAATCTCAAATTATTCTTTTCGCGGGTGCTGAACATATTTTACAGGAAAATGGTATAAACCTGAAGCATCTTAATACCAATAAGTTACAGGAGCAAATTCAGATCTTATTTCCCAAAAAAGAATCTCTAAATACTCAATATGTTTCTTTTAAGCAAGAAATAAAAGAGTTGGAATTGATACATCAAAATCTGTCCAAATATCTCAAACAGGATGCTCCTGAAATACAAAGATCTTCTCATAACCAACTCCCTTCTTTGTAAAACCATAATAATAGGCAGCGATTTCACTCGCTGCCTAAATTCCCGTTAAACCGATATCCTACACCTCGTACTGTTTGTATATATAATGGTTGTCCAGGATCATCTTCTATTTTTTCTCTGATATTGCAGATATGTCGCATAACCACATTATAATCACCGGAATAAGGTTCATTCCATACCAGATCATAAACCATTTCTTTTCCAAATATTCTACCTGGACTTTTCGCTAAAAAAGTAAAATATCATATTCATATTTTGAAAGATGAACATCACTATCATTCTTTTTAACAATTTGTTCCTGTAGATATATTTTTAATTCTCCAAACCTTATAATTTCCGGTATGAATTGGTTTTTATGTTCCCAGCTAGTCAATATGTTTTCACTTATGCTTCCATTAGCATCTGTGATTCTCTCAATAATTTCTATCTTTTTCACCTTTATTGCCTCTACATTATTAATTTTATATTCTATATATCATCTGCCATTTGACTTTTTTCTTCTACAAGTAATATAATATATTTATTACATATGTAGAATTTAGCAGGAGGATTTTATTATGTCACTACCCCAGATTTCAGAAGCCGAATTTGAAGTTATGAAAATTGTATGGAAATATGCTCCCATCAATACAAATGAAATTACAGAAAAACTTACTCTAACTACCAGCTGGAGTCCAAAAACAATTCAAACTCTTATCAAGAGACTTGTTTCCAAAAAAGCTCTTTCCTGCGAAAAACAAAGCCGGGTATTTGTCTATACTCCATTAGTCCAAGAAGATGAATATATACGCCAGGAAAGCAATTCTTTTTTAAAGCGATATTATAATGGAAATCTTTCTTCTATGCTGGCTTCTTACCTTGAAGACGATAAGCTCTCTTCAACAGAAATTGATAACTTACGCTATTTATTATCAAAACATCAGAAATAGGAGGTTTTGAATGAGCAACTGGATCATCCACTTTTTAATCAGTAATATCTTCATATGTATTTTTACACTTGTAATAATCGGAACAAAAAAACTTCTGAAAAAATATTTATCTGCGGCTACACAGTACCATCTCTGTTTTCTTTTATTTTTATTACTTGCCGTGCCATTTTTTCCTGTACAGATTCATGGCTCACAACTTTTTTTTTTCATGGTTACATTTTTTTCAAACTGACTCAGGACTTAACTCTGGTACCGACACGCTATCCGAACTTACCAGTAATACACAAAATATTTTGTTAAACCAGGTGAATGATTTTTCAGTTTCCATCAGTAGTCAATTTTCTGGAGGCTTGAATACCATACTCTTTCTAATATGGATAACGGTGTTATGATTATGTCAGTCCTCACCCTTCATTCATTAAACTATGTACGTTCCATAAAAAGATCTGCTCTCCCGCTTCAAAATCAGCAGGTAAAAACTATTTATTACAATTGTTTAAAGGAACTTAAAATCTCTCACCCAGTATCAGTCTACAGTACTGCATTTTTAAAATCACCAGTTTTAATCGGAATAATACATCCCAGAATTTACATTCCCATCCATTTAATTTCCGAACTGAATCCTGATGATATGCGTTTTATGCTGCTACACGAATTACAGCATTACCATCACAAAGATACATTTATTGGCTTCCTCATGGTCATAAGTAATATACTCTACTGGTTTAACCCTTTTGTTTGGTACACTTTAAAAGAAATTCTCTGTGACCGTGAAATAGCCTGTGATTCTGCTGTATTGCAGATGATTTCTGCTGATGAATACCAAGCTTATGGAACTACACTGATTAATTTTGCAGAAAAAATATCCTCTTTTTCCTCTCCACTGGCAGTTGGAATGTCCGGAAATTTCAGGCAGATGAAACGACGTATTCTCAACATCGCCGTTTTTAGGAAAGAAACTCTTTATCAAAAAATGAGAGCATTGATAATTTATCTGGTCATTAGTGCTGTTTTTATTGGATGTACACCCATTTTATCCATTGATGCCTCTACTCAAAACGTATATCATTTTAGTGATACAGACAAAAATATCTCCCTGTTAGATATATCCGAAACATTTGGAACATATGATGGATCATTTGTTTTGTATGACAATAATTTGGATTCCTGGAAAATATACGATCTTGAAGAAGCCACCAAACGTATTCCGCCAGAGTCTACCTACAAAATATACGATGCATTATTAGGGTTGGAATCCGGAATCATCACACCAGAACACTCTTCCATGACATGGAATGGTGATGCCTTTCCTTTTCCATCCTGGGAAGCTGATCAGGATTTAAACTCTGCTATGCAAAATTCCGTTAACTGGTATTTCCAGGCAATTGATTCGCAGCTCGGAATTAACAGAGTCCAGGAATTTTTGAATAAAATAGAATATGGAAACCAGACAACCAGTTCAAATCTGGATTTATACTGGTCCGATTTTTCATTAAAAATCTCGCCTTTAGAGCAAGTAACATTATTAAAAAAATTTAACACAAATGAATTCCATCTAAATTTCCAAAATGTATTTTCTGTTAAAAATGCTATAAAAATTGCCAGTACACCTAATGGTAATTTCTACGGAAAAACTGGAACCGGTCGTGTCAACGGACAGGATATCAACGGCTGGTTTATCGGATATGTAGAAACTTCCGATAACAGCTATTATTTTGCAACCAATATCCAAAGTGATTCTAATGCAACTGGCAAAAAAGCATTTGAAATCACTTCTGATATCTTAAAAAAATTACATATATGGAATTAACAAATATGAAAGGGCTGATAGTTGTTATCAGTTCTTTCTTTTTATTCTATATTGATATTTGGGAACTTCTTTCGTACCATTATTCAGAATTTTATTCCCCATATATTTAAAACTCTTATCATCGTTGAACTTAACAGTCAGCTCACTTGTAATAACGGTATCATTACATATAAATGTATCACATACAGCATCAACAACCAACACACTGTTTCCCTCTCCGCTATCTCTTATTTCAACGACCTCCGGTAAAGATGTTCCAAAATAAGTAGGGCTATAATTTAAACAGCCTAATCGTTCCCAGTCATAAGTTTGATGTTCCGAATCAAATACTGCCCATTTTTTAATTTGCTCCGCTGTTATCGGCAAAAACTCCATTATCAGATTTTCAAACTCTTCTGCCGGAATTCCACTTGAGTTACCTGAAAACTCATATCTCTCCCCGTATTTCATTCGATATAAATATTCATATAAACCATTATAATCTAACCCTTCCATATCAGATCTATCCCAATCAGAACATAAAAGATTATTCCCCTGATATCCAAGCAAATACACACACCTCTTTGAAACTTCCCTGCATTCATCACTTAAAGGTTTAATTCTTATCATAGAGCTGCCATCAACCGCTTCTGATACTTCCGGATATTTTGGAACACATAGCGTATAACCAAACCAGCCTTTTTCTGTATATTTCCATTCTTCTATCCTTGTATACGAAACATATACAATAGATGGATTGTCGTTCATACCCCAAACAACTTTCGCAGCCAGCAAATACATATCTGTCCCATCATAATTGAATTTGAGTCTTTCTATCCCACCATCCCTGTTAATCCTATATAAGACGATATCTCCTGTCAGATCCTGTTCTGCCCTGAAAAGAAATTCTTCCATTTTAGAATAATTAGCCATATTTGAATACGGTGCTGATGTAATAACAGGGACATTTTTTTCCTTTAATACTTCCTGCATTTTTTCCATTACTGTCTCAGAAACTACTATATTCGATGAAGTCCCTTTATCCGCCTTTTGATAAATGACTTTCATCTGATTCATAACATTCTTACAATCTTCAATAGCTTCTTCTTTCACGACTTCATCTACTGGCAAATCATATCCTCTTTCTTGTACAGCATAATTCGCAGTTTCCTGTGAAATATATTCTAAATCAGCCCCTTTACATTTTGTATTTCCTATGAAAAAGCATCCCGAAATAAATAAAACGCTCATCATCTTTTTCAGTTTTCTTTTTGTAATCATATCAATTATCTCCATAACATTCCTCCCACTTTTCGTCTGATAATCTTTCCGTATACCAGGTAACCTCTATTTCTGACCTTGATACATAATTGGATACATATTGAAATCTATCTTTATCTAACAGCCGAATGGTTACGCTATGACGAAACGCCTGATCTAATTCTTTTTGTGGCCATACCGCATTTACTTCCAGTGTTATTGTTCCATCTTGATTTTCTATGTAGGAAACAACTTCCGGATATGGAATATATGGTGTGGGAGCAAAATCATATACGATTCCTCTGGTTCGATACCGATATGTCTGTATTTCTGTGTGAAATACCGTTCCTGTCTGCAGTATCTCTGCGCTTATATTAAAATATTTTTGAAATATCGCTTCAAATGATTCTTTTGGGATTTCATAAGTCTTTCCTTCCTTAAATTCATCAGTTTTTTCTTCCATTGAAAGTAAACGATCAAAAACATCATAAAAATTTATTCCATCATAATTTTTTTCACTCCAATTAGAAGTAAACAATTTATTAAGTGTATATCCAAAAGGAAGTATATATTTTCGATTCAACTCCCGACATTTTTTATTTAACGGTGCTACCCGAAAGCCCGATATCCAGACGGTCCATCATATCCTGCCGGATGATATTCTTCTATAAAGAAATGCCCGTTTTCTGTATATTTCCATGAATTAGCTCTAAACTCATGATAATATGTTTCCTGCCAAGTGTCCTCTTTCCATTTAAAAGAGCTTACTTCAACGTCTATTTTCCCCTGTTTGGTTTTCAGATCATACCGGATAAAATAATCCCCTGCTATAACTTGAAATATAGTAGTTTTTCCATTCTTCTCTTTTTCTGCTTTTTTCAAAAAATCATCTACTTTAATACTTTGAACCATATCCAGCTGATTGTAGGAATCAATTACTGCATATCCATATTTTCCAAAATAATCCATACTTTTTTGTATTGTACTCAGCTCATATAGTACATTTTCTTTCACAGCATTCTCATATATGTTCCGATAGCCTTCTGCTAGCATTTCACACTCTCTGTAAATTTTTTCTTTCGTATCTTCAATTGTCTTTTTCTGCTCTTTCTTTATGCCACATCCACTACAGACAGCAAGAAAAATAACTCCCACAAATATTTTCCAAATTTTTTTCATATCATTTTCCTCTTACATTTGTAATATTTAAAGGTAAAAATTATTCATTACCAAGATATTCATCCAGTATCGCCTTATCCTTTTCCACCACATAACCGCTTCCTCCAATATCTTTCACATTCTCTACCATACTGATGAGCAAAATAGGATTCTTTGCATCTCTATCTGTAGTAAAAACTGTAAACCAGCCAATTTCTGTTCCAGATGTATCTTCTTTTGTAGCTTTCAGTTCCGCTGTTCCGGTTTTTCCTGCTAATCTAATGTCTTCCCGGCATGCTCCATAACCAGTTCCTTCCGGGTTATTCACTACACCCTCTAACCCCTCCATAACCTCCGAAACAATTTGTGGTGAAAAAGCATCTTTTATCCAGATTTCACCGGAAGTGCTTCCATCCGCGTGAAGATATGGCTTTATCATATTTCCATCATTTAGAAAAGCCGTATAAATGCTTGCAAGATGCAAAGGATTTACCAGAATCTGTCCCTGTCCATACCCACTGTCAGCAAGCTGGATTTCTGTTTCTATCTTGTCCATATTAGAATATTGGGACTCTGACATTTTAATATCAAATGGAAGTTCCTGATTAAATCCTATTTGATTTAGAGACTGCATCAGTTGATCCGCACCAATTTTTAATGCTGCTTTTGCAAAATAAATATTATCTGAATAAATAAGCGCATTTTTCAAGATCACAGGTTCATAATCATGAAGTGTAGTCACTGTATAATCTCCCCACGAGGAATCTTTCTGCCATGCCAGACCCTCATTTCCAAAATCGTCATTTGCAGTAAATGCCCCCACTTTTAATCCAATTGCAGCAATTACAGGTTTAAAAGTTGAGCCAGGACACCATGTCTGGCGAAAGCGGTTGTATAAAGGCCTGTCTTCATTTTCATTTAATGCACTCCACTGGCTGTTGTCCATTCCACGTACAAAATCATTATTATCATAAGATGGCGTACTTACCAACGCCAATACTTCCCCTGTATAAGGATTCAAAGCTACAGAACATCCTCTGTCTTCTTTAAATTGTTCATAAAGAGTACTTTGAAGATCACCATCAATCGTAATATGGATATCTTCTCCATCTTTTCTAGGCTCATATGCAATAACACTTTTTTTATTTCCATTTGCATCTACAATACAGATTTCACACCCATCTGTTCCTTTTAGTTCTTTTTCATAAAGCGTTTCCAGTCCCGTCTTTCCAATCACACTGTTTGTACGATACCCTTCCCCTTTATGTTCCTGCAAATCTTCGGCTGTAACCGCCTGTACATACCCTACCAGATGAGAGGCAGCTTCTTTTAGATAATAAGTTCGTACTTTTACATCAGATAACATAATACCTGGAATCTTCAATAATGTGTCCTGCTTTTCTTTTTCTTCCAGAACAGTTTTATCCGGATTCACTGTCAAAAGATCGACCTCTTGTATTTTAGGAATTGTTGCTACTGGTACAAAAGAATCTGCTTTTACCCAACCGGCTTCTAACTTATCCTCAATTTCGTCTGCTCCAATTCCAAGATACTCTGCCAGTTTTTTTATTGTATCTTCTCTGTTCTCCATCCTGCCCGGAACAATTCCTACCGAAGATGCAGTTCCCTCTCCAGCCAACTGACGACCATTTCTGTCTAAAATATCTCCTCTCTTTGCCTCTTCTGACGTTACCTGAACTTTATCCGTTGCAGATAACTCTGGAAAAATCAACTGATCCTGCCAGATTAAATGATATCCTGTCCAGTCATGTGAAAATACCGCATTGTTGGTAAATTCTACATTTCCTGCAGCAGTCTGCATATTTGTTGTATAGGAAACTGCCGCATTTCCGTTTTCTTTTCTTTTTACTGTAATATCGGTTATGGACAGATCAGACATCTCAATGCCTTCATATATTTTAGAATTTCGTTCTATAAATTCTTCCTTACTGTTCATGCTGCTTTTTTTCTGATCCAGCATGGCATACATTTGCTCATATTCCCCTTTTTCAATATATTTCATATATTCCATTAGTCTTTTTTCAGGAACATTACAATTCATTATTGTTACAATACCGATTCCACCACCAATCAATATACCGCTAAATAAAACTATTTTTGTAATAATCTTCGTGTGTTTTTTTCTTTTCTTTTTTCTCATATAGTTTTATTTCTCCTTTTTTCATATTTTCTTAAATATTACACTTGTAATATTTAAACGTCAACTTTTTCTTAGGTTTATATATGTAGACAAGAGAAAAGATTTGCATAAAAAAGAAAGGGCATCTCAAAGCCTTCTTTGATAAAGAACTTTACGACACCCTGAGGTAATGGTTTCTCCGGATGTTTCCCAAACGCTATAATCACTCTCCAGAAGAACCAAAAACGATTTTTAATTTTTCTCTCAGAAAAAAAGAACTACTCTAAATCTGCAGATCTTTGAAATAACCCTGCTCGTTTCTTATAATCACAAACATATTCAGGCAACACATTCTTTGCTGGCAGATTATTATAGCGGAAAACGCAACAAATCCCTTTATTAACTTTTGTTCCATATATTTCCTGTACCAATCCTATTGTTTCATCATCTGAACAAAAGCTCTTCGGAATCTCCCTACAATCCCTGATAATAACGCAAATCTGTTTACTATGTCCTCTCTGTCAGTATACAAGCCAGCTAATCTCTTTATTATAGTATCTAAATACTTCTTCCCAATTCCACTACTCAAAATTTCTTCAGTCACTGTTTCTGCAGATGTGTTTTTATATCAGCCAGAGTTCCCTGGCTGAATTCTTCCAATATATACCTGTTAACACTTCTCAATGCTGACACTTTTTCCTTCGCTTCTCATCTTTCACCTGCTATACTGCACTCTGGCTTGAATTCATTCTCTCTCTTCCAATTCCGCTTTATAATCTTCCAAGTCCATAAGAAAAATCTCATAGCCTTCATCGCTCATGCAGAACAGCTTTCTTATGGTATTGCAGACAAGCCCGATCATATCCGCATCCCCTTTCAGAAATGGAATGATATGGTCGATTGCTTCCATTGTGTCATTTCTGTTTCCTTTATCAAACATTGCCGTTACTGAACATTCGTCTGTATCAAAGTTCATTGCCAGATCCATCATAATTCTACATCCCCCTTCTTATGTGCTTTGGATTTTTCTACTTCTTTATTTTCCTGCTCCTGTGCTTTTGCCCTTGCCTGAAACTCTTTCAACGACTGCAGCACAGATTTTTTCAGTTCCCCTTTTTCGCCCTTTGCCGGCTCTTTCTTTTGTGCCTGGTTCGGTTCCACTGATCCGGATTCTTTCTTGACTGGTGCTTCTGGAACTTCCTGTTTCACTTCCACAGTCTGTTTTGTTTCCTGCACCTTTTCATGTTTCTCGTTCAGATATTTTTCCATATCGTTGATTGCTTTCTGTACCAATGGACTTTCTTTATAATGTGGAATCATATCAATCAGATGGATTTGTATATGAAGTAGACTACTCTCATATCCGAAAATGAATACCCTGCTGGGAAATATCAGCAGCAATTTGAATCAGATCACCCGTCGTATAAACAGCACCAATGCAGTTTACCAAAAGGCTCTGGACGATATAAAGGAGTTAATGGAA
>VOFF01000388.1_pt1 | contig 18001 bp, 26 predicted proteins | sample 5384061 | NCBI WGS metagenome assembly VOFF01 (sample SAMN12384725, study PRJNA508395) | human gut metagenome | isolation source: healthy gut E | host: Homo sapiens
TAAAGTAGCTTGGATTTCTGTTGGATGATGCGCATAATCATCAACAATGGTAACGCCTGCTACTTCGCCTTTATACTGGAAACGGCGATCTGTTCCTGTGAAACTGCCAAGTCCTTTGACAATGACATCATTCGGAATCTGAAGAAGCCGAGCCAGAGCAATTGCTGCCAGGGCATTGGAAACATTGTGGCTGCCCGGAACTTTCAGATAGAAACTGCCGGCCTTTCTGCCATCCTTCAGAACGGTAAAGGAAGCATGTCCATATTTGTCATAAGTGATATCTGTGGCCTGATACTGAGCTTCATGCTCCAGACCATATGTAATAATTTTGCATGAAAGGTCTTTGATAATATCCGATAATGCGGCGTATCCGCATTGATGATCAGGGCTCCGTCTGCGGGAAACAGCTGGGCAAATTCGCGGAAGGAATGACGGATGTCATCAATATCCTTGAAAGAAATCCAGATGGTCGGCATCCATGTTCAGGATAATACTGATTTTAGGGAAGAAGCTCAGAAAGCTGTTGGTATATTCGCATGCTTCTGTGACAAAAGTCTCAGAATTGCCTACGCGGATGTTTCCCCGATAGCAGGAAGAATACCTCCCACACTGATGGTCGGATCCGCATCTGCTTCCAGAAGAATCTGGGAGATCATGGATGTGGTCGTGGTTTTGCCATGTGTTCCGGCAACGGCGATGGAAGTATCATAGTTGCGCATGATCTGACCAAGAAGCTGCGCTCTGGTCAGCATCGGAATGCCTTTTTCTTTTGCACATGCAAATTCCGGGTTATCCGGGTGAATAGCTGCAGTGTAAACTACAAGTTCTACATCGTCTGTAATATTGGAAGCGCGCTGTCCGTAAAAGATGCGTGCACCTTTCCTGGTAAGGGAATCCGTAAGCGGGCTTTCTTTGGAATCAGAGCCGGAAACCTTGAAATCCTCGCCGAGAAGGATCTCAGCAAGTCCGCTCATGCTGATTCCGCCAATACCGATAAAATGGATATGAAGCGGTTTATGGAAGTCTATCTGATACATGTTAATCTCCTTATGCTAATCATTTTTGCAGCGATTCAATATTCATTGAAGGAAAAGCCTCCTGAATCGTTATGAATTTTTACAATTACTTTCATTTATTATACCCCGAACTGTGAAAATTGCAAAGTATTTCTTTGGATAGTCGGTAACCAATACAATAATTTCCCTTTCCACAGTGTCGCTGTTCACGATTTTCACAGCAGTATGCCTTTTCAGACAGCAAAGCACAGTAATACTACTGTACAAAATGAAAAAAAAAACAATCAGAGATTCGGTTGTGTCGAAAAAAACATGTACAATAACGATAAAAAAAGTAAAATATCAACAAATAAATTGTAAAAATATGTTTATTAAATATGGGAAGTATGGTATAATGATAAATCATAACTACAACAAGAGGTGATTGCATGATTAAAAAGAAATGATAGCTATGCTTCTGGCCGGCGGTCAGGGCAGCAGACTGGTGTACTGACAGAAAAAGTGGCCAAACCTGCAGTTGCTTTTGGCGGTAAATACCGCATCATTGATTTTCCATTAAGTAACTGTATTAATTCTGGTATCGACACAGTTGGTGTACTGACACAGTATCAGCCGCTGCGTCTGAATACGCATATCGGAATTGGTATTCCGTGGGATCTTGACAGAAACGAAGGTGGTGTAACAGTACTGCCGCCTTACGAGAAGAGTACCAGCAGTGAGTGGTACACAGGAACAGCCAATGCAATCTTCCAGAATATGGATTACATGGAACAGTATAATCCGGATTATGTGCTTATCCTTTCGGAGATCATATCTATAAGATGGATTATGAAGTAATGCTCGATTTCCATAAAGCGAATAAAGCGGATGTGACGATTGCCTGTATGCCGGTACCTATTGAGGAAGCAAGCCGTTTCGGTATCATGGTAACAGATGAGACTTTCCGCATTACGGAGTTTGAGGAGAAACCGGAGCATCCAAGCAGTAATCTGGCGTCCATGGGAATTTATATTTTCAGTTGGCCGGTTCTTAAGGATGCGCTTTATGCACTGAAGGATCAGCAGAGTTGTGATTTTGGTAAACATATTCTTCCATATTGCAAGGATAAAAGGCCAGCGTCTTTTTGCCTATGAGTACAATGGTTACTGGAAAGATGTCGGAACACTGGGTTCTTACTGGGAAGCAAATATGGAGCTGATCGATATCATTCCGGAGTTCAATCTCTACGAAGAGTTCTGGAAGATTTACACCAAAGGGCGATATCATCCAGCCACAGTATATTTCAGAGGAGGCCGTTCTGGACAGATGTCTCATCGGTGAAGGCTCTGAAATTTATGGCGAAGTACATAATTCTGTGATCGGACCGAATGTTGTGATCGGAAAAGGCAGTGTGATCCGGGATTCTATTATCATGCGGAATACAACCATCGGTGAGAATGTAGACATGGAAAAGGCAATTGTGGCAGAGGACGTAACCATAGGAAATGATGTGGTTCTTGGCTGCGGCGAGGAAGCACCTAATATAAAAAGAAACCTGCGGTATATGCATTTGGCATTGCGACCATAGGAGAAGGCTCCGTGATTCCGGATAATGTTAAGATTGGAAAGAACACGGCGATTTCCGGTGTGACCACTTCGGCAGATTATCCGGATGGCATTCTGGAAAGCGGACAGGTAATTGCAGCAAAGGACGGTGGGAAAGAATGAGAGCGATAGGTATTATTTTGGCAGGCGGTAATAATAACCGCATGAGAGAATTATCAAATAAGAGGGCAATCGCAGCAATGCCGATTGCCGGAAGCTACAGAAGCATAGATTTTGCCCTGAGTAATATGGCGAACTCCCGCATTCAGAGAGTTGCTGTTCTGACACAGTACAATGCCCGTTCTCTGAATGAACATTTAAGCTCTTCCAAATGGTGGGATTTCGGAAGAAAACAGGGTGGTCTCTTTGTATTTACACCTACCATCACCAAAGAGAACAGTCTGTGGTATCAGGGAACAGCAGATGCTATTTATCAGAATCTGGAATTCCTTAAAAGCAGTCATGAACCATATGTAGTGATCGCATCCGGCGACTGCGTTTATAAGATGGATTACAACAAGGTTCTTGAATATCATATTGCGAAACGCGCTGATATTACCGTTGTATGCACTACATGTCCGGATCCTTCCGAGGTTGAGCGTTTCGGTGTTCTTCGTATGAATGAGGACTGCCGGATTGAGGAATTTGAAGAGAAGCCGATCGTTTCTTCTTATAATACAGTTTCAACAGGTATCTATGTTATCCGAAGAAGACAGCTGATCGAGCTGATCGAGAGAGCTGCGCTGGAAGGCAGACATGATTTTGTAAAGGATATTCTGATCCGCTACAAGAATCTTAAGAGAATCTATGGATATAAGATTGACACATACTGGAGCAATATCTCCACAGCAGAAGCATATTATAAGACAAATATGGATTTCCTGAAACCGGAGATCAGAAACTATTTCTTCAAACAGGAACCAGCAGTTAAGACCAAGATTGATGATCTTCCACCGGCTAAATACAATCCTGGCGCAGATGTTAAGAATTCTCTGATTTCCAGTGGATGTATTGTAAACGGAGTGGTTGAGAACTCTGTCCTGTTTAAAGATGTTTATGTTGGAAATAATTGCGTAATTAAAAATTCCGTAATTTTGAATGATGTATATCTGGGGGATAATACACATATCGAGAATTGTATCGTTGAAAGCCGGGGAACCATCCGGGCAAATTCGTACTACAGCGGTGATGGAGAAGTAGAGATCGTTGTGGAGAAAAATGATAGATATAGCTTGTAATATAATAAGACTTAAAGCGCAGTTAATGCGATTAAGAGGAAAGGGGCAGCAAAAAATGAACATTACAGACGTACGGGTGAGAAAGGTTGCAAAGGAGGGGAAGATGAAAGCTGTAGTCTCCATTACCATTGATGAAGAATTTGTTGTACATGACATCAAGGTGATCGAAGGAGAGAAAGGTCTTTTCATCGCAATGCCAAGCCGCAAAGCAACCGATGGAGAGTATCGTGATATCGCGCATCCTATCAATTCTTCCACTCGTGACAAGATCCAGACGATCATTCTCGAGAAATACCAGGAAGCTGCAGCAGAGGAAGAAGCTGCGGTATATAAGAAGGAGAGTTTTTACATCCCGCATTTTATGGAGAGATTCATGAAATGCGGGATATTTTTTGCAAAAAAAAAATATTCCTGTGATTTGCCCAAACTATTTCACGGTATATTGTGCCCTGAATTTGTTCTATAACCATGTATTTCATTATCTTTCTAGATTCTGGAAAATCGTGAAATATTATGTAAATGTTACAAAAGTTAAATAAAAGTGTTGAAAAAATTACGGAATATGTTATACTTGACCTACGAAAAAAAATAACGAGGTGTTTACATAGATGAGATTTAAAAAAGATTTTTTGCAATGTTGTTAACTGGAATCATGATTGTTTCTATGCCGGGGCAGTATTTGCTTCTTCTACGGAGGAACAGATCGCTGATGTACAGGCACAGAAAAAAGCTGCGCAGGCAGAACTGGCACAGCAGCAGTCCGACATGGCATCTCTGGAGAGCAAGAAGCAGGAGCTTGAAAGCTATCTGGAAGAGCTGAATGCCCAGTATACAGACCTTACCAACAGTGTATCCGAGCTTGGAATTCAGGCAGCGGAGAAAGAAGAAGAGCTGAAAACCCTGAATACCCAGCTTGAGGGAAGCCAAGGCCACAGCGGACAAGCAGTATCGAGGATATGAAGAAGCGTATTGTATACATGTATGAGAATGGAAGTGCTTCCATGCTGGAGCTGCTTTTGTCCTCAGAAGATCTGGCTCAGTTTCTGAACCGTGCAGAGAATATAGCCCAGATTTCCCAGTATGACAGAGACATGCTTGCTAAATATAAAGCCCTTTCAGGCAGATATCAAGGCCCAGGAAGAGCAGGTAGAAGAGGAAGCTCAGAATATTAATGAACTTCTGGCAGAGAAATCTGCCAAACAGCAGGAGGTACAGGCACTTACTGCAAGCACAAATGAGAACATTCAGTCCTATATTTATCAGATCAGTGCCAGCCAGGATGAAATCAGTGCTTTAAATACACAGATCAGTAATGCAGACAGCAGTATTTACAGCCTTTTGCAGGCTGCAGAGGCAGAGAAAGCAGCCCAGGAGGCGCAGGTAGCCCAGGAAGCTGAGGCTGCCGCCCAGTCACCAAGTGACGGGGGAAACTATGGCACAGAGGAATCCTACGATGACTACAGCGAGTCTGAAAGTGATTCCAATCAGGACGCAGATGACAGCAGTGCCTATGATGATTCTTATACCGAGTCATCCGACAGCAGTGAAAGCTCCGACAGTTCTTCCGAGAGCAGCAGTTCATCTTCACAGGGAAATTACCTTGGAACCTTTACTCTCACCGCATACTGCAACTGTGCACAGTGCTGCGGTACAGCAGGTAACCTGACAGCCAGCGGAACTGTTCCTACAGCGGGAAGAACCGTTGCCATGGCTGGTGTGCCATTCGGAACTCAGCTCCTGATCAATGGAAATGTGTATACAGTGGAGGATCTTGGAACACCTTATGGACATGTTGATATTTATTTTAACAGCCATTCAGAGGCGCTTGCATTTGGACTTCAGAGTGCTGAGGTTTACAGACTGAATTAAGGAAAAAATACGCCCTGACAGGATTAAGATCATTAAAATCTTCTGCCTGTCAGGGCATTTGTCTGCAATAATATATAGGGGGGATTGTTATAAATACGGTTCTCCCGGAATTTCCGGATAGCTTCCCATTCCGATCAGCAGTTCCAGGCCGATCTGTCTTGCCTGGAGTACAGCCTCTTTCACAGCGCTGGCATCTCCGGAGATGGCAAGGATAACCTCATTGGAATGGCTTGTACCGATACTCGGTGTCATATAGCGTGTAATATGAACTGCAGAAGCCTTCATTGCAGTGTCTGCCATTACAAGTCCGATGGCTGCCGGAGAACCTGCCATGAAACCGAATGCTTCCCCAGGAACTGCGTTAAATGCCATGGAAAGCGCACCGCCTGCATTGGCTGAAAAAGCAAACTCAAATGACCGGATTCGCTGATATATAATTCTCCTGCATACTTATTGGTTAGTTCCAGCGCAAGAGAAATGGCGTGGCGCACATCTGAAACATCATTGCCGCCGATTACGATATAGTTTCCATGACCACCCCAACCTTGGTGTCACGAGGGAATTCGATGGAAAGAACTTCTGTGCCAGTAGCCTTCACCGCATCATCGACAGCAGTGATCTGACCTGCCGCACCTGTACGGGAACTGAAAAGTCCAAGGGTATGATAGCGTGTCCCTATATTCATTTCCTTTAAAAGAGTATCGTCAACTCCTGAAATTACAAGTCCAATGGTATCCAGAACTGCAGTCCCTACAAATTCTGTGCGGGCGCATTTGGTACTGATACTGTGTACGTCCATGGAAAAAACCTCCGTAGCATTACTTTTCCTTAGTTTAACATGATTAAGGGAAAATTGAAAAGCTGTTTATCTATAATATTGCGCCTGCGCCGTCCATAGCTGGAAATATTTTCCACTTTTATCGGCAGCAAGCTCCTGGTGAGTTCCAGTCTGAATCACAGATCCTTCATGAAATACAACTATTTTATCGCAAAATTTGCAGGAAGACAGACGATGACTGATATAAATGGCAGTTTTATCGCCTGTTATTTCATTAAATTTTCCATATATTTCAGCTTCCGCAATGGGATCAAGAGCTGCAGTCGGTTCGTCCAATATAATAAAAAGGGGCATTCTTATAAATAGCTCTTGCAATAGCTATTTTCTGAGCCTCTCCGCCGGAAATGATAATTCCCTTTTTATTGAAATCCTTGTAGAGATAAGTATTCAGACCTTCTGGCATTGTAGAAAGGCGATTGTAAAATCCGGATTTCTTCAGAGCACTTTTTACTTCCTCTTCGTCATAATTGGATTTTGGTGGATACATTTTCTCCAAGAGTCAGGGAAAAGAGTTTGAAGTCCTGAAATACCACGGAAAAAATCATCATATATTCTTTATAATTATATTTTCGGATATCGATTCCGTTAAGTAAAATTTCTCCTTCTGTAGGATCGTAAAGCCGACATAGGAGTTTGATGAACGTAGTCTTTCCGCTTCCATTCATACCGACGACAGCCAGTTTCTGACCAATTTCAAATTTCATATTGATATTTCGGAGGGCATACTTTTCACATCCCGGATAGCGGAAAGAGACATTTCGAAATTCTATTTCATACTTTCGGTCACTGCGTTTTTTCGGTAGTCAGGCTTCCCTGATACATGTTATTGGGAATGTCCAGAAATTCAAATGTCTGTTTCAGAAAAACAGCATTATTCTGCATATCTTCAATGGTGGAAATACAGCCGGATACGCTTGAATAAACTTTCGTAACAGCGGAAATATATTTTGTAACTGCTCCGATTCCAAAAGGCACCTGCCCAGGCTTTTAAGCATACAAAAACATAGGCAATCCCTGTGAAAATTACAGATACTGCGGAAGACGCCGCCATGTAAAATCCAACAGGTCCCCTTCCATATCTGGCAAATAATCCCTTGGAACCGAAATGATTTTCTTTGCTCAGATTATGCTTTTCGCATATTTTTTTCCTGTTGGTAAATCCGTATATCCGCTGCCTTTTTGCTGTCATAACCCAGACGTCCGTAATATGCAAACAAACGATTGGAAAAGGTATGCAGATCTGCACTTCTGGCCCAGTATTTTCCTGCCTTTCCAGCGAGTACAGGCGAAAACCAGGTAATCAGTACCATAACAGAAATTATGGCTGTTACACATACCGGATTGTTAAGAAAAACAAGTTTTTCTGCGGTTTTTGGAATCTGACTGGTGAAAAGGGAAATGGTCATGGATAAACCACAAATGATTGAAATTCCCTCTGAACACAGAGCTTCATAATCTAACAGAACCTGATAAAGTCCCCAGCCAGGCCCATTGAGATTTTGAATGATGGAAGAATATAATTCCATAGTCCGGCTATCATCTAAATCACAGTAATCCATATCAAAAAGTTTTTTCGCACAAAATTCGCTTGATTTTCATTCCAAGACCTGCGCTCCAAGTCCTTTTCCATTTTTTAAGAAATGCAGATATCAAGCTGATTCCTGCTCCGGATAATAAAGTAATCGTTACCAGAAAACGAATGCGGTCAGGGCTTCGGTCGCCTGCAAGTTCTTCAATAACAAGTGCAGATAAATATATGATTATATAGGGAGTCAGTGCTTTCCAGATGGTCAGACTGATTTGGGAAAGAATTAATTTTGGATAATATCGGTAAAAAAAAGCTTATATGCTCTGTGATTAAGCTGCAGTGCTTCTTTTAACGATATGTTTTCTCATTTGTCTTCATTTTCCCCATCTCCTTCCCTGTAATATTTGCTTTGAACCTCATAGAGAGCAGCGTATTTTCCACTTTGCCTTAACAGCTCTTCGTGAGTTCCTTCTTCCTGTATTTCTCCCTGCTCCAGCATTAAGATTCTGCTGCAGAATCTGGTAGAAGCGAGCCGATGGGAGATATAAACTGAGGATTTTCCCTTTGTCATTTCGTTATATTTCTGATAAATGTCTGCTTCAGCAATGGAATCGAGTGCGGCAGTTGGTTCGTCCAATATAATAAAAAGGGGCATCTTTATATAATGCGCGGGCGAGCATAAGGCGCTGTGTTTCTCCACCCGAAAACATAATTGCATTTTTGTAAACCTCACGATTCAGAAAGGTTTGATACTTATCTGGAAGAGCTTCTATTTTTGGAAGCAAGCCGGCTTTTTTGATACAATTTTTCACCTGTTTCAGGTCGAAATTTTCTGTTTGCGCCACATTTTCTGCAATGGTTCCCGCTAACAATGAAAAATCCTGAAACACTGCCGAGAACAGCTTATAATAGTCTTTTCTGTTATAGTTTCGGATATCTGTTCCATTCAATTTTACCTGTCCCTTTTGTGGGATCAAGAAACCCACAGATTATTATGATCAACGTAGTTTTTTTCCAGCACCATTAAGACCTACAACTGCCAGATTTTCTCCTGGATGTAAGGTAAGATTTTATATTTTTTAAAGTATCTGTTTCAGCTCCTGGATAGCGAAATGAAACATTTTCCAAAACAATTTCATAATTATTTTTAGCGTCCTGATTTAAGGTAAGTCCATCTTTGAAACGGAATAATTCCGGATAATCCAGACATTCCCGGACCGTGGAAATATCAAGAGACTGTCGGTGCAATGTGCCAAGTCCTTCCAGAATTCCTGTAATCCAGCCTGAAAAACTGTCCACTGCAGTAAAATAAAGCAAAAAAGCAGGCACATCAAGACCGCGGTATAATACCAAATAAATTAAATATGCGTAGACCGCTCCATTGCGCAGAAAAGTAAAAGTCAAATCTGCAATTCCAGCCCAGATGTAAACACTTTCTGCTTTTCTATGGAATGTTGTAAACTCCCTGTCTGCTTTGCTGTATAACTCTTCCAGCCAGGAACGAAGACCGAAAATGCGGATATCTTTTGCTGCACCAAAGTCAGCTGCACGGTTTAATAAATATGCCATTTGATGTATATATTCAGCTTCTTCCTCCCGATGTTGATACTTATATTCATCTAATCTTTTGAGAGATAAAATAACTGATTCCGGCAGTTGACAGAATGACCAAAATCAGAATTGGATGAATTTGTGTAAGAAGACCGGCGTAAATAAAAAAACAGACAATATTGATCAAAAAGTACAGTTAGTGTATTCCAGATTGCTTCAGTGGCCTGATCGTTATTGTCCGTATATTCGTACGACTTGGTCAGCAATTTTTTGAATTTCATATCGTCTATATTGGGATAAGATGTTGTGGATGCTTTTTTGTTTAAAAGATTTACAATCTCACAACGGACACTGATCCGTCCGCAAATTACGTTTTGATTTGCATAAGCCAATGCAGCTGATAACAGCATTATCATAAGCACAAAAATTACAATTGTAAAAAGCAGTTCCTGAATGGAAACATGATTTTCTATTGCACTTAATATGACAGGAGAAACATAAAGGTTAAGAAGGTTCTGTATAATGGTTAACAGTGCGATAAAAAAGCTGATCACCAGAACTTTCTTCTCCTGAGAAGTGCAGGCAAGTTTAATCATGAACCATATATTTTTGAAAAGTACTGTATTTTGATACAGGACTTTTTTTGAAACATGATTTTCCCTTCTTTCTTATTTTTCTTTTGATACCAGATTGCTACGTGCTTTGCACTCTCGCAATCCTCAAAAACATTCGTAATCCGCTCATTTTTTCTTCGGAAAATTTCATGTTTTTTTGCGGGTCAAGAAGGTCAAAAATCCTCTTGCAAGCGACTTGATCGGTTTTTTTGACCTTTTGACTCTGGTATCATTAAAAAGATTCTTAATATGATTTTACCAGAAAAAATATCCCCGGATTAAACCGGGGATGAATTGCATGTTTTTGGGGATGAATTATAACTGGGGTAGCAAAATCTCGGTCGTAAAGGCGCCATCTTCACTGTTTCGGCTGATATATCCATCAGAACGCTTTACTATATCATCAATACGGATCAGTCCCCCAGACCATGACCATCACCTTTTGTACTTTTTTAAAAAGATTTCCCTGTTTTTTCAACTTCTTTCCCGCTGTAAAATTAGTGAAAGAAATGTATAACTGCGTGTTTTTCATGTCCATATAAATGCGGATCAGCCGTTTTTCTTTTGGGAAGCTGCAGGCTGGCGTCTATGGCATTGTCAAATAAATTTCCGATAATACAGCAAAGATCAATCTCAGAGGAATTCAGCTTAACAGGAATGTCAGCATCTGCAATTACCGAATATCTTTTGACCGCGCCAGTGATATTTTAGAATTTAAAATAGCATCTGTCATGGCATTTCCGGTTTTTACCACAGTATCGACTGTGGTAAGATCCTTGTCGAGGAGATCAAGATAATGCCTGATCGCTTCCCAGTCTTCTGTGGCAGCATAAGCCTTCATTGTCTGGATATGGTTACGATAATCATGGCGCCAGCCGCGTATCTGGCGGTACATATTATCAACCTCCGATAGTGAGTTTCAATCAGTTCCTTTTGATATGCAGCCATTTTTTTATCAGCTTTTTTCGAAAATAAATGCATTTTAATCTCCCAATCAGCCATATTAATGATTGCCCGATTAACCTTTTCATAAGCACCGCGTGGAAGGGGGATTATACTTCCATCCTGTAAATAGATCTCTTTTTTGGTAACCCGGCTGATTTTTTTTCCAGATTTACCAAAGCAGAACGTCCCGCTCTGAAAAAATGAGAATCCAGCTTTTTTTCCAACTCGCTTAAGGTCATTTTCAGGTGATAGTCTGTTGACTGTGAATCGTAATATAATTGCTGTTTACCTCTGCATAATTGATTTGACAGATGGGCAGACGAATCATCTCACCCTGACTGATTATGTTAAGAACCTTCTCATTCTTGATAAGCTTTGTGACTGCACGGTCAAGAACTGCAAATAGCTTCTCTTCTTGTATGGGCTTCATCAGATAGTGAAGGGCATCTACTTCATATCCGTCAGAAATATAGTCTGCGTATCCGGTGATGAATATAATTTGTACGGTATGATTATCCTGCCGCAGCTTCCTTGCCATGGTAACACCATCCATAGCGCCCATTTCTATATCAAGGAGAAGAATGTCAAAATCTTTTTTCTCGGCATAATAAAAAAAAAATTTTCGGCTGATGTAAATTCTGAAATCTGTATATGATAACAGTTATGACTGCCCCATATTTCGCACAGAGAAGAAAAAAAGATATTTTCTGTCTGTGGCAAAGGTCATCACAAATTGCAATTTTATATGTTTGACACAAATTTTTTAATCCTCCATTTTACAGCAGTATAGCACGTATGCGGGAAACATGTCCAGATTCTTCACGAAGAGAATTGTAAACCAAAAATAAATAAGAGGTTGACAATGTAACGCTTAACTGTGTTAGATTGTATCTGACAAAAAATAATATTTACTCGAGGAGGAGAATATGAGTACCGTAACCGCAACAAAGACAAAAAACATACGACCTGGCATACATAGCTATTTTCGCCGTACTGATCGCAATCTGTTCCTGGATTTCCATTCCGATGACAGTGCCGTTTACATTACAGACATTTGGTGTATTTATGGCTGTTGGTGTGCTTTGGTGGAAAGAGAGGCAGCCTGGCTGTACTGGTTTACATTTTACTTGGAGTTATTGGTGTTCCCGTATTTGCAGGATTTTTCAGGAGGACTTGGTATTCTTCTTAACAATACCGGCGGTTACATCATCGGATTTCTTTTCTCCGCCCTGGTAATGTGGGCAATGGAATCCCTCTGGGGCAAAAAGCCTGTTATTCAGATACTTTCCATGGTAGTCGGCCTGATCGTCTGCTATGCAATGGGAACTATCTGGTTTATGGTTGTATACACACGTACAACAGGAGCTGTTGGAATTGGAACCGTACTGGGCTGGTGCGTAATTCCATTTATCATTCCTGACCTTGTAAAGATCGCTCTGGCATTTGTTTTGTCCAGAAGGGTACGTAAGCTTGTACCAATGCAGTAAAAAAGAACGTCAGACATATCCCATTCGCCCTCACCACGGGATGTGCCTGGCGTTTTTATCGGAAACGGCTACAGCACTGGATTTACAGCCCATATGCAGGAAATGCTGGAGCTTTTTACAAAAAGTGGCAGATGTTTGTCTCACAGTAAAAACTGACGAAATCTGCTCAGCCTGTCCAAACAATAGCCAGGGAATCTGCGAGGCAGCCGAGAAGGTGAAAAGATATGACAATGCAGTGCTGGCAGAATGCGGCTTAAAAGAAGGTCAGAAACTTGCATTCCCGGAATTTACCGAAGCAGTACAGAAAAAAAAATCATTGAAACGGGAAAAAGAACGAAAATCTGCGGCGATTGCCAGTGGAACCGGATCTGCCAGGAACAGCCGAGTCGGTGGAGTAAATAAAGCAGCTCTCGCGGAAAAATACAGAGAACCGGATATCCAAAGCACTTTGCGGAATCCGGTTCTTTGTGTTTTAAAGATTATTTATTTGACTTTAGCTTTTTTATTAAGTCCCCGTTTCTTAAGGATCTGGTTATAAAGAGCTTTCTGCTTTTTTCGGAACTTTTACAGTAGCTTTTGGACTTGTATTTTTGAATGCGTTTTTGCCAATGTTCTTTAATGTAAGCCGGCTGGATTTGATGGTAATGGAAGTAAGTTTTTTGCAGCCGTAGAATGCATTTTTACCTATTCTTACAATATTCTGACCAATTACCACTTTTTTCAGCTTACGGTTATTTTTGAAAGCATTGGTGGAAATTTCAGTTACTTTTGTAGGTGGCACCTTTTATTTTTATTGTAGTTGGAATGATGACACTGGTTTTTACTTTATTTCCAATAAAGGCAACTGTCTATTTGGAAGAACGGCTGCTTGTAACTTTGTATATGTTTCCAGTTTTTTTATCTGTAATTTTTGTTCCAACTGAAACGGATGGAGTCGGTGTTACAGTTGGGGCAGAAGTGATTGCCGGTGTTGGTGTGGCTGTTGGAACCGGAGTCACGGTTGGCATTGGAAGCTTGGCAATTGTCTCAGTTCTCGTTACACCACAAATAGTACAGGTGTATGTTTTTACGCCTTCTTCTGCAATTGTTGCAGGTTTGGTGATTATACCGTTATTCCAGGGTGTGCTTGCCGGAAGCAGGAATTTCAGTTATATCTTTTTTTGCTGTCACAGCGTGTGCAGTGATGGCTTTTGCTGCCGACTGTTTCGCAGGCAGCAGCGGTATCGATAGTCCAGTCGGAACTGTAGTTGTGACCCAGCGACTGCCTCAGTCCTTGTTTTGCCACAGGCATTGCAGGTAAAGGTTTTTACACCCTCATCAGTACAGGTAGGCTCAGTGGTAATTGCACCATCACTCCAGGAATGACCGGAAGCAGGAATTTCAGTTACATCTTTTTTGCTGTCACAGCGTGTGCAGTGATGGCTCTTGCTGCCGACTGTTTCGCAGGCAGCAGCGGTATCAATGGTCCAGTCGGAACTGTAGTTGTGACCCAGAGCAGCGACTTCCTCGGTCCTTGTTTTACCACAGGAATTGCAGGTAAAGGTTTTTACACCCTCATCAGTACAGGTAGGCTCAGTGGTAATTGAACCATCATTCCAGGAATGACCGGAAGCAGGAATTTCAGTTACATCTTTTTTTGCTGTCACAGCGTGTGCAGTGATGGCTCTTGCTGCCGACTGTTTCGCAGGCAGCAGCGGTATCGATAGTCCAGTCGGAACTGTAATCGTGACCTAATGCAGCAATTTCTTCTGTTTTAGTCTCGCTGCAGATGGTGCAGGTGTATTGTTTTACGCCAGTTTTAGTGCAGGTGGGGGGTGTGGTTATTTTTCCATCGTCCCAGTGATTTTCACAATTATGTACTTTGACAGCAGCTGTCTGGTGCGCGGTCAGACCGTAAAGAGAAGCACTAATTGTAGTATCGCCTTCAGAAATTCCAGTTATGGTACCCGAAAGGGTAGCGACTGTCGAATCAGCAATTGTTAAATCTGGGGTATCAGTCACAAAAACAAATCTGGAACCCCAGTGTCCGAAAACGGAAATCGTTGGATCTGATACGGAAATGGAAGTGCTTTCACCTGTTTTTAAAGAATACTCATCTTTGTCAAAAGTAATATTAAAATTAGAAATTTTTGATGTTGCAACTGGAATTGTAAGGGTAGTTTCTGTGTTGTCTGCACTTACAGGGGTGGTATTAACTTTATCTCTGTATGCAAAATTTTCCACCCAATAGTGAAAGCCATTGTAGTATACATGACCGATTCCGACACAGTTGAATTTAGAATTAAGCATATTTCGTCTGTGTCCCTGACCGGCGTAAAAGCTCGTTATCTTCCCTCCAGCCGTCGTTGACACTGTCAGCAGTTCCATATCCCGCAGCTATATTTTCGCCTGCATAAGTATAATATACTGAATTTTCATAAAATGCGGAGAAGGTGTCTTTGTTATTTGGACGTGTATGGGAATAAATAATTGCAATTTCAGCGGACCTTTGCATAGCTGTTTTTCCAGATCGTAATCATACTGCAATGGCTGCAGATTTGTGCAATATGTTTTGGTTGTATCGTCTTGCTTCCAATACCATGCGTCTGTGCTGCTTGTACGCATTTCATTGATCATATTCAGAATTGTTCGTGCTTCTGTCTGTCCATATTGTACAGAAATGCTTACTGGCGTTGTGGCAGTTTCCGCCTTTACTTTAAAAGGAACCGCCAGAAACAGAAGCATGGCAAAACAAAACCATAAATGATACAAATTTTTTTTTTCTTTTCATGTTCATCCTCCTGGTGCTTTTATGGTATTTTGCTTTTTTGTGTTAGAGCTTGTTTCAACAAACTCTGGGAGAGGAAAATCCTCTCTGCCCGATAAAGATATTTTAGCACAAAAAAATAAATATTTCTATACCTAAATAGTTAAAATAGAATATAGCTTTCGAAAAAAGAAGAAAATTTAAACATAAAAAACACCGAAACCCTTGCTTTCTCAAGGATTTCGGCGCCCCTGCCAAGTAGTCGAAGTGACGGGATTCGAACCCACGACCTCTGCGTCCCGAACGCAGCGCTCTACCAAACTGAGCCACACTTCGTCAACTGCAAGTGATATTATACATAGAATGTACTGGCTTGTCAACAGAAAAATTGAAAAAATTCAAAAAATTTCAAAAAGAATTGAAATTAACCAGGTCTTATTTGGGGAGAGGCAATTAAATTAATTCATTTGAACAGATGTTCCAAGTGAAACAGAATGCGTTTTTATGAATGAAAATTCTGTTTTTTTCATATACATTAATGAGTGAGATGCATAAAAAGGGGAGGGCGTCAGTTGGTGGGATATCGGCGTTTTATCGCATATGTATATGAATACCGAAAAGGGAAAAAGGAAGATAATTGTGGCTTTGTGAAGGTGGAAGTGAGAAATCACATGTGTACAATTGAACCACATCTTCAGGTAGAGAACCTGGCAGCAGGAGAAGTGTGCAAAGTATATGGATTTGTGCGAAAAGAGGGACTGATGAATGGAATTTTGCTGGGCAGCTGCAAAACGGAGGCAAATAGAATCGAATGTCTGGTGGAAACAGACGGAACGGATATGGGGGGCTCGGGAATTCCTCTGGAAAAAAATGGGAGGTATGATTTTGCTTACAGAATCGGGAGACTTTTTGGAACAGAGTGGGATGACCAGATAATCCGCCCGGAGAATTTTAAGGAAAGTATAATAAAGAAAGAAGAAACTGGTACCGTATGTGAAATAATAAAGAGAAAGCAGAAGAAAAGCTGGAGAATGAAAGCAAGCCGGAAACAGATTCCACACCTGATTTAGATGGCAGGCATGAAGTGGAGGATGTGGTGGAACAAATGCAGGATGATCTGCTGGAAGCAGAAGAAATGATAAGTGATGAACCACAAGCCAAAGATGAGCCAACCGTGGGGGAAATATGGGAAGCAGAGCAAAAAATTACCTGTAGAGTAAATATAAAAAAACAAGAGGAAAAGGAGAAAACCATAGCACTTCCATTTGGTCAGCCCTTCTGCCCGTTCCAAGACAGCGATCTGAACCAGTGCTGGAAAATTACACCCCAGGATCTGGTCCATTTTCCAAGAAGACAATGCGCCCTTCGCAACAACCGTTTTTTGCAATACGGATACTACAATTTCGGACATCTCCTTCTGTGCCGCAGATCAAATGGCCGGTACATACTTGGTGTACCCGGAAGCTACGACCAGCAGGAACAGTTTATGGCAGGCATGTTCGGCTTTTCCTGCTTCAAAGAAAGCAACTGTATTAAGGTGAAAAAAAAGGCAGGGGAGGGTACTGGTACCGTGCGATTGATCCACCTGCCGGTTGTTAAAATTGACATCCCTGTGCGAACTGCCTATAATAAAGCTATTGCCGCTGCGACGCCTGAAATGAAAATGACAGCGCAGCGGCAAAAAATGCCGAGATTCACCATAAAGTAGTAGAAAGTAAAGGTAAAAAATGCTTACAGATCGGGAACGTTATATGAAAAGAGGCAATTCGCCAGGCAAAGAAAGCCCGGGCATTGGAAGAGGTGCCAATTGGCTGTGTGATCGTTTGCAACGGGCAGATCATTGCAAGAGGCTATAATCGGAGAAACACGGACAAGAATACCCTTTCTCACGCAGAATTGAACGCGATTAAAAAGGCAAGCAACAAATTAGGAGACTGGAGACTGGAAGGCTGCACGATGTATGTAACCTTAGAGCCTTGCCAGATGTGCGCCGGAGCGCTTATGCAGTCAGAATTGACCGTGTGGTTATCGGCAGCATGAATCCAAAAGCAGGATGTGCCGGTTCTGTGCTGAATCTTTTGGAAATGGATGGCTTTAACCACAAGGTAGAAGTAATCCGCGGTGTCCTTCCAGGAAGAGTGTTCCATCATGCTTTCCGATTTTATTTTCGCGAGCTTCGGGAAAAAAGAAGAAAATGCTGAAAAAAATCTTTGGCAGAGCAGGTTGGAAAATCAGAAAATTAGTGGTATGATAAAAAACAAAGCAAAAAAATACATCAAGTCGTCTGAAATGCCACAGGATGAAAGAATTATGATTTGATGGAACGTTGTGGAACATTATGTAAACAACCACATAGAAAATGACAGGAGGAAAATACAATGGAACTTGAAGCATTGAGAAAAGACATGGTAGCTGCCATGAAAGCAAAGGATAAAGTAACAAAGGATGCAGTCTCTTCCCCGATTTCCGCAGTGAAGAAGGTGGCAATCGACGAAGGCTGCCGTGACATGGAGGTAACGATTATCAGAAAGGTAGAATTATCAATGGATGAACAAAAGAAGTATGAGGTGATCAAATCATTGGCA
>VOFF01000487.1_pt1 | contig 18001 bp, 29 predicted proteins | sample 5384061 | NCBI WGS metagenome assembly VOFF01 (sample SAMN12384725, study PRJNA508395) | human gut metagenome | isolation source: healthy gut E | host: Homo sapiens
CTTTCGGGTTGACGATAGATGGAAACTGTAATATAATGAGCTACATAAAGCTGTAACAACTTTGTAAAAACTTGAAGATGATAATAACAGGGGTTGTGTTTGCTGGACAGCAGTATTACCTGTGGACAGCAACAGATTAATTAAAAAGGAAGGTAAGTATGCAAAACAAATGTAAAAAATTCAGACTTTGGAGTATCCTGCTGCTGGTAATGCTTATGGCAGCCGGTTTTACATGCCATAGTACATCAAGAGATGTACAGGCTGCCACGAAGAATGGATTCCGTACAGTAAAAAGGGAAAACATACTACTATAAAAAAACGGCAAGAAAGTCAAAGGATGGCTTACCCCTGAACGGTAAGAAATATTATTTTAATAAATCTACCGGTGTTCAGGTGAAAGGCTGGGTGAAAGATAAAAAGGGCAGAAAGCGTTATTTCACAAGCAAAGCAGGTGTTATGGTAACTGGATGGCTTTCCAATTCCAAGGGACAGCGCCGTTACTTTGCACCGTCAACCGGATACATGAAGAAAAAGTGGCTGAAGCTTGGCGGAAAGACCTATTACCTTTACGCGAAATCAGGCGTTGCAGCTACCGGTTTTGTAAAGGACAGCAAAGGAAATATCCGCTATTTTTCCAAAACGGGAATTATGGCCACAGGCTGGCTGACTAGCTCATCAGGAGTGAAGCGGTATTTTGACACTACATCGAAAACTGCTACCAATGGAATCATGGCAGTTGGATTTAAGACAATTAATAATGTTACCTATTATTTCTACAGCGGCTCCGGAGCTATGGCGACGGGCTGGGTGGAGAATACAGACAAGGGTACAAAGTACTATTTTGATCCTACTACAGGCGCGATGTACACAGGCACACAGACTATTGATGGTGTTACATATACATTTTCCAGTACTGGTGTATGTCAGGGAGAGAAGAAGGATGATCCTTCTCCGAATGGAAATACAGGAAATAAGACCATCAAGAATTATCTTGCAGGAGCACTTTTACCTGTTGGAAAAGCACTTTACGTATGGGGCGGTGGATGGAATGATTCTACAAGAAAGGGTCTCAGCGATACCATGACCAGCTGGTATAATAAATGGTCAGCGAATCCATCCAGTTATGATTACAATAATTACCGTGATCTTTCCACCTCGAACCGTGCGAAGGGCTTTGACTGTTCAGGCTTTGTAGGCTGGTCCGCTTATCAGGTAATGCAGACTCAGTCCGGTGTAGGATATGGATACACAGTGGTTTCAGGTGAAATCGGAAGCTATTACAAGGGGAAAGGCTGGGGATACAATCGTAAATCAGTCCTATCTGTCACAGAATGGCTGGGAGCTGAAGCCTGGCGATATCGGATACAATGATGGTCATACATGGATCGTTCTTGGTCAGTGCAGTGATAAGAGTGTTGTTATCATCACTCATTACTCCCGCAGGCAGGTGTCCAGATTTCCGGAACTACCACACCTACAGGAAGCTATTCCAGTGAGGCTGTAGCCCTTGCGAAGAAGTATATGTCCTTGTATTCCGGATACAGTATTTTTAATTATCATCCATCTGTTGGAAACTATATCCGAAATGGAAACTATTTGAGATGGAATGGAGATACACTTTCTGATCCGGATGGTTATTACAATATGACAGCAGACCAGATTTTGTACGATCTGTTTGGAAAATAATAGTAATATACAAGAGAATCAGTGAAAATACTGGTTCTCTTTTTATTATAGGAAACACGGAAATAGCATTTTGCCGGGCAGGATCCAGAAGCCGGAAAGGTAGATGTCGCTTATAGCGTTGCACGGAAACAAACGATTCTTTTCTTACTTTCTCTTATTTAGACAAATGTATTACGAAATGTTACAAAGTTTTTAAAATTTATTGCGATTCAGGGTTGAAATCTTTGCAAGAGAGTGTGCTAATATGTAGCAAGATTGAATGAAATGTTGCAAACATATTACAAATTGAGCTATTTTAGATTATCAAAAAGATTAACGAGGGTGATGAAACATGAAGAAAAAGAATTGTATGTCTGACACTGGCAATTTTAATGTGCGGTTCACAGGTTGTAAGCGTAATGGCTGACCGTGAGAGCGATTTAAGAGAAGAGCAGGCCTGGACAAGCCAGCAGCTGGATGCTACATACGCACGTATGAGTGCTCTGTGGGATCAGAAGCAGCAGCTTGAGAGCCAGATCGAATCTTTGAATTCTGATCTTGTAAATGTAATGGTTTCCATTCAGACTCTTGAGAGTGATATCGCTTCCAAGGAAGCAGAAATTGAGAAAACACAGGGTGACCGACCAAGGCTCAGAATGCCAAGGATAAACAGTACGGTGCCATGAAGAAACGTATTCAGTATCTTTATGAAAAAGGTGGAAATAATGCATGGTTCCAGATGATGTTAAATGCAGATAACCTTGCAGACCTTCTTACCAGAGCTGAGTATACACAGCAGATGTATGAGCAGGACAGAGAGAGCCTTCAGAAATATGCTAGAACGATTGAGGAGGTTCAGAAGTTAGAAGAACAGTATGAGCAGGAGAAAGCTGATTTTGAGACCATGAAGGAAGAATATGAGGCTCAGCAGTCTAACCTTCAGTATCAGTTGGATGTAACCCGTGCGAACAGTGCTGATTGCGAGAATGAGATCGCATACGCACAGCAGCAGGCTACTGAGTATGCGAACCTTCTGGAACAGCAGCAGGCAGAGATTGAGCAGCTTGAAGCAGAACGTATTGCAGCCGAAGAAGAGGCAAGACGTCAGGCAGAGGCAGAGGCCGCAGCGGCTGCAGCAGCACAGGAAGCAGCTCAGAACGGAGATAATTCCTCAGAAGAGGTTCAGTATGATGAAGATGGAAATGTTGTAAGTGGTTCTTCTGATGGATCTTCTGATTATGAATATGATGAGTATGGTAATGTAATTGATACTGACAATACAGTTGATTACAATTCCGATGCAACAGCTCCGACAGTTCCTCAGATAGTTCTTCTGACAGTTCATCAGCCAGCAGTTCTTCAGGTTCCGGCTCTTCTGTTGTATCCTATGCAACACAGTTTGTTGGAAACCCATATGTATGGGGAGGAACAAGTCTTACCAGTGGTGCTGACTGCTCCGGCTTCGTGCAGAGTGTATATGCAAACTTTGGCGTAAGTCTTCCAAGAACATCTTATGAGCAGCAGAATGCCGGATATGAAGTATCCTATGCAGATGCTCAGCCAGGCGACCTGATCTGCTATGGCGGACATGTTGCAATCTATATGGGAAATGGACAGATCGTACATGCATCCAATGCCAGAGATGGCATCAAGGTCAGCGATAATGCTGCATACAGAACGATTACTTCTGTAAGACGTCTTGTGTAATCTGAATAAATGAAATTTGTGAGCCCTTTCCGGAGATGAAAATCCGGAAGGGGCTTTTTACTGAAAATAATGTGGAAAAGCAAAGAAAAAAGAAGTATAGTAAGAATAAAAGTATTGTCTGAAAATCGTAACATAAATATTTCGTATAGCCAGATGAGAGGTGGAGAAAAATGCTTAGCCATTATCAGATGAAGGAAATTCCATATTTAAGAATATTAGGAAGAACGAATGGCAGTCTGGAACCGGTAACACTATTTTGGACCGCTTCCGGAATTGAACTGAACGTAAAAGCAACAGAAATATGGGTGAAAATCCGCTCCGATTATGATGTTTTTGAGCCATGGGTGGATGTGATCGTAGACGGCGTATTGTCCCAACGGCTTATGGTAAATAAGGGGAGAACAGGAAATCTGCCTTTTCCGTAATATGGAAAGGGATAAGGTAAGAAATGTAAAGCTTCTTCGTGATACCCCTGCGTTTCCCACAGATGAAAAAACATTGCTTCAGCTTCTGGAGGTTGAAACTGACGGTGAGTTTTTACCTCTTGAAACACCAAAGCTCAGATTGGAGGTAATAGGGGACAGCATTACCTCTGGTGAGGGCGGCAGCGGTGCAGGAGAGGAAATGACATGGAATTCCTTTTGCTTCAATGCCGTGGATAATTATGCATATATGGCAGCAAAAGAACTGGGCGCGGTGTACAATTGCATCAGTCAGAGCGGCTGGGGCGTTTTCTGTTCCTGGGAAGGCAATGAGCAGCAGGCAATCCCGCTATATTATGAGCAGGTGTGCGGTCTTTTAAATGGAGAAAGAAACAAACAACTGGGTGCTATGGAAAAATGGGATTTCCAGAAGTTTCAGCCTGATGTGATCGTAGTGAATCTGGGGACAAACGACAGCAGCGGCACGAAGAATATGGACAGGGTTGGAAAGGCTGTGGAAGACTTTTTTGAGAAAACTGCGCGTATGTAATCCGGAAAGCTATATTCTGTGGTGTTATGGAATGCTTGGAGATGAGATTTTGCCTACGCTTGAGAAAGCGGTGGGGAATTATAAAAAGAAAAACAGGGGATGAGCGCGTGGAATTTGTGAAGCTTTCGGATACTCAGGAAGGAGAATTTGGATCAAGGCAGCACCCTGGGCACAGATCTCATGAAAAAACAGCGAAAATCCTGGTGGAGATTCTGGAGACCAAGCTGACGCTGCTGTTCACGCCGTGACAGCACCATCGGAAAGGTTGATAAAAAAATAACAAAAATCCTTTCAAAGGGTTGACAAAGACAGTGACCGGTGGTAATATGATGTCAGTATAATTCCATAGTGAACATATTAAGTGCTGACAGCTATAAGCTGGCAGAAAGAGGGGAATCAGGTGAGAAACCCTGAGCGATCCGGTCACTGTAACAGAGGAGCGAATCTCATAGTCCATTGTGCTTACGCATGAGAAGGAGAGAGGAAGTGATGATTCTGGAGCCAGGAAACCTGCTTGGTATGGCGAGGTTAAACTTCCGATGAAAGTGTAACAACCAGTTTTGGGGAATCCGCAGCCCTGAGATGTTGTCCGCTTTTGTGAGTGGACATTTTTTTTATGGAATGATCGCCTGTTCAGAAGAATTATACAGATTAAATGGCAGGCGATACTACTTCGGATGAAACCGTTCCCTCCGCGTATATATGAACGGATCATATTCTACCCCGGAGTAGCATCGCTCCCTCTTAAATTACGATGATTCAGAAGCCGCATATGCGGTATTTTTTTACACTTTTCCTGAGCCTGTTTGTAGAACTATTCCGTAATCTCCTGCAGAGTGTGACGCACATCTTGCAGAAAGCCTTTTTTAAACACGCTCTGGCCAGTATTCTATTCATGTAAGCGGGATTCTTTTTTTATCATTTGATTTTTGAGGCATTACGAAATAGAATATAAAGAATATTTTGTTTTGAGCTGTATGCGATAAGGAGAGAACTATGGAGAAAAAAATATTGGGAAGATAAAGAATACGCTTATTTCAGTCATAAGAAATGTGAGTATTTTCCATGCCATAAAGGAGCTGATCCAGAGGACTTTAACTGTCTGTTCTGCTATTGCCCGCTTTATGCCCTTGGAGACAAATGCGGCGGAAATTTCAAATATAATGAGAAGGGATTTAAAGATTGTACGAATTGTCAGCTCCCTCATAAGAAGAAAAACTACGGTTATGTGACAGGAAAATATCAGGAACTTGCTGCGATGATGCAGAAAGTAAGAGAAGCAGATCATAAAAAAATGAAAATGAGTAATCAAAGAAATAAGTATAAAAAACTCTCCGGAATATATACGAAGTTAAGCTTACGTATTTATATTTCTCGGAGAGTTTTTTGCGTAATGCAAAATTCCATTGGAATTCTGCAAGCTGGATCCTTTTTATCGTATGCTTAACAGCATCTTTAATTTCGGAATCTGGTTGTTAAGAATCAGACCCTCTGGAAACATAGCATTATGAACGAAATCAGCAGCATAAGTGAAGTCTCAATATGCTCTGTTCCATGACTGTCACTGGAAAGCACGATTGGAACCAGATACTTCTGGCAGCAGGACAGAATCTGCGCGCAGTTGGCATGTGTATCGCCCCGATATCCGTAAGGCGCCAGGGAAGCTTCGTTGATTTCAAGGATAACACCGTTTTCACCGGCTGATTTTACAACTGCATCGTAATCTATGTCATACTGGGGATTATCAATGTGTCCCAGGATCTTTACAACCGGATTTTTCATTACGTTCAGAAAAGCAGCAGTATTTTCTTCCCTGGTCTTAGGACGGAAATTCTGATAATGCATGCTGGCAATTGCGTAGTCCAGCTTATCAAGAAGCTCCTGTGGCAGATCTGTTTTTCCATCGGTATCCAGAATGTTCAGTTCAATTCCATATAATAATTCCACATCGAAACGCTGCCTGGGCGAATAGATCAGGCTTCGGAAAATAAGAAGAAGTTCCTGCGGCCAGAGTGGCTGGTCCGTGGTCTGTGATTCCAAGAAGCTTCAGCCCTTTTTGAGAAGCAGCCTTTGCCATGTCGCTGATGGTACAGGTGGTTCCGTGACCGCTGGCGATAGAATGTGTGTGGATGTCAGAAAGATACATAAAATCATCTCCTAGTCAAGATTGCATGAATATATGCAACTGGTAATTTCGCTATAAAAGTGTTTTGAAAAGCCATTTACATTTAACTTTAGTATGCCAGAGGGCAAAAAAACATGTCAATCATAAATAAGAAAAAAACAGAGAAAACAAACAAATAAAAACAACATTGCTCTACAAGAAAAACCACATATAACATGCTAGGAAGTGTTGCTTTTTGTTGACACTTGGAAATCAGAAAGGTATAATCAAATCAGAAAATAAAAACTCTTTATTCGGGAGGAGGAGAAAATGGGATACACAGATAATATGTCTCCGGAAATGAAACAGAGAATCGTACAGGAGCTTGTACCAGGCAAGCAGATTTCCTTGGCACATATCATTGCCAATCCGGATAAGATTCTTTACACCAAAGCTGGGTCTTGATCCATCTCTGGATTACTCAAGAGCGGCCATTGGGATCATGACTGTAAGTCCGGCAGAAACTGCTATCATTATGGCAGATATTGCGATGAAATCATCTGGCATTGAACTGGGGTTTGTTGATCGTTTCAGCGGAAGCCTGATCATCACAGGTACTGTGTCGGAAGTAGAAGCTTCTACCAGCGCAATTCTGGATTATGTGGGAAATAAACTGGGCTTTACTTTATGCCCCATTACAAGGACTTGACAGAATATGAAGAAACTTGTTCTGATCGGTCGCAGCGAGGCTGGAAAAACTACTTTGACCCAGGCCCTGCGTGGTGAAAAAATACATTATCATAAAACACAATATGTAAATAATTTTGATGTGATCGTAGATACGCCAGGAGAGTATGCCCAGACGAAAGGTCTGGGACACGCCCCTGGCGTTGTATACATATGAATCAGATGTGGTAGGGCTGCTGGTATCTGCCACGGAACCGTATTGCCTTTTTTCCACCTTGCATTACCTGTATGGCCAACCGTGAAGTAATTGGAATTGTTACCAAAATCCACAATCCGGATGCAAATGTAAAACTTGCCACGTCCTGGCTGGAGCTTGCCGGCTGTAAAAAAATCTTTTATGTAGACTCCAGGCAGCAGGAGGGCATTCCGGAGATTTTGGAATATCTTAGGGAAGATGGCGATGTAATGCCATGGGAAAAAGATGCCTCTGATCCTGTGAATTAGAAAATACTTGCCAAATGAGGAAAAACAGTAAAACCAGCAAAACCACGAAAACAACATAGCAATCTAGAAAAAAATCCACATAAAACAACATAAAACAACGGAAAAACCTTGACTTATAATGTGGAATGGTGTAAACTTACAACATAACCTAAAAAGTAACAGGCTAGCTATGCCTAGCCATGATAAGTTACCCGGTGCGGTACTATAACATACATAATCCACCGCACCTGAATGTGCTTAAGGAGGAAAATGAGCATGGTAAACGAATATGAAATCAAAAAACAGATCTGCGACATCGGAAGAAGAATCTACAGCCGCAACATGGTAGCTGCAAACGATGGTAACATTTCCGTAAAGCTGAACGACAACGAATTTCTTTGCACACCAACAGGCGTATCCAAAGGATTTATGACTCCAGAGTTCATCTGTAAAGTAGATGCTCAGGGTAATGTAATTCAGGCTAACCCGGGATTCAAACCATCTTCTGAAATCAAAATGCATATGAGAGTTTATCAGAAGAGACCGGACGTAGGTTCTGTAGTGCATGCTCATCCGATCTATGCAACATCTTTTGCAATCGCAGGTATCCCGCTGACACAGCCGATCATGCCGGAAGCAGTTATCGCTCTTGGATGCGTTCCGATCGCTGAATACGGTACACCTTCCACAATGGAAATTCCGGACAACCTTGAAAAATACCTTCCATACTTCGATGCAGTACTTCTTGAGAACCACGGAGCACTTACATGGAGCACAGACCTTAACGCTGCATACATGAAGATGGAGTCCGTTGAATTCTATGCACAGCTGCTGTATCAGAGCAAACTGCTCGGTGGACCGAAGGAATTCGATAAAGAAAACATCGAGAAACTGTATGCAATCCGTCGTAAATTTGGTATGCCAGGTAAACATCCTGCAAGCCTCTGCCTGAACAAAGATGGTGATAACTGTCACAACTGCGGTGGTGCTTGCCACAGTGAGATTACAAACAGTTCCCAGGATATCAGTATGATTTCGTTGGTGGTAACTGCGATGCTCCGGCAGCTGAGATACAGCTAATGCAGATGCAGAGTTAGTAGCTAAGATCACAAAACAGGTTATGGCTCAGTTAGGACTGAAATAATCAGAAAATATAAAGGCTGGCAGCTGTGGGAAAATCAGGCAGCTGTGGGCAATTGTTAAGGAGGAACAATCTCATGCCAATTAGTGAGAGCATGGTACAGGACATTGTACAGGAAGTAATGGCAAAAATGCAGATTGCAGATGCTCCGACAGGAAAACATGGTATCTTCAAAGATATGAACGAGGCCATTGAGGCTGCGAAAGCTTCCCAGAAGATCGTTCGGAAAATGTCCATGGATCAGAGAGAAAAAATTATTACCTGCATTCGTAAGAAAAACAAAAGAAAATGCAGAAATTCTTGCACGTATGGGCGTTGATGAAACAGGTATGGGTAACGTAGGAGACAAGATCCTGAAACATCATCTGGTAGCAGACAAAACACCTGGTACAGAAGACATCACAACAACTGCATGGTCAGGAGACAGAGGACTGACTCTGATCGAGATGGGACCATTTGGTGTGATCGGTGCGATCACACCTTGTACCAACCCGAGTGAAACAGTCCTCTGTAATACAATGGGTATGCTGGCTGGCGGAAATACAGTAGTATTCAACCCTCATCCGGCAGCAATCAAGACTTCCATTTATGCAATCAATCTTCTGAACGAAGCTTCCCTGGAATCAGGCGGTCCGGACAACATTGCTGTCACAGTTGAGAAACCAACTCTTGAAACAAGCAATATCATGATGAAACATAAAGATATCCCGCTGATCGCAGCAACAGGAGGCCCTGGAGTTGTTACAGCAGTTCTTTCCTCTGGAAAACGTGGAATCGGCGCTGGCGCAGGAAATCCTCCGGCAGTTGTAGATGAGACAGCAGATGTAAGAAAAGCAGCTCAGGACATCGTAAACGGATGTACATTTGATAACAACCTTCCATGTATCGCAGAGAAGGAAATCGTAGCAGTTTCTTCTATCGTAGATGAGTTGATGCATTATCTTGTAACTGAGAATGATTGTTACCTTGCATCCAAAGAAGAGCAGGATAAACTTACAGAAGTAGTTCTGGCAGGCGGTAAACTGAACCGTAAATGTGTAGGTCGTGATGCAAGAACACTTCTTTCCATGATCGGAGTAAACGCACCGGCAAATATCCGTTGCATCATCTTCGAAGGACCGAAGGAACATCCGCTGATCACAACAGAGCTTATGATGCCAATCCTTGGAATCGTAAGAGCAAAAGATTTTGATGATGCTGTAGAACAGGCTGTATGGCTTGAACATGGCAACCGTCACTCAGCACATATCCATTCCAAGAATGTTGATAACATTACAAAATATGCGAAAGCAATCGATACAGCGATCCTTGTAAAGAACGGCCCGTCCTATTCCGCACTTGGATTTGGTGGAGAAGGTTTCTGTACTTTCACCATCGCAAGCCGTACAGGTGAGGGACTTACAAGCGCAAGCACCTTTACAAAGAGAAGACGCTGCGTAATGACAGACAGCCTTTGCATTCGTTAATCAGGAGGAAATATTAAAATGGATATGAACAATGTAAATATCGAAGAAATTGTTAAACAGGTTCTTGCTGGAATGGCTGGAACAGCACCGGCAGCTTCTGCATCAGCAGCACCGGCAGCACCAGCTGCAGCACCTGCAGGCTTAATCCCGAAAACTGCACACGTTGCAGTACTTACTGAAAAAGAGCATTTTGATATTAAAGAGTACCCGATTCCGGCACTTGGCGATGACGATATCCTTGTTAAAGTAGAAGGATGCGGTATCTGCGGTACTGACGCACACGAATTCAAGAGAGACCCATTCAAGTCTGATCCCGGTTGCACTCGGACATGAAGGAACTGGTGAAATCGTAAAAATGGGTAAAAAAACGTTAAAGTTGATACAGCTGGAAAACCAGTTAAAGTCGGCGATAAAGTTGTTACATGTATGATCTTCAAAGATGATCCGGAAATCACAATGTTCGACCTGAACAAGAAGAACGTAGGTGGCGCTGATGTATATGGACTTCTTCCGGATGATGATGTACATCTTAACGGATGGTTCTCCGATTACATCCTCTTAAGAGGCGGAAATTTCGGATCTACATTCTTTAATGTAAGTGATCTGGATCTAGATTCCCGAATCCTCATCGAGCCATGTGCAGTACTTATCCATGCAGTAGAAAGAGCAAAAACAACAGGAATCCTGAAATTCAACAGCAGAGTTGTAGTTCAGGGCTGCGGACCGATCGGTCTGATCTGCATTGCAGTACTTCGTACTATGGGTATTGAAAACATCTGTGCAGTAGATGGAAATCAGCAGCGTCTTGATTTCGCTAAGAGAATGGGCGCTACCATGAGTGTAAACTTCATGGAGCACAAAGGAATCGAAGCTCTTACAGAAGCTGTTAAAGAAGCTCAGGGCGGACATCTTGCAGACTTTGCATTCCAGTGCACAGGATAACCCGACGCACATGCAAACATCTACAAATTCATCCGTAACGGCGGCGGTCTTTGCGAACTTGGTTTCTTCATCAATGGTGGAGATGCTACAATTAACCCGCACTTCGATCTCTGCTCCAAAGAAATCAACCTGGTTGGTTCCTGGGTATACACACTGAGAGATTATGCTACAACATTTGATTTCCTCAAGAGAGCAAAAGCAATCGGTCTTCCGATGTCTGATCTGATCACAGACAAGTTCCCGCTTGAGGAGATCAATGAAGCATTAAAGAAGAACCTTGCAATGACCGGTCTTAAGATCGCAGTTGTAAATAAATAATTGCCGGATAAAGGAGAAGCAAAATGGCAGAAGCTGTAGGAATTTTGGAAGTATTCGGGCTGGCGACAGCCTTTGTAGCGGCCGATGCTGGATGCAAGGCAGCCAATGTCCGCCTGGAGGTGTTCGATAAAAACAAACCAGCCAATGCGGACAGCCTGCCAGTACCGCTTCTTGTCTGCATCAAGTACCGCGGAAGCGTTTCTGATGTAACAGAGGCTGTAGAAGCTGGAATCAGAGTAGCAGAGAGTATGACCGGTGTGGTACAGCACTACGTAATACCAAATCCGGAACCCGGTACACAAAAAATGCTGAAGATCAGCGCCCTGGATAAGGATTAATGATTGCTAACCAGTGAATTTAAGTCTATAATAAAAACGAACAAAGTCATGCGGAGCATGGCAGGTACCTCACAGCAAGTACGCTGGAGCGTACTTGAAAAGTCGAGATATATCAGGAGGAATTCATCATGGCACAGGAAGCTTTAGGAATGGTAGAAACCAGAGGACTGACAGCAGCAATCGAAGCAGCTGATGCAATGACAAAAGCAGCAGAAGTAGCACTGGTAGGAACAGAAAAAATCGGATCCGGACTGGTAACAGTTATGGTTCGCGGTGATGTCGGAGCAGTTAAAGCAGCTGTAGAAAGCGGAAGCGCAGCAGCATCTAGACTTGGAGAACTGGTTGCTACACACGTAATCCCGAGACCTCATACAGATGTGGAGAAAATCCTTCCAAGCATCTAATGAACTATAAGGAGTTCGCTCATGGGAAAAGCATATGGATTTATAGAAATCACAGGTGTCGTTGCTGCGATCAATGCACTCGATATCATGTGCAAAACTGCAGACGTTGAGCTGGCGTCATGGGAACGTAAGCTGGGCGGACGACTGGTAACTCTTATTGTAGAAGGCGATGTGGCAGCTGTTACAGAAGCTGTGGAAGCGGCAGCAACAAATGCCATCAAGAAACCGGCGAGCTATGCAGTAATTGCCAATCCCCATGAGGAAATCGTCAAAATGGTGGAGCTTAGCGCAAGTCGATGGAGAAAGAAAAAGGGGGATGAATAATGGCTGACGAAGAAAAAGAAATAGACAGCGAAAAAAACAGCCCCTAAAAAGGCAGCCGCTCCAAGAAGAACGGCCAGAACAACCAGAGCAAAAAAAGCAGCAGAAGTAAAGGCAGAAGAGCCGAATACCACTGCAGCTGACAACGAGATTACAGAAACCAAACATACAGAAGCTGAGAAACCAGCAATTCATAAGGAGGAAATAATCATGACACAGGAAGCATTAGGAATGGTTGAGACAAGAGGACTTACAGCAGCAATCGAAGCAGCTGACCAGATGTGCAAGGCTGCTAACGTAGCACTCGTAGGAACAGAAAAAATCGGTTCCGGACTGGTAACAGTTATGGTACGTGGAGATGTAGGAGCTGTTAAATCTGCAGTAGAAAGCGGAAGCGCAGCAGCATCCAGACTTGGAGAACTAGTTGCTACACATGTAATCCCGAGACCACATACAGACGTAGAAAAAATCCTTCCGGTACTTAAATAATATAAAAGTGCCAGACAGCAGCCATGAATGAGCTGTGCTTGCATGAGCGAATTCATGGATGCTTCTTACTTTTATAATGTCTGCTATGGCAGACATTACCGAATTCCAGGAAGAAAGCAGGTGTACTCTTGGAAACCAATAATGTTGAGCTGATTACCAGAATGGTACTGGATGCTCTCAATAAAAAAAGAAGAAAAAGGCAATGGCTTCATGGTGCCCATCGGGGTTTCCGCAAGACACATTCACCTGACACAGGAACACGTAGAAGCATTGTTCGGACCCGGATATCAGCTTACAAAGAAAAAAGATCTGATGGGAGGACAGTTTGCATCCAAATGAAACAGTTACCATCGTAGGACTGAAGCTCCGTGCGATTGAGAATGTAAGTATTCTCGGACCGGTCCGCAAGGCTTCCCAGGTTGAAGTATCAGCTACAGACGCAATCAAGCTTGGTATGAAAGTACCGGTGCGTGAGTCTGGAGATGTTAAGGGAAGTGCTCCTATTGCAATTGTCGGACCGAAGGGTGCTATTTATCTGAAAGAGGGATGTATCGTGGCTATGCGTCACATCCACATGTCTCCGAAGGATGCACAGGCAGCCGGAGTGAAAAACGGAGATATCGTATCTGTTAAAGCGGACAATGAGAGAGGAACCATCTTTAATCAGGTTAAGATCCGTGTAGATGACAGCTTTACACTGGAAATGCATATTGATACAGATGAAGCAAATGCAGCAAAAATTGCCACAGGCAATACAGTTACAATTATAAAGTAATGTCCTGGGAATCATTTCCTCATTACTAAAATAAAGTGTTCAGCCATGCTGGTTCTGAAAATGACAGATGCATGGCTGAACTGATATAAAATTTGGAGGTTCACATGATAGTTGGCAAGGTAGTAGGAAGCGTTGTTTCTGCAAGAAAAACGAAAAGCTGATCGGCAATAAGTTCATGATCGTGGAGCCGGTGCATCATATGAAAGCCGAGCACAGCCAGATTGTTGCGATCGATATCATCGGTGCGGGAATCGGCGAGTATGTATTGGTGGCACAGGGAAGCGCAGCAAGAATAGGCTGCGGCGTAGAAACAGCACCGGTAGATGCCGCAATCGTCGGAATCATAGATGACGGTGCAGGATTGGAGTAACGCCATGGATATCAAAGAATTACAGAAAATTATGCAGGAGAATGGTGTTGTCGGAGCAGGCGGTGCAGGATTCCCTACATACATGAAACTGACAGACAAAGCGGATACCATTCTTATGAACTGTGCAGAGTGCGAACCATTACTGAAACTTCACAGACAGTTGTTGGAAAAACACGCATATGAGATCATGAAAACATTCGATATGGTCGCGGAGACGGTAGGTGCTTCCCAGGCCATCATTGGAATCAAAAAATCTTATGTACAGACAGTAAATGCTCTGAAACAGCATATCGAAGAGTTCCGGGAATGCGCATCCACCTTCTGGACGAAGTTTATCCGATGGGAGATGAGGTTGTACTGATCTACGAAGCAACTGGTAGAGTTGTAAGACCTGGCGGACTTCCTATTGAGCAGGGAGTTGCTGTGTTTAACGTAGAGACATTGTATAATATATACCAGGCAGTAGAGAAAAAAGAGCCTGTAACAGCCAAATATGTGTCTGTTGTAGCTGAGGTAAATCATCCGGTAACTGTAAAAAGTACCTCTTGGATGTACTATGGATGATGTTGTTGCCCAGGCAGGCGGAACTACTGTAAAAGACCCGGTTTACTTTATTGGTGGACCGATGATGGGAAGAATCGGAAAAGGTTCTGACCCTGTGACGAAGACAACAAATGCGATTCTGGTTCTGCCAAAGACCATTTAATCGTACAGAAGAAGATGCGGACTTCTGCTATAGATTTAAAACGTGCAGCATCTATTTGCTGCCAGTGTAATACTTGTACAGATCTTTGCCCACGTAACAATCTGGGACATCCGATTGATCCAGCCCGCTTCATGCGTGCAGCTTCCAATCAGGATTTCAGAGATGTTAATCCATACATCAATGCAAGCTTCTGCAGCTCCTGTGGCGTTTGTGAGATGTATGCATGTCCTCAGAGCCTTGCTCCAAGAACACTTCTTGCAGACATGAAGGGTGGACTTCGTAAAGCAGGTATCAGACCTCCTCAGGGAGTACAGCCGGTACCAGTTAAGGAATCCCGAGAATACCGCAAGGTTCCGGAAGAACGCCCGATGGCACGTCTTGGTCTTACAAAATATGACAAGGACGCACCGATGGACGAGACACTGGTTGATATTCCAAAGGTTAAAAATTCTTCTTAGCGACATATCGGAGCACCTGCTCAGGCAATTGTAAAAGTTGGAGATCAGGGTGACAAGAGGTCAGATGATCGCTTCTCCTGCCCAGGGCTTAAGTGTTGGTATCCATGCAACCATCTCCGGTAAAGTTACCGAGGTGACAGACCGCTGGATCGTAGTTGCAAAAGAATTAGAAAGGACGTGCACAAAATGAGTAAAGCAATCGGAATGATTGAATTTAAAACCACATCTACAGGCGTTACTGCAGCAGATGCTATGGTAAAAACATCTGAGGTAGAAATCGTCGAGGCACAGACCGTATGTCCTGGTAAATATATTGCAATTATTACCGGTGATCTCAGTGCGGTAAAAGCTGCCGTAGATACAGCTGTAACAACATATGAGGACAAGTGCATTGACAGTTTTGTACTGGGTAATCCGCACGAGTCTCTTTTCCCGGCTATTTATGGAACTACTCAGGTAGAAGAGATCAGTGCGCTGGGAATTCTTGAAACTTATGATGCAGCTTCCATTATCGAAGCAGCAGACCAGGCAGCTAAGACTGCGATCGTAGATCTGATAGAACTTCGTATTGCCAAAGGTATGTGCGGAAAATCATATATGATGATCACCGGTGAAGTTTCTGCTGTATCCGCATCAATCGACAGAGCGAAAAGAGCTTGTTGCTGAAAAAGGCATGTATCTGGATTCTTCAGTAATTGCTCATCCGGATCAGAGAATGATCGACAGCCTTCTGTAATTCTGGTCTGACCAATAAAATGAACGCGGAGGGGACCTGAACATGCTTGCGTTAGAGAGACGAAATCTGATCCTTGAGAAATTACAGAATGAGAAGCGCGTAGTAGTAAGTGAACTGAGCCAGTTATACGGTGTCTCTGAGGAAACCATCCGACGGGATCTGGACAAGTTGGAGAAGGAAGGGCTTGCCATTAAAAGTTATGGCGGAGCTGTGATCAATGAAGATGTGAGCATTGATCTCCCTTTTAATGTGCGCAAGAATCAGAATGTAGTTGGGAAACAGAAGATGGCGGAAATTGTAGCCTCTTGTGCATGACGGGGGAACATCTGCTTCTGGACGCCAGCACTACTGCAGTGTTTGTGGCAAAGGCATTAAAAGAGAAGGAGCGTCTGACTGTGATCACCAATTCCATGGAGATCCTTCTGGAACTGGCAGATGTGTCAGGATGGAATATTATTTCCACAGGTGGGATGATGAAGGAAGGCTATCTGGCTTTCCTTGGATCCCGGACAGAAGAAGTCATTCGCTCTTATTTTGTAGATACCGTTATTTTTTTCCTGTAAGGCTCTTGATGAGAACTGGGGAATAATGGAATCACAGGAAGCTTTTGGAACAGCAAAGAGAGCAATGCTGGATTCAGGACGTAAGAAAATCCTGGTTGTGGACAATACGAAATTTGACCAGACCGCATTTTCCGTTGCCGGAAGATTGCGGGATGTTGATATCGTCGTGACAGATGCGAAGCCTTCTGAAAAATGGCTGAAGCTTTTTTGAAGAAGAGGGCGTGGAGTGCAGATATCCGGAATCTGTCCGATAGAAGCTTTCTGCTTACAAAAAAAGCTGCAATAAAGGAGCATTGAATTATGAAAACTTTTGAAATGAAAACAGTCATCCATTTTGGTGACAATGCCCTGGATAGACTGGCAGAACTGCCATACAAAAAGTTCTGGTGATCACAGATCCATTCATCGCAAAGGGAAAATGATCGAGCTGATCACAGACCCATTGAGACGCGGTGGCAAGGAGTTTGAAGTATTCAGTGATGTTGTGCCGGATGCACCGGTAGGGAAAATCGCAGAAGGTGTAAAGAAGTTCCTGGAGTATCAGCCGGAGGTTGTAGTAGCTGTCGGAGGCGGTTCTGCGATTGACTCTTCCAAGGCAATCAGAGAATTTGCACTGAAGATCAACAATTACGGCAAAGTAGGTCTTATTGCAATTCCTACAACAAGTGGTACAGGTTCCGAGGTTACTTCTTTTGCAGTTGTAAATGATACAGAGGCACATGTGAAATATCCGCTGATCTCAGACAGCCTGACAGCTGATGAGGCGATCCTGGATGCTGAACTTGTAAAGAGCGTTCCGCCCTCTATCACAGCAGATACAGGTATGGACGTACTGACTCATGCAATTGAGTCTTATGTGAAAGTATCAATCACAATGAATTTTCATCTGCTCTTGCTGAAAAGTCAATTGAAATCTGCGGAGTCTTTCTGTTAAGAGCATACCTTGACGGCGGCGATATGCATGCCCGTCAGAAAATGCATGTAGCTTCCTGTCTTGCCGGACTTTCTTTTAATGCTGCAGGACTTGGAATCACACATAGCATGGCACATCAGCTGGGAGCTATTTTCCATATTCCGCATGGACGTGCCAATGCTATGCTGCTTCCACACATTGTGGAATTTAATGCGAACATAATAAGCACAGTAAGAGCCAAAAGAATATCTTCCAGCTGTAAAGAGATATGCAAATATTGCCCATATTCTTGGACTGAGTAACTATAACAAAGTAATGTCTGTAAGATCTCTTGTAAACTGGATTCAGTTTATGCAAAAGAGATGAATATTCCGCTTACAATTCAGGAAATCGGAACAATTTCACCAGATGAATATTTTGGTGCAATTGACAAAATGGCAGAT